>Ga0181530_10000032_pt1 | contig 166858 bp, 140 predicted proteins | sample PEATcosm2014_Bin_42_FD_119769 | JGI IMG/M metagenome (GOLD analysis project Ga0181530, IMG submission 119769) | Peatland microbial communities from MTU Mesocosm Facility, Houghton, MI, USA - PEATcosm2014_Bin10_60_metaG | ecosystem: Environmental > Terrestrial > Soil > Wetlands > Peat | place... | reverse complement strand
CAAGCCAGCGGCGACGACATAAGAGACGCGGGTGACTTCGAAACCGGTATTGTTCAGCTTCCGCCGCAGCTCGGTTGCGGTGTAGCGACGGCGATGGCCCCGCGCCTCGTCCTCTTCGCCCCATAGCAAGGGATAAGCCGGAACAGTAAGACATAGCATTCCGCCCTCCTTGAGCACCCGGCGCAACTCCCGTAACGCGGCCAGATCATCGGAAACAGTCTGTAGGATGTCGCCCGCTACGACCGCGTCGAACGAGTTCGAGCTGAAACCGAGTTCCTCCGGACTGGTGCATATCAGATCGTGGTAGCCCTGAATTTGTTGGAAAGCCAGAATGGGGAGCGAAAAGTGGGCGCTCAGGGTGCGGACTTGAGGCGAGTCGGCCGACGACAATTCCGCGCTGCCTCCAAAATCGAGGACGCGGGCCTCGCGTTTGTCACGCAGACCTTGCGCTACCGCCTCGCGCAGGAGCTTACGACGCGCAATATACCACCAGGAAGAGGTTTCACGCCGCAGGACCTCGAATTCGAATTGGGCGTCCACGTAAGAACATTTTACGGGATTGCATGTGAATGATGGCGAATGTTATTCGGCGCGGCGGTAGTGTCGCCGGCTAAACAGTTTGCTGAAACGCCGGAAAAGCAGATCCCTCGTGGGCTGAAGCCCGCTCGTGATGACAACAAATAAAGGGCTTGCAGCGGCGCAGCTAAAGCTATGCCCCTTCAAAGCCAATTTTAAAGTCATTGTAGAAGTGTGTCCTTCACTCTTACGCGCCGGCGCGGGTGGTTTGTACCGCCGAACGGAAATAGTCCAGCGACATCCGCAATCCAGTTCGAAGGTCGACCTTGGGTTCCCAACCGAGCAGAGCTTTTGCCTTGCTGATGTCGGGACAGCGCTGCTTGGGGTCGTCCTGCGGCAGTGGCTCGAAGCGAATGTTGCTGATCGAACCGGTGACCTCCCGCACGACCTTGGCACATTCCAGAATCGTGAACTCACCAGGATTGCCGATGTTCGTCGGTTCGTGCTCACCGGAGTTGGCCAGCGCGAGGATTCCGGCAACTTCATCACTGACATAGCAGAAGCTGCGAGTCTGCGAGCCGTCGCCATAAACCGTAAGATCTTCGCCGAGCAGAGCTTGCTTCATGAAGTTCGAAATGACGCGGCCGTCATTGAGCTGCAATCGCGGGCCGTAGGTGTTGAAGATGCGAACTATTCGCGTATCTACTTTGTGGTAGCGGTGGTATGCCATGGTGACAGCCTCGGCGAAACGCTTGGATTCGTCATACACCGATCGCGGCCCTATGGGATTCACGTGGCCCCAGTAGCTTTCTTTCTGAGGATGCTCCAGCGGATCGCCGTAGCATTCCGAGGTGGACGCCAACAGGAACCTACCGGCGTACTTCTTTGCCAGTTCCAGGCAGTTCATGGTTCCGATGGAGCCGACCTGCAGGGTCTCGATGGCGTGTTCGAGGTAATCCACCGGACTGGCAGGCGAAGCGAAATGGAAGATGTAATCGACCCTGCCGAGATCGAACGGATGGCAGACGTCCTGCTTGCAGAAGTCGAACCGGGGCTCACTCCGGAGATGCGCGATGTTCTCAACGCGGCCGGTCAGCAGATTGTCGGCACAAACAACAGAGTGGCCATCCGCCAATAAAGCGTCACAGAGATGCGAGCCGAGAAAGCCAGCACCGCCGGTTACCAGTACTCGCATAGTCGAGCCTCGTTGATGGCTGGAAGCCGCGCGGACCACTTCATAGGCCGCCAAAAAACTCAAAAGCAGATCCCTCGTCGGCCTGAAGGCCTCCTCGGGATGACAAATTCAAAAGACCTGTGACGGCGCACGCTTCGGCAAGCTCAGGGCTGGCGCTAAAGGAGCGCCCCTTCAAAACCCGACGAAGTCGACTTTTTCCAGCAGCCTGTTCAGGCGTGCGTCAACACGCCATGTTCACGCAACCGAATCCGCTGATCTTCAATAATGCTGGCCAGCGATTGCTCCAAGGAAACCTTGGGCATGTAACCAGTGAGGCGATTGAGCTTGGAGATGTCCGGAACGCGCCGCATCATGTCTTCAAATCCCTCTTCATACGCCGTGCTGTAGGGCACCAGGACGATGCGCGACTTCGAGCCCGTCATGTCCCTGATCTTAGCGGCGAGCTCCAGAATCGTGATCTCATCGTTACCGCCTACGTTGTACACCTCGCCGTTGGCGCCGGGATGCGCCGCTATGTCAACCAGAGCATCCACGGCATCGGTGACGTGGGTAAAGCAACGGCTCTGCGTACCATCGCCGAACACGCGAATGTCCGCGCCGGTCAGCGCCTGGGAGACGAAATTCGGGATCACCATCCCGTAACGGCCGGTCTGTCGCGGACCCACGGTATTGAACAGGCGCGCGATGACCGTGGGGACCTTGCGCTCTTTCCAGTAGGCAATCGCGAGAAACTCGTCGATGGCTTTGGAGCAAGCGTAACTCCATCGGGCCTTGCTGGTCGCGCCAAGCACCAGGTCATCATCTTCGCGGAATGGGACCTGGTCCTGCTTGCCGTAGACCTCCGAGGTCGAAGTGATCAAAACGCGTTTGCGTTTGGTCTCCGCCAAGGACAAAACAATTTCGGTGCAACGAATATTGGTTTCGATGGTCCGTACCGGACTGTCCAGGATCAATCGCACTCCGACAGCCGCAGCCAGATGATAAATAACATCGCAGAGGTCCACCAACTCCGCCATCAGATGAGTGTTGGTGACACTGTCGATGTGATAGACAAATTGAGGATGGAGTTTCAGGTGCTGAATGTTGGCGATCGAGCCGGTCGAGAGATCGTCGATTATGTAGACGTCATCACCTAAAGTAAGGTGCCGTTCGGCAAGATGCGAGCCGATAAATCCAGCTCCTCCGGTGATGAGAACCTTCAATACCGTCCCTCCAGAGCCCTTAGACTACTGTGTAGCAAGCCAGAGCGCAAATTCCGTCATGCCTTGTGAAAAGATCCAGAGGATGAGGGTTTTCTCAATCCCAGATTGAACCTCCGGAAAAATCTTAATGCCCTGCCCTTAGGGTCTTGTCTTGGCGATATCGGGCTCTTTGTCGCGCAAGATCTGGAAATCCAGGTGGTGCTTGGTCAGGTCCTCGCGCAGGTATTCAAAGGCCTCCTCGGGCGAGTTCACCCAGTGAAAGAGATCGAGGTCCTTGGGCGAAATCGTCCCGGCATCCACCAGCGCCTGAAAGTTGATCACCCGGTCCCAGTACTCTTTGCCATAAATCACCACGCACATATGCTTCGCCAGTTTTTCCGTCTGCGCCAAGGTGAGCAATTCAAAAAGCTCGTCGAAGGTCCCAAATCCTCCCGGAAAGACGACCAGCGCCTTGGCCAGATAGGCGAACCACAGTTTGCGCATGAAGAAGTAGTGGAACTCGAAGTTCAGGTCCGGGGTTATGTAGGGATTAGGCATCTGCTCGAAGGGAAGATTGATGTTCATTCCGATGGTCTTGCCCCCAGCCTCGGACGCTCCCAGATTGGCCGCCTCCATAATGCCGGGGCCACCGCCGGTGCAGATGACGAAGCGATGCCGCGGCTGGCTGATGGACTTGGTCCACTGGGTGATGAGGAACGCCAGCCGGCGCGCGTCCTCATAGTAGCGAGCCATCGCCACGTCGGCCTTGGCCAAGCGAATTCGCTCCTGCTCGTCTGCGGGAGCTAACGTCGCCGAACCTGGCTTGTCGAGCACTTGCAAGGCTTTCTCGGCATGCGAGCGGCTGTGGAAGCGCGCCGAGCCAAAGAAGACGATTGTGTCCTGGATACGTTCGCGGCGGAAGCGCGACAACGGCTCCTGATATTCGGCGAGAATGCGCAGGCTGCGGCCGTCGGGCCCGTTGAGGAACTTCTTGTTCTCATACGCAAGCGGCGACCGGTTGTGTCGAGGTTGTCCGTCGTTCTTGTCTTTGTCAGCCATGCAGTCCGTAGTCCCCAGGTGATAAGTGAATGAACCAACCCCGCAGGATGCCGGTCAGTCCATGCCTTCGCGGTATCGGACAGCCTCCACCACTGCCAGCCAGATATCGCTCAGGCCCAACCCGCTAATCAAGCCGCGAACGAAGCCATACATGAGGAACTCCCGCACTTGCGGGAAACTCCGGAGTAGTGAGTTTCGGGTCCAAAACGGGGTCCAAGGCGCGACGGTCAGTATGATTCCGATCTCGAGGCAGAAGAGGACGAACACGACCAGGAAGATGCGGCGTCTCCACAGCTCCCACTGGCCCGACTTGCGCTGCGGCGAAGGCATCACCAGGACGGGGCCGTTCGGCTCCGGCATGTTGCCATTCTGCGGCCCTTGCTCAAGCGAACTCATCATTCTTACGCATGTCGGCGCTCGTCCTGCGGCATTAGCCTCTGCGATAGCTACTGCCGCCGGCTCCCGCACTGGTCCCATTCCTTACAGGAAGGATACTACGGCGTTGCAGACCTCCGCGTTAGCAGATCCGTTTTGTCCACTTTGGCCTTCGACCGAAGGGGGCTGCTTAAGCGCCGAACCGCGCAACCGCCCTGGCCTTTGCCTTTGCCGCCTCTTCCACCCGATCCCTGGGCGGCGCGTTGGTTTCAAGCGAACGCAGAAGCCGCAAAGAGATGCCGGCTACTTCGTCAACCGCGGTCAGAAAGGATTTTTCGTTTGCCTTCGATGGCTTTTGGAAACCGGTAATCTTTCTCACGAACTGGAGAGCAGCTGCTCGTACCTCTTCGTCAGTGACCGGCGGGCTGAAGTTAAAAAGCGTCTTGATATTTCTGCACATGTGTCAGTACCCAGTAGACAGTTGCCAGCTATCCGAAAGGCTGAATGCTGGATGCCAAGTGCTAAGTGCCAAGTGCGGTGGTTACAGCATTCCGCCGGTCTTGGTCGTCAATATGCTGAGCGCCATCTCCAGACTGGAGATGGCTTTTTCCAGGTCTGGATGCTTGTCGAGCCGCTGCCGCAAGCCGTTGAGAATACGATGGGCCTCGGCAACGTGTTCAACGGCTTCACGTTCCGGGTTCGCTTCCGTGGTTGGATTGGGATTTTCAGTCATCGGTCACCTGCAGAACATCTTAACCGCAACTCGACGGGTTGCAAACCAGAACCCGGCCAGGCAACGCGCCACTATTCGCTAATCACTGCTTTATACAAGACGAACTGGTGGGTGCGCACCAGCTCCTGTAACCAACTCTGTGCGGCGACAATGTCGTCGTGCACGGGGTTGTGATAGATGACATAGACTTGGCGTGGAGCAGACAGTAGCGAAGCACGGAGATTCGCCAGCACGTCCCGCCAGACGTGTCGGGGAAAGGGATTGAAGAGATAGGCCACCGTGGGCTCGGCAGGAAACTCAAAGCGACGCGCGTCTCCGGCATGCGACTCAATGGCAAAACACTTCTGCAAATCGCTTCGGTAACGCGCGATGTTCTGGAGCGCGATCGCGTTCAATTCGGCGAGCAGCTCGACTCCAACGATGCGCCGGAAAGGATACTCGGACGCCAGCAACAGAGTTCTGCCCTTGCCCGATCCGACGTCGATGAAGGTAAAGCCATCGACCGCGATCGGCAGCGAGCCAAGCATCTCTCGAAACAGGATTGGCTCCGAAGGCTGATATTGTCCGCCGGAAAGCCACTCGCGGACCCGCGTACGCAACGACACCGTGGCCCAGGTGGTGTCCACATGATGTTCGAAGTCGAAGTCGATATCGCCATACCGCGACTTGCGGCGCGCGGGAGTCAGATCGCGCAGGAGATCGACAAGCTCGCGAGAGTAGTAGCGCACCGTACCGGAGATGCCGCGATGGCGAAGCGAATCGCGCACCCAGGCAAGGGCGCTGCCTGAATCGGAATGCTGTGGGGAATCATCGGTCAAGCAATGTTGCCTCTGCCAGCTCCGGCGCGGCCGCGTGCTCAGCAACCTGTTCGCCCTTGTCGAGGGTCACTGTGCTTATCCCGGACATAGTCACTCTTCAGGGGCCGCGCCAGAACCGAATTCTATAATGGCGACTCTGGCCCTGCCGCAGACAACAAAGACGGCGCTGTTTGAGCGCCGTCTCTAAATCCCTGAGTTGCCGGTGACTCCTAGTCGCCGCTGTATGCGATCGCCACAACTTCTGTTTCTGCCGGAGCCTGCGGATCCACAATTGGCTTGATACGCGCCGAGCCCAGCTTGGGCAGCTTGATGTCCCAGGCGAGTCCCAGTGACTCCAGCGCCTTGATGCCATACCAGTTCATATCGAATTCGTACCACGCCAGCCCGTGGCGCGCCGACTGCGGATGCGCGTGATGATTATTGTGCCAGCCTTCGCCGAAGCTGGCGTAGGCGACCCACCACAGGTTCCGCGAATCGTCCGTGGTGGTGAAGCGCTTGGAGCCCCACATGTGCGTGGCCGAGTTCACGAACCAGGTCGAGTGCAGCAGTAGGACGGTACGCAGGAAAATTCCCCACATCAAGACCGACCATCCGCCGAAGACCAGCAATAGAACGCCGAGCGTGGTGATCGGCACCCAGTGGTATTTGCTGATCCACAAGTGGAACTTGTCCTTACGGAGGTCGGGAACGTAGGCCAGCAATTCGGTGCTCTTGTTGTGGAAGGTCTTGCCGGTAAGGATCCAGCCCATGTGCGCCCACCATCCGCCGTCGCGCGGCGAGTGCGGATCGCCTGGCTTGTCGGAGAGCTGGTGATGGACGCGATGCGTCGCCACCCAGAAGATCGGCCCGCCCTCCAGCGCCAGCGTGGCGCAGGTCGTCAGGAAATATTCCACCCACTTGGGACATTTATAGCCGCGGTGCGTCAGCAGCCGGTGATAGCCCATGCCAATGCCAAGACTGCCCGCCACCCAGTACAGGAACAGCGCGACGAACAACGCCTTCCAGCTAAACATGAAGAGCGCGGCAATCGCACCCAAATGAAATGCAACCATGAACGATGTAGTAAGCCAGTTGATGCCTGTAGGTTTCTGTGTCATGTCTCCCCTAAGTTGTTATGCGCCATCCTCTGCGGATATGCAGATGAGTACTAAGCTCAGACTAACAACTCAGGCGAGTTCCGTTTGTAATACTTTTGTCATGGGAGCTTGTGATGCGGGTAGAGCAATAGGCGTAGCGCTGCAGCGGGCTCTTCATCCGCGGCAGAACGAGCACTACCAGGACGCGATACTTCTATTGCTGCTGATTGCTGCCCTCGCCCCAGGGAAAGCTTACGGACACTGAGCAGGACTGGCCAGCGACTTGAATTTTTGCAACCCCTGAGTTCTGTCCCGGGGGCCTGGTGCCAATCATCGCCTGCCAGGTTCCGTCGGGCGACGCCGTAGGACTGTGGGTCGATTCGTCCGGACTCAAATTGGTCTTGACGGTCAGCATTTCATAAGGTGTAAATCCGCTGGCACGGACGGCTACAACCTCAGCCAGCGCCGACTGGCGGACCACGGACAGCTTGCAATTCTTATTGGAGGCCTCGATGGGAAACGGCACCGCTTCGGCGAAGCCGGCTACCCTGCCATCGGTGGAGAGCACGCCGAACCTCTTGGGCTCGCCCAGCACCGCCGTCGTCTTGATGTTGATGGGATCGTCCGCTCCTTGACCCAGACAAGACCCTGGCTTGCCGGAACACACCAGCACACCACGCTTGTCAAAGCTGACGCCGGCGATGGTTTTCTCCGGCTTCTTGCCGGGTATCCAATACCACAAGTCGTATTTCTTGTCTGAAGGAAACCCTTTGCCGAGGAGGTTGTACAGTAGGACCGTTCCCGAAGCGCTTTGCTGGCGCGGTCCCTCATGGGTGGCGAGTTCGACTCCGGGACTGTTCTTGCCCCACTTGCTCTCGTCGAATCGCTGTGCGGCCAGCGACAGGCCCAAGCCGCAGCAGATCAGCATTGGCGGAAGGAACCTCAAACTTCGCTTAGTCAATCTTTCCCCTTTACCGGTTGCGCGGGCAGCGACATGCCGAAGAGAACAACATCGCGGGCCTTTTGAATCACGCCGTCGTCATAGCCTTCCATGATCAGCATGTCGTTGCCTTCGATTTCGATTAACGCTTTGCCCTCGTCGGTATCAAACACGTAGAGATTGCGCGGGCGCTTGGTGTCCGACGCTGATGGCCTTTGCAAGACCGCCTTTTTGTAGCGCTTGGGCAGATAATCTGCATACAGCTTGGCGAAATCGTGCGCTGCCTCAGGCGAATCCCAACGCGAGTAGTACAGCATCGCGATCTGATCCTTAGGTGCGGTCCTGGCTTGCGCGGCGAAATAGTAGCCGCCGCGCCAATGCCGATAGTAGTTTGGAGGATCGTTGGCGCCGTATTGTTTAGCCAGCAGGTACACATCGAATTCGCCCATGCTGCCGAAGTCCAAGCGCTCATAGGCAGGCGCCACCAGCTTATCGAAATCGGGAATCGGGGGCGGCGCCACGACGTGGTGCGACAAGTACGTTTCGGGCTGCATGATCTGGCGGGTGTCAACCGGAGGATCCTCCAGGATTCCCGCGAAAGCTGCCTCCTTGCCCTTCTTGGCCAGGACGGTGCGCACGAAATCGAGCCCGAAGGTATAAGGCATGAGCAGCGATTCCTTCAGGAACATGGGTGCCTGGGCAAATACCGGCGAATCCTTGCTGTCGGCCATGCCCGCTTGCAAGGCCGCAACCACTCCGGGAGCGGTCAGCAGGTTCTTGCCCAACGGCGCCAGCATGTAGTCGAACATCACGGCCATGCCCTGCCCTTCGGTCACGCACTGCCGGGCCGACTGCGCCTCCTCCACCGAATACTCCTGCTGATCCGGGAGTGCCGAATCGTCCTTCGCACCCGCTAGCTCCCACTTGTCCACGCCCACTTTCTGGTCCTGCAAGGCGTGAGTCAATTCGTGCGCCAGGATGGGCTTCTGCGCGTCCAGTTGCACCCAGTCGAGCAGGTTGACGCTCTTGGTCTTGGGATCGTAGTAAGCGGCAACCTGCTCGGCCATGAGGCGCAGAAACTCAGCATGCAGGTCGTAGCCCGGCGGAAGCAGCCCGAACTTCTGCAACACCAGCCGCGATTGCTCCAGCCGCTTCTCGTCTTTGTCTTCTTTCATGCGCTTATTGACGTACTTCTCCACCGACTCGCGGGTGATGAGATTGCGCTTGACCTTATGCTCGATGGGCAATCCGGTATCGTGGCTGACAAAGTCCAGGATCTCGTCCACCGAGCGGAAGAGCTCTTTGGCTTGATCCTTGGTGATGCGAGTTTCCGGCTCGGGCTGTTCGGGGGCCTGGCCAGTGGCAGTCCTGGGTTGCTGGTTCTGGACGGCGACACCCACACCCGGAACCTGCGCCGCACCTGAGCCGTTCGGTTCCTGCGGCGCTGCAGACTGCGCGGACGAGGAAGGCTGGCCGGGGGATTGCGATGTTGTGCTCGACTGCGGCGCGGCTGGCGACTGCGGCTGAGCGGACGCGGTCCGGCTCCAGCTGGCGCCAGTGAAGACCACGGCTAAGAGAAGCGCGGCAAAAGCGGTCGTCAGACGGCGTCTGAATATGAAGCGTGCTAAACGGCGGGCCGGCATCGAGAGACTTTAAGCATACAGGAGAAACGAGGAAACCATCGCCATCCTAGCCAGAACCTCGCGCTGCACTTTACACTGCTGGCGTCCTCTGGCAGAGTAGATAGTGGAAACTCAATCGATCGTCGTCCTCGACTTCGGCGCGCAATACTCGCAGCTCATCGCCCGCCGCATCCGCGAACAGAACGTTTTCTCCGTCGTACTTCCCTGCACCGCATCGCTGGAAGAGATCAAGAGCTACGCGCCCGCGGGCATCGTGCTGTCTGGCGGGCCGTCGTCCGTCTACGATGCCGATGCGCCTCCGGCGGATGATCGCATCCTGCATCTTGGCTTGCCGGTGCTCGGCATCTGCTACGGCCTGCAATTCATGGTGTACAAGCTGGGCGGAAAAGTTCGCGCCGCCGATAAGCGCGAGTACGGCCACGCGCAAGTCGAGTTGCTGAACCCGGCATCGCCGCTCTTCAAAGGATTGCACGGTCCGCTGCCTGTCTGGATGTCGCACGGCGACGAGGCGCTGGAGCTGCCGCCGGGCTTCGAGCTGATCGCCAAAACCTCGAATGCGATCGCGGCGATACAGAATCCACCCGGGAAGTATTACGCCGTGCAATTCCATCCTGAAGTACATCACACGCCGCAAGGCACCGAGATCCTGCGCAACTTCGTCTTCGATATCTGCGAAGTGCAGCCGAACTGGACAGCGCAGAGCTTCATCGACGAGACCATCGCGAGCGTCCGGCAAACCGTAGGCAACGGCCGTGTGATCTGCGGACTTTCCGGCGGCGTGGATTCGTCGGTCGCAGCCGAGCTGGTACATCGCGCGGTCGGCGATCAGCTGACCTGCATCTTCGTCAACAATGGCGTGCTGCGCAAGAACGAGTTCATCAACGTGCAGAAAAATCTGCGCGAGAAGCTCGGCCTCAACATCGACGCGGTCGATGCCAGCGAGCGGTTCCTCAGCAAGCTGGCCGGCATCAGCGATCCGGAAAAAAAGCGCAAGATCATCGGCAACGAATTCATCGCCGTCTTCGAGGAAGAGGCGCACCGTATCGAGCAGATGCACGGCAAGGTCGATTGGCTGGTGCAGGGCACGCTCTATCCCGACGTGATCGAGTCGCGCTCGGTGCGGGGGCCATCGCAGACCATCAAGAGCCATCACAACGTCGGCGGGCTGCCGGAGAAGATGAGGCTGAAGCTCATCGAGCCGCTGAAAGACCTGTTCAAAGATGAAGTGCGCAAGATCGGCCGCGACCTCGGCATGCCGGAAGAGATTTTGCAGCGGCAGCCGTTCCCTGGGCCGGGACTGGCGGTGCGGATTCTGGGTGAAGTCACTCCGGAACGCATCGCGCTGTTGCAGGAAGCCGACGACATCGTCGTCAACGAGATCAAGCGCGCGGGACTCTACAACAAAGTCTGGCAGTCGTTCGCCGTGCTGCTGCCGGTGATGTCGGTCGGCGTGATGGGCGACATGCGCACCTACGCTTACACCTGCGCTATCCGCGCCGTGCATTCCGAAGACGGCATGACTGCCGACTGGGTCCCCCTGCCGCACGAGGTGCTCAAAACCATCTCCAGCCGGATTGTGAACGAGGTAAAGGGGATCAATCGCGTGGTGTACGACGTGACCAGCAAGCCGCCGGGGACGATTGAATGGGAGTAAGCGAGGACTTGACTGTCCGCTGTGATGCCCGTCCCAGCCGCCCGCCGTCCCTGATCGCCGGCACCTAGGGGCATGGCGCGATCACTGAAGCACAGGTGGTGAAGGGTTGCGCACCAGAATCGAAGCCTTGGTTGAGGCCGAGCGCTGCCAGGGCCGGGCACATTCTGGAGGGATCATCCGGCGAGGGGATCAACGGTTTCGTCCTATGGTTACCCGCAGAAGGCGAAAGGACGAATATGCGGTCGCCTGCTTTGTCAGCAGGCGACCGCATCAAGTCAGTGGCTAGTGAGAGGCAGCGGTGCTGATGTAGTTATTGTTAAAGTTATCGAGAATACTGCCGTCGCCAAGCATCTGCTGGCCGACCGCCGAATTGGGATCGATTTGCTGTGGCAGTTGACCGTTCCCAAGCAGACCGTTGGCATCATCGATAAAGCTCTGGACCGGATCCTGCTTGCTGCCATTCGCAACGTTCAGCAATGCGCCGATGAGCCGATGGGCCAGATACATGCTGGCGTCATTCCATTCCGGAGTCTGGAGCAGATTCTCGACCTGGTTGTCGCTGTACCAATTGCATCCAATCCATAGTCCCTGTCCGTGCTGCCACTGGTTTTGATTTTGCTGCCAGTAGTTGTGGCTATAGTTTCCGCAATGGTTCGCGGGCACGACCGATCCACTCTCGAACTCTGCGGCAGCGAATCCAGTGACTGTGGTCAAGGTCGTTAACGGGAACGTCACCTGCATAGAGATGGTTACGTTTCCGCCGTCAGGGAAATAGCGGGCGAAAGAACCACCGGGTGAAGTCAGGGTACCCGCGACCGTATAGATAAGCTGGTTGCTGGTGGGAGTGATCGTCGAGAACGAGAGATCTCCGGTCAGGTTGCCTTGCTGGGAGGTGTAGTTGAAATAAATGGTCGCGCTCTGCGTGACCTTGAAGGTGCCGTTGGTTTGGTAAGTGAGGTAAAAGGGAGAGCTCGAGGCGGAGTACACCTGATAGGTTCCGCTCGACTGCATCTGTCCCGTGCCACTTGCCGAACCATTGGCGATATAGTAGTAGCCCCCGTTAGCATCGATGGGCGGGATCAGGTAAGTGACGATTGGGGTTGCGTTGCCATTGAAATGGGCGTTGGTTAGACCATCGCCAAGGTTGATCTGGCCTTGGTTCTGGTGATTGGCGAAGGCTGTCATATTCAGCCCGAGAAGCAACACGGCGACGGCAAAAACAAATGTTGCACTGCCTTTTGCCTTCATCTTAATCTTCCTTCGAAGTGGAGTCGCACAAGACAGGGAATCCCTGCCACCTTAACTCTTACTTGCAGGCAAAGCGGTCTTCTTACTGTCTCTGGGCGCGCCTATCTTCTACTCTCATTTATATAAAATAGAAAGAGTCGAAAGTGGCGCAGTAGCAGCCACTAGCGTCGGGCACGCCGCCTAAAACCAATAGGTGAAATTATTGCTCGCAAACTAAGAGCTAAGGGGGAGGGATTCTAATGCTAGTCCGGCACTAACAGCTAGACCAGCAAATATCTCCTTGGTGTTATATCGGGTGGCACCATCCTCCTTTGGTAAGCCTGGGCGTGTCGGGTCGCTGCGGCAGTTGGAGAGCAGCCCATCATGACCTGCCAACCCAACTTCCGATCGCACTTAGCGCTGTGATGCGCCCCATACCTGAACCCCTGCGTCTGTGATACATAGGTATGTAAGCCAAGCCGGGTGCAGAACCGGCACGAGCCAACTATGAGCCATTCCGTTCCGCGGAGCGTCGGCTCCGCTTCCTCATACGGGAGATTCCAGCGGCGGAATTTTCTCCAACAATTCACACACCAGACGAGGGAGGCGGCATGTTGAGGTCGCTCTTCATCCATCTCTCGGAAAGCAAATCGCTGCGCCACTTCGCAGAAAATTCTTCCATGGGATTGCGCTTCTCGCGGCGCTTTGTCGCGGGAACGCGCTTGGAGGACGTGGTCCGCGCCACTCAGGTGGTTAACGAGTGGGGCGCCGGCGTCAGCATCGACAACCTGGGCGAGAACGTCACCAACGCCGATGAAGCCAAGCACAGCGCTGCGCTCTATCACCAGATGCTGGACGAGATTCAGCAGCGCAGGCTGAACGCCAATATCAGCCTCAAGCTCACCCACATGGGCCTGGATGTGAGCGAAGACCTCGCCTTCCGCCAGGTCACCGAGCTGGTCGACCATGCTGTGCGCATCAACAACTTCGTGCGCGTCGACATGGAGGGTTCGCCTTACACCCAGCGCACGCTCGACTTCGTGCGCGGCCTGCATCGCGAGCCGGGGCACGCCGGGCGCGTCGGCACCGTCATTCAGTCGTATCTGTACCGTAGCGAGAAGGACGTGGACGAGCTGCTGTCAGAGCGCATTCGCATCCGGCTGTGCAAAGGCGCTTACGACGAGCCGGCGGAGGTCGCGTTTCCCAAGAAAGCTGACGTCGACAGGAACTACTTGAAGCTGGCGCGGACCCTGATGAAGAGCGGAGTGTTTCATGGTCTGGCTACTCATGACGAAAAGATCATCGCCGAGCTGAAGCAGTTCGCCCGCGCCGAGAACATCCCCGCGTCAGCCTATGAGTTCCAGATGCTTCATGGCGTGCGGCGCGATTTGCAGCAGCAGTTAGTGCGCGAAGGCTATGGGCTGCGCGTATACATCCCGTTCGGGTCGGAGTGGTATCCGTACTTCATGCGCCGCCTCGCCGAGCGTCCGGCGAATGTCCTTTTCATCGCGAAGAACATGTTCCGGCAGTGAAGAGGCAGGGGCTAGGGGCTAGGCTGGCGGCCAGCAGCTAGGTTTTTACCAATCCCCAGACCCTGGACCCCAATCCCCTCTTCACTTCAGCTTCGCTCCCACCGGCACTTCCTCCAGAAATCCCGCCAGCACCGGTTGGCCGTCGTCGCCCAGCGAGGCGGCGACGATCATGCCATTCGATTCCAGTCCGCGAAGCTTGCGCGGCTGCAGATTAGCAACGATGACCACCTTGCGACCAATCAGCTTTTCCGGTTCATAGGCCTTGGCGATACCTGCGACGATCTGCCGCACCTCGGTTCCGATATCAACTTCCAGGCGCAGCAGCTTGTCCGCGCCTTTTACTTTTTCCGCAACCTTCACTTCGCCGACGCGCAACTCAACCTTGAGAAAGTCATCGATGCTGATCTTATTTCCGTCCACAGCGGACGCGGTCGGCGTGGCGGGCGAAGGGTGAGCAGGCGCGGACGGCGTCGGCAGGCTCGGCTCAGTTCCGCCGCCGGCGGCCTGCGATTCAGCTACCGCTTTCGTATCGCTTTCTGCCGAGCGTTGCTGTTCCATCTGTTGCATCCTTTCGATCATGCTCTTGTCCGCGCGCGGAAACACGGGCTCGACCTTGCCCAGCTTCGTCCCGGCCTGAATTTGTCCCCACGCCAGCTGCCGCAGGTCCAGTTGTCTGATCTCGCCCAGTCCGAGTTGTGCCCAGATGCGGGCCGTAGCCTCGGGAATGACCGGATGTACCAGCGCGGTCACGATCCGCAGCGCTTCAACCGAGGTGTGCAGGATGGTCGCCAGGCGCGCGCGGGAGTCCTTATCGTCGCGTTCGGCGACCGCCCAGGGTTCGTTCTCGACGATATATTTGTTGACTGCCGCGACCAGTGCCCATGCGGTCTCGAGCGCGCGCGAGAACTGGAACTGCTCGAACTGCGCGTGAAAGTCGGCGATCGTTTGCTGGGCGAGCTGTTCGATGATCTCATCCGCCGCGGTCCGGGCGCTCGCCGAGGGGTAAGGGATCTCGCCCTCGAAGTAGCGCGCGATCATGCTAAGGGTGCGGCTGGAAAGGTTCCCAAGATCGTTGGCCAAGTCAGCATTGAAGCGCTGAACCAACGCATCAAAGCTGAACGAGCCGTCCTGTCCGAAGACAATCTCGCGCAGCAGGAAATAGCGCAGCGCATCCTGGCCCAGCGTATCGAGAATGGTTTCGCTGCGCACAATGTTGCCGCGCGACTTCGACATCTTGCTCTCTTCAAACAGCAGCCAGCCGTGCGCGAACAGCGAGCGCGGCAGGGGCAGATCGGCGGCCAGCAGAAACGCCGGCCAGTAGACGCAGTGGAAGCGCACAATCTCCTTGCCGATCATGTGTACGTCCGCCGGCCAGTACCGCTCCAGCTTCTGCTGATCGGCAGGATCGTCGGAGCCGAAGCCAATCGCCGTCATGTAATTGGCCAGCGCATCCAGCCAGACATAGATGACGTGCTGGGGATCGCCGGGAACGGGAATGCCCCACTTGAACGAGGTACGGCTGACCGAAAGATCGCGCAAGCCGCTACGCACGAAAGCGATGACTTCATTGCGTCGCGTTTCCGGGCGAATGAAGTCGGGATGCTCGGCGTAATACTTCAGCAACCGCTCGCCCATGGCCGAGAGCTTGAAGAAGTAGTTCTCTTCGTGAACCGTTTCCGTCGGGCGCCCGCATTCGGGGCAGAGCGCGCCCTCGCCTACGGCGTCGACGTACAGTTCGTCGGAGACGCAATATTGCCCGCTGTACGAGCCCTTGTAGATGTAGCCGCGCTCCTGCAAGCGGGTGAACATCGTCTGCACGCCGCGCACATGGCGCGGCTCGGTGGTGCGGATGAAATCGTCGTTGGTGATCTTCATCCGCTCCCACAGCGCGCGAAACTCGCCGGAGACTTTGTCGGCGAACGCCTGGGGCGAGCAGCCGGCCGCCGCCGCCGAGCGTTCGATCTTCTGCCCGTGCTCATCGGTACCGGTAAGGAACCACGTGTCCACACCCATCATGCGCTGCCGCCGGGCGATGGCATCGCACACTACCGTGGTGTACGTGTGCCCAATATGGGGCCGCGCGTTGACGTAGTAGATGGGCGTGGTGATGTAAAACTTGTTCGGGTTATCCATTCTTTCGATCCAGGTACAAGCGGATGGCTTCCTGCATCACCGTCTTCAGCGGCAGGTGATGCGCGGCGGCGATGCGCCGGCAATCTTCGTATTCGGGCGCGTACTGCGAAATTGTGCCATTCAGGCTGGCGATCTTCATGCGCACCTCGCCCCACGGCGTCGTCACCGTCTCATGCCGACGCGGCAGCGCATAGCGCTTCTCATGACGGGTGCGGATGCCCAGCGTCGAGCTCTCACGGAAGAGTAGCGCACGCAATCGCTCTTCATGTTCGGGACGCGCGAGAATCGTCAGCAACGTGCCGGGACGGTTTTTCTTCATTTGCACCGGCGTGGTGAAGACATCCAGCGCGCCTTCGGCTAGTGCGAGGTCGACGACGTAGCCGATTAGCTGGGGATTCAGGTCGTCAAGGTTCGCTTCCAGGATCGCGATCTCCTCTGCGCCGGGACTTTCCGCGCTGTCACCCTCAACCGATTCAGCTTCGCCAACGCTGATGCGCAGAACGTTGGGGTAACCGGCGAGGTCGCGCGCGCCGGCGCCGTAGCCGATCTTCTCCGTCGTCATCAGCGGGCGCGGTCCAAAGCCGCTAACGAGCACTTTCACGATAGCTGCGCCGGTCGGGGTGACCAATTCCTTGTCGATGTCGCCGGAATAAATGGGAACATCCTTCAGCAGTTCTAGTGTCGCCGGTGCCGGCACCGGCATCACGCCGTGCGCGCAAGTTACGGTGCCCCCACCTACGTTCAGTGGCGAGCAGATCCACTGTTCCACTCCCAGCGCCTCCGCCCCAACCGCCGCGCAGACGATGTCTACGATGGCATCGGCGGCGCCCACCTCGTGAAAATGAATGTCGTCGATCCTGGAGTTGTGGACCCTGGCCTCGGCTGCTCCCAGCGCCACGAAAATCTCGCCGGCCGTGTGTTTGACGTGCTCGCTGATGGCAGCTCCGGAGATGATCTTCAGAATGTCGTTCAGGCGGCGCGCGGGCGCTACCGCGGTATCTGTTGCCGAGTGCGAGTGGGAATTACGGTGGCTGTCCACAGGCGCGCCTCCACCCGCTGAAGGCCGCTCAGGTTTCTGCTCCCTGATCCCTGGTCCCTCATCCCTAGTCCCTGATCGCGCCGCCCAGAACTCTTCCCGAGGCACATCGCGCTCACCGTTCACCATCACATCCAGTTTTACGGCTGAAATGCCGTTGCGATTGACGCGCGACATCTCCAGCGCCGCTCCGACGTTCAACTCGGCAACGGTCTTCTCGAAGAGCGTGAACGGAACTCCGGCGTCGAGCAGCGCGCCAAGAAACATGTCGCCGCTGATTCCAGAGAAGCAATCGAGATAAGCTGTGCGCATGGGGAGCACTCGACGAAAGTTAGAGATTTCATCATAGGTAAGCGGCGATAGAGCGTCAAACGTTGGAGTGCCGCTTTTCGCTCTTTGCTTTTCGTCTTGGATCTTAGGTTTTGGCCTTTAGCCCTTAGCAGCCCCGCAGGGTAATCAACCTGGTTTGCTATTCTGATGACGCCATTTATCACGGAGGCACAGGGGAAAGATCGGGAAGCAGAGGAATGCAGCACTGTCATTGCAGGAGTGCTTTTATTGGCGTGCGATTTTGGGTTGGCCAAGATCCAGCGCCTCGGGCGCGGAAGAAGATAGCCCCGCCCTTCAGGGGCGGGGTAGACAAGTATGAAGACCGGAGTCTCCCGGGGACGGCACAACCTCGCTATGCCGTGCCCGAGGCACTCGCACCTCATTTACCATGCTTACCCACCGTTGAAACGGTGGGCTGCCTTATGCCGTCCCGCCGAGCGGGACTGCTTTTTCGCGGATTCGGCGGTCGGCAATTATTAGAGGTGCGGGAACGGCGAACCGCGAAAGGAGCACAGCGGCTTCCATGTATCTTGAACAACAAAAAAAACTCGCCAGCCAGGTCCGCGGATTCCTCCGCGAGAAGTACAACCTCGAGCTGGCCAATGTCGTCATCGACCAGCCGCCCTCAGTCGAATTGGGCGAGTTTGCCCTGCCGCTTTCGTTCGAGTTGGCCAAACGTCTGCACAAGGCTCCACGCAAGATCGCCGAAGAGATTGTCGCTGAGATGCCGCTGCCCGAAGGCTTCGAGAAGCTGGAAGTCGCCGGCGCCGGTTACATCAACGCTCGCCTGAAGCGCGATGTTGCCGCGCAAGCGCTGGCGAGCGGCAAGGAGATTGGTGGGTTGAGTCATGCGGGCGAGGGCGCAGCCAACGTCAGCGGTAAGATTCTGGTCGAGCACACCAGCATCAATCCCAACAAGGCCGCCCACATCGGACATCTGCGCAATGCCATCCTCGGCGATACCTTCGTGCGCCTGTTGCGTGCCGCCGGCCATGCCGTTGATGTACAGAACTACATCGACAACACCGGCGTGCAAGTCGCAGATGTGGTGGTGGGCTTCGTCGAGCTGGAAAAAAACTCGAAGCTAGACATTGCCGCTCTCGTCGCCTCGACCCCGCGCTTCGATTACTACTGCTGGGACCTCTACGCGCGCGTCTCGCAATGGTACGAGCAGGACAAGGAGCATCTGAAGGCGCGCCACGATGCGTTGCACGCGATTGAGCAGGGCGGCAACGAACTCGCCGAAATCGCCGAGCTGATCTCGACCGCCGTGCTGCGGCGGCATCTTGAGACCATGGACCGCCTCCACATCGAGTACGACTTCCTGCCGCGGGAGAGCGAGATCCTGCGCCTGCACTTCTGGGAGTCGGCCTTCGAGCTGCTGAAGCAGAAGGGCGTTCTCTACTTCGAGACCGAAGGCAAGAACAAGGGCTGCTGGGTGATGACCAGACCGAAGTCGACTCCCGCCCTGCCTCCTCCGGAGACAAGGGCAGGAAACCCGGAACCCAGGTCTCGAACCGCGCGAGACCTGGGGCACCCGGGCGACAAGGATCTCGACGAGATACTTACCGAAATTGGAACTCAGAATCAGCAACCAACCGGTCCCGACGAGGATGCGAAGGTCATCGTGCGCTCCAATGGCACCGTCGGCTATGTCGGCAAGGACATTGCGTATCACCTGTGGAAGTTTGGCTTGCTGGGACGGGACTTCGATTATCGCCGCTTCTATCAGTATCCCAACCGGCACGAAGTCTGGATCTCCGCCGAGCACGGCGAGTCGGACCATCCGCACTTCGGAAACGTAGCTGCAATCTACAACGTCATCGACTCGCGCCAATCCGATCCGCAGAACACGGTGATTGAGGCGCTGCGGCTGTTGGGATACACAGAGCAGGCTGCACACTATACCCATTTTTCCTACGAGATGGTCGCGCTAACGCCGCGCTGCGCGCTGGAGCTAGGCTACGAGGTCAGCGAAGAAGATCGCGCCAAGTCCTACATCGAGGTATCGGGACGTCGCGGCTTCGGCGTCAAGGCTGACGATCTGCTGGATGCGCTGATCGCAGCGGCGAAGGGGGAAGTGGACAGCCGGCACGCGGAACTCGCTGATGCCGAGCGCGCTCGCATCGCCTCGCAGATTGCCATTGGCGCCCTGCGCTATTTCATGCTGAAGTTCACCAAGCAGTCGGTGATCGCTTTCGACTTCAAGGAGGCGCTTGCCTTTGAAGGCGAAACCGGTCCCTACGCGCAATATGCTGTCGTGCGGGCCAGCAATATTTTCCGCAAGGCGGGAGTTGATCCTGAAGAGGCGCTGGCTGCCGACATCGATTACGCCCGCCACTTTGCCGACACCAGCGGCACCGAGATCTGGGAGTTATGGTTGCTGGCGGGTAAGACCTCGTTCATAGTCGAACAAAGCATTGCGACAACGGAGCCGGCCTTCGCCGCAAAACATGCTTTTCAGCTCGCGCAGCAGTTCAACAACTTTTATCACCGCCATCATATCCTTACCGAGGCCGATGACGACCGGAAGCGGTTTCTGCTGGCGACCGCGGCGGTCGTCCGGCGAGAACTGATTCGCGTGCTGGCGATCATGGGAATCACTGTTCCACCCGTTATGTAGTCACCGGAAATTAACATTGACGGCCACCGCCAGCGTTATAAAATTGCCGTTTATGCAAGATAAGCCATTGGAAATAGAGAAAATCGAGGATGTCCCCGGGGCCACGGTGCTTCGCCTGCATGGGCCGCTGCTGTTGGGCAATTTCTTTCCACTCCAGACCATGGTCCGCTCGGACAACGCTGCACTGTTGATCGTTGACGTCACAGACATGCCTTATATTGATTCGGCGGGGATCGGCTGCCTGGTGGGGGCGCACGTCTCGCGCGAGAACTCAGGCCGCAAGCTGGTGCTGGTCGGAGCCAATGACCGTCTACTAACGTCGTTGAAGGTCACCAAGGTCGATCAGTTATTCGCCCTGGCATCGACGGTGGAGCAGGCGCTGGCGCAGGCAAGAAGCGCCTAGGCTGGCGACAATCGGCATCGTCCCATATACAGTGGTTCTCTGGTAGACTCTCCTCCATCTGGATGTGGGTGGGTGGCGCGCGGTTTTGGACCGTCCTCATGCCGCCTCAAAGCGAAATTTCGTTGATGCAGTCCCTGCTCTGTTTTCAGGAGGTTCTTATGTCTGCAACTGCTACCGCTACGCAAATTCACAGTCACGTACAAGAGTTCATTGGCAAGCCACGCAAAATGTTCATCAACGGCAAGTGGGTGGAGGCTGCCTCCGGCAAGACCTTCCCTGTTTACAACCCTGCGACTGGCGAGGTCATGGCACGGGTCGCCGAGGGTGATCACGAAGACATCGATCGCGCCGTGAAGGCAGCGCGCAAGGCATTCGACAGCGGCGTCTGGACTGACATGACCGGCTCCGAGCGCGGCCGCCTGATGTGGAAGCTCGGTGATCTGATCGAGCGGCACCTGGAGGAGTTCGCGCAACTCGAAAGCCTCGACAACGGCAAGCCGCTGTCCGTGGCGCGGGTTGCCGACGTGCCGCTGGCCGTCGATCTCTTCCGCTACATGGCGGGCTGGGCAACCAAGATCGAGGGCAATACCATTCCGTTTTCCTCCAAGTTTCTCGCTTATACCCGGCGCGAACCCGTGGGCGTGGTGGGCCAGATCATCCCTTGGAACTTCCCTTTGCTAATGGCGGCATGGAAGCTGGGGCCGGCATTGGCCACTGGCTGCACCGTTGTGCTGAAGCCGGCCGAGCAGACTCCGCTGAGCGCGCTGCTGCTGGCAGAACTGATCGCCGAAGCCGGAATCCCGGATGGGGTGGTGAACGTCGTGCCCGGCTACGGCGAAACCGCCGGTGCTGCGCTGGCGGCGCATCCCGACGTCGACAAGATCGCCTTCACCGGCTCAACCGAGGTTGGCAAGTTGATCGTGCAAGCGGCGACGGGCAATCTGAAGAAGGTCTCGTTGGAGCTGGGAGGCAAATCGCCGAACATCGTCTTCGACGATGCGGACATGAAAGCAAGCATTCCTGGCGCGGCAAACGCCATATTCTTCAACCATGGCCAGTGCTGCTGTGCGGGATCGCGGCTCTATGTCGAGCAGGCGATTTTCGATGAAGTGGTGGAAGGCGTTGCCGAACGTGCAAAGCACATCAAGCTAGGTCACGGCTTCGACCCCGATACCGACATGGGGCCGCTGGTGTCGAAGGAGCAGTTGGATCGCGTTACCGGCTACCTGGAGAGTGGACTCAGCGAAGGTGCGGAAGCCGTCGTCGGCGGCAAGAAACGGCCGGGCGCAGGATATTTCGTCGAACCAACGGTTATGGTGAAAACCAAGCCAGACATGAAGGTGGTGCGCGAGGAGATCTTCGGCCCGGTGGTGTGTGCCATCCCTTTCAGCGACATCGACAAAGTGATAGCCGAAGCCAACCAGAGCGAATACGGCTTGGCTGCTGCGGTCTGGACCCACGACATCAGCAAGGCTCATCGCATTGCCGCGAAGCTCCGCGCCGGCACGGTGTGGATCAACTGCTACAATGTCTTCGACGCGGCGCTGCCTTTCGGCGGATATAAGCAGTCGGGCTGGGGCCGCGAGATGGGCCACGAAGTGCTCGAGCAGTACACCGAAGTGAAAGCGGTGTGCGTCGCGATCTAGGAGAAAATAAGGCGTTGCAGCGGGCGCAGCTAAAGCTGCGCCCCTTCAATTCGACGACAGGCACTTTTCCGCAGCCTGTTCAGACCTGTCTTGCACAGCCACTCACAGCTTTTCGAACGAAATCTACTGCTCGCTACCCCGCTGAACCTCCTTCGTCATTGACCACTGTTCACCCGCAATGTCTAAATTGATGGAACGCGATGGCCACTACCGATTACAGTCTGGAGCGCGGACTTCCTGTCAGCATCGAAGCTGAGCGCTCCATCCTAGGCGCGATCCTGCTCGACAACTCGCTCTACGATCAGGCTGCCGAACACATCGGCGCGGACCACTTCTCGCTCGACGCGCACCGCCGTATTTACTCGCGCATGCACGATTTGCAGGAGACTGGCCGGCCGGTCGACATGATCACGCTGGTCGAAGAACTCGACCGGCGCAAGGAAGTGGAAGCGATCGGCGGCGTGGCGTATTTGTCGTCGCTGATCGACGGCGTTCCCGAGCGGCCCTCCATCGAGCATTACGTCCGGATCGTCAAGAACAAGGCGCTCCTGCGCGGGCTGATCAACGTCGCGCAAAACGCCATCGCCGAGGCCATCGAGCACGCCGACGAGGCCGAAGAAGTGCTGGGCCGCGCCGAGCAGGCGATCTTTCAGCTTTCCGAGAACCGCATGGAACAGGGATTCATGGACATCCCTGCCATCATCAAGAACTCGTTCGGCTCGCTGGAAGAACTGTACGCGCGCGGACAGGAGGTCACCGGGCTGGCGACACACTACACGCTGCTCGATAAGCTGACCAGCGGGCTGCAGCCGTCCGACCTGATCGTCATTGCTGCACGGCCTTCGGTGGGCAAGACCGCATTCGCCATGAACATTGCCGAGAATGCCGCCGTGCAGGATGGCAAAGTGGTCGGCGTCTTCTCGCTGGAGATGTCGCGCGAGGCGCTGCTGATGCGCATGCTGGCGTCGCACGCGCAGGTGGATTCGAAGAACCTGCGCCAGGGATTTCTGACCAAGGACGACATGCGCAAGCTGACGCATGCCACCGAAGAGCTCTCGCGATCGAAGCTGTACATCGACGACACGCCGGGGATTTCAGTTAGCGAGATGCGGGCCAAGGCGCGCCAATTGCGGCGCCGGGAAGGGCTCGACCTGGTCATCATCGACTATCTGCAGCTCATGTCGGCGGTACCGATTGGCGGCAAGCGATTTGAGAATCGCACCCAGGAGGTTTCGGCCATCTCGCGCGGACTGAAAGGCTTAGCCAAGGAGTTGAAGGTGCCAGTGGTCGCACTCTCGCAACTCAGCCGCGCGCCGGAGAGCCGCGGCGGCGACCATCGCCCGCAACTTTCCGATCTCCGCGAGTCGGGCTCCATCGAGCAGGACGCCGATGTGGTCGCCTTCATCTTTCGTGAGGAGATGTACAAGAAGGACGATCCCGACATCGAAGGAATGGCAGAAATTATCGTTGCCAAACAGCGCAACGGCCCCACCGATGTCATCAAGATGGCATTTGTGAAACGCTATACGCGGTTTGAGAATTTGGCCGCGGAAAGTGACTACCAGTAGGAGCGCCTACTTTTTCTTCAACTGCGCAAACACCTTCTCGTATTTCTCCGCGATGGCCTCCCAACGATACAGCGCATCGGCGCGCTGTTTGGCGCGAATCGCTAATTGCTGGCGGGCGCCGGCGTCATCCAGCAGTGATTGCAGCTTGGCGGCTAGGTCGGCTTCGGATTTCTCATAGCGAATCGCCGCGTCACCAGCAGTCTCGGCGTTCTCGGGCGTGTCGAGATACAGGACGGCATTGCTGGCCGCCATGGCTTCGATGAGCGCGGGATGGACGCCGCCAATCTCGCAAGCGAAGACGAAGATGCCGGCATGTTTTTGCAGCGCCCAATAGCCATCACCGTAGATGGCTCCGGTGAAGCGCACGCGCTCATCGCCCATCGCCCTCAGCCGCTCGATGTAACCCGGGTCGTAAGGATTGTCGCCCACAATCACCAGCGGCCAATCGCTGCGCACGTTGCGCCAACTACGCAGCACGAGATCGGGATTGTTCTCCGGCTCCAAGCGGCTGACGTAAAGAACGTAGCGGCCGGGGTCGAGATTCAGCCCATCCAGGTTGTAATCGCCCGCCGGCATCTCCGAACCGTAGCCGATGACGACCGACTCGCTGCCATACTTCGCGAGATAGTAATCGTGAATCGCCCTGGCATCGGTGACGAGCTGGTTTGCGCTGAACGACGACATCCATTCGCAGAGGTGCAGCACCTGCGCGCCCAGTCCTTTCCACTTCTCGCGCTTGCGGTCGAGGCCGTCGACGTTGAGCACCACCGGCTTGCCGAATAGGCGCGGGATGTAGGCGAAGGGACTGTTGGCGACATTGCACAACAGGACGACATCGTTGTCGCTGAAGGCGACATGCACGGCAGCGAACAAGGTGCTGACCCAAGTGTCGAGATGCTTCTGGTGCAGGCTGGGCACGATGACGCGGCGCACGCGGCGGTCGTAGACGTCGCTGGGACGCGTGAAGGCGCGGCGGCAATAGACCGTGACCCGGTGGCCGTGATCGGCGAAGCGCGAGCTGATCTGCTCGGCAAAGCGCTCGAAGCCGCCGTAGCGGTTGGGAATGCCGCGAGTTCCAACGATGGCGATGTTCATGGAAGAAGCAATTAGCAATTAGCGACTAGCTGTCAGCCATCAGCTGTCAGCCATCAGCCACATCTGTTTCACGCGTGTCATCCTGAGCGAAGGCGCGCTTCAGTTGCGCGCCGGAGTCGAAGGACCCCTATCTTCGGAACGATCCCCGTCGCCAACTGACCACTAGCTACTGCCTACTCCGCATCAATCGCACGCGGCGTGTTGCTGAACCACCATAGCAAATCGCGGTCGGAGACGCGGCGGCGTGACTGGATGACCGCTCGCTTGCGGCGGATGCTGTCGCGCGCGCGCCACCAGTACGTCACCGCCGACCACAATCGGCGATCGCGCACAATGGCGTAGCCGAAGGTCATCAGATCACGCCACGCTACGGGAAAGAACAGCCGCCAGCACAGCCATACAGACGCGTTCTTGCCACGCATCAGAAAACGGTTCTTTGCCGAATGCCAGTTGATGACCAGCGGCAAGTCTTTGCGGCGCTCGGGCGTCACTCGCCGCACATGCCAGGCGACCGCCGTGGGAACGTACAGACATTTCCAGCCCATGAGCTGCGCGCGCCAGGCGAGGTCGCCGTCTTCGCGGAAGGCGAAGAAGTCCTCGTCGAAGAACTCGCCTTCCATTGAGACCGCCTCGATGAAGTCTCGGCGGAAAAATGCCGCAGCACCGCTGGCGCCGAAGACATACTGCACGCGATCGTATTGGCCGCGGTCGATCTCCTCCGCGCCGCGATCGAGGTGTCGCATGTTGGGCGTGAAGTAAATGCCGGTGGAATCGATGATGTTGATCCTGTGCGGCTCAGAGCTTGGATTCCAGCGCAGCAGCTTGCCGCAAAGCGATCCGGCATCGGGACGAGCTTCGCCCGCCGCGACAAGCTGCGTCACGAAATCCGGGCTGAGCACGACATCGGGGTTGAGGCACAGCACCCAATCGCCGCGCGAGGCGCGAATGGCCTGGTTCTGACCTGCCGCGAAGCCGATGTTCTTGTCGTTGTAGATGACCCGGTATTTGGATTCGACGGTGTGCAGCAAGGCGCGCGTGCCATCCTCGGAAGCATTATCGACGATGACGACTTCGAGATCGCGATAGTCCTGGCTCGAAAGCGCGGCGAAGCATTCGCAGAGATACTTTTCCGAATTCCAGGTGACGATTGTAACGGAGACCATTGATGCGAGTGCGCTAGACCGCGCAGGCTTCAGTTTAGGCGAGTTAGTTATGAAATAGCGATATTAGGTCAGCTTAGCGCAAAAGGGAAGCGAGGGCGGCGATACCGGCAAGTGTCAGGAGTACTACTGTACAAATTCGCGCCTCCCGCCGCATCTTTGGGGTGATAGGTGGGAAGACATCAACAGGACCCATTTGAGCACTTACCTTCAGGGCCTGAAACCAGTTGAATGTCTGCCCTTTGTACAACTGCCAAATGCTCAGGATTGCGCCAGTCACCCAAGCACAGACGAATACGAAACACAGCAGTGCCCAAAAACCTCCTGAAATTGTGCTCAGAAATCGAAGCTTCAAAGCCGCTCCGAGCCCTGCGGTAAAGATGCTACTCCCGAACAAGCAAACTAAAGCCCCAAGCACCCGAAGACCATTGCGCGTTGGCGTGTCGAGCACCATGCGCTGGTAGTAGCCTTCTGCACCGGGATGGAACGGCAACAAATTGAGACGCATAGGGTTTCGCATGGCCGCAAACCCAAATGTCGCAACCGCGAAACCTACGAATATGCCCAGAATAGGGCCCATTGTAATCCCCGTGAGTGCACAGTCAGTACGCCCCTCTTCCTGACAGAACGATAGGAATTGTCCGCAGGAAGATTTTGGCGTCGAGCCATAGTGACCAATTGTCGATGTACTTCAGGTCGAGCTGCATCCAGCGGTTGAAGTCCACATGGCTGCGGCCTTCCAGGACCCATGTGCAGGTGAGCCCCGGCCTCATGCGCAGCCGGCGCCGCTGCCAATCTTCATACTGCTCCACTTCTTCGGGCACCGCCGGGCGCGGGCCGACAAATGACATATCGCCGCGAAAGACGTTCCAGAGTTGCGGCAGCTCGTCGAGGCTGAAGCGGCGCAGCCCGCGGCCCACCGGCGTAATGCGCGGGTCGTCGCTGATCTTGAACACCGGGCCATCGAGTTCGTTGAGCTGATGCAGTTCGGCGCGCATCTGCTCGGCGTCGTTGATCATGGAGCGAAACTTGTAAAGCGTGAAGCGGCGGCCGCCGAGGCCGCAGCGCGTCTGGCGGAAGAGCACCGGGCCAGGCGACGTGATGCGGATCAGGGCCGCGATGGTCAGCAGGACCGGCGAGAAAATCACCAGGGAAGTACAGGAAAGCACCACATCGATCACTCGCTTGAAGAACAGGTGCAGTTCGCTGTCGGGGGCGCTCGACAGGCTGAGGAGTTGGACGTTGCGAAAATTTTCCAGGTAAATGCGCGAATATGCCGGAGGGAGAAACTCAAGCTGGACGCGGGTGCGGATGCCGAGATCGGCGCAGTGCTGCATCACCGGTTCCAGCCGCGCCAGCTCCTGAAGGTTAACGGCGAAGATGACTTCATCGACCACATGGTTTTGCAGAATGCCGCCCACCGAATCGAGCGGGAAAACGTCATAGCCGCCGAGCTTGTCAGCCGGCGTGTCGCTGACGTCGGTAGCGACAAAGCCCTTTAGCCGCAGACCCCTGCCACGGCTCTCTTCAATTAGTGCCGCCATCTCGCGGGCCCGCGGTCCGCAGCCGACGATCAGCAGGTAGTGATAGCGGCGGAGGCGGTCGCGCATCAGCGAAACGCCCCAATACGACAGGCTGCGTCCAAGCAGCAGGAGAACGAAGTCCACCACACCGATCAGCAGGACGTAGGTGCGGCTGATGTCAGTTCGGCGGAATAGATACAGACCGGCGTAGATGACTACCAGTACGATAGCAAGCTGGCTAACGATGTTCAGGATGAGCTGGATGGGATTGCTGAGTTCCAGATCGCGATAGAAGGTAGAAAAATATCCGACGATTGCCCAGATCACCAGAAAGGCAAGCAGCAGGGGGAGATAATGGCCGAAAGGATAAATTCCTGGTAAATGTCTGCTGAAAAATGCAGAGTGAACCAGGAAGGTGCGTAGGAGGTATGCCACCACGAAGGCGACACAGGTCACCCCAAGATCGTGCAGGAGGGTGACCGTACCCAGTAGTTTGGAACGTCGATCGAACACATTAACGCCGTTTACCGAAGGGTTGCGACCATTCCGGCGGCCGCGCCGGTGCGAGACGTCAGTGAGTAGGCGCAGGAGCGGAGGCGGCTCTGACGTCAACGATGCGCACTTCGAAGCTTAACTTTAGCAGGATTTCTTGCCCTTATGCCAGTAGTGTCGGCTACGGAGTAACGTATAGGTCGTCGATGGCAACCAGAGAAGAATCGTCCCCGCCGGAAATGTTGCCCCTAGACGCTTCATGTCCAATGGAATCGCGCTAACTGCACCTGAGTTACTTCCCTGCCCCGATGGCGTTCCATTGAAACTGGATCACATCGCCGAAGTGGCGGACGACGAACTGGACATCGTGCCCGCCGGGATAAATATGAAATTCGTGAGGTATGCCGCGGGACTTTAGCAGCTTGTCCAACGCCTGCGCTCCCTGTTCGAAGCCGTAGTCGTCGTTGTTGCCAACATCAAAGTAGATCTTCATGCGCTTGAGACTTGCGGCGTTGTCGGTTCGCGCGAAGTAAGAAACATTGTTGCGATCAAAGTAGCTGCGATTGAACGGAGCGCCGAACACATCGCCCAGCAAGGCTCCTGGAGACCCTGGCGCGCTGGCGGCGATGTCCCTGGGCAGGTCGGTGATGAGCGCGGGCATCTGAGCGCTCACGGCAGCGAATTCGCCGGGATACTTGAAGGCCAGCCGCAACGCGCCGTAGCCTCCCATGGAAACGCCGGTGATGCCGCGGGCAGCGCGTGTCCCTTCCCCGCGGTACTTCTTCTCCATCTCCGGCATAAATTCCTTCATGAAGAAGTCCTCATATCGAACTTTGCCGTTTTCAGAGTTGATATAGAAGGTGTAACCGCCGGCGGGCGCAAATATGACGAAATCCCCGACCTTGCCTTTGCTGCGCAGCTCCGAGACGATGTCCCAGCCGCCGAAGTTGAGCAGCGACTGTTCATTGTCGCCCAAGCCGTGCAGGTAATACAGCACCGGATAGCGGCGCGCCTTATCCTGATCGAAGCTGGCGGGAAGAAACGCACAGTAGCGAACCGACCGGGCAAGGATTTGCGACTTAATGACGGAGCACTCAGCGCGGCCCTGGGCGTGAAGCAGAGGGGCGAGTAAGAGGGCCAAGAAAAACCAGGCGAGACGGAGAGGATGCTTCATTCGTATTTGAGCGTCTGCACCGGATCGAGCCGGGCGGCACGGCTGGCGGGATAGAGTCCAGCCAGCAGGCTCACCACAATCGAGAACGCGATGGCCGCACCTATCAGCCATGGCGGGAGAATCCAGACCGGCTCCGCTGGCAGTTGATGATTGCGCAGGTAAATCCCTGTGCCAATGTTGATCGCCTTGCCGATCGCGAACCCCAGCGCGATGCCGAGGACGCCGCCAAAGAAGCCCATCGCTCCGGCCTCGGCGAAGAACAACCGCTTCACGTCGCCATCACTGGCGCCGATAGCTTTCATCACCCCGATTTCGCGACGGCGCTCCAACACCGCCATGACCAGGGTGTTGATGATGGCCAGCGTCGCGACCGCCAGCGCAAGCGATCCGAAGATGCCGAGGAACAAGTCCAGCACGGTGAAGAAACGCCGCAGGCTCTTGGTCGCGTCCAGCACCGAGAAGGTGCGGAAGCCCATCTGCTTGATGGCATCCTGCACCTGCGCGACTTTGGCGGGATTTTTCACCCGCACGGTCAGCGTCATGTAGTTCTTGCCACCACCGCGTAATGAGCTGCGCATGTCGGTGAACTGCGCCATGTTCAGCGTTTCGGTGAGATCGACGGGCAGGAAGATCCGCCCGCGCGACACGGTGCGCATGCCGCCATAAGGCTCTTCTTCGATGATGCCGACCACCTTCAACGGCTGCGTCTTGCGCACCACCGAGAAGCCATAGGTGTCCGACGCCGGATTGCTGTTGCCTGCATTCTGACCATCGGACAATGTAGGACGTCCCACATTGTCGGAGTCAGTAGCTAGCGGCTGACGCTCGCCGTAGCGCAGCGTTACTTGCTGGCCGATAAGCGCCTTCGGATTCTTGGGATCAAGCTCCTTGGCGAAATCGTTCAGCAGGATAACTTCGCCGGCGTCCGAGCGCGAGAAAAACTTGCCTTGCAGATTGTCGAACGCCTCGTTCTCGCGCGCCGACATCGGCAGGCCAGTGACAAATCCGAAGTGGGTCTGGCCGTTGTAGACAATCTCCCCCATCACCCGAACCTCGGGCTCGACTTCGGTGACATATTGCAAATGCGCCATCTTGTCGCGCGCTGGCTCATCGAGCACGGGAGCGTTTTCAGGATGCTGGTCTTTCTGATCTTCCTCGCGATCGAAGCCGCGGAAATCCTGCTTGGAGGTGACGAAGACGGTGTCGAACATGCCCGAGCCGGCCAAGCGCCGCGTGGCCAGTTGCTGAAGTCCTACTCCGAGCGACAACATCGCCACCAGCGATGCCACACCGACGGAGATGCCGATGGTGGTCAATCCGTTGCGCAGCTTGGATTGCCGCAGATTGCGCACGGCAAGATCGAGCAGGTCGTAGCCCTTCATGCCAGCGCCTCCTGTGCCCCAGGAAGTCCAAACCCGGGCCCTGCTGGGGGTCCTGGATCGCTGGAAGAGATGAGCTTGCCGTCGCCGAGAAAGACCAGCCGCTGCGCGAAGCGCTCAGCCAGAGCGCGCTCGTGCGTCACCATCACCACGGTCATGCCAAGCGAGAGGCTCACATCGCGGATAAGGTTGAGAATGTCTTCGCCGGTACGGCTGTCGAGATTGCCGGTAGGCTCGTCGGCCAGCAGCATCGACGGACGATTGGCCAACGCGCGAGCTAGCGAAACCCGCTGCTGCTCGCCGCCAGAAAGCTCGGATGGCCGATGCTCCAGCCGATGACCAAGACCCACACGCTCCAGCGATTCGCGCACCCTTTGCGCGCGCTCCGAACGCTCGACTTCAGCAAAGCGCATGGGCAGCTCGACATTTTCGGTGATGGTCATCGCCGGAATCAAATGAAAGGCCTGGAAGACCATGCCGACATCGTTGCGGCGATAGCGCGCCAGATCTTCCGACGACATCTTCGCCAGGTCGCGGCCATCGACCAGCACCGAACCGGAAGTCGGCCGATCGAGCCCGGCTAGCAGATTCAACAGCGTGGATTTCCCGGAGCCGGATTGACCCAGCAGTGCGACAAACTCGCCGCGCTCGATAGTGAGCGTAATGCCGTCCACGGCGCGAATGATGCTGCCGCCCATGGTGTAATAGCGGCAGAGGTTTTCGGTTCGCACTGCCTGAGAAGTTGATGATGTGCTCATCTGTAATGGATTCGATGCTGCCATTCGAGTCTCGGGCGCAAACGCCCTCATCGAACATACGAAATGGCGAGCGAGTTCGCTCCGCTATATGTGTAACAATTTGTAAACTGCTGCCGATGAGTAACGGAGCAGGCAATGCCGAAAGATGTCGGAGGGTGTAGTCCCCAAAAAGCTTCGGGGTGTAGGTTTTAGGCGGGCCTTCAGCAATGCTTGACGCAGAGCTCTTAAAGTCGATCGCGGCACAGTTGATGACAAGCACATCGATGAGCGTTGACGGGAAATCTGTGCCGGTTCGGCGCACCAGCCAGCAGCGCCTCAGAACAGCGGCGTTCAAGGTTGGAGGTCACGAATACCAGGCCATCGAACAGAACGCTGAGAAGCCGAGCCGATGGGGAGAGCTAGCACGAAGCGGTCGTCAGGTCGTGCAATTCAAGGACGCAGAGAGCAACAAGTTCGTCGCGGTCGTGGTCGACGGCGAAGTTACGTTTTACGGGCACAGCAAAGAGCGATCCTGAGAAGCCGCATAGCCATGGGAAATAGCCGCTAATATTACAACAGAAATGCTGCACAGAGCAGCGCGCCAAAGACCAGGGCCTGCGCAAGCTCGCTATATCCCAGTTTGTGAATATCCAGCGGCTGGCGTCCGCGAGCGAACCAGATTGTTCCTCGCAGCAGGATAGGCAGGAAGGCAAGCGCAATTGCGGCGGGGAAAAAGCCGACGCGGCAGGCGGCAAGAATCACTGCGATCAGGCCGATCTGCGCCACCAGAAAGCCAAGTCCGGGCCGCAGCTTTTCGTTAAAGGTCGCGGCGCGGCTGGAGTGAATGCGCACCTGCACGAAGTGGATTTGGTCGGCGGCGAAAAGCCAATTCGCCAGCCAGAGTGCAATGGCGGTGCGGTCGAGTTGGCCAGTGGCAACGTAATAGGCGCCTGCCGCGGTCGAAGTCAGCCCGATCGCGCCAATGATCTGGGCCGGCATCCTGCCCTTGCGGCCAAGCCTCTTCACGCCAGCCTGTACGGCGAAGGCCAGGGCCGCGATCGCGCCGATGACCAGCAGCCCGCGATTGTGGCCATTCCACAAGAGAGCAGCCACGTTTCCGGCGGCTACGGCACCGATTGCCACAATCGCCTTGATGAGCAATCCACACTCGTAATCAGTCTGTGCCTTGATGCGCGACGTGCCGAGCCAGCTCTCAACCGGAGTGCGCAGCCAGAACAACGATATGGCGGCAATGAAAAGGATGATCAGCGCGACGCTATTGACAGCCGTGCGCGCGGCAATCACCGCGCCCGTCGCCAGCGGGACGAGCATCATGCCCCACGCGCCGTGCTCGCGCGGGACCACCATGGCTCTGAGCCCGGAATTTGGAACGGTACTGATGTGAGATGCCATGCTGCGATCGTAGTTCTACTGACGTTTGCGCGATATGACTTCAGTCTCAGCCGACCCTTTTAGTCGCTATCTCGCGGACCATCTGATTCGAGGTTCCTGGCTCATACACGCAGAACGGCTCCTCCGCCAGGAAGTCCCCGGTAGCAGCGTAGGCGCGCGCGCGGCATCCCATGCAAACGTGGCGGAATTCACAGCAGCCGCACTTGCCTTTGAGGTTGTCGTCGTCGCGAAGCTGACCGAAGACGGCCGAGTCGTTCCATATCTCGGCGAAGCTCTGCTTGCGCAGATCGCCAGCCAGCGCCGGAAGATACCCGCAAGGGAATACCTCGCCTTCATGCGAGATGAAGCAGACGCCGGTTCCGGCCAGGCAGCCTTTGGTCATGGCGTTCATGTCGCCGGGATGGCCACCGGGGTGTCCCGAGTGTCCCACCGGCGGTCCGCCATTGGGCTTAAGGGAGATTCCAGTCGAGCCCGGCATCGTCATGTCGGTTGGGCCGATCTCATGAGGATGTGATGGAGCCAGCGGCGCCGTCTCGCGCCCGGCCATGCGATCGGCGGCGCGGCGCTGGCGCAGCACGCGGAAATAGTGCGGCGCACAAGTCGCTTTCAGCTCAATGTCACCTGTCAAAGACTGATCGTAAAACCAGTTCAACATCCGCTCGTACTCTTCGGGAGGGACCATCTGCTCGGCGGCGATGTCGACGCCGCAACCCACCGGTACCAGCAGGAAAGTGTGCAACGCATCTGCGCCCAGGCGGCGCGCCAGTTCCAGCACATCCGGCAACTGATGCGCATTGTGGCGCGCAATGGTTGTATTGATCTGCACTGAGACGCCGAGTTGCTGTAGGTTCTTCATGCCATAAATGGCAGCCTCGAATGCGCCGGGAATGCCGCGGAAGGTATCGTGTGTAATGGCGTCCGATCCGTCGAGTGAGATGGAGACGCGCTTGATGCCGGACTGCTTGATTTTCTCGGCGATGTCCTTGGTGACCAGTGTCCCGTTGGTGGCCAGCGCGGTGCGAAGTCCACGGCTGGTGGCATACTGCGCCAGTTCAAAAATGTCGTGCCGGTAAAGCGGCTCGCCGCCGCTGAGGACGAGGATGGGACCGCCGAAATCGGCGATCTGAGAGATGATGTTCAGCGCCTTCTTGGTTGGCAGGTCGGCCGGCGACATCAACTCCGTCGCGGTGGCGCGGCAGTGGATACAGCGCAGGTTGCATCCCTTGGTGACCTCCCAGAAGATCAGCCGCGGCTTATATTCTTTTTTGCTCACTGGATGAGTGCTGGCGTCAGCTACTGTCATTGGTTTGTTCCTCCCCCTGTTTCCACTACGGCTCGTTGCTATGCCTCCAAGATAGGATTTTCACGACCCGAAGGGCCGTGAGTGGCATCACGTGGGGTTGTGATGTGCGTCACTCGGGAGGAACGCTGTCAGCCGTCAGCTATCGGCTGTCAGCCAGGTCGAGGACTGCGGTTCGGGGGTCGCAGCGGATGGTCGTACATTGGTAAACTGTTAACGATGACACACGAGAACGAAAAACAGCAGGCCCACGAACTCTTGGATCATCTCGATGCCGGCCAGCTCGCGGCTGTGCTTCATCTGCTCCAGGCGATGACCGATCCAGTGGCCCGCAGTTTGGCCAATGCACCGGTCGATGACGAGCCGCTCACGGGCGTCGAGATAAAGGCGCTCGATGAAGCTCGTGAGTGGTTGAAGCACAACAAGGGCATTCCTCACGAGCAGGTGTTGGCGGAGCTCGGGATCACCCAGGAACAGATCGACCGCTGTAATAAGGCGCGATGAAGCGGATTGTTTGGACCGGTCCGGGCAAGGCTGATGTGCGCCGACTCGACAAGCCCACCGCCATGCGTATCTTTGCCGCGCTGCACCGCTTCGCTGAGACGGGCGAAGGCGACGTGAGGGCGCTTCAGGGACGCGATGAACTCCGGCTCCGCATTGCCGACTACAGGCCCTTCTTTGTCGCTACCGCTGCCGCCATTGAAGTCCGCCGTGTTCTACACCGTAGTGAAGCCTATCGCTGACACAGTGGAAGGGAACAAACTCGTTCCCGGCACTCTGCCTCATAGACGGCACGCCGTGCCTGTTCCCACCAATCCGGAGAACAAGTACTCCGTCCATGCTCGGCGATCTTCGAGCAGTTTGAGAAACTCTTGGTTGTTCCAGTTCGCTAAACTCGAAATGATATCTTCGAGCGAAAGAACGTCGTGGAAGCCAAATTCTGCGATGGTCCTGGTACGCCCCTGTTCGGAGCATCTGCCCCAGACCAAAATACAACCGTCGATCCGCTGAGGTTTGCTATTGACGGTTACAGTTGCCTGGCTTGGCTCTTTCGCTGCCTTGAGAAAGAGTCGAAACGCCTCGTTGTCGCACCCCCTGAGCTGCTCAGGCTCGTTTAGAGTGAGGTACTTGTAATTTTCATACTCCAGCCAACACTTCATTTCGGCGATATAAATCCGATTGTCAGCTTTGGACCTAAAGGTAAAGTCTAGCGTCTTTCCACGCCCCCGGGGCTGCTCTTTCTTGAAGGTTGGCCTGCCCAAATCGACATAGGGCGCGTTGCCGTCTTTGCACCAACACCGAACGATCTTTTCGTTGAAGATACCAAAGAGCCGAGAGAGAAATTTGTCCCTTGCTGCGTTGTCGGTCTGAAAAAGGCACTGCAATGCAGCTGGCATGGCTTCGCCTTGCGGTGCCTTACGGCCCCACGCCTCCGCTGTGGCAGTCGGAGCAGGTCACCGCTGACAGGTCGCCAATATCAACCGGGTGCTTGAAGGTTTGCGCTGGCAACGAGGCGATCTCGGTGCCACTTTCCTGTTGCTCTAACACCGTGTGGCACGAGTTGCAGTCTTTGCTGATGACCTTGCCATCTTTGCTGACGTGGTTGCCATCGTGGCAGCGGAAGCAGCCGGGAAAGTAAAAATGGCCGATGTTGTTGGGATGGGTCTTCCAGTCCACTTTCATGGACGGGAAGAAGGTAGTGCGATAGATGCGCTGCAACTCGGCAATCGAGCCCTTTATGCTATCGGCCTTGCCGGAAGCGATCTGCGGATATTTCTCCTGATAGAACTTGTTGATATTGTCCGCGATGGCGTTCTCCGCCTGGCTGGTAGTTTTGTAGTCCGCGGTCAGCACCTGCACGCTCTGCTGCTTGATGTAGGGCAGCGTGGGATCGATGACATGTCCGCTCATGCTGCGGTCCACCGAGAGATCGGGGGCGACATAGATGTGGGTGGGACGATTGTGGCAGTCGATGCAGTCCATGCGGCGCTTATCGGCCTTGTCGATCTGGGCTTGCGCCGGGGGATTGTCTTTCACCGCATACTCGGTGACGTGGCCTTGCGCATCCTCAAGCCGCACCCATGGGATCGTCTGCCGCTGTTCATCGGTAGCGAAGTAAGTGATCTTGTTGGCGATGTTCATGTGCCAGTGGATACCGCCGCCCGACTGCCCGAGCGCGGGATCTCCGCCACCGGTCTTGATCAACATGCGAATCACGCGCGGACTGTTCTGCTCATCGCTGGCGTAGTGGGTGAAAACCTTCAACTGCGCCCCCCAGAAAAACCTGGGCCAGTGGCACTGCTCACAGGTCTGCTGCGCGGGGCGAAGATTCTGCACCGGGGTGGGAATGGGCCGGGGATAGGTGCCCAAAGCGGTGTAGTAAACCTGGCGCACGCCAGACAGCTTCGACTTCACGTACCAACTGGCGCCGGAGCCGACATGGCAATCCACACAAGCCACGCGGGCATGCGGCGATGCCGAATAGGCAGTGAACTCGGGATGCATGACGGTGTGGCACAACTGGCCGCAGAAATCCACCGAATCGGTGAACTCGTAGGCCTGGTAGCTGCCGACCGCGCTCACCAGCGAGAACATCACCACGAAGGCCAACAGGAACGCCACCGTGTTGCGCTGCGCGGGATTGTTTAAGTCCAGTCTGGGGAAGTGGGGGGGCACACCCACCTTGCGCAGACGGCGCCGCCGCTCGATCACCATCCCGATCGGTATCAGAATCAGGCCGAAAAACAGAATTCCCGGCGCCACCATGTAGGCGAGAATGCCGATATAGGGAGATGGCTGGCTGGCGAGGAGGTCAATGGCAATCAATAGAACGATGTTGGCGAGGGCAACCGCGGCCAGCGCCAGACCGATCAAGCTGAGCGGATTCTTGATGAGATTTCTTGAAACCGGCGGATGATCGCGCAGAGGATCCGACCTCTCCGTGTCCTGAGTCATGGCTTAATTGTCCCCTACCCCTCACCCCGAATGCAAAGCGAAATCAGCGTTGCAAAAATAAGCCCATCAAGATGGTGTTGCAACCAATCCAAAAATATCAGAGTTTCATCGACAAGAGCAGGATTGCCTCAACCCTGCTGGTGTCGCGATTTGTGACTGCCGGCGCTTACGGCGTGCTCGTGGGAGCCTTCCGCGACCGGTTCCGCTTCTTTCTCGGAGCCATGGCTCTTCTCGATGGCCCCTAAATCCAGCGGATGCTCGTGCTGGTACTGCTCGATCGACATCTTGCCATCGAACCAGGACCAATTCATGGGATAGGCATCGGGATCGAAGATGACTCCGTACCAGTGCCAGACCACGATGGCCAGCGTCGCCAGCACCGCCTCATAAAAGTGAATGGTGAGGGCAACATCGATCCACCAGCCAGGGATGCGCTCTCCAACTCCGACCTTGAACCATATCATCAGCCCGGTGTTGGCCATTACGAACATGCCCCAAACCAGCGCCCAGTATTCCATCTTTTCGGCGTAGCTGAAGCGGCCAAACAGCGGGCGTTCATCGCTATAACCCAGGTAGTAGCGGAAGGCATCACGTGCGTCGGTGACGTCCTTCCAATCGGGCAGCATGTCTTTCAGCAACTGCCGACCGTCCTGGGTGGTGATGACGTACCACAAGTGAAACAAACTGACCGCAATCAGCACCATACCCGCGATACGGTGAATGTAACTGCGCACAATTTCGTTGACGAAGATCGCAGCCAGCCATGAGGTCGGGTAATGCAGTGCGAAGCCCGTCAGCACCAGAGTAAAGAAGCTGACCAGCAGGGTGAGGTGCTGGACCCGCTGCGCCAGCGTCATGCGGAACAGAATGCGCGGCTGGCCGATGCGATGCAGGATCAGCTTCTTGCGGAAGATGATCAGGTTGTGCAGCACCATACCGCCAATCACGCCGACGATCATCCACAGATAGAACCGGCGGATGAGGCCGATCATCTTGCTGCCGAAATCTGCCTTCGCGGTGCCGCCCAGGTGCACCTTGTAGCTGATGAACTTGTCGTTGGCGCCGGGGTGGCACTGTCCACAGGTCTTGGCCAGATTGGCGTGGTTGATGGTGGAACGGGGATCGCTGGACGGCAGAATGTTGTGCACGCCGTGGCAACTGGCGCAGTTGGCCACCGTCTTGGAACCCACCTTTTCCGCCATGCCGTGATAGCTGGCCAAATACGACGAAACCCGGCCACCGGGCACGCCGAACTCGCTGGACAGTTTCACGCTGCCATGGCAGGAAGCGCAGGTGTTCTGCACATTCGCTGCGGCGACCGATGAACTGGGATTCTGCGGCGCCTTGATGGTGTGAATACCGTGGCAGTCGGTGCAGACCGGCGCTTGCCAATTGCCACGCGCAATCGCCTGCCCGTGGATACTTTGCACATATTCCTGCCTGACATTGTTGTGACACTTGGCGCAGGTTGCGGGAACATTGAACTTGTTGATCGGGGACTTGGGATCGCCTGCGCCCAGGATCTCGTGCACGCCGTGGCAGTCGGTGCAAACCGCAGCTTTATCGGAACCGGCAGCGACAGCCTTGCCGTGTACGCTTTCCTGATATGAGGTGAAGGGAGCGGAGCTCACGCCGCTCGACGCCATCACAAACTTCTGTCCGTGACACGCGCCACAGGTCTGGGGAATGTTGGCGCGAGCGACCTTGGACTTTGGATCGCTGGCCGGCAGGATTTCATGCACGCTGCCGTGACAGTCCTGGCATTTGGCCACGTTGGTGTTTCCTGCTGCTGCCGCTTTGGCATGGACACCGTGGTCATAAGCTGCTTGCTGGTCGGCGTGACAGGTGGCACAAACCGGCTTGGCGGGAGCTGGATCATGCGGAAAAGCCTTGATGTCGGTATGGCAGTCGGTGCAACCGAACACGCTGTGAACGGAGGCTTTGAATTTGGCATCGTCGACATGCAGGCTGACCGGTTTGCCATTTTCGTCCTTGGTGAGGCTGGCGTCGCTATGGCAAGCAAGGCACTCCTCATTGCTCATTTTCGGGGCAGCCTTAGCCGCGGCTGCCGGCGAATGTTTCTTGGCTGGGGGCGGAGAGGATTGGGCGACAGCCGCTGTCGCCAGCAACAAGGTAACAAGGAAAACCAGACCACAGCGCTTCACGGAAGACCCCTCGCTTTCCTGCGGCGCCTGACACACGCCGAGGTAACAGATAACCATCGCCGAGACGAGTACCGAAGGGCAGTGAGTGTACTCACGCGACGGTGTGACTGGGGTCACACAGAGTCTGCGTCTCACAGGTTGTGGTGAGGGAAATCACAAGGCACGGCCCGCCTGCTGGCGAGCTGCAGATGCTGGGTTGATGCGGACAGAAGCGCAAATCCGCAGGGAAGCGGTGGTCTGATGCGAAACGATCGGAGCCAGGGACCTTGCGCCTTCAACCCCAGGTTCGAACGTTCGTTTGGCAGGTAAGTTGGGCTGCCAGGATCAGCCGGACCATTTTCCGGTTCTTGAGCGGCCCCGCCAGTTCGCCAAGAACAGCGCGGCTACGACGAACAGCGGCCCGGAGATGACGAGGACCCAGTTCGGGTGGCGGAACGCTATATAAGCGTAATAGGTTGCGGCGGCACAAAACAGAACCGCTCCAATCCACTCCCACTTCCATGCAAGCGCCAATACGAGAGCAACGATGAAGCTGGGAATGAGGTGGATGAGCAACGCCGCAGTGGTTTGCCAGAAGCCATGGGACTCGCCGAAAACGTCGAGCGCAAACAGGCTCAGGAAAATGATGTAAGCGATACACAGCAAGCGAGGCGCCCAGAACAGAACTCTTCCCGTCGTGGAAGTCATAAGGCGGCGTCCGGCTGCACCGGGGAACAATGCAGTTACCTGAGGCTCACACCAGCAGGGCGCGCGGGCGAAAGGTGATGCGAGGATGGCGGGTGCGCACCATGGCGATAGTACGGACCCGCTCATACGCTCCGTGCAGGTCCAGGCTGAGCATGCGCACGACCTCCAGGCAGACGGTCCGATGTTCCCGCAAAAACTTCACCAGCTCTTTCTTGCGGACGAAGACTACTTGCGAGTTGTCTATCAACTCGGCTGTGACCTCATAGGGGGTGTTGGACAGGGCGGCTCCCAGCCCCAAGACTTCCCCAGGCCCGGCGATGCGCAGGGTCAGCCGCCTTCCAGTGTCGGAACAAATAGAAAGCTTGGCACGCCCATCGCACAGGATAAAGATGCCGCGTACGGGCCGGGCTTCGGCGAACAGAACCGCACCGCGCGGATAAGAGCCGAGAGATTTAATCTGGTCGAACGCCTTCAACGACTCCGCAGGCATGTCGCAAAAAAGGCGATCGGGACGGAAATCGCAAGTCAAGCAATTCGACTGATTCGTGCTCTCCATACTGTGGTAATACTGCTGTTGGGGGGCACATGCAGTGACTGCAGTCACCGGTTTCCGTGACCTTATTCACAATCGAGAGGGAGAATAGCTACCACAGGGACAGCTAAACCTACTGCTATTAGCCTAATTTCAACTTCCAAGAAACTATGTGCGGCATGGCGCAGAGCGGCCCAAAAGGGCACACTTTCAGCCTTGCACTGAGAATATTGTCTCCGCCAGCCTTTACTGCGTGATCGCCATCGCCTTCAACGCCGACTTATTACGGATCAGTAGCGTCGAACCCTTGGCTTGTACAATCTGCCGCTTCTTCAGGTCAGCAAAGAGGCGGGTGACTGTCTCTCGTGAAGTGCCGATCATCTGCGCGATCTCTTCGTGGGTCAGGGCCAGCTTGAGACGCGGTTCGAGCTTAGTCGCTTCGCCGTTGCGCGTGCTCCACTCCAGCAGCAACTTCGCCAGCTTCTCGGCTGCGGAATGGGAGAGCCCGAGCGCGCGGATCTCGCGGCAGGCGGAGTTGTACTTATCGCTAAGCTGCTCGGCCACGCGCAGGCAGGCTTCACTGTGCTCCTTGAGGAAGCGGGTAAAGTCTTCGCGTTTGACGAAGTTCACCTGGCACGGGTCGACGGTCTCAGCAGTCAACTCGTACGGCTTGCTGCTTACGGTGGCGCTGAGGCCCAGCACCTCACCCGGCTCGGCAATCTTCAGGATCAGGGTTTTGCCGTCGGTGGAGCAGATGGAAAGTTTCACGCGCCCCTTGCACAGGACGAAGATACCGCGCGGCGTTTGTCCTTCGACGAAAAGCACCGCGCCCTTAGGATAGGCAGTGGCGTATTTGATGTTTTCGAAGGCCTGCAAGGCTGCCGGTGGAAGATCGCAAAAGATATGTTCTGCCCGCATCTTGCATGCCAGGCAGCTTTCTATGATGTCTAATCCGTATGGTGTAAGCATGACGACCCCCTGAACTGTACATCGTATCCCCGTGTTTTACGGCCGAAGCGTATGCGAGACGCTGCGAGGGTCCAGGAATGCCGGTGTCGCGCTGGTTTCGGTCCGCGAACCTTGCCGAGTGCCGGCGGTCACTTGCTTTGGTGATCCGCCGAAATCACCGCCAAGGGCTGTAAATAGAGGCCTTGGGCGAGATATTGCGCCACTTTCGGCTTTCCAGGCTCTACTCCAGATACAGTCTAGCGGAACACTGTGGCCGCACACCCAACAAGTACATACGTCACAAGGGAGTGTGATTTGTGAGTTCCGGGGGCCGCGCCGGCACGGCCATCACCGGCATCTTTTTGCAAGCGGAGCGGAGAAAGCATCGTGCAGCGCGACCGTAGTAGCATGAAACCCGATGATTTCACCTACCAACTCATCGGCAGTGCTCGATTTGAAAATTGGAAGGGGAGTTGGAGCGAGCGCAATGAGAAAGGATTGGGTATGAAACCAATTGCTAGAATCGCATTCTTGCTAGTCATCAGTCTTGGTACAACATTCGCGCAGCAAGCCAGGCCTGCTGCCGGAGGAGGTGCTACGATGGCGTTTACATTGAGCAGTTCTGCCTTTGCTCCCGGAGCAGAAATTCCCCAGCAATACACCTGCAAGGGCGCCGATGCTTCACCGGCGTTGGCATGGAGCGGTACTCCAGCGCATGCCGCCAGCTTCGCTCTGATCATGGACGACCCCGACGCGCCGTCCGGGACCTGGGTGCACTGGGTGCTGTGGAATTTGCCGGCGAAGGCGCAGTCGTTGCCGGAAGGCGTGCCCAAGCGCGAGCAATTGGACAACGGTGCGACGCAAGGGCGGAACAGTTCCCACAAAACCGGCTACAACGGACCCTGCCCGCCGCCAGGAAAGCCGCATCGCTACTTCTTCCGCTTGTATGCACTGGACGCGAAGCTCGATCTTGCTGCCGGAGCCAGCCGTTCTCAACTCGATGCAGCGATGAAGGGACACGTGCTGGCGCAGGCCGAGTACATGGGCACATTCCATAGATAATCGAGCGTGACCTTTAGAATGGCTGCTGCGGAATTCCGTGACATGCCTTCGAACTGGATTTTCTGGCTCGTCTTCAACCTGTTTGTGCTGGCGATGCTGGCGCTCGACCTGGGCGTCTTTCATCGCCACAAGCACGAGGTCGGCTTTCGCGAGGCGCTTGCCTGGACTCTCGTCTGGATAAGTCTCGCGGGCATTTTTGCTGTCCTGATCTACTTTTTCGGACACACCCTGGTGGGTGCGAATGTGCGGCCGAACTCGCAGCTCTCGCTGGAGTTCGTCACCGGATACCTGATTGAGCTGTCGCTCAGCGTCGACAATCTCTTCGTTTTCCTGCTGATCTTCCGCTACTTCAGCGTGCCTCGCGAGTTCCAGCACGAGGTGCTGTTCTGGGGCGTGCTGGGCGCGCTCATCATGCGGGCCGTCTTTATCGCGACCGGAATCACGCTGCTGAAGCGTTTCCATTGGATCGTCTTCATCTTTGGCGGAATTCTGATCTACAGCGGCATCAGGTTGTTGCTCCAGCACGGCAAGAAAATCCATCCTGAATCGAACCCGCTGCTGCGCGGCTTCCGCAAGCTCTTCCGCGTGACCAACGATTATGAAGGCAGCCGCTTCTTTGTGCGTCGCGGGGCGCTGAGGTACGCGACTCCCCTCGCGCTGGTATTAATCGTGGTGGAAACTACGGACTTGCTGTTTGCCGTCGACTCTATTCCCGCCGTGCTGGCAGTGACGCGAGAGCCATTCATCGTTTACACGTCGAATGTGTTCGCGATCCTGGGACTGCGCTCGCTGTTTTTCGCGCTGTCGGGAATGATCGAAGCGTTTCATTTCCTGCACTACGGCCTGTCGGTGATCCTGATCTTCATCGGGCTGAAGATGCTGGCGTCGGACTACGTGCCGATTCCGACTGCCATTGCGCTGGCTGTGGTGGCAGGCGTGCTGCTGATGTCGATTGTGCTGTCGTTGTTGTTTCCGAAGAAAACGTAGGCGTAACGCAGGAACGCAGCTTCACCGGCGGCGGAAAAGGTTCGAACAGCAGATCCCTCGCGGGCTTGAAGCCCGCTCGTGATGACAAAACTGAAGGGGCTTCAACGGCGCACCTGAAGGTGCGCCCCTTCAATATCTAGTCGAACCGGATATTGTCGCCGGTGACCACCGAATGCTTGCGGTACTTGACGTCGTTCTTGAGCGGGTAATCGAGGCGATAGTGTGCTCCGCGGCTTTCTTCGCGCGCCAGGGCGGAGCGCGCGATGAGCAGACCGGCTTGCAAAATGTTGGCAGCTTCGTGAGAACGGCGATCGCCCGCCGAGGGCGCCTGCGCTTGTAGAGCACGCAACTCGGGGACTACCTGTTGCAGCGCCTTGCCCTCGCGGACCACCCCGACGCGCTCCCACATCAGGGACTGAATCTTCTGGATGAACTTCTCCGCGTCGCCGGCTTGGCCGTTACCGCTCGCCGCCGCGACCTGCGGGCTCGCGCCTGATGGATGATTGCTCTCCGCGCGCAGGCATTCGCGCATACTCTGCGCGGCGCGTGCTCCGTACACCAGGCCTTCGAGCAGCGAGTTGCTGGCCAGCCGATTGGCGCCGTGCACTCCGGTGCAAGCCACTTCGCCAGCGGCATAGAGTCCCGGTAGCGAGGTGCGTCCGTTCAGATCGGTGCGGACCCCGCCCATGGCATAATGCGCAGCCGGACGAACCGGAACCAGCTCGGCCGCGATGTCAATGTTGTATTCCATGCAGGTGGAATAGATCATGGGAAAACGCTCGCGCACGCGCGCGGCATTCAGGTGCGTGAGGTCGAGATAGACGGCAGCATCAGGCCGCTTCACCAATTCCAACTCATGGGCGATGGCCCGCGCCACCACGTCGCGAGGAGCGAGTTCAGCCTGCTCGTGATACTTGGGCATGAAGCGCTTCAACTCCAGATTGCGCAGGTAAGCGCCTTCGCCGCGCAGCGCCTCCGAAAGCAGAAAGCGCGGAGCGCCTTTCAGGAACAGCGCCGTAGGATGGAACTGGACGAACTCCATATCGCTGATTTCAGCGCCGGCGCGATACGCCATCGCCACGCCATCGCCGGTAGCAACAGCGGGATTGGTGGTGTTGCTGTACACGTGGCCCAGGCCGCCGGTGGCAAGCAACACCGCGCTGGCGTAAATATCGCGGAGTTGTCCCGATTCATCGAGCACGCGAATACCGACCACACGGCCATCGTGGAGCAGCAAGTCGGTGGTGAACTCGAATTCGCGGAAGCTGATGGCCTTGATGGCCTCGGCCTTCATGTAGAGTGCACGACCGATCTCGCGGCCGGTGGAGTCGCCGTGGGCGTGCAGTACCCGGCTGCGGCTATGCGCCCCTTCACGGGTGAAGACAATCTTGGTGCCAGCGCGATCAAACTCCGTGCCCCATTCGATCAGCTCTTCGATGCGCGGCGGACCTTCCTCCACCAAAATGCGCGCCGCCTCTTCGTTGCACAGGCCGTCGCCGGCCCGGAGGGTGTCTTCCAGATGCAGGCGGACTTCGTCATCGTCGCTGAGCGCGGCGGCGATGCCGCCCTGCGCATAACGGGTGTTCGACTCCGTGACCTCACGCTTGGCGAGGCAAAGCACGCGGCCCGCCGAGGCGAGTTCCACCGAGGCGCGCAGGCCGGCAATACCCGCGCCCACCACGATGAAATCGGTTTCGGATGGGAGAGCTTGCACGGCTTCATGGTAGCACTTGGCGGGCGTGTCGAGTCCCGATAACCAAGCGTCGGCTGGCCGCGCCACCAGCCCAACTCGACTGCTTGGTCGTGCCTTAAATACGACGGGCATGGAGTGAGCAAGGCATTCCCCTAACGCAAGTTTCTGCGTCTGTCGGTGCCTGGGGGTGGCTGTTCGCCGCCGCTTGCGGCTCGGGAACCTGTTACTTCTTTTCCTCGACCGTGTCCGCAAAGACGCTGTCAATCGGCGCCAATTCGCTCTCGCTCGCGCACGTTCCGCAACTCGGCGGACTGCAACTGCACGCCGTACATCTGCCGCTGGAAGAACAGACCTTCAAGCAGAGGCAAACCCCACCGTTGCCATTCTGCCTCCTTGACAGAGTGGCCATTAGCGGCTTGTCCTTCAACTCCGGATTGTTGCTTTCCGCGAAGGTGCGAATCTGCTCGGCCGCCGCCGACACCTGGTCCTGTTTCTGGCAGGAGCTCCCAATCAGGAGCATCGCGATAGCCAAAAACGCCGCTGATAGTTTTCTCTTCATAGTCAACTCCTCCATGCCAATGAGGCAGGTACCACGAGTGTCCTCAATCGGCAAGATGCTTTGCTTTCACCGATGGCTCCTCACCCGCAAGATCCAACCCTGGCCTGAGGCCCCTATGCTCCAGCCCAACTCGCAAACAGTCCTTGCGCAGTGGGTTTGCTATGACCTCCGGCGATGAGCCTATGCAAAATGCTCTGATAGTACCGATTCTGCGTTGGCCCTGCAAGCTTTCTTCCAGCCAGAAAATGTCCGCCTGCAACTCGCATCCATTACACTAGTCGTTTGACTCGCATTCCTGTCCAGACTCCCTCGCGGCCGTACGAAGTGCTAGTTGAGCGCGGCTTGCTGCGGTCGTCGGCTGCGGCGCTGCGCGATGTTATTGCGCCAGACTCGCGCCTATTCGCGCTGACCGCGCCGCCGATTCGCAAGCACTGGGCCGGCACGCTGCGCAAGAGCTTCAGCAAGGCTGGGCGCAAGATTGAAGTGGTCGTCATGCCTGATGGCGAGCGCTCGAAGACTCTTCCTCAACTAGAAAAGCTCGCTGCCAAGCTGGTGAGTCTGGGCGCAGACCGGGGCTCGGTCCTGCTGGCGCTGGGCGGCGGAGTAGTGGGCGATGTGGGAGCGTGCCTGGCTTCTATCTTCATGCGCGGCATACCCGTGGTGCAGATTCCAACTACACTGCTGGCGCAGGTGGACTCGGCCATCGGCGGCAAGACCGGCGTGAATCTGAAGGCCGGCAAAAATCTGTTGGGGACGTTTCATCAGCCGCTCGCCGTGCTTGCCGATCCCGATGTGCTGGCCACGCTGCCGGAGCGGGAGTATCGCTCGGGACTGTTCGAGGCGATGAAATATGGCGTGATCCGCAAGCCAGCGATCTTCGAGTTGATGGAGGCAAACCGGGACGCGCTGCTGCGTCGCGATGGCGCGCTGCTGGAGACGCTGATCGCAGAATGTATTCGCGTGAAGGCCGAGGTGGTGAGCGCCGACGAGCGCGAGAGCGGCGAGCGCCGCATCCTGAACTTCGGACACACCATCGGACACGCGCTGGAGGCGGAGACCAACTACCGGGGACTGTTGCATGGCGAGGCCGTTGGCTGGGGCATGATTGCGGCCAGCGTGATCGGCAATGAAATGCAGGTGACGGATGGAGCGACGGCAGAGCGAATCATCGCGCTGGTGCAGGCGTATGGCCCGTTGCCGAAGGTGAGCGTCGATGGCAGGCGCATTCTGAAGCGGCTGCTGTCCGACAAGAAGACTATCGGCGGCGTGCCGCACTTCGTGCTGGCCACCGGTATCGGCAAAGTCGAGGTGGTGAATAATGTTCCGCCGCGATGCGTGATACGGGCGGTGAAAGAGATTCGAACGCTATCGAAGACATAACAAGTCATGGTCAAAAAACCAAGAATCTACCACAGAGACACAGAGAAGAATGAAAAGAGAAGAATGAAAAATCAGAACTCCTCTGTGACTCTGTGTCTTTGTGGTGAGTAACTCTTTAATGCCTGAGCGCAACCAACCCGCGACGAGCGATGGCGAGCGCATTGTGGGCGCGGCTCCGGCGGGAGCGCGCGATGAGGCTGCCGCGGCCGATGCGGTGCGCGAAATGTTTACCTCCATTGCGCCGCGCTACGATCTGCTGAATCATGTGCTGTCCATGAATGTCGATCGCGTGTGGTGGAAGCGCACGGCGCGCGCGTTTGCGGAGGTGTTGCGCCAGCCGGGGGCGCAGGTGCTGGATCTGTGCTGCGGCACCGGCGACATGACGTTTGCGCTGCACCGCCGGATGAACGGCACAAACTCTGCCCTCTTCGGCGCCGACTTTTCTCATGCGATGCTGGTGCGGGCGGCGGAGAAATCGGGCAAGCGGGACATTCGCTGGATCGAAGCCGACGCGCTGAACCTGCCGTTCGCCGCCGACAAGTTCCAACTTGTGACTGCGGCTTTCGGCTTTCGCAACCTGGCCAATTACGATCACGGGCTGGCGGAGATCTATCGCGTGCTGGCGCCCGGCGGCGAGATCGGCATCCTTGACTTCGGAGAGCCGAAAGGAGTGCTGGGCCGTCTTTATCGCGTGTACTTTCGCCGCGTGCTGCCGGCCATTGGGACGCTCATCTCGGGAGTGCGCGGACCGTACTCCTATCTTCCAGCGTCGGTGTTGCGCTTCCCTTCTCCGGAGGAGATGCTGCAACGCATGCGCGAGGCAGGCTTCACCCAGGTCTCCTGGACGCCTTATAGCTTCGGGATTGCCGGGCTGTATCGCGGGAAAAAGTCGGCTGCGAGCTCGAAAACCACCTGAGGTGAGAAGATCAGATGGCATTCGAGAACCCTACAGAAAGGAGTTCATGTGGACGCTCGCACGCCCCCAACAGGAGATGGATCGCAGGCTGGCGGATTCCCGTTGTGGGAATCGAAGTGCATTTTGGTGGCGTATTTCCTTGACCTGATAGTGGTGCAGTTGCATACTGGATGGGTAGGGCAGGGGACTTTACGCTCCTGCCCTTTTGTGTTGAGGAGAACCTGTTGCCAGTTGGCAGGAAAAAGTACGCCAGTGGCCAGTTGTCAGTTCTGCAACGTCGGTGCAGGCGGTCACGAGCATCGAGGGTTCGCGCGCTGTATTGGAAGCGAAGACTGGCAAAGTATTCAAAACAGGAGCCTTGCTAGCGGAGCTAAGTCCAATGGACGGAACACTTTACGGAGCAGCTTGCAAAGTATTCAAAACACGGTAGTTGCAGTGCAGTCTAACTCCTTTGAACAGAATACTTTGCAATTTCGCCTTTGTAAGCTGCTGTGGGGCAAGACTTTATTTTTTTTATTTTTTATTTTCTCGATGAGGGATCTTGTGGGCGTTCCAATCTGTGAATACATCAAGACCGGTGAGAAGAGGTGCGGATCGCCGACTCTACTCCGACAGCTCCGCGCCAGAGAGGCTGGCCATGCCCGCTGAACGATTGCAGAAGATCATTGCGGCAGCAGGAGTTGCTTCGCGGCGCAAAGCTGAGCAGTTGATTGCCGGAGGGCTGGTCTCCGTCAACGGGCAGATCGTCACCGAACTGGGAACGAAGGCCGATCCCGAGTGCGATCACATAAAGGTCAACGGAAAGCTGCTGAGCGGCGCCCAGCGCCATGTGTATCTGCTGCTGCACAAGCCCAAGGGCTACGTGACCACGGTCACTGACCCACAAGGCCGTCCTACAGTATTAGATTTAGTGCGGGGCATTAAAGCGCGCGTGTATCCCGTCGGGCGGCTTGATTACCTGAGCGAAGGCCTGCTGTTGCTGACCAACGACGGCGAACTAGCGCAGAAGCTGACCCATGCGTCGTCGCACGTGCCCAAAACCTATGTGGTGAAGGTCAGCGGCAAGCCGACTCCGGAGCAGATCGAGAAGCTGCGCGGCGGAGTGATGCTGCGGCCGGAACGGTCTCCGCTGAAGACGCCGGCGGGGCGCGAGCCGAGGGTGGGACAGCGACGGCGGTCGGAAGCAGTGCGGACTGCGCCGGTGCGCATTCAATTAGTGCGCGAGGGCGACAATCCCTGGTACGAGATGACGCTGGTGGAGGGCCGCAACCGGCAAATACGCCGCATGTTCCAGGAGATTGGACACCACGTCGAGAAGATCAGACGGGTGCGCTATGGGCCGCTGGAGCTGGATGTGGAGCCGGGAAAGCTGCGGCATCTAACGACAAGGGAAGTTGCGCAATTGAAGGCTGCGGTAGGACAGCGAAAAACGGGGCCGCGGACGGCGCCAAGTGGCACTTAGCAGTTAGCACTTGGCATTTGGTGAAAACCTTAAGTCCGCGAGGTTTGGCTAAATGCCAAGTGCTAAATGCGAAGTGCTAAGTGCCAACTGCCAACTGCGACAATGGAGATAGAATGACAAACTTTAGGAAGCTGGTTCCGGCGTATGTGCAGAAGCTGGCCAGCTACAAGCCGGGGAAAGCGGTTCGGCAAGCGGAATTGGAGACCGGTGTGCGTTGCATCAAGATGGCCTCGAATGAGAATCCCTACGGACCCTCGCCGCTGGCGATTGAGGCGATGAAGGCGGCCACTGGCGATGTCCACTTCTATCCCGATAATGGGGTGGTGGAACTGACGGCGCGGCTGGCCGAGATTCACGAGCTGGATGCCAGCCAGATTCTGGTGACCGCCGGCTCAACCACGCTGCTGGACATTCTGGCGCGTACGCTGCTGGGACCGGGGCTGAATGCAGTTACCAGCAAGCTGTCGTTCATCGTGTATCCCATCGTTACGCAAGCTGCGGGCGCGCGGCTTATCGAAGTACCTACGCTGAATGATGGCTACGACCTCGAAGGCATTCTCGACGCAGTCGATGGGAACACGCGCGTCGTCTACTTGGCGAATCCCAACAATCCTACCGGAACGATTGTGGACGCTGACGCCATCGATCGCTTTCTCGATCGGCTGCCGTCGCATGTAATCACGGTGCTGGACGAGGCCTATTGCGACTTTGCCAGCTACTTCGCAGCCGAGCGCGGCTTCTATTACTCGCACTCGCTTGACTACGTGCGAGCCGGACGGCCCGTGGTGGTGTTGCGCACGTTTTCCAAAGCGCACGGGCTGGCGGGGCTTCGCGTCGGCTATGGGATGGGACCGGCGGAGCTGATGGGTTACCTGGCGCGCATGAAGCCGGCCTTCATGGTGTCGTCGCTGGGCGAGACAGCGGCACTGGCCGCGCTGGCCGATGCGGACCACGTGAAGAAAGCGGTCGAGAATAACGCTCGCGGCGCGAAGTTGCTGACGCCGGCGATAGCGGAGATGGGTATCCGCGTGGCGCCGACTTGGGCGAATTTTCTGTTCTGCCATGTGGGTGAGGATGCGACGCATCTTTGCCAGCTTGTGCAGGGGGACGGAGTTATCGTTCGCCCGATGAGCGGCCCGTGGGGAGCGCCGGATGCGTTCCGTGTCACCGTCGGCACGCCGGAGCAGAATGAGCAATTTCTGGGCGCGCTGAAGCGCGCGAGGGCGCGCATTCCGGAGTTAAAGTGAGGCAAATGAAAATCATCAATATTCACCAGGCCAAAGCACAGCTCTCGAAACTCGTGCAGGAGGCCGCCAAGGGTGAGCCCTTCATCATTGCGAAGGCGGGCAGACCCATCGTTAAAGTCACCCCGCTGAGCGCTCCGACAGGTACGCAACATCGCCGCCTCGGGTTTATGGCCGGACAGATTGTAGTGCCGGACGACTTCGATCGGATGGGCCAGGAGGAGATCGAGCGGATCTTCACGGGAGGGTCATGAAGCCGTTGCTGGATGCACATCTTCTGCTATGGGCGGCCGGCGAACCCTACGACGGCGTTGAGCTGCGCACCGCCTCTGTTTGTGCGGCGGGAGCGAGCATGGGCAATCGCGCCGCACCGTACAGACCGGCGTCGCTGCCCATCAGCGCGATAGTCACGACAGTATGTTTCTGTCCCTTCTCGACGCGGTCGGGAGCAGTGACGGAGTAAATGAACGAGCGCACCTTCAACTCCTGGAACATGGTTGGAGCGAAGGCCTCCCAGGCGCTGGAGACGCCGCCGCCGATCACGTACATGGGCAGGTTCAGAGCATTGATCATGGAGCCAACACCGATGGCGAGCGCGCGGCCCACGCGCTGATAAATCTTCTGCGCGGTCGGGTGTCCCTGGATGGCGAGTTGATAAATGCCGCGCGAGGTGAACTCGACATTGCCGCGCGCCGAGTCGGCGAGGTCGGGCGCGTTGCCGCCGGCGATCTCTTCATGCGCCATGCGAACGATGGCGGTCGCGGAGGCATACTGCTCCAGGCAGCCGCGGCTGCCACAGCCGCAGGGATGTCCTTCAGGCTCGACATTGAAATGACCCAGCTCGCCCGCCATGCCATTCATGCCGTGCCACAGCCGGCCGTTCAACACGATGCCGCCGCCGACGCCGGTGCCGAGCGTATACATGGCCATGTGATCGGTGTTGCGGCCCGCGCCGAGCCACTTCTCGCCCATGGCCGCGGCGTTGGCATCGTTCTCCAGGATGACCTTTGTGCCCAGCCGGCGCTCGATCTCCTCGCGCACGGGAAAGTGCGCCCAATCCTGAAGGTTCGGCGAGCGCATGATCGTTCCCGTGTCCGTGTCGATGATGCCGGGCACGCCGATACCGATGCCGGCCAGCTCGCCCGAGTCGCGATGCTTTACCGTCAGCGACTGAATGGCATCGCACATCTTGCGGATAACGTAGTCGCGGCCAAGCTGCACATCGGTTGCGGTCGTTACCTTCTCCAGCATCTTGCCTTCGCTGCTGATGGCGGCAATCCGCAGGTTGGTGCCGCCAAGATCGACGGCAATCGAGTAAACGCTCATATGACCTCGGACAATCCTTTTTCGAGAGGAACGCACATCATGGAATGGGCTTGGGGTTTTAGGGGCTGGGGGCCGGCAAGAGTTCCTCATATCTCCAACCCACCAATCTCCAGCCCCCTCACCCCTAATCCCGAAATCACTTCTGGCAGTGCGGACAGTAATGACTGCTGCGTCCAGCGATGATAACCCGCTTGATGGGAGTTTTGCAGACCAAACATGGCTTGCCTTCGCGTCCGTAGACCCTATGTTGCAATTGGAAGAACCCCTCGCGGCCTTCGGCGTCAACGTAGTCGTTGATGGAGGAGCCGCCGAGCTTGATTGCCTCGCGCAGGACTTCCTGCAGCGCAGTGTGCAGCTTGCTTAGTTCACCGCAGGTGAGAGAAGCCGCTCGCCGCCGCGGCCGAATGCCGGCGCGGAACAGCGCCTCGTCCGCATAGATGTTGCCGACGCCGCTGAGCAACTTCTGGTTCAGCAGCGCGCTCTTAATGGGAGTTTTGCGATGACGGAAGAGGGCGATGAAACGATCGCTCTTCGCATCCAGCGGCTCATCGCCGGGAGCGGCGAAACGCGGGCCGTCCTGCGCTTCGAACCGCGCCACTGCTAATCGACCGAAGCGGCGAGGATCGACAAAGCGCAGCTCGCGTCCGGAAGCGAGCTTGAGCACGGCGTGGGTGTGCTTCGCCGTTTCGAGTTCGGGCGAAGCGATCAGCAACTGGCCAGTCATGCCGAGATGCACGATCCATTGTCCGCCAGTCGCTCCAGTGCCCCAGGTTCGCGTCGTCTTTCCAGACGCTAACCGGGGCGAACGGCTCCGTCCCTTGCGACCCTTCCCTTCCAGATCGAAGACGATGTGCTTGCCGATGCGCCGCACGCGGACGATTCGCGAATGTTCCAGGACGGAAGCGATCTCCTGCGGAGAAGACTTCAGGGGCTCGGGCTTGGAGCCGAGCCAGACCGACTCGATGGTGTCGCCCGCGATGCGCTTGTCGAGGCCGCGGGCAATGGTTTCAACCTCGGGAAGCTCAGGCATGGGGAACAGTGTACGGCAATGAACCCGCAGAGAACATGCCCCGTGAATTGGCGTGTGAGTGGAACACGCATGATCCAGTGATGCCGAAGGTCGGGAATGGAAATAGTCTAGTAAACCTTTGCTGCCAAGGCGTGCTCGGCGACATGCGCGACGCGCAAAACGGTCGCTTCATCAAAATGCCTTCCCAATATCTGCATCCCGATCGGCAATCCATCTTTGCTCTTGCCGCATGGAATCGAGATTCCGGGGATGCCCGCCAAATCAGCGGTCACGGTGAAAATATCGGCGAGGTACATGGCCAGCGGGTCTTCGGTCTTCTCGCCCAGCTTGAATGCCGGCGTGGGGGTTGTCGGCGTGACGATGACGTCGACTTTGGCGAATGCTTCGTCAAAGTCGCGAGCCAGCAGGCTGCGTACCCGTTGCGCCTTCAGATAATAGGCATCGTAATACCCCGCGCTCAGCACATACGTTCCCAGCATGATGCGGCGCTTCACTTCCGCGCCGAAACCGGCGTCACGCGTGCGGCGATACATCTCGCTCAGAGTTTTCCCCTCGCGGGCTCGCAAGCCATAGCGCACGCCATCGTAGCGCGCCAGATTCGACGAGGCCTCGGCTGTCGCGATCACATAGTACGTCGGTATGGCGTAGGGCGTATGCGGCAGAGAGATTGGCACAATCTCGGCGCCGGCGTTCTTTAGCTCCTGAATGCCGAACTGCACCGCAGTGCTCACTTCGAGATCAATGCCTTCTTCGAAGTACTCGAGCGGAACGCCGACCTTCATGCCCGTGACCGGCTGGCCGATCTGCTCGCGATAGTTGGGAACGGGAACGTCGGCGGTGGTGGAGTCGAGTGGATCGCGGCCGGCGATAGCTTGCAACATGAGGGCAGCATCCTTCACGGTCTTGCCGAACGGCCCAGGATGATCGAGCGACGATGCGAACGCAATCAGACCATAGCGCGAGACGCGGCCATAGGTCGGCATCAGCCCGACAACCCCGCAGAACGCAGCCGGCTGGCGGATGGAACCGCCGGTATCGGAGCCCAGCGAGGCCACGGCAGTTCCCGCAGCGACCGCGGCGGCAGAACCGCCGGAGGAACCTCCGGGCACGCGGGAGCGATCGCGCGGATTGCGCACCGGATGGAAGCCGGAGTTCTCATTTGACGAGCCCATGGCGAACTCGTCGCAATTGGTCTTGCCCAGGATGATGGCGCCGGCGTCCTCAAGCCGCGACACCACCGTCGCATCATAGGGAGCGACGAAGTCCGCGAGAATCTTCGATCCCGCAGTTGTGCGCACGTCTTGGGTGGTGAACACGTCCTTAATCGCAATCGGGACTCCCGCCAGCGGCGGAAGCTCGTCACCTTTATCGGCAAGGGCGTCGATGCGCGCCGCCTGGCGGTAAGCCCGCTCTTTGCTCAGCGTGAGGTATGCGCCGATCGCACCATCCTCAGCTTCGATCTTTTTATAGAAGGCATCCACCAGGGCGGTGGCCGTGGTCTCCTTTTCCAGTACCGCAGCGCGCGCGGAATCGACGGTGAGCAGGTCGATGTTCATGGGCTAGCGCTCAATCACTTTTGGTACCTTGAAGAAGACCCCGTCGGAAACGGGCGCGTTGCGCAGCGCCTCTTCGCGCGGCAGGCACGGACGCGGCTCATCGGGGCGCATGGCGAACGCGAACCCGCCGGCCTCATCTTTACTCTTGCGTTCGCCGTAGCGGCTGGCCACTTGCGCCATCGGTTCCACGTTGCTGGTGTCCAACTGGTTCAACCGGTCGATATAACCCAGAATCGAGTTCAGGTCTTTCAACATGCCAACGCGCTCCTCGTCCGTCAGCTCAAGGTGCGCCAGCTCCGCAACGTAGGAAACATCCTTTTCGGAAACCATAACTGTATTTGTGGGATCAGCGTTCGGCGCTATTCACCGTGACAAAATCAATCCTGTTCACTGGCTCGGGTGTGATTTGGTTGAGCGCGGCCAGGTATTGCGAGCTGAAGCTTTGCAGTTGACGACGCCAGGTCTCGTCGGGGACGGAAACGGTAAGCACGCCGGCCGTAAAGCTGATTGCGTTCGTCCGCTCCGCGGCTTTGGCGCCACAGGCGAGCGGCCACGCCAGTAGCGGCGCGCTGTTGCCCTCGCGGCGCACGGTGTCGCGGAAGATCTTCCTCAGGGTTGCACTGGCGTGCTGCATGGCGGAGTCTTGATTGTAGCCGATGACTAGCATGGACGCGGCTCGTTTCAATAATTCACCACAGAGGCACAGAGACACAGAGCCTAGAAGAACGTCGCAAATCGGAGCCTGCAGGTCTTTGACGACGCGACCCCTTTATAGCGTGAGTCCGCAATCAGGCGTCGATTATCTCCAGGTCTATTGGTTATCTCTGTGTCTCTGTGGTTCAATTGATCAACTCGCCGGCGGGAATTCGCGGCGCACGAACTCCAGCGCCTCTTCCCTGCTGCGCAACGAGCCTTCCAGTTGTGCATCCTCGATTGCCGACAACATCTCACGAAACTGCGGACCCGGCTTGTAACCAAGCTGAATCAGGTCTCGCCCGCTCAGCAGCAAAGCCGGTCTGATCTCTTCTTCCGAACTCTGTTGCAGACGCTGGCGCACAAAATCGTACATGGCCAGACCTCCGTGGCTGCTGAGGCAATCGATGCGATGCAATTCCAAATGCTCCCCAAATTTTGGCAGGCGCATAAAACGTTTCAGTGTCGATTCCTTCATCCGCTCCGCATCGGCAAAGCGCATGTGGTTGGCCACCAGCTCTGCGATCTGCCTGGTGTCGTCGTTGGAGAAATGCAAACGGTGACAGATTTCTTCAGCCATCCGTATGCCGACCTCAACGTGTCCGTCGAAGCGAATGCGGTCGGGCGCAATGCGAAACGTTGGTGGCTTGCCGACGTCGTGCAGCAGCGCTCCCCAGGCCAGGGTGCGCGAACACCGCGGCGGGAGCTTCTCCAGCAGAAGCAGAGTGTGAATCCAGACATCGCCCTCAGGATGAAACTGCGGCGGCTGCTCGACGCCATGCATGCGATCGACTTCCGGCAGCACCTCGCGCAGCAGCCCGCTGACGTCGAGTAGCTCGAATGCCCGGCGGGCGTGGCCTTCGGTGAGCATCTTAGTCAGCTCGTCACGCACGCGCTCCCGGCTGACCTGGTGAATCAACGGCGCCAGCTTCCGGATTGCGGCGTACGTCTGCGGCTCGATGGCGTACTGTAAGCGCGCCGCGAAACGCACGGCTCGAAGCATGCGCAGCTTATCTTCCTGAAAGCGATGTTCGGGATTGCCGATGGCGCGCACCACACCCGCCTTCAGGTCGTCCCGGCCGCCGACGAAATCGAGCACGCGATTGCCGTCGAGCGGGTCCATCAGCAGGCCGTTAATGGTGAAGTCGCGGCGCTGCGCGTCCTCCCTGGGATCTTTCGAATAGCGCACCTGATCGGGATGACGGCCGTCGGAATAGGCGCCGTCGTTGCGGAAGGTCGCCACTTCAACATAGTTTGGGTGCTCGGACGCAGTCGGCGGAACGGGAACATCTTCCGGCGCGGGCACCAGCACAACCCCGAACTGCGCCCCCACGGCGTAGGTTTCGGGGAAAATGCGCATCACCTCAGGCGGCGTGGCGTCGGTGGCGACATCGTAATCCGCAGGGGTCACGCCCAGCAGGGTGTCGCGAACGCAGCCTCCGGCAAAGTAGGCCTGGAAGCCTCGCTGGCGCAACTCGCGAACGATGTTGGTAGCGTGGGCTAGCATGCCAGAATTGATCATAACAATTAGCGGTTGGCGGTTGGCACTTGGCATTTGGCACTTGGCAGGAAACCTGGACAAGCCCCCAAACGCGACCTCAACGGATGGCCGTAGTAACGGCCAGCGTTGAATCGCAAACGCCAAGTGCAAAGTGCTAAGTGCCAAGTGCCGAAACACCACGGTCCGCAGATTAGAATATTGCTGTGCCCGATGTTTTCATTCTCGGCATCGAGAGTTCGTGCGATGAGACCGCCGCGGCCGTGGTGCGATCCGGTGAAGAAGTTGTCTCGAACGTAGTGTATTCGCAGATTGCCACCCACCAGTCCTACGGCGGAGTGGTGCCCGAACTGGCCTCGCGCGAACATCTCCGCGCCATTGTTCCTGTGGTGCGCAAGGCACTCGAAGATGCGCAGCAGACTTATGACAGCATTGACGCGCTCGCAGTAACCAAGGGGCCGGGACTGGCCGGCTCGCTGCTGGTTGGAGTCAGCTATGCCAAGGCATTAGCGTACGCGCTGGAAAAGCCGCTCATCGGCATGAACCACCTCGAGGGACACATTCACGCCGTGCTGCTGGAAGAACGGCAGAACGGCAACTGCGAACTCGAGTTTCCGGTGCTGGCCCTGGTGGTGAGCGGCGGCCACACCCATCTTTTTCTAGCCGAACGACGGGACCACGGTTGGATATACCACGATGTAGGACACACCCGGGACGACGCCGCCGGCGAGGCTTTCGACAAAGTCGCCAAGTTGCTGGAGTTGGGATATCCCGGCGGGCCGGTCATCGATTTTCTGGCCAAACATGGCAATCCGCAGGCGGTGAAGTTCCCGTTCGCTCAGATCAAGCACCGCGACCGCAATCCGCAGAACCGTCACGCCGAGGATGAGCAGCGCGTGGACTTCTCTTACAGCGGGATCAAGACTGCAGTGCTGCGTTACGTCGAGACGCATGACATGCGCGCCAGCATCGCACAGCGGCGTCACGTCCTGGCGCAATCGGCGAACCCCTCACGCCAGGACGTTCTGGCGGCATGCGATCCGCCGACCCTCGATCTGGTGGCGTCGTTTCAGCGGGCGATGGTGAATGACCTGGTGAGCAAGACCTTGTCGGCTGCGCGGGAGCACAACGTGGCGACGGTCCTGGTCACCGGAGGCGTCGCCGCCAACTCGGAATTGCGCACTGCCTTCCAGAGCGCGGCCGCCGAGGAAGGTCTGCCGGTCCATTTCCCTTCCCGCAAGCTTTCGACCGACAATGCCGCCATGATCGCTGCCGCTGCCTATCCGCGATTTATCGCCGGGGAGATCGCCGACTCCGAATTGTCGGCGGATGCAGGGCTGAAGTTGCGGTGAGCGCGAAGCAAACACACGTGGGCGCCGTTCGACCCAAAACTGGCGCTTCGACAAAGGTGTTTATTCTTCTTCTGTAGGGATTTTGGATTCGATGTCCATGTCGCGGAACTCGCTGGATTCGAAGATCTCGCGGCATTCAAGGCACACGACGTACTCCGCATCTTCGTCTCGCGAGACTACCTGGACTCGGGGATGCCGACAGTGGTTGTCCATTGCGTGGCTCTGAGGATAGTTATGGGTTGTGTTTACCGGACGGCCGACGTTCATAACGGAATCGCCTAAAACCAGAGAAGCAACCTCAATTGTCGGGTATTTTAGCCCCGGTCTAACAGTTGTCAAGCATTTCCGGTGTTAATTTCCGTGGGCGCATAAGAAAATAAGTCGGAAAGCAGCCCCGACTAAAGTGTAGGAATGCGCTCCCAAGGGCTTGGCTGCTGGCGGGTTGCTCATTATTTCGCCCGCGCTGAGCGGACGTGGTGACGACATCCTGCATCCCAAGGTAAGACAAGTGGCCATGCATTTGAGCGTTGCCGCGGCGCAGGCTGGCCTCAAGCAACAGCGGTGGTCATAGTGGCATCTAAGGGCCTTGGAGTACCGGTAAATTACATTGACGACAGCGAAGAAGGTACTGGCGAACGGCATATCCGAACAAGAAGCGATTGCGCGGGCCCAACAAGGCGACACCGAATGCTTTGAAGCTTTGTACGGACTGCACAAGCGACGTGTCTACTCGCTTTGTTTGCGCATGACCGGTAACACGGCTGAGGCGGAAGACCTGACCCAGGAAGCTTTCCTTCAGCTTTATCGCAAGATTGCAACCTTCCGCGGCGAATCGGCATTCTCCACGTGGCTGCACCGGCTATCGGTGAATGTGGTGTTAATGCACCTGCGGAAGAAAGGGCTGCACGAGGTTTCGCTGGAGGAAACCATGGAACCACAGCAGGAAGACGGTCCCAGGAAGGATGTGGGGACCAGGGACAATGTGCTGGCCGGATGCATCGACCGTGTGAACTTGCAACGAGCGGTCGAGAGCTTACCTCCGGGATACCGCATTGTTTTTGTATTGCACGATGTCGAGGGCTACGAACACAATGAGATCGCCAAGATGATGGAATGTTCCATCGGCAACAGCAAGTCGCAGCTCCACAAGGCGCGCATGAAGCTGCGCAACCTGCTGAAGCAGAGCTGGGCGGAGAAGGCCGCCGGGAGATGTTAGCGATGCGGGCGAAGAATTTTGCCTTCGATGAAATGCAGGGATCCGTAGAGCGGACATAACTGGAATCGAGCCGCCGCTAACATCCCTCGGGGAGAGAATGGTCATGACATGTGCGGAGTTTCAGAAGGTCCTGCCCTACATCATCGATGGCGGCGGGAATGAAGAGGACCAACGGCATCTGGAGATGTGCCCTGTGTGCTCGGACTTGGTTGCGGACCTACGCTACATTGCCGAGTGCGCCAAGCTCCTGGTGCCGATGGAGGATCCCAGCCCGCGCGTTTGGGAGGGTATCGAAAAAGCGCTGGGAGAGGAAGGCTTGGCAAAGCCGGCACGCCGGAGCTCTTGAGCCGGAGCACTCACGTAGAACAAGCGCGGCGCCCAGCTGTCTGGAGATACTGCTTCACTACCTTGCCGTTTGTGCCCATTCCTGATTACTCCTTCCATCGCTTATTTCCGCTCCTACGGCACTGCTATGAAGTTTCGCTGGTACGGGTCTTTTCCCGGCTTGGCCTGTGGCCTATAATTTGGGCGTCTAAGCGGGCCGCGCTAGCAGGGGCCTTCCTAACGCATTGGGGTGTGTGCGCAGGTCCAGCCGTCGGAGGAAGATCCGATGTCTATTCTTGCCAGTTCCGTTCGCGACCGCGCGGTGGAAATTTCCCTGCAACTCCTGGACTCGCTTACTGCCGATTACCCGCGCCGCGATTTTGCCATCCGCCTGTGGACCGGCGACACCTGGGGAAATGCTGACAATCCGCGTTTCACGCTGGTGCTGAAGCATGCGGGAACCCTGCGGCGCATGTTATTAGGAGCCAGCCAGGTCACTCTCGGCGAGGCCTACGTCTACGATGATTTTGACGTCGAGGGAAGCGTCGAGGCCGCCTTCGAGTTCGGTGACTATCTTGTGGCGCATGAACTGGAGTTGACGGAGAAGGTCCGGCTGGCTGGGTTTCTGCTCAGACTTCCCCATGGCGACTCTCGCCACGATGACCCGCACGCGGCGCCGCATTTGCATGGCAAGCTACACTCCAAGCACCGCGACCGCGGAGCCGTCACCTATCACTACAATCTCTCCAACGAGTTCTACCAGCTCTGGCTCGATCGCCGCATGGTGTATTCCTGCGCCTATTTCGAGCGCGGCAACGAAGACATCGACACCGCGCAAGCGCAGAAGCTGGACTACCTCTGCCGCAAGCTCCGGCTGCGTCCGGGAGAAAGCCTGCTTGATGTCGGGTGCGGGTGGGGTGGACTGGTGCTTTACGCCGCCGAACATTTCGGGGTGCGAGCGCTCGGGGTCACGCTGAGCGAGCCCCAAGCGGAGCTGGCTCAGGAGCGAATACGCGAAGCCGGTCTGAGCGCGCGCTGCGAAGTGCGGCTCTGCGACTACCGCGATCTCGACCCGTCGTCACAGTTCGACAAAATCGTCAGCGTCGGCATGTTCGAACATGTAGGGGAATCGCGCTTGCCGGAATATTTCCAGCATGTCTGGGAGTTGCTGCGCGCCGGCGGCGTGTTCCTGAACCACGGAATTGCGCTCTCGGCCAACTATCGCCGCAAGGGCCCATCGTTCATCGACAAGTACGTTTTTCCCGATGGAGGGTTGGTGCCACTCGGTACCACAATTCGCATCGCTGAAGCTTGCGGCTTCGAGGTTCGTGATGCCGAGAGCCTCCGCGAACATTACGCCCAAACCTTGCGCCACTGGGTATCGCGGCTGGAGTCTCGCTACGAGGACGCCAAGCGAATTACCAGCGAGACCATCTACCGCATCTGGCGGATCTACATGTCGGGCAGCGCCCATGCCTTCGCCAAGGGACGGGTCAATGTTTATCAAGTGCTGTTCAGCAAGCCAGAGAACGGCGAAACCGGCCTACCCCTGACCAGGGCGGATTGGTATGGCTAGGAGCCAATCCGCATCGGCTAATCGCTACCGCCTGCTTCACTCAAGAACATTCTCACGCGGTCGGACGTCCACGTGGCCACCCCGCAGCCGAAAAAATCAGTATCTTCCGTCCAGATTGGACAATGGAGCGCGATTGCAGCAGCCAGAACCGGCCAGTCCTCCGCATCCCGCTGTCGCAGACGTCCCCGAGCCTCCGCTTCGAACTCACCGTATACTTCACTTCCAATCATGTCAGCCAGTCCGCGTACGGCACGCAATAGTGCGAGGGCTTTCTCCGGATCATCGCCCCTTTTGGTGACAAGTGCTGTGAGGTGTTCTTCGGCTTCCGCGTATGCCGTGTCAGGGACAAAGAACAGCACATCGTCCGCGTATGCCTCGATTACTTCGCGCACGCGTTTGCCCAAGACCGCTCGCACGAGAATGTTGGCATCGACCACCAATGCTCTACGTGGCATTCCGCTTCTTTTCGCGGGCAGCGCGACGAATCCGTTTGTACTCATCCACCAACTCGTCTTCGGTAACGCCCCAAGACGCGATCATTTTGTCCAGATCCTTAGCGGCGGCGCGCATGGCGTCGAGTTCGGCCTTCCGGCTGCGCCTTTGGGCGGGAATGTAAAAACCGAGTGTCTCGCCATGGCGTGTAATTGCCAATGGTTGATCCGATTCAAGATACCCGGCGAGATTCTCACGGAATTCGCGTATGCCAACTTTTGTGGTTTCCATGTTGTGTACCCAGTGTACACAATGTAACACACTTTGGAGCGATGCTCCCAGGAATTGCCAAGAAAACTGCCCAGCCGGCCATCCAAGCCAGACTAACTAACCGCATCCACCGTCTTCGGATACGGGCCGCGATAGCCGATCTGATGGGAGATGCGGCGGGCTGCCTCCTTCACCATGTCGGCAAGGTGCGGAACCGCGTCGCGCGGCACATCGTTGATGGTGCCAGTGGAGGCGATCGCCGCTTCCACCTGGCCCTCGCCGTTGAAGATAGGCGCGCCGACACAGCGAGCGCCCAGACTGTTCTCTTCATCATCCACCGCATAGCCCAACTGGCGCACCCGCTCCAGCTCGTGCAGCAGCCGCGGCTGCGTGGTAATGGTGTGGGTGGTGAGCTTCTTTAGCCCGCGCTTGTGAAGAATGGCGTCGCGCTCTTTCGCATCCAGGTAGGCGAGCAACGACTTGCCCACCGCGGTGGAGTGCACCTCCATGCGCCGGCCGATCCAGGTGTTGATCTTAATGAAGCCAGGCGCTTCCACCTTCTCCACATAAACCGCTTCCCCGTGGTCGAGGATCGCCAGATGGGTGGTGATGTGAATGCGGTCGACCAGGTGCCGCATGATCGGCAGTGCCACCTCGCGGACATCGACCCCTCCCAGCGCGGCTCGCGACAAGTTCAAGACCTTCATGCCCAGGCGGTACTTTCCGTCGCCATTGTCGCGGCGCAGATAACCGTGCTGTTCCAGAGTGCGCAGGATGTAACTCGCCGAGCTCTTTGGAATCTTCAACTTACGGCTGAATTCGGCATTTGACATTCCGCCTTCGCGCTGCGCAGCTGCTTCCAAAATCAACAATGTGCGTTCGACGGCGGTCGAGAAAAAATCATTTGAAGAGGCCATACCCCACCAGTCTAGCAACGAAGAAACCTGACTCATAATACAAGATTATGAATTTATGTTCAATATACTGAACGCAGGGCTTGTCCAGTTTCCCGGCTGCCAATTAAGGTATGTACACCATACAGAATGAGTGTTCAGCGTATTGAACCGAACGTTCGTTCTGAAACTGTTCATCAGGGCCCTAAACATTTGCCATCAACCGAGAGTGGTCAGTACGACCTCTACTTCTAACGATCGAAATGGATGAGGAGATCACGTAATGGCGGAGTTTCAATCTGCAGCGCAGCTTGCAAGATCCTGGAAGACCGATTCCCGCTGGAAGGGAATCGAACGTCCTTATACCCCGGAAGACGTGCTGCGCTTGCGCGGCACGCTTCGCATTGAATACACGCTCGCTCGTGTGGGCGCCGAACGCCTGTGGGAGATGCTGAACAGCGACGGTTACGTTAACGCCTTGGGCGCCATGAGCGGCAATCAGGCGGTGCAGATGGTCGAAGCCGGACTGAAGGCGATCTACGTGAGCGGCTGGCAGTGCGCCGCCGATGCCAACAATGCTGGCCAGATGTATCCCGACCAGAGCCTGTACCCTGCCGACTCAGTACCCAATCTGTCGCGCCGTCTGAACAATGCACTGACTCGCGCCGACCAGATCCATCACTCCGAGGGCAAGAATGGAATGAACTGGTTTGTTCCGCTGATCGCCGACGCCGAGGCCGGCTTTGGCGGTACGCTGAATGCCTTCGAGCTAATGAAGGCCATGATCGAGGCCGGTGTGGCATGCGTGCACTTTGAAGATCAGTTGTCGTCGGCGAAGAAATGCGGACACCTCGGCGGCAAGGTGCTGGTGCCGACGACCGAAGCGGTGCAGAAGCTCATTGCTGCGCGCTTGGCTGCCGATGTTCTGGGTGTGCCCACGCTGGTGCTGGCGCGTACCGATGCCAACAGCGCCTACCTGCTAACCAGCGACATCGACGACTACGACAAGATCTTCTGCACCGGTGAGCGCACGCCGGAAGGCTTCTACGCGATTCACGGCGGCCTGGATTCCGCCATCGCACGCGGCCTGGCCTATGCGCCGTACTGCGACCTGATCTGGTGTGAGACTTCGGAGCCGAACCTGAAGGAAGCCGAGCGCTTCGCCGATGCGATCCACGCGAAGTTCCCGGGCAAGCTGCTGGCTTACAACTGCTCGCCTTCGTTCAACTGGAAGAAGAAGCTCGACGACGCGACCATTGCGCGCTTCCAGCCAGCGCTGGCTGAGATGGGCTACAAATTCCAGTTCATCACGCTGGCCGGCTTCCACGTGCTCAACCTCAGCATGTTCGAACTGGCGCGCGCCTACAGGGACACCGGCATGACCGCATATTCGCGCGTACAGGAGAAGGAATTCTCGCGCGAGTACAGCCATGGCTATTCCGCAGTGAAGCACCAGCGCTTCGTCGGAACGGGATATTTCGACGCGGTGACGCAGGTGATCGCCAGCGGGAAGTCTTCCGTCACTGCACTGGAGCATTCGACCGAAGCCGAGCAGTTCGCCGAGATGAAGGTGCCTGGCCAGATGATCGAGATCGGACAGGATCCATCCTGCCGGCCGATCCTGGGCGAGTGTCCGCTGACCTGCGAACACGAGCACGAACATGTGCGGAGCAGCAACGCAGCCAACGACTAAGGTTTCCCCTCAGCAGAGAGCGCACGGCACGGGTTTCCTTCCCGTGCCTTTTTTCTTGCGCGGCCGGGGAAATATTCACAAGCGGCAAGTCCTGAGCGGCAAGCGGCTGGAGCAGTTCGCGGCGAGCTTTCAATGTCGCGATCACCCAACGTCCTGGGTTCTGCCTTTCCACTCTCCTCCGCGGCCCGACCAATACATAGCGGCCGAATGAATTGTGGCAACCACGTAGAACATCGCGCTGAACGGCAGCGTTAAAGCCCAAAGCGGGTTGAGTCGATAGAAGCGAACCATCGGCAGATAAGCGGCGCTCATCAGCAAGTAGGCGGTGCCGCCAACCATGACCAGCAATGCGGACCGGCTGGCCAGCAGAACCAGCGGCAGAACGAACAGTAGCAGCATCCCCAGCACTGCTCCCAACAAAAGCCACGCCGAATGGCGCAACTGGTTGAAAGCGGTACGAGCAATCATCTTCTCGATTTCGGCAAATGAGTTATACGCCCGCAGACTACGTGTCTCTGCTGTCAGCCCGAGCCAGACTTTGCCGCCAGTTCGCTTCACGGCGCGTGCCAGCGCGCAGTCGTCGATGATCTCCTGGCGGATGGCTGCGACACCTCCGGCGCGCTCGAGCGCCGCAGGGCGTATCAGCATGCAGCCACCTGCTGCGCCAGCCGTCCTGCGACGCGGATTGCGAATCCACTTCGGCGGATACAACATGAAAAAGAAAAATACGAAGGCTGGGATGAGGAGTTTTTCTGCCAGGCTGCGGCAATGCAGCTTCACCATAAAGGAGGCGAGATCGTAATCGCCGGTTTCGGCGATGCGGACCAGCGCGGCCACATTCTCCGGCGAATGCTCGATATCGGCATCGGTCAACAATAGGAATTCAGGGCGCAGCACAACCACTTGTTCGATGCCTTGCTGCACAGCCCAGAGCTTGCCTGACCAACCCACAGGCAGAGCACGCCCGCTAATCATGCTCACGCGCTCACCTTGCGAGCTTTGGGCCGCAGCCTGGCTTACAGCCTCGGTAGTACCGTCGGTACTGTTGTCGTCGACGACAACGATGTGGAGCGCGTCGACACAGCTCTGCCGCAGAAGCGAGGCAACTGATCGGCCAATCACCTCCGCTTCATTGCGAGCCGGAATGATCACCGCAATCACGGCGTCTCACGCTCAGGCTGCCTAAAGCTATTCCGCGCTGGCATACGAAACATGCTAAACGAGAAGGCAGTACTGGAGCTGGGAATGCACTACACTACTGCCGATGCCAGTTGCGTCAATCAGCGCTGACCATGTGATCGCCGAGGGAGCGCGCAGGCCATGGTACCGCGCAGTATTGCTGGCGCTGGCCGTCTGCCTTGCCGCAGCGACAACTTCATTTAGCATCGCCTGGATTTATTACAGCTCGCGTCTGGGTGCGCCGGTTGAGGTGGGCATGGATACCGAGCAGGCGGCCACCGGCCTGCGGGTCAGGACGGTGTGGCAGGACAGTCCGGCGCAACGAGCGGGTTTGCGCGCCGGCGACATAATTCTCACCCTCAATGGCCAAGGCCTTGCGTCACCCAATAATGGCATCAACATGATCGATGCGCTGTGGTCGCGGTCGCATCCGGGCGAGACGGTCCACTTCTTGGTCCACCGAGAGGGAGAAGCCACGCCGATCCTGATCTCTCCTGTGTTTCGCCATCCGGTGGGCAGTGGGGACAGCTCGTTGGCCCGCCGCGGAGCCAGTTACTTCATACTCTCCTATCCCCTGGTCTTTTTAGTGGTCGGCATGGCGGTATTGTTCCTTCGGCTGGAGGACCGCAATGCCTGGATCTTGGCACTGATGTTCACCGGTTTCATCAGCCTAGCGCCTGCTCCAGACGTGATCGCGCCTGACCGGCTGCAGCAGATTTTCAGCAGCTATTCGGAAATCGTGAAGGCCCCGCTGGGAGCGCTCTTCTATTTTTTCTTCGCCGTTTTTCCCACCCGTTCGCCGATTGATCGCAAGCTGCCATGGCTCAAATGGCTCCTGTTGGTCACCAGTGTTTGCTTGCGTTGGGGCGACATCCCTAATGGTCGCACCGAACCGCTTCCTTTCCTGCTTCATCTTTTCAGCCGGCGAACGCTCGGCCAAGCGAGACTGGTTGATGGCTACGGAAGCGTTCTTCTCGGGTTCGCCTCGCTGGTGCTGAACGCAATCAACGTCACCCGTGTAGAGGACCGGCGAAAACTCAAAGTGATGTTGTGGGGGACACTGGTGGGAGTCACGCCGGCAGTGGCGATCGGCCTTGCCTATGACCTCCTGGAGAGACATATACCCTTCTGGCTGGTTTTCACGCAGGCGATCTTCCTGTTCATCTTCCCACTGTCGTTCGCCTACGCCGTGGTGAAGCACCGGGTGATGGACATCCCTGTGCTGCTGCGGCGCAGCGCCCGCTACCTGCTGGTGGAGCGCGGGTTCGCGATCCTTATTTTTCTGATCTCGGTGGGTATCACGCTGTGGTTTGGGCAGGCATTCGCGCGGCGCTTCTCGGCGGGATCGAAGGCGGCAATTCCCATCGGAGCGACCTTCGGCGTGCTGCTGATCTCCGGCGCGACCCAGGTACATCGCCGAGTGCGCACGCGACTGGACCGCGCTTTCTTCCGCAGCGCTTACGACGCCCAACAGATCCTGGAAAATCTGGCGGCGAGGACCCTGGCGGTGACTGACCGGGAAGGCCTGGCAGATCTCTTGCACCAGCAAATTCACGATGCCTTACATCCCATGCCCCTGTTTGTGTATCTGCTGGGCGGCGACGCGCGTCTCCACGCGTATGCGGGCAACCCGCCGCAGGAGGCGCTGACGCTCTCGACCGCTGCTGCCGCCATGGAACAACTGGCGGGCCGCAGCGAGCCGGTGGAACTGGATCCCGCGAGCTTGCATGGAACCCAGATGGAGCCGCTGCACGCCGAGTGTCTGGTCCCGATCCGTGGATCCGGCGACGGCGATCTGCAGGGAGTCATTGTCCTGGGTCCGAGACTCTCCGAAGAGCCGTATTCCGCGGGCGACAGGCGCCTGCTTGCCTCGGTAGCAAGCCAGGCAGGGATCGCTATGCGAAGTGTCTCGCTGGCGGAAAAAATGGCCGAGCGCATGGAGGCCGAGCGCCGTAGCGAACAGGAGATGGAGATCGCGCGCCAGGTGCAGAGCCGATTGTTGCCGCAGCAGGCCCCGTCGCTGCCAACCCTGGAATGCGCAGGCAAGTGTATTCAAACCCGCGCCGTCGGTGGAGACTATTATGACTTCCTCGATTTCGGATCGGGCAAGCTGGGCTTGGTGCTGGCCGACATTTCAGGAAAAGGAATTTCCGGCGCGCTGCTGATGGCCAATCTTCAGGCTAATCTGCGGAGCCAATACGCGCTGGCGCTGGGAGACCTGCCCGGCTTGCTGCGCTCGGTGAATCATCTCTTCTACAAGAATACGGAGACCAATAATTACGCCACAACCTTCTTCGCCATTTATGACGATGCGAGTCGAATGCTTCGTTACGTGAACTGCGGACACAATCCGCCACTCCTATTGCGCAAGAATGGAGATGTCGACCGGTTGGAAGCTACCGCGACGGTGTTGGGGCTATTTGAGGATTGGGAGTGCTGCGTGGCTGAGCGGCAACTGGCAGCAGGAGACGTACTGGTCATCTACACGGACGGCGTTTCCGAAGCCGCAGCCAGTGATGAGGCCGAGGAATTCGGCGACGAACGGCTGATAGCAGCCGCGAAAGCTCATCAGGCTAAACCCGCGGATGAAATGCTGGAGGCGATCATCGCGGAGGTGCGAGGCTTCAGCCAAGGCAACCAGGCGGACGACATGACTTTGATCGTTGCCTGCTGCCGGTAACCTCGCCCGACCGCGACGATGCGGTTCCTACAAGGCGGGGATCGAGAGCCGCCGGAGTGGAAACGCTTTTAGTGAATGTTTCCGCGCTGCGTTTTGGGATTACTTGTGAGATGGGCTGATTGCAACAGTTGACTGGCGTCCCTTCACCCGGTTTTGATCTTCGGGACTACCCCAACAGGTAGACTTGGCCGCCGGCCAACGTAACGGACTTTCCAGCCTCCCGCGTACCCCACGCTGCATTGTCTGCGATAGCTGCTTCTGGCATAATTCCCCCAATGCCAAAGCGCAAGTCCAAGAAAACCGCTCGTGCGCCGCGGCTTCAGCGCACGGTACGTACCCTGCTCACAGCTCTTCAAGGCGCGCCCTTCACGGGCGCAATCGCCCAACCCCAAATTCTGCTGTCGCGCTTAAGCTCCATTCGTAGTTTTTCCAAATCGAAGTCTGGTTTGGTCGTGCCCCTCACCGCCAATATTTGGAGCGCCTGCATCGAAAAGGAAAACAGCGGCTGCCAGAAGAAAGCCCGAATTGTCGCCACCTATTTCAACTCTCTTGGTCCCGGCGACAGGCCCATTGGCGAAGCCGCTGTGACCGCACTTCTGAACATGGCCGCATCGCAGCGATGCGCGGACGAACTCCAATGCCCGAGCAACTGCCCCGCCTCGTTTACGAAACAGAAGAAACTGTTCGATTACCACTTCTGGGCTGGTGGTGTTGGCGGGAAGGGGGCCTACGAAGAAGGCATCCTCACAATCCCAAAGTCGGAGCGGAACTGCCAGTGCGAATACTCGGATGTTGAAGGCTGAACCAATCGCTCTGAAAGTTCCCGTCTGCCTAGGCTGCAAATTTGAACCCCCTGCGGATGACCATGCCGCAAATGACGGAGAGCCAGTGACCTCCGGTTAACAGCGGATCGAGAGTGGCTACGGTGATCTACTCAACGAGTGAGGAGCCATCCTGTTGTAACATCCCCATTTCACAAGTGATCCGTCCCCGGGCGGTGCGTTGTCACCTTCCGAATCGGAAATGAGCCCTGTCGCTGGCGGCATCTTCCGCCGTTTCTGCTATCGAATCACCTTGTCGCGTTGTCTAATACATAGGCAGAGCGCCGCCATGCGCGGTTCTGGGCCTCGTGTTCCTGACGGAACAAATTTCTACCTCTCGACGTATTAACTACCAGAAGCGAAATGCTGCCCATAGGCGGAGGGAGCAGTGGCGAACGGTAAGAACCACAAAAAGAAGCGCTGGATCATCATTACGGTTGTTTCGGTGGCGGTTGTGGCGCTGGTGATTGTAGCGGTGGCGGCCACCCGTGGCGGCACCAAAATCGATCCCACCAAACTGGCCAAAGTTGAAAAAGGCGACCTGGCGAAGAGCGTGGTAGCCACGGGGAAGATCACGCCGATCACTAAAGTCGAGATCAAATCCAAAGCCAGCGGTATCGTCAAGAAGCTTTACGTCGACACCGGCGACCACGTGAAGCAGGGCCAGGTGCTGGCCGAGCTGGACCGGGTCGAGATCGAGGCCGAAGTGAATTCGGCCAAGGCGCAATTGCTGTCCTCGCAGGCCAACCTGCAGAGCGCCAAAGCCGATGAGAAGCGCGCCGAGGTTGATGCTCAGGGGGTGGATATCCCGACCTTGCAGCGGGCCTATGAGCGGGCACAGGAGATGTCCAAGGATGGCGTTGTCTCGCAAGCAACGCTGGACGACGCGCAGAGGGGCTACATCATGGCCGTGAACAAGCGTGATGTTGCGCGCGCGCAGTTGATCGTCAACAAAGCAAAGGTGGCGCAAGCCCAGGCGCAAGTGGAAAAAGATCAGGCCAGCCTCAGCCAGTTCGAGGAGCAGCTTAGCTATACCACGATCACTGCGCCCATCGATGGCGTGGTGCTGTCGCGCGACGTGGAAGTGGGCGATGCGGTCAGCTCCATCCTGGTGCTGGGCTCGGGCGCAACCCTGGTGATGACCCTGGGCGATACCAGCGAAGTCTATGTGAAGGGCAAGGTAGACGAGAGCGACATTGGCAAGGTCTACCTGGGACAGCCTGCGCGTATTCGCGTGGAGACGTTTAAGGACAAGACCTTCACCGGACATGTCACCAAAATCTCGCCGATGGGCGTGGAAAAAGACAATGTCACCACCTTCGAAGTGCGCGTCTCCATCAACAATCCTGGCGGTGAACTAAAGGCGGAGATGACGGCCAACGCCGAGATCATTCTGGACGAGCACCACAACGTACTGATGATTCCGGAGGGCGCCATCATGTACGACAAGGACAAGAAGGCGTCGGTTGATATTCCGGTTCCCAGCGCCAAAGACGGAATGAAGAAGATCGCGGTCAACATTGGAATTTCCAACGGAGTTAAGACGGAAGTTCTTTCCGGCCTCAAAGAAGGCGACCAGGTGGTGCTACAGCAGTAAGCGCGAAGGGTCTCCGCCCTAAACCGGTTTTGCTTTCGGTGTGTCCGGGTAGAGCGGGCCTTCAGGCCCGCGTCCCAAAAGCCATTTTTTTCGGGTTCCGGCGCTGAGGTCTTCGACCTCAGCGCCGGAACGGACTTGATCACCGCTGCTGGACGCAGGCCTGAAGGCCTGCTCTACCCAATCAAATCGAATACACGAAATCCAAAACTGCCCTAAGCTTGACTCCCACCACGGCTGCGACTACTTTGCCAATACATGTCTGAGAGCCGCATCGTCACCTTCACCACTGATTTTGGCCCAAACGATGCCTTTGTCGGCATCCTGCATGGGGTGGTGCTCAATATTCACCCCGCTGCCACAATTGTTGATGTCTGCCATGCCGTCGCTTCTTATGACGTCCTGGATGGTGCGTGGACCATTGCCCAGGCGTATCGTTTTTTCCCACCGCGAACCGTCCACGTGGTGGTTGTTGATCCTGGCGTCGGCAGCGCGCGGCGGCCAATCATCGTCGAGACCGGCGATTACATCTTCGTCGCGCCTGACAACGGCGTGCTGTCGCTAGTCGAGGCGCGGGAACCGAAGTTCACGGTGCGGCACGCCACCGCTGAGCGATATTTTCTGCGGCCGGTGAGCCAGACTTTTCATGGCCGTGACATCTTCGCGCCAGTCGCGGGATGGCTGAGCAAGGGAGTGGCGCCAGCGGAATTTGGGCCGGAGATTTCCGACTACATTCGCCTATCGCTGCCGCCAGTGGAACGCATCGGCCAGAACAGCCTGCGCGGAGTGGTGCTGAAGGTGGACAAGTTTGGCAATCTCATCACCAACATCGGCGAACTGGATGCCCCGGCGTTATTCGGCGGCGCATTTCCAGCCGTCAGCCTATTGATTGCGGGAGTGGCGATTACGCGCCTGTGCCAGTCGTATGCTCAAGGGGAAGCTGAGGAGATATTCGCCATCGTGGGAAGCTCGGGATATCTGGAGATCGCGGCGAAGCAGGCGTCGGCGGCAGAGAAGCTTGCCGCAGGAGTGGGCACGCCAGTGGGAGTGGTTCTGAACCCAACCGGGTCGTGAATTGCAGCTAGTCTCGATTCGCGAAGAGCGAAGAGCGAGTGGTGAAGAGCGTCCCTACGGGTTCTTCGGCTTCACCCGGGCGTAGCGTTCCATCTCGCCGGTCCACTTCAAGAACCGCGCCAGTTCCTTGCGCTCGCGCCACACAAATCCGAAGAACTCAAGGAAGCCGATGCTTTGCATCTTGATGCCGGTATAGGTTTCGATCCGCCAACGCAGATAGGGGCTGCGCCATGGCGCCAGGCGATGGCCGCGAGCGGAGTTCCAGATGAAACGCAGGATGTTACGCATTCGGTGTGGTTAGTATATCGGGAGGAACACGATCGCCAGTGAAGTCCAGACGAACAATCAGCCCGGAAGCCATGGTTCGCGGCATGTATCGCAAGCTGGCGCGTAGTTGGGGACAGCAACATTGGTGGCCGGCAGAAACGCCTTTCGAAGTCATCGTGGGCGCGATCCTGACCCAGAACACCTCATGGACCAACGTCGAACGCGCCCTCGCCAGCCTGCGCGCAGCAGGGATGCTTAACGTGCCCGGAATTCGCGCGGTGCCGCTGGTCAGGTTGCAGGAGCTTGTGCGCTCTTCCGGCTATTACCGGCAAAAGGCCCAGCGGCTGAAGGACTTTGTCGGTTTCCTCGATAAGAAGCATGCTGGTTCACTGGAGACAATGTTTGCAACTCCAACGGACCAATTGCGGGCTGAGCTACTTTCCCTGAAAGGCATTGGACCGGAGACTGCCGACGCCATCCTGCTCTACGCCGGTAACTACGAAATCTTTGTAGTGGACGCCTATACGCGCCGTGTCCTCGAGCGCCACGGAGCGGTGGACGAGCGCGCGAACTATGACCAGGTTCGTACTCTTGTCCAGAGCGCACTGCGAGGAGAAAGACCTTTGGTAGCTCTAAAGCCTAGGGTGCCAAAGAAGGTTCCGGTTCATGAGCCCTCGGCGATGAGTACTGCTAGACGCAGCCCCGTCAGTCAGGTTTACAACGAGATGCATGGACTCTTTGTACAGGTGGGGAAGCGCTACTGTTTGAAGCAAGAACCCAGATGCGAAGCCTGCCCGCTGCGGACGCTGTTGCCGGATGCGACTCTACGGCTGTAACCGGCGAATCTTATGGCCGATAAGGAGTCAAGTCAGCCAGGGCACTCCTCGTCACTCGATTTGAGCTCGGTTTCAACTTGTTTGGCAGTACACCGCCTCTTCCACGCAAGGTAAGACTCTTCCAGCTCTTCCAGCTCTTCCAGCTCTTCCAGCGAATGCCCCTTGGCATAGCACAAATGTTGCAGACTTGCACCAGCAAATGTGCTGTACGTCACAGATTTGCTGGTAGTGCAACTGATATTGAGTAGACATCGCGTTCGCTCCCGCGTGGAAAGCTGCTTCGTCCTGTGCAGTGCTTGCTGCAAGAGCCCTGCATAATCGGTTGCGTTAGCCGCCCAGAAAGACCCTTAGCGCAATTTGTCGGTTTTGGAAAGAAAGGCGCCTCAAGATATTCCGTAGCTTTGCCGTGAATACGGTTTACCCAATGGCGCTTAAGAGAGTGTTGTGGGAACTCTAAGTCTTGATGTCTTGTGTGCGGGGTCTGGCCGATGCTGTTCGTAGTAATTATTATCCTCATTGCTGCCACTATAACAATCTTCCTTCTACTGCAAATCTCTGCTGGTCAGCGCTGCACCATTGGCGAATTGAATACCGAGCTGGCGGAACAGGCGACGAGGGTGCTCGATTCTGAGCATCGCCAGGAGCTGATGTTCCTAGCCAATCCCAATCCCATGTGGATTTACGACCACGAGACGCTGCGTTTTCTCGCGGTGAACGAGGCTGCAATCAAGGCCTATGGGTACTCGCGTGAAGAGTTTCTGAGCATGACCGTGCTCGATGTCCGCCTCGAGGAGGATAGGCCCGCAGTTCTTGAATCCATCAACCAGGAGCAAAAGGGATATAGCAGTGCCGGGGTCTGGCGGTTTCGCCGCAAAGACGGCGGCGTTATGTTGATGGAGATAATGGGATTCGCGGTTAAAAAAGGTGGCCGCGTCGAAAAGCTGGTGCTTGCGTTGGACATTACCGAACGCTGCCGGGTGGAGCAGGCTTTGCGCGAATCGGAAGCCTTGCTGAAATCGCTGGTGGACAACGCTCCCTTTGGCATCCAGCAATCGTTGATCGAGGCGAATCGCATCCAGACTATCAATCCCGCGCTGTGCAAAATGCTGGGTGACTACAGTGTGGAAGAGGTTCTACAGCTCAACGTCAGGGAACAAGTTTACGCTGATCCGAAGGAGCTTGACCGCCTCATCGAGGTGCTGCGGAGAAGCGGGAAGGTCATGGGGTGGGAGACCAGTCTGCGCCGGCGCGACGACAGCTCGGTCCCGGTGCGCATTACCGGCTCGATCAGTGGAGGAAACGGAACGCCTGAGGCTTTCTACGCCTATTTTGAGGACATGACGCAGCAGAGCGCGCTGGAGCAACAGGTGCGTCAAGTGCAGAAGCTGGAAGCGGTGGGCAGGCTGGCTGGGGGCATGGCCCACGACTTCAACAACATTCTGGTGGTAATTAAGCTGTCCACCGAACTTATGCTGGACCAAATCACGCCGGATAGTCAGTTCAGCAAACCCCTGCTGCAGATTTCCAGCGCTGCGGACCGGGCGGCCTCCCTTACCCGGCAGATGCTGGCGTTTGCGCGCCAGCAGATGATGCAGGCGCGAATCATCAATCTGAATACCGTGGTCAGCGAGACAACCCAGATGCTGCGCCGGGTCATAGGGGAAGATATCCAGTTGGTGACCAATCTCTCCGAGACAATAGAGAACTCGCGGCTGGATCCGGACCAGGTGGGTCAAGTGATTTTGAACCTGGCGGTCAATGCGCGCGATGCCATGCCGGAAGGCGGGACCCTGCACATTGAGACTACGATGGTGGACCTGGATGAGACCTACACGAAAGAACACCCCCCGGTGCAACCAGGCCGCTATGTCTTGCTTGCGGTCAGCGACACTGGAACGGGCATCGACAAAACCATCTTGCCTCGGATTTTCGATCCCTTTTTCACCACCAAAGAACTGGGCAAAGGTACGGGCCTGGGACTCGCCATCGTGTACGGCATTGTAAAGCAGAGCGGGGGCTATATCTGGGTCTATAGCGAAGCCGGACACGGCACGACTTTCAAGCTGTACTTTCCGGCCACTACGGAGTCGGCGAAGCCTCTGTCTTTACGGGAAGTTTTTGTGCGCCCGTCGGGACAGTCGTTGCTGGTGGTGGAAGACGACGCCAACATTCGAAGCAATGTATGCCAGTGTTTGCAGCAGTTGGGATACCACACCTTGCAGGCCGAAAGCGGTCTAGCTGCGCTTCAGGTGTGCGAAGATCTTCAGGGCAAGATTGACCTTGTCCTTACCGACTTGGTAATGGCAGGAAAGAGTGGGAACGAACTGGCAAATGACCTGGCGCAACGCCATCCCGGAATTCGAGTACTCTTTATGTCCGGCTACTCCGAGGCTAGTGCAGCCCGGCAAGAAATTCTGATGCAAGGCAGCCCGTTTCTGCAAAAGCCGTTCAGCGTCGCGGACTTGGCAAAGGCAGTGCAGGATGCTCTGGCGCCAAAGCTGATTCCGATTTGAAGTTGAAGTGAAGCAAGCTCTGCTCACTTTGGCGGCGGGCAATAACAATTGCTATAGGTTTCCCGATCAAGTCCCGCGATGGCGCAGTAGAGGCCGGGCGCACTGTTTGCCGGCAGGTACGCACCAGCGCTGGAAATGTTGTAAAGCTTTAGCCATTCGTCGCGAAGACCCTGTTCGCTCTTGATGTTGTCATAGAGAGCGGCCAAAGATGCGGCGTCCAGTTGCCGCATCTTCCATTCTTGCGAAAACGTATATTCCTTCTTCCATTCTCCGCGAGTCTTGCTGCCGGCAAATTCGAGGTTCGTCAGATAATAGACAGTCTGGTCGTGAAGCGATCCATCATTCGCAAAGCTCACCACCCGAAAAGCGGGATTCTGCCTGTAGATCGGGGAGATTGGCGGATTAATCAGGACGAACGCCGGCTTCGCTCCAGAGGAGTTGATTAGCCTGAAATCGTCGGTGTGGGTATGACCTGCAAAGCCAACCATGACCGTGCCTTCGTACTTCTTCAGCAAGCTCTCAAATTGTGAGGTCCACGTGGGCGCCCACATGCGCACAACTGCCGAGGCGCACAACTTGTCCGTCATAGGCGGGGCAACGCTCTTCAATAACGTCTGATATTGCCGGATGGTAGAGTAGCCGTCGATTCCCGGCGGAATGTGGAACATCAGCCAGACCTTCTCATGGTTTTGCTGGGCCTTGCTAAGGCGCGATTCCAACCAGGTGAAGAGATCAGTCGCTGCCGTGGAGTCTATCCGGTCGCAACCTTCGCTGAATTTGGCGGCGTGATATTTGTCTGAGAAGAACACGCTGTTGAAGGAGATAATGCGAACGCCTCGGATGGTGGGATGCGGTACGTCATAACTGCCCAGAGTTTCCCACGAGCTCGCGAATTCATCGTCCGCGTGTGCCAGCCTGCGGGCGAGATCAGCGGTATCGCGAAGAAAACTGCCACCAGCTTCAATACTGTAGTCTCCACAATCTTCGTCATTGTTGCCTGGGGTTAATAGGATCTTGGTATCCGGAAACCGCTTGTGTAATTCCAGCGCCAGAAATTCCACGGTCTTGAGCACGAACTTGCGATAGCTTTCCTGGTTCGTGTCATGGGCCGTCTTCAGATAGGTCTGCGGGAACTCATGTGCCAGGAGGTCTCCGGTCACCATAATCAACCCAGGATGTGGAAGAGTTGTCTGCATTTCGTCCAGCGAGGATCGCAAGAGCCACCAGTTCGTATCCTCTCCATACTGGCTGAAGGAGGTGTTCCTGGAGCGCGCGAGGATTGACTCCCACTGCGTGGGAGCAGCAGCGGCGAGATCGCCGACCAAGCTGGCATCCGACATCGGATTAAAGTGGATGTCTGACACAATCAGAAAGGTGTTTGCGCTAGGAGATGCTGCCGCACCCGCCGAGGAGACGTGGCAAGTGCAAAGCACAATAAGAATCGAGCAAAGGCCCACAATAGTGCGGCCGCTCGGCACAGACGCGCCAACATTAGAGATCATTTTTCCCATCGAGCAGATTTCTCCGTAGGAATACGACACGTTACAGAACGCCTTATCTGTACCAGATGATTCTCACTTAGAACAACTAGCGGCACTTCACCAGGCGTCCGGTGTTGCCGCGAGTCAGGGAAAGCGGCGGCGGCTGATCCTGGCCGGCAAGAATGACTTCGAGATGCATGCTATCGCCGTCAATGGATCCTTTATAGACAGCGGGAAGATCGCGCGCAGCGTTGTTTTTCTGCACGGGACCACCGTGCTCCGGGGTGTAGGTACCAGGCACGCTGAATTGTCCCTTGGCATCGGGCTTGATGGGCTGTGCAATGGCGCCATGCGCACAATCGAACTCCAGGGCCGCACCCTGTGTGCTCATCTCCATGGAAACGCCTCTGCCTCCCCAGACTGTCTGCGAGCCACCGGTATCTCCCTGTTGCCAGCCCACAGCGGAACTGCCCAACAATGCGACAGCGCAGAGTGGGCCTCCCACGCGGCGTAAAATCTGTTCCCATTTCATCCGAGGCTCTCCATTTTCCAAGCGATTGTCTGGTCACATAGTACTCGATTGCGTGGAACACATTGCCCCTTCAAAACGCGGCGACGACGAATTTGCCCGCAACCCGCTATGCGACGGCGACCTGATAGGAATCGTGCGGGCCATGCGGGCAAACGGTTTCACCAAAATTGGTTGACTCTTTTTCCGACTTGTTCTACAGTAAGCGTTCTTATGTCAGCGTTTCGCTCCATATCCCGCGCGATGAATACAACAGCGGGCACAGGTGTGTTCACAAGCACACCTATCGCAACGACGGGCGGGATGCGGACCGGCAATAGTTCCTAAGTAGTTTTCAGGAAAGATGAATCCGGACCCACCGCCCGAAAGGCTGGTGGGTTTTTTGTTTCTGGCGATGTGGTTCGCGGAGCCTGCAGTTTGGCGGGACTTTGAAGGAGGTTGGTGCTATGGCGACGGCTGTACCGCGAATCGAGCGTACTTACTGGGCCAAGAGGCCAACCGCCAGGCCGATCGTGAACTAGGAGCCTTTTCGATGCATTTGCGCTGCTTCAATACGAACTGTGCCGCAACTCTGGACCTTCACGATCGTGCGCTCTGGTGCCCGGTCTGTGGAGAGCTGCTGGAAATTGTGGTTGGACCCATGACGGCGACGCCCGCCGAACTGAAGCGCACCTGGCTTCAGCGGAGATGCTCGTACGATCCACGCGACATTAGCGGAGTATGGCGCTTTCGCGAGTTTCTTCCGGGCGGCTATTCCGAAATCGTGACCATGGGTGAAGGCAACAACCCGCTAGTCGAGGGCAGGAAAACGGCCCGCTGGGCGGGCCTGCGGAACCTGCGCTTCAAACATCTTGGGTGGAATCCGACGGCATGCTTCAAGGACCTGGGGATGACGGTGGGCGTGACCGAAGGGGTGTTTGTCGGCGCGAAAATTGTCGGCTGCGCTTCCACCGGGAACACCTCGGGCTCGCTGGCGGCGTATGCGGCGCGCGCCGGATTGCGGGCGAAGGTTTATTTGCCCGCGGGACAAGTCTCGACCAACAAACTGGCACAGGCGCTGGATTTCGGCGCCGAGATCGTCCACGTGGATGGCAGCTTCGATCATGCGCTGGAGCGAATCCTGCACGAGGCGAACGACAGTCTCTATTTCCTGAATTCCATTAACCCGTTCCGCCTGGAAGGGCAGAAGACCGTCATGTTCGAAATGCTGGAACAGCTTGGCTGGCAGGCGCCCGACTACATCATCGTTCCCGGCGGCAATTTGGGCAACAGCTCGGCATTCGGAAAAGCTCTGGCCGAATTGCACGCAGCGGGCCTGCTGGACAAGATGCCGCGGCTGGTCATTGTTCAGGCTGCGGGTGCGAATCCGCTGGCGAAAACGTGGCGCAGCGGGGCGACGGAACTTGAACCCGTGGAAGCGCCCAAGACGGCAGCGACGGCCATTCGCATCGGCAATCCGCGTTCGTGGAAGAAAGCCCTGCGCGCGGTGTGCAACACCAACGGCTTCGTCATGGACGTGACGGATGAGGAAATCGCCGAAGCGAAGGCCATGATCGGCCGCGATGGCATCGGTTGCGAACCGGCGTCGGCAACAACCCTGGCCGCGCTGCGCAAACTGACGGAGCAAGGGAGGATCGACCGCGACGCGGTGGTCGTCGCCATCCTGACGGGCCACGCCCTGAAAGACACGGATTACATACTCAAATCGCATCTACGCGAACCGGCAATGGAAGGAGTGTGCTGCGCATGAACGTCATCACCATGAACCCTATCGAGATGGAGAAAATCGCCCCCAAACGAATTGCTGCGGACAGTTTCGGGATCAAGGTCCCAGCATCGATTGCCAACCTCGGACCCGGCTTCGACACGCTCGCCGTCGCGGTGCAGTTGTATCTGTCGCTGCGCGTTAGAAAAATACCGGGCCGCGGACAACTGCAATTTCGCTTCATCGATCACGAACTCCGTGGCGAGAACTGCATCGAGCGCGGTTACCGAGCGCTGGCGGGCGAGGAATTCGATCAGCTGCCTTCGTTGTCGGTGGAGGTGCGCAGCGAGATTCCCATGTGCGCTGGACTGGGCAGCAGCGCGGCTGCAACCGTCGCGGGATTGCGTCTGTATGAGGCCATCACCGGCCGCGTGCCGCTCCAGATGCTGCTGAATGCGGCGTGCGTGCTGGAGGCCCATCCCGACAATGCCGCCGCCTCGCTTCTGGGCGGACTTACGCTGAGCTGCCAACTGCCCGACGGCCTGGTCCAAGCCAGGCGGTTCACCTGGCCGGAGTCGCTGGGATTCGTCGTGCTGACGCCGGAGGTCTCGGTGACGACCGCTGAATCGCGCGCGGTGCTGCCGGAATGCATTTCGCGCGCCGATGCGGTCTTCAATCTGCAGCGACTCGCGCTGCTGTTGCAGTCGCTGCACAGCGGCGACTTCTCTCTGCTGAAGCACGCCCTGCGCGATCGCGTGCACCAACCTGCACGGCAGAAAATCGTACCGGGTCTGGCGCAGGCGCTGGAGCTGGAACATCCCGATCTGCTTGGCATCTGCCTGAGCGGCTCGGGACCCTCGATCGTGGCAATCGCCGAGCGCAACCATGGCGAGATCGCCGAATTGCTCGGATCGGTGTATCAGCGCTGCGGCATCGGCTACCGCATTCGGACTTTGCAAACCCACCAGGAACCGCACGACAATGTTCGTCTTTTCCGGTCTGGTTTGCTGTGTTGCTAGAACGCATCTGGCGCTGCTGACATCCTGCGGGAAAAAACGGCTCGCAGCACGGGACGAAACATCAATTGCCTCCGCCACTAGAGTTTGGCGCGCAACATGTTGATCACGTCGTCGGCAGTGATGACGCCGGTCAACACGCCTTCATCGTCAATCACCGGCAAGGTCAGCAGATTGTACTTGTCGAACAACTCCGCCACTACTTTTTCGTCGGCGCCGGGATGGATGGTTGTCATGTGTCCGGTGCTGAGCATCATCAGCGGCGTGCCCGGAGGCGCCAGCACGATTTTGGCCAGCGGCACATGGCCCAGTAGCTTGTCCTTCTCGCCGATGATGTAGATAGTGCTGATGCTCTCGACTCCGCCTTCGAAGTTGCGCAGCATCTCGATCGCGTCTTCCACCTTGGCGCTCGCCGTCAGCGCCATGTAGTCGGTGGTCATGCGGCCGGCCGCCGTGTCCTCCTCGAAGGTCATCAGCTCGGTGACTTCGGCGCGCTCCTCCGGCTCCATCTCGGTGAGGATTTCCTGCGAGTCATCGGGATGCATGTCGCCCAGCAAGTCGGCGGCCGCATCGGGGTCCATCTCCTCCACGATGTCGGCAGCACGATCGGAATCGAGCGAGCTCAGAATCGAGACTTGCATCTTGGGATCGATCTCCTCCAGGGTCTCGGCAGCAACCTCCTCATCGAGCGTCTCGAAGACGGCTTCCCGCTCAGCCGGGGGCAGATCTTCCACGATGTCGGCAATGTCGGCGGGATGAAGCTGGGCCAGGCGCGCCAGCGAAATCTTCAGCTTGATCCGCCGCGCAGGATCGACCTCAATGAGATCCACGAAATCCCACGGAATCAGCTTTGGCGGGATCTTTTCCAGCAACAGATGCAGCACCGCCGCGGGAACCACGCCCTTCAGCAGCCGGCGGATGGCGCCACGCGGGCCAACATCCACCGCGCCGATCTTGAGGACAATGTGCCCGTTGCTGCTCTCCTCGTGGATATCGACATCGTTCACCCGCACAACTTTGCGGCCGTGGACGTCGATGATCTGCTGATCGAGCAGATCGCGCTCCAGCAGCAGCAAGCCCTCGCCGCCGCCGTATGGAGTCCAATCGTCAGCCGCGGTGGCGATGCGCAGGCCGTGATCAATGAGGCTGACGGCCGTTGCGGGAACCAGGCGATCGCCGCGCCGCGTCTTGATGACGAAGCCCATGACCTGGCTGGAGTTCTCCTGCGGCGCCAGTGTCACCTCGCGCACCTTGCCGGCACGCGAGCCGGTGTTGTCGATCACCGGCGCGCCAATCAGTTCGGAAAGTGCAAGCGAAGGCATCGCAATCAATATATTCGATGTGCGCAAAATGTCGCGCACAAATTAAGCCGCAGAAGTACAGGCGATATCATGTGCGCCATTGGCGGCACCTCTTTCAATTTGTCATCCCGACCGAGCCCAGCCCATTCTTTTGTGTAATCCCGACCGAGCCCAGCCCATTTTTTTTGTGTCATCCCGACCGAGGACTTTAGTCCGAGCGGAGGGACCTGCTGTTCCGACCGAGCGCAGCCCATTTATTTGCGTCATCCCGACCGATGACCTCGACAACCCGTGATTTGTCCATCCCGACCCGACGGCTTCCAGCCGGAGCGGAGGGATCTACAGCTTGCAACACTTTCCAAGTGGCACCCCCCACCCCCCCCATAAAATAAAGTCTTGCCCCACAGCAACTTACCAAGGCGAAATTGCAAAGTATTCGGCTCAAAGGAGTTATATCGCACTGCAACTCCCGTGTTTTGAATACTTTGCAAGCTGCTCCGTAAAGTGTTCCGTCCATTGGGCTTAGCTAGGTTCACAAAGCTCCTGTTTTGAATACTTTGCTAATATTCGGTTCTGACAACTGACAACCGCAACTGACTTCTGACAACTGACTACTGGCTACTGAATACTGGCTACTGGTCACTGACAACTGTTCCTCCATAAACGCAAAGGGACAGGAACCCCTACCAGGTTCTCCTGTCCCTTTGCCACTCTCAGTATCGACCTGCGCCACTATCTGGTCAAGAGAATACGGCACTAAAATGATGCCAATTCCCGAAACGGGAACTCACATGGGGAGCTTCTTTCGAGCGCGCCTTGTGTCAGGGCACGAGTTTACTTCGTGCCGATAAGCCCTCTAACAAATCCCGAGCCGGCTTCAGCCGGCGACACTCCAGTCTTAGACAGAACCTAAACCCTTGCGGAGTCCAAGTGCAGTCATCCCAGGTTAGCCCAACTAAAGGGCGAACCTGGCGCACCGGGCCAATCTGTGTCCCCTTTCCCGGAGTAGGAATCCGGCCGCGACTATTTAACAAAGAGCTTAACCCGAAAACCCGCTGGTGCTAAGATTTGGTTTAGTGTTTTCGCTCCCACGAGACCGCTAATTACGCCAAGCCTCAATTTTCAGCTCCGCTACTCCGTATAGGACAGCTCGATGCGGCACCGGAGGTTTGCAAATGCACCTAAGAGCCCATCGGTGGACAATCTTTATACTGCCGTGCATTGTGCTATCTGCGCTGTCCGGGATTGCTCAGCAATTGATCGCCACCGTCCCCGTTGGAGGACCGTTCGCCGCCGCGCTAGCAATTAATCCGGTAACCGATAAGATCTACGTCAACATCGCAAACAACGATCTCATGACCGTCATTGACGGCTTAACCCTAGCGACCACCAACGTCACGGTGGGGATCAATCCCGCCGCTATAGCCGTTAATCCTGTAACCAACAAAATATACGTTTCGAGCGGGGCCGAGAATATCGTGACTGTTATCGATGGCCAGACTCTCTCCACGGCCAACGTTACCGTCGGACGCTATCCCTACCACATGGTGGTTGATTCCACGAGAAACAAAATCTATGTCGGCACTGAAGATGGAGTTTATGTCATAGATGGGGCGACTAACAACACCACCACTGTACCAGTTAGCGGCGGCGGCCTGTCTTTGGATATCGACACAGTGACCAACAAGATTTACGTTGCCACTAACAACGATACGGTCGTCATCATTGACGGGGCGACTCTTACGACAACTTCGGTTCCCGTAGCGGCAGCGGTCGTAGCTGTGAACTCCACGACTAACAAGATTTACACGGTCGCATATAACGGTAACATGATGATCGTCATAGACGGCGCAACCTTATCCACCACCACTGTTGTTGTAGGACAGAATCCCGTTGCTATAGGCATCGACTCCGTAACCAACAAAACCTACGTAGCAAACTTCAACGACAACACAGTAACCGTAGTGGACGGTGCAACATTATCGACTTTAACGGTCCCCGTCGAACAGGGGCCGGCTGCTGTCGCAGTGGACTCTGTAACCAACAAAATTTACATAGCGAACCAGACTGCCAACTCCGTAACCATGATCGATGGGAATACGAATTCTACCGTCTCGCTGCAGGTTGGTGAGTATCCCGCGAACATCGCGGCAAATTCGACTACCAACACGATATATGCCTCTAATTTAGAGAGTGGCACGGTTTCAGTGATTGCCGGTGCCCCCAGCAGCACCCCTCCCCTGCAACTGTATCCCGTCACTCCCTGCCGCTTGGTGGATACGCGGCAGACAGGCAATCCGATTCGGGGCGGGACATCGCAGAACTTCATCGTTCCACAACTTGGCGGCTGTGGCATTCCAACCAGCGCAGTAGCCTACTCACTCAATGTCACGGTGGTGCCTCGAGGGCCACTGGGATACCTGACTATCTGGCCTACCGGCCAAGTCCAGCCTTACGTTTCCACGATGAATTCGCCGGACGGTCGGATCAAAGCTAACGCCGCCATCGTGCCAGCCGGCTACCAGAACGCGGTGAGCGTCTATGCCACCAACACGACAAACGTGATCCTCGACACCGACGGCTACTTCACAGCGCCTGCAGCCGGAACCTATCAGTTCTATCCGCTGACGCCCTGTCGCCTGGTTGACACGCGCGGGGCGGATGGCCCACTGGGAGGCCCTCACTTGCCGGCCCAGCAAGCGCGAGATTTCCCGGTGCTGACCAGTCCGTGCTTGCAAGGCCTGCCAAACCAGCCGCAAGCCTACTCGCTCAACGTCACGGTTGTGCCCCATCCGACGGGTCAGCAACTCGGTTATCTGACGGTTTGGCCAAGCAACGAGCAGCAGCCGTACGTTTCGACGCTGAACAATCCGACGGCGACCGTGGTGGCCAATGCAGCCATCGTACCCGCTGCGCCGGATGGCGATATTGACGCCTATGCCTACAACAGCACCGATCTCGTCATCGACATCAACGGCTACTTTGCGGCGCCGGGAGGAACAAATGCGCTGTCGCTGTACCCGGTAGCGCCCTGCCGCGTGCTCGACACGCGCCAGAACAACGGTCAGCCCTTCATCGGTGAGCTCACAGTGAATGTGGTTGGCAGCGTGTGCGCGCCTCCGAGCACGGCGCAAGCGTTCGTCTTCAACGCGACCGTGGTGCCGCCGGGCTCGATGCCGTACCTGACCTTGTGGCCCGATGGCGCGCCGCAGCCGTACGTTTCCACCCTAAACGCCTACGACGGCTTCATCACCTCGAACATGGCCATCGTGCCGACGACGAACGGCTCCATCGACGCCTACGCCTATGCACTGACGCAACTGATCCTCGACATCTCCGGCTACTTCTCGCCGTAAAGCGGTTTCAAAGCCACGTGCACGTGCCCAGGTTCGCCCTTCTGTTGGGCTAACCTGGGCTCGCTGCACTAATTCCTGATCTTCTCCAGCAACTGCTCCACTTCGGCCTTCTTATCGGCGGTCAGCGGCAGCAGCGGCAGGCGCACGGTTCCACCGAAGAAGCCGTTGTAATCCATGGCATACTTCACGCCGGGAATGCTCAGTCCGCCGACGATGCGCTCGGCAGCCTTGGCAATGCGCTCCTGCTTTTCGCGGGCCAGGGCGGCGTCACCATCCTTCCACGCGGCATAGATCTCGTAGCAGGCGGTAGGAGCGCAATCGGCGAAGGCGAGGATCGCGCCCACCGCTCCCGCTTCCAGCGACGGATGCAGCTTCTGCGCCGCGCCCACCAGCACCTGGAAACCAATTTCTTTCTGGCGCGTCTTCAATCCGCCGACCACGGTCACGGCTGCGGACGATGGCTTCGGCGCGGCCGTTCCAGCCAGAGCGCCAACCGTCACTAACGCTCCTCCGTCAGCACTGGCGGAAGCAGCGGCAGCAGCTTTCAACATGCGGCCAGTGGCGGCGGCGAAGGTCTCGGTCACGGTGGCGCTGCGCTTGATCTGGCGCGTGCCCTCCACCATCTTCTGAACTTTCTCAACCGAGCCTGACGACTCCTTGATGCCAATCAGGTTCGGGTGCTCCGCCAACTCGATCACGATTTCGGCGGGAATGTCGTATCCCGTGGCCTGCGGGAAGTTGTAGATGACGACCGGCAGCGGCGAGCGGTCGGCGACGAAGCGGTAGAACGCCAGCATGTTTGCCGGCTGAGCCATCTGGCCTTTGTAGTAGTGCGGCGTGCGCACCATGGCGATGTCATAGCCCAGCTCGGCAGCGTATTCCGTCAGGCGCAGCGTCTCGATGGCCGACTCGATTCCGGTGCCGGCGATCAAGACCTTCTCGTTCGCGGCGGAGTCGCACCCGCACTTCAGCACCTCGCGACGCTCTTCGTCGCTCAGCAGGATGGCTTCGCCGGTCGAGCCTTGCACCACGATTCCCGCCACCGGCCCGCGCGAATATTGCTCGACATTTTGTTCCAGCTTGCGGAAATAAATCTTGCCGTCGGGATAGAACGGCGTCGTAATGGGAGGAAAGATTCCATGTAGGAGCATGAGGAAATTATAGGCCGGAGCAACGCAGTGGCGCTGTGATTAGGCAAGCCGCTCGCGCTCCAGCAGCTTCTTCTTGCGCTCGATGCCCCAGCGATATCCGGCGAGATCTCCGTCGGTGCGGACCACGCGGTGACACGGCACCGCCAAAGCAACCGGATTCGAAGCGCAAGCGCGAGCGACGGCACGCACTGCGCCGTGCTCACCGATCTCGCGCGCGACTTCGCTGTAACTACGCGTCTCGCCGCGTGGAATCTGGCGTAGCTTTTCCCACACCTTCATCTGGAACGCCGTAGCGCGCACATCAAGGGGCAAGTCGATGGTGTTGTTTTCTCCCCGCACCGCGGCCAGCAGCGGCTCGACATACTGTCGCATCGCGTCGTCATCGCGATGCAACTCAGCTGCATGAAATTCCCTTCGCAGGTCGCGCTCCAAATCGGTTGCGTTGTCCCCAAAGCGCACGGCGCACAGCCCGCGTTCCGTCGCAGCAACCAGCAGCCGGCCCAGCGGAGTGGGGACAATCGCAAAAATAATGTTCGCGCCGGCGCCGCCTCGCCGGTATTCACCGGGCGTCATGCCGAGCTGCTGCGGCGCTTTTTCGTACAGACGGCTGGGCGAGCCAAAGCCTGCGTCGTACAGCGCGGTAGTGACATCTTCGCCCTGGCGCAGCCCGGTCCTCACATGTTGCAGGCGGCGCGCCGACTGGTATTCGCGCGGGCTGAGCCCGGTGGCGCGCTTGAACAGCCGTTGCAAATGGAACGGGCTGAGTCCGACTCGCTGGCCGAGCTGCGCCAGCGTGACAACTCCCTCGGCGTTATCCAGTAACTGGCGAGCTCGGGTTACATACTGCGCCTGCGCGGAAATTTGTGTCGGCTTGCAACGCAGGCAGGCGCGATAACCCGCGCGCTCGGCTTCATGGGGGCTGGCGAAGAATTCCACTGAGTCGCGGCGCGGTCGCCGGCTGGGGCACGAAGGCCGGCAATAGACTCCGGTTGTGCGCACGGCGAAAACGAAGCGCCCGTCCTGGCGGGCGTCGCGCGCCATTACCTGTTGCCACTTGTTCTGAAGTTCGATTTGCATGTTCACAGCTTAGCGCTGCCTCGGGAAGCCCGATATCCGGCGCTTGCGGGCAAAAGAAAACAGCCGTCAGCCGTCAGCTGTCAGTCGTCGGATATCTTTCGCCCGTCGAGCCCGGCGCGCACGATTACCGCCGCCTGCTCGGCCGACTCGAACACATGCGCCTCCATCCCGGCCCGTCGAGCGCCTTCGACGTTCCTGGGACGGTCGTCGAAGAACAGGGTGCGCTGCGGCTCGCAGCCCAGCGCGCCAAGGCAGACGCGATAAATCGCCGGGTCCGGCTTGATGACACCGTGCTCGCAGGACCAGATTTGCACTTCGAACTCGTCCAGCCAACTGAAGTTCTTGCGCAATTCGCACAACAGGTCAGCAGGCATATTGGACAGAATCGCCGTGCGTACTCCCCCGCGCTTGATCTCGCGCGCGAGCTCCAGAGCGTGGGGATTGACCCGTAGCCACATGCGGGTCTCGAAGCCCACGACGCGCTGCACTTGATCGCTGCTCAGCGAAATGCCGGCCGCGTCGGCAAAGCGCCGCCAGTGCTGCTGAAAGTCATGCCGGCCGCAGTCATATTCATCGCGTGTCTCCGAGTAGAGCTGAAAAAACGGCGGCTCGCTGACGCCCACCAGCTCGCCCAGCTCGCGGATTTCCGCCACGCTCGGGGCATGGCTAAGAACACGGCCATAGTCGAAGACAACGGCATCCCAGCGGTTGGACTGCATCACTTTCATTTTGACACAGCGCAGCTTGCAGCCTCGCGTTCCCCGGCGGATACTGTTAGAACTCTGAGGCGTATCAAAGAGCGAAGCCATGAGCACAAGCGCACAGAACGGACTCATTCACCTGGCCAGCAAATATTCGGTTGACGAAACTATGCGGCGGCTGGAAGAGCTCTTGCAGCAAAAAGGTTTGACCGTATTCGCCAAGGTCGATCATAGCGGCGAGGCTGCCAAGGTCGGACTGGAAATGCGTCCCACCAAGCTGCTCATCTTTGGCAGCCCGAAGGCAGGCACGCCGCTGATGCAGGCATCGCCGAGCCTGGCCATCGATCTGCCACTGAAGGCCTTGTTTTGGCAGGATGCAGACGGCAAAGTGTGGCTCACCTACAACGACCCAGCCTATCTCCAGCGGCGGCACAACGTGCCGGCAGAGCTACTGCCGAACATCGCAAGAGCGAGCGCATTGCTTGAGAAAGCAGTCAGCTAGACCTGAGTTGCGTCTTACGATATCTTTCGAATAGGGGTGAAGGAAAGGCGGCGACGTGGCATTTCAAAACTTTGAAGAGGTCTGGGCTGCGCTAGGGCGGTTGTACAGCGACATCGTGCGGCTGCAGGAATCGCAACAGCAACTGGTTGAGTTGCACGCTCGTTCAGTTTCCGCCCATGCCGAACAAATGAAACAAATGGCGGAGCGTATAGATCAACTGGTCGAAAGCCAGCAGCTACTCGTCGATAGTCAAAATCGTATGACGTCTACCGTGATGACGCTTGCCGGCAACCTGACACATTTGGCTGGCATGGTCGAGTCTCATGAGCGACGGATGGAACGACTGGAAGGGCAGTAATCCGGTTTCGAATCCCATTCGTTCTCTCTTCGCACCTCAATTCCTCTCTTCCACGCGGTACACTCTTCTTTTCCCATGCCATCGAAACGCAGCCTCGAACTTCGCCGCCAGGTCGGCCAGTTGCTCATCATGGGCTTCGACGGCACCCTCATGTCGCAACGCCTGCGCGTCATGATCTCGACGTTCCAGCCCGGCGGGATCATTCTCTTCAGGCGCAACCTCGATGATGCTGCGCAGACACACGCCTTGCTGCACGAGGCGCAAACGGCCGGCCCTGTGCCGATGTTCCTTTGCGTTGATATGGAAGGCGGCAGCGTCGATCGCTTATGCGATGTGGTTGCGCCCATGCCGGCGGTGGCCGAAGTTGCCGCGGCCGGCTCGAAGAAGCTCTTCCGCAAGCATGGCCGGCTGATCGGCGAAGAGCTTCGCACACTGGGATTCAACACCGACTTCGCGCCCGTGCTCGATTTGCAACTCGAGCCATCGAAGAGCGTTCTGACTACGCGGACGGTTTCGCCCAAGCCAAAACAAACCATCGTCTACGGACGCGAATTTCTGCGCGGGCTGCGCGACTGCGACGTCCTGGGCTGCGGCAAACATTTCCCCGGACTCGGCGAGGCCAGTCTCGATACTCATGCCGAACTGCCGTCGATCTCAAAACCCTGGAAGCGGCTGTGGAAGGAAGACCTGCTTCCCTATCGCGAACTCCGCCGCCATCTATCGTTCGTAATGGTGGCCCACGCAGCTTATCCGCAGGTCACCGGCGACAGCGTTCCCGCTTCGCTCTCCAAGAAGTGGATGACCGGAATCCTGCGCAAGCGGATCGGCTATCGTGGGCTGATCATCACCGACGATCTCGATATGGGCGGCGTGCTGGCGGCGGCTCCGATCGACGATGCCGCGGTGGAGACGCTGCGCTGCGGCGCCGACATGTTCCTCATCTGCCAGAAAGAGGAGAGTGTGCGGCGCGCCTTCGAAGCGGTTCTGAAGCGCGCTGAGAGCGACAAGAAATTCGCCGGACTCATTGCGGAGAAATCGCAGCGAGTCCTGAGTGCGAAGAAGAAATCGAAGGCGTTGAGGACGCACATGGCGCCGCCTCCCACACAAAAAACGGTGGAACGGCTGACCCGCAAGATCTGGGAGTTCAGCGAAGAACTGCGAGCGCTGAGACTCGTAACTCGGCCTTGAAAGGGCGCAGCTTTAGCTGTGCCGCAACGGACGAAAAAGGGAAAAGGGCTTCAGCCCCTGAGGAAATTCGGTTCATGAGGTCCGGGCTCACATTAGCGATAGCTTCGGAAGATAGCAGGAACGAATTCCCTCAGCGGCTGGAGCCGAACCTCTCGATTGAGGTCTTCGGCACGGCTGAAGCCACGTCCTTCCAGAACAGATTTTTGGAGTTTACGCCGTGATCGTCGCCGGTGTGATGAGCGGGACGTCGGCCGATGGGATCGATGTCGCGCTGGTGCGTGTCCAAGGACGGGGATTCCGCTCCCGTCTGGAACTGCTGGCGCATTACCAGTTTCCCTATCCCAGCGAGGTGCGACGCGCTGTTCTGGCAGCGATGAATGCCCGCTCGGCCAATGTTGCCGATCTGGCGCGACTCAACTTCCTGCTGGGCGATCTTTACGCCGATGCAGTGCGAAGCGCGCAGCGGCGGGCGCGACTGCAATGTGAGCTGGTCGGCTGCCACGGGCAGACGCTCTATCATCAGGGAAACGCAAAGCCGTATCTGGGACGCCGCATCGCGTGTACCTGGCAGACGGGTGAGGCGGCCCTCATCGCAGCCAAGCTCGGCGTTCCCGTCGTCTCCGACTTCCGTCCGGCGGACTTGGTCGCCAGCGGCAAGGGCGCGCCGCTGGTCCCATTCCTTGATTATGTTCTCTATCGCCATCGCCGCTACGGGCGCATCGTGCAGAACCTTGGCGGGATCGGCAATTTGACGGCGATTCCGCCGCGCGCCTGGCCCGAGCAGGTGGTCGCCTTCGACACCGGGCCGGGCAACATGGTGATCGATGCCGTCGCCGGGCATCTGTTCGGCAAGCCCTACGATCGTAACGGCCGGCTAGCTGCCCGTGGCGAGCCCATCGAGCGCGTGCTACGCGAATTGCTGCGGCATGCGTTCTTCCGGCAGAAGCCGCCGAAGACCGCAGGCCGCGAGCAATTTGGACGCGAGTTTGTGCGCGAGTTGCTGCGCCTCTGCCGGCGTGCCGACGAGAACGACATCATCGCAACGGCCACCGCACTCACCGCGCGGTCGATCGGAATTGCGGTCCGCAGGTTCGTGCTGCCGCTGCTGGAGAGTGGAGATGCAAAGCCGGCGCGCTTCCGCGAATTTGTCGTCTCCGGTGGGGGAACTAAGAATGCCACGCTGATGCGCATGATCCGCAAAGAGCTTGCGCCCCTGAAAATGCGAGTGCGCACCACGGACGATTTTGGCCTGCCGTCGGAGGCGAAAGAGGCCACTGCCTTCGCTCTGCTGGCCTATCAGACCTGGCGACGCCTGCCGTCAAATGTTCCTTCTGCGACCGGCGCCGAGCGGCCGGCTATCCTCGGAAAGATTAGTTATGCGTAAGATCTGTTTCACCACGGAGGACAGGAAGAAAACCGAAAATCTGTTCACCACAGAGACACAGAGACACAGAGAAAACCGGGATTGGGGAGTTCCGAGATCGCGGCAGCGCACTTGTATTTCACGCTTGCATGGAGTTCTGGTTTTCTATTCTTCTCTGTGTCTCTGTGTCTCTGTGGTGATCTTTCTTGCCGGCTGCGCACGCAAGCCCGATCCCAACACGCTGGTGATGATCATCGAGAGCAGTCCAGCCAATCTCGACCCGCGGGTCGGCGTGGATGCGCAATCGGCGCGCATCGACGAACTGCTCTTCGACTCGCTCGTCCGCCGCGATGAGCATTTCAACCTGAAGCCGTGGCTGGCCGAGACTTGGGAGACTCCCGATCCGCTGACTTACATCTTTCACCTGCATCACGGTGTGCGCTTCCACAATGGGCAGGCGCTGACTTCACGCGATGTGAAGTGGACCTTCGATTCGCTGCTCACGGGCAAACTGCGCAGCGCCAAGACAAGCACGTATGCGCAGGTAGGCAGCATCGACGCGCCCGACGACTATACCGTCATCTTTCACCTGAAGCAGCCGTTCGCGCCCCTGCTGTGGAATCTGTCGGACGGCGCAATCGGCATTGTTCCCTACGGCAGCGGCGAGGATTTCAATCGCGATCCCATTGGCTCGGGACCGTTCCGCTTCGTCAGCGCGCAGGAGGACAAGAACGTCATCATCGAACGCAATGACAGTTATTGGGCCACTCCTGCCAAGCTCGATCGCGTGGAGTTCAAGGTGATCCCCGACGCGACCACGCGCGCTCTGGAGCTGCGCAAGCAGAGCGCCGATGTTGCGATCAACTCGCTGGTCGCGGATACGGTGGTAACCCTGGAGCGCGATCGCGACCTGACGGTGATGGAAGCGCCAGGCACGATCTACGCCTACATCGCGCTGAACCTGCGCGATCCCATTCTGAAGGATGTGCGTGTGCGGCAGGCCATCGCTTATGCCATCGATGTGCAACCCATCATTCATTACTTGCTGCGCGATGAGGCCCGGCCCGCCTACAGCGTGCTGCCGCCGCAGCACTGGGCGTACGACGGCAATGTGGAGCGCTACCCGCACGCCCCGGAGAAAGCGCGCGCGCTGCTCGATGCCGCCGGATATCGCGTGGTCAACGGGGTGCGCTTCCACATCACGATGAAAACTTCAACCGAGGAGTCGACGCGTCTGCTGGCCGCCGTGCTGCAAGAGCAATTGCGGGAGGTGGGCATCGCGCTCGACATTCGGACCTTCGAGTTCGCGACCTTCTTCGCCGACGTGACCAAGGGCGCCTACCAGATTCATTCGCTGCGCTGGATCGGCGGCAACCAGGACCCCGACATTTTCGAGAATATTTTCGATTCGGGCAGCTTCCCGCCCAAGCGCGCCAATCGCACGTTTTACTCGAATCCGCGCGTCGATGCGCTGATCCGCGAGGGCCGCAGTACGCTGGATCAGCAGAAGCGCAAAGTCATCTATAGCGAAATCCAGCAGATTCTCGCCGACGAGCTGCCCTACATCAATCTGTGGTATCTGGACAATGTGCTGGTGCACACCAACCGGGTCCGCGGCATCGAAATGGGACCGGCGGGGAACTACGAGTTTCTGCGCACGGCGGAGCTGGCGCGGTGAGACGTTCGCCGACCGGCTTGGTTCGAACACAAGAGGGGCTATGAGGCGACACCGTAACCCCGCAGATACTCCCCCGGGTTTGAGCTTGAAGCAGGCCAGGCCAAGCTTCTAAAATTGCACTACTCTGGTGCTTTTTCCCGCCTTGCTGTCTTTCCTCACCACCAAAAAAATTCGAGTTTGCTGCAAGTACGGTGCAATATGCTGTATTTTGCACAGGAGGGACACAAGATATTGCGTTTTGCATCTTGACCCTCCCAACTTCCCGAAGTAAAGTTGGGTTGTTTCGAACCACACAGTGTGCCTCGCGAGGTGGGTTTCGAGGTGACTCAGCACCAAGGTTTCGCTGCGAGAAGCGTCCAACCCCATGGGCTGACCTGTTCGCTCCGGCTCGCCGCTTAAGGAGTACGAATTGCTGAAACTGAAGAAGCTACAGATTCTCGGGTTCAAGTCGTTCTGTGACCGCACCGATCTCCGCTTCCAGGGCGACGGCATCACCGCCATCGTCGGGCCCAACGGCTGTGGCAAGTCGAATATTTCCGACGCCATCTCCTGGGTGCTGGGCGAGCAATCCGCGCGACTGCTGCGCGGTGTCAACATGCAGGACGTCATCTTCGCGGGCACGCGCGAGCGCAAGCCCACCGGCATGGCCGAGGTCTCGCTCACGCTGGTCGATCCCGAAGTCTACGGCGATGTCGCCGAGCCCGAGATCGACATTCAGGATGACATGCCCCATGACGACTGGGACGAGTCGGCCCTGCGCGCCGATCGCGCTGCCGAAGTGGAGCGCTACTCCGAGGAGGTTCGTCCCGGGCAGAGCGACGAAGAGCGCTCCGATCTCCAGGCGTCATCCACGGTTCCCGAGCAGACGGCCGAGGCGAACGCACAAGTTGGGGGCCCCACTCGTTCGCGCTTTTCGAGTGAGTGGGAGAACAAGGACGGAGCGGTCTCACAACCCCAAGTTGTACTGAAGATTCGTCGCCGCAAATTCAAGCGCAGCTTCAAGGCGGGCGAAATCAAGATCACGCGCCGCCTCTTCCGCTCCGGCGAAAGCGAGTATCTGCTGAACGGCAAGCTCTGCCGCCTGCGCGACATTCAAGACATCTTCATGGGCACCGGCCTCGGGCCCGAATCCTACGCCATCATCGAGCAGGGCCGCATTGGCCAGATTCTCAGCAGCAAGCCGACCGACCGTCGCGCCATCATCGAAGAGGCCGCCGGCATAACCAAATACAAGGCGCGCAAGCGGCTGGCTGAAGCCCGCCTGGAAGACGCCAAGCTCAACCTGGCGCGCATCAACGACATCTTCGACGAAGTCACGCGCCAGATGAACTCGCTCAAGCGCCAGGCATCGAAGGCCGAGCGCTACGCCCGCCTGCGCGACGAAATGCGCGCCAAGCTGCGCATCGTGCTGGCCAGCAAGGTCGCGCAACTCGACGCCGAGGCGGCCTCGCTGGAGCTGCAACTCAACGAAATCGCCGACGAAATTCACGCCAAGAGCGAAGCGGTGCAGCAGATGGAAGCTGAGCACGGCGAGCGCACCCAGCGCGGCTACGCCATCGAGCGCGAATCGCAGGAGAATCGCGAAAAGCTCAACTCGCTCGCGCTCGACCTGGATCGCGCCGCGGCACGACGCCGCACTAACGAGGAGCGCTGCGCCGACCTGGACGCCCGCTCCGCCGGGGCGCAGGCCGAGATCGCTAACACCGAAGAACGGTCTGCTCGATTGCAGCAGGAGCTGGAAACCGATCGCGCCACACTCGAGTCAGCCAACTCCGACGTGGCGAGCGCACAGCAAGAATTGCAGCAGCGCCAGCAGGACGCGGCCGCGGCCTCAGCGTCTCTGGTGGAAGTCGAGCGCCAGCAGGAACAGCGTCGCGACGCGATTCTGCAAGCCGTTTCCGCGATTTCTGCGTTGCGTAATCGCATCACACAAGCCGAGGAGCGCATCGCCGCGCTCGATCGCGACTCGCAGCGTCTGCACGACGAAACCTCCGCCGCTAATCAGCAACTGAAAAGCTTCGGCGGACAACGCGGCCAACTGGGACTGGAATTCGAGACCGCATCGCAATGTGTCGCGGCCCTCAGCGCACAGATCGCGGGTGCGCGAGATCAATTAGAAGTCAAGCGGGCCGCTGAGACCGATGCCAAGCGTCATCTCGATTCCCTGCGAGGCGAATACGCCTCGCTGATGGGCAAGAAAGGCTCACTGGAAGCCGTCATCACCGATCACGGCTACGCCACCGAGTCGGTTCGCAAGCTCTTCACCTCAGGTGCATTGCAAGGCGGCCGCGCGCCCGCGGGCGTTCTCGCCGACTTCCTTGAAGTCGAGGACCGTTACGAGCATGTTGTCGACGATTTCCTGCGCGACGAACTGAACTTCATCGTCGTAAAGTCGTGGGATGCCGCCGACGAAGGCCTGCGCCTGCTGCGCAGCGACGTCGATGGCCGCGCAACGTTCCTGGTTCACCCCGAAGATTCGCAGGCAAAGTTTTCCTTCGATTTCGACGAGTCGACGCATCACGTCTCGCACGGCGATACCGTGGTTCCTCTCAAGAATTGCATTCGCGTGCTCAACGGTTTTGGCAAGTCGCTGGAAGTGATCCTGCCCAAGCTAGGCAACGGCTACATTGTGCCGGACCCCGAAGTAGGCCGCAGTCTCGCACTGGAAAATCCCGACGCCTTCTTCCTCTCGCACTCCGGCGAGTGCTTCCACAATGTCACGGTCACTGGCGGCAAGCAGCGCAGCCAGGGTCCGCTGTCGATGAAGCGCGAGCTGCGCGAGGTGCTGTTGCAAATGGGCGAACTCGAGCGCGCTATCGGCGAGAAGGAAACTTACATCGCGGCGCTGGGCCGCGATATCGCCGAACTCACCGGCCTTCTGCAGCGCCTCGAAGACGAGAAGCGGGAATCCGAGCGCCAGGCCATGACCTCCGAACACACGCTGCGCCAGCTGGAAAATGAGATGACGCGCGTGCGTGAGCGGCTTTCCACCTATGAGCGCGAACTCCAGCGCGTCGGCGAAGAACACACGGAGCGCGAGGCCTTCATCACCGCGCAGCTTAGCGAACTGTTTCAGCATGAAGAGAAGCAGCGCGCTCTGGAGGCGGAGATGCAATCCGCGCAGAGCAGCCTGGAATCGTTGCGTCAACGTCGCGATGATGCCGCGCAGCTCGCCAGCGAGGTCCGCGCCAACGTTGCCACGCTGGAAGAACGCCGTCGCGGCGCCATGTTCACCGTGCAGCGCATTGAAGCGATGCTGTCGGAAGTGTCGGATCATCTTGCCAGGTTGAAGTCGCAGCTTGATGCCGCCATCGCCGAGAAGCAGCAGCGCGAATCGGAGAATGTTCGCCTTGCCGAACAGGTCATCGAATGGACTGCTGACCGCGATACAGCGCAGCAGCGCGATCGCGAGCTGCAAGAGGAATTGCAGGCCGTCCGCGTTCGCATTGCTGAATTAGAAGAATCGATGAAGGCGGCGCGCGAGGCTCTCGACGCCGCGCGCGACCGTCGTGGCGAACTTTCCGCCGCGCAGGCACGCGTCCAATCCGATGCCCAGCACATGGCTGAAACCTGCGTCCAGGAATTAAGCCAGCAGCGCGACGAGCTCATGGCAGACGATTCCCTGCCCCGTCTTGCTGGCGAAGAGCTGGCCGGCGAAGACAATGCCTATCGCGAGATGCGCACGCGGCTGGAAAACATGGGCCCGGTCAACATGATGGCGCTGGAGGAATACAAGGAAACGGCGCAGCGGCACGAGTTCCTCGAGACGCAACGGCGGGACCTTTTGCAATCCATCGAGAACACGCTCAACACGATCAAAGAAATCGACACCGTCTCGCGGCAGAAATTCGAAGAAGCTTTCAGCATCATCAACGAAAACTTTGGCCGCACCTTCAGCAAGCTCTTCGGCGGCGGCCAGGGCTTCATGCGCCTCACCGATCTGGAAAATTCGATGGAAAGCGGCATTGACGTAGTCGCCTCGCCTCCCGGCAAGAAGCTGCAAAATGTGTTGCTGCTCTCCGGCGGCGAAAAAGCGCTTACCGCGCTGGCGCTGTTGGTCGGCATCTTCCAGTATCAGCCCAGCCCGTTTTGCATTCTCGACGAGGTCGACGCGCCCCTCGACGAAGCCAACATTGGCCGCTTCACCGAGCTGGTCGCGGAGATGAGCGCGCAAACCCAGTTCATCATCATCACCCACAGCAAGAAGACGATGAACATGGCGCCCGTGCTCTATGGCGTCACCATGCAGGAGCCGGGCGTGTCGAAGCTGGTGGCGGTGAGGTTTAACGAGGAGAAACCGGCGCAGGCGACGGCGTAGAGCCTGGGTAACGGATGCTATTCATCGAGATTGGCAAACGTGAGTTTTCCAGCGGCCTTGCTCATGAGCTTCTGAAAACGCTTGAGCGCCGTCACTTCTCGTGACACCGCATAACTCGCTTTCGTTCGAGACCTTACTCGCAGAACCTCCGCTGCTTCATCCGCCAGCGTGGTGACCAGTCGTGTGGACTTCAATGTCGCAGTTATAATCAATAAGCCATTCCTTAGGCTCAACGCCAAACCTTCACCCGCATCACATCGAAGTGGTGATCATAAGTCCAAATTGGGGCGTTCAGGCGAGCGGAAAGTGCAGCCAAAGTCGCATCAAATAGGCTGATTGCCTGATCGGGCAAGGCCGCCAGCTTCATAGTTCCATTCAGGTAATCTTCCACAGAGGGATTCGCCAGAGCGCTGCTTTGCAGGATCTCCTCCAGCCACTCGGATGCTGTTGCTATTCCCAGTTTGCGCAGAATCAGAGAATGAGCTTCGAGCAGAGTTGAATAGGCAACGATGACGCCTCGATGCTCCTTGGCTAGTTGCGTCAACTCAGCTTGTGCGCGGCTGTGGTGAATATCGTCAATGTCCACTGCAGCGTACAGCGGACCCGTATCGGCAATTACCGAAGGTTTCATCGCTCGGCGAAGTAGCGGTCATGATTGATGCTAACGTCGCGCAAGCCGCTTCCACACCGCGCCGGAGTGATCCGCAAGGGCCCGCTTGACGCCAGATACCCCCGTTGCATCAAATACTGACGTAAAGCTGATTGAATGACGGAGGTCAAAGCTGGCGGAGCTTCCTGGTCCCGTACGTACCGATCTACGGCTTTAGCAAGATCGTCGGGGATGGTGACTGTCGCGCGTCTCATTTGTTCCTCAGTCGTCAGTATAGCACCAAGTGGTGAAGTTGGTGCAGTTACTCAAGACAGTCGCATCAATCCCCTTGCCGGCAGATCGAGCACCAGAAACTTCTGACCGCTCAGAACTTCTGCTGCGGTATAGCCGCTGCGCACCGCGCCTTCCATCGTTGCCGGCCAGCCGGTCGAGGTCCAATCGCCTGCCAGAAACAACTTCGGCCAAGGTGTCCTGTTTGAGGGACGAAACGCATCGCTGCCGGGCGCAGGCGAAAATGTCGCATGGACCTCCTTGATCACGGTCGCCTTCGTCAGCCTGGCCTCGCGCACCGCGGGAAAAAATTCCGCCAGCTCGCGCACCGCCAGGTCGATGATCTCCGCGCGCGGTTTGTCCAGAAGCGTCTTCGAGGAGCTGACCACCAATTCGATATAGCTCCCGTTCTGCGCAGAATCTTTTCGCGTCGTCAGAATCTTCGACTTGTGAAACATCCACTGGATCGTCCGCTCCAGCAGCACCGCATGTTCCAGCGGCGTTATCTCGCGGTCGAACCACAGATGAATCCCCGTGATCGGCGAGCTCTCAAGGCTGCGCGCTCGACTTCGCAATTCCTGAAGCTCGGGCGCATCGGCAAGCAGCTTTTCGACCCCATTGAACGGCGTCGCTAACACGGCATAGTCGGCGCGCACATCTTCGCCGCCGACGCAAAGCTGCACGCCGCCGGCATCGCGCTGTATCGAATCCACCGCCGCGCGGAGATGCACCTTGCCGCCGCGCGCCTCGATATAGTCAGCCGCCGGAGAATACAGATCAGACAGCGGCACCGCCGGCACTCCCATCCGTCCCGCTTCCGCCGACTTCAGGAACGAATCGCGAAAGACCATCGCCGCATAGCGCACCGACGTACGATCCAGCTCTTCATTCAGCGCGCTGACCAGCACTGGCGCCCAAAAGCGATCAATCGCCTGCCTGGTCTGCCCGTGACGTTCCAGCCATGCCTGAAAGTTCTCGCCGTTGTCATTGGGTAGCGAGGGGACAAGCGCCAGCATGGCGCGCGCAATCGCCAGCTTGTCCCTCAGATCAAGGACCGTCGACTCCAGAAACGACGGCGCAGCATGAAACGGCGCAGGCAATAGTCCCGCCTTCAGCGCTGACGATTTGCCGCCGGGAAGGATGAAGGTGATCTCGTCATACCAGCGAATCTGCTGCTCAACTCCGAGCCGCCGATAGAAATCGATGAGGTTGGTGCAGCAGCCCAGCAGCACGTGCTGGCAGTTGTCGACCACCTCGCCGGTGCCGGGCAGCTCGTAGGACGACGCGCGCCCGCCCAGGTAGGGACGCCGCTCAAACAACTCGACGCGATATCCCGCATCGGCGAGCGCGCTGCCCGCCGCCAAGCCGGCCAGTCCGCCGCCAATGATGGCGACGCTGCGGCCCTGCAAATTGTCTCCGCCAGGATTCATGTGGACCGCAAGAAAGCTTTCGCCATTATCCGCAATTTCTCCGCTGTACTAAGGCTCACTCTTTCCGAAAACACGTTGTAGTTGCGCGCGATGATGCGCTCCAGCAGCCGCCGGTAAATCTCTACCAGCGTCCACAATGCCGCCCGGCTGTCGTCATTGATCAGCGGCAGCAATTCCTCAGCCGCGCGGTAGTATGCGCGCGCCCGCAGCGCCTCGAACTCCATCACTGGACGCAGGGATGCCGGAGCAGAGCCGTTCGTCAGCGCCTGGGCGTCAATGCCGAAGCGCGCAAAGTCCTCGCGCGGCAGATACACGCGGCCCAACCCTGCGTCCTCCTTCACGTCGCGCAGAATGTTGGTGAGTTGAAATGCGACTCCGACCTCTTCCGCCAGCTTCTCGGCGCGCGGATCGCGATAGCCGAAGATGCGAATGCAGACCAAGCCCACTACCGACGCGACGTGATAGCAGTAGTGGTAAAGCTGATCGAAGCTCTCATAATGCAGTTGCGGAGCAGCGGCCACCGAGGCCAGTTTTGCAACGCTTGGCGCCGGAACATCCATCTCTGTTCCCTGCACCAGCTTTTCCAGCAGATCGAGCGGGACATTGAATTGCTTCTGCGAATCAGCCAAGGCGAACAGGACAGGATCGTCGGTGCGCTCGCCATCCACCACGCGGCGCAGCGCGTTCACCCATTCGTCCAGCTTCGCACGCCGTTGTTCCACCGGAAGCGACGGGTCGTCGGAGATATCGTCGGCGTGGCGCATGAAGGCGTACACCGCTGACAATGCATTGCGCTTGCGGTAAGGCAGAAGCAGGAAGCCGTAATAGAAGTTCCTGGCAGCCGAGCGCGCGATGTGGCGGCAAACGCTGTAGGCAGCCCGCAACTGTAGCGGGTGTTCGCTCACAGTGCCCCGCTCGAGAATGCTTTTTCACCACAGAGACACGGAGAGCACAGAGAGTAAACAACAAGAATCACCTCGGTGGCCTCCGTGTCGGAGCCTGCCCCGAGCCAAGCCGAGGGGTGGTGAACTGGTTTTGGCCACCGATCGCTCTGAGAGTCAGCGCGCGCGCCACCAGCCACAGCTTCCGCGGTTTGGAAATAGCCGGCCGGCGCGTCAGCACATCGTATCCCTGCCGCTCGATGGCATTCAGGATCTCCAAGCCGCCGCGGCTGAACAGCTCAATATCGATGGCGAGGTGCTTGTCGACTTTGCTGACCAGAGGCAAGCCCATGCGAAACCAATCGCGAGCCCGAGCCACCTCGAACTTCGTCATCTCCCGGAACTGCGGTGTCGCGCGGCGCTCGGCGATGTCATTCTCCGTCACGCCGAACGTTGCCAAGCTTTCGAGCGGCAGATAGATTCGCCCTTTGCCGTAATCGACTGCAACGTCCTGCCAGAAGTTCGCCAACTGTAGAGCGGTGCAAGTGTAGTCGGAAAGTTGTTGCCGCTCGGCATCGCGATAGCCGCAGAGATAAAGGACCAGATGCCCCACGGGATTCGCCGAGTTTTTGCAGTAGCCGAGCACGTCCTCGAATGTGGGATAGCGCGTGACGGTCTGGTCCTGGCGAAACGCGGTGAGCAGGTTGGCAAACGGCGCGCGCGGGATGTCGAACTCGCGGATCGTCTCGCGCAGCGCAATGAACACCGGATGACGCGGGCTGAGGCGATTCCGCACGGGCGCTTCCGCCTGAAGTTTCTCGACATCCTGGCGGATTTCTCTAGGCGCAGGCTCGACCAGGCTCAAGTACGTTGCATTCAGTTCCGATTCCCACGCATCCAGCAATGCCAGCGATTGCTGCGGATCGCCGACCTCATCGCCGAGATCGTCAGAGATGCGGCAATAAGCGTAAACATTGTAGAAGTGCTGATGCAGATGCTTCGGCAGGAACCATGTGACGACGGAGAAGTTCTCGTAATGCGAGTGCGCCAGCCGCGAGCAATACTGTTGTGCTTCCACGAGCGACGAAGCGCGCTCCGGAATGGCGTACTCCGGCGGCAGGGATTGCCAGCCTGCATTCGCGATGGAATCCGGCTGCGCGAAGGACACTCGATTATCTGTGGGAACAGACGACATCAGGAAGATTGTACCGGGTACTGCCCCGCCCTAGCCAAAGGAAGGTTGGAACCGGGGGACCCGATTTGACTTAGTGAGACGAGGCAGTGAAATGCGACTTTAGAAATCTTGGAACTTTACCCTTGTCATCTGCACGGATGCGACCTGATTCCATATGATAAAGATCCAAGACCCGCCGCAGAAAGCGTGGTTCGCCCTCGATTGGCTGCATAGCATTTTTCGCTACATATGCTCTAATCTCATCCCCTAGATCTCCGCTCCAGATGGTGTCAAATGTGTGCATGTAGAAGGGATAATCAGAGAACTGTGAGTATACACGCCGCCCTAAGACAAGGTTCATTCCTCTTCTCGCAAACGTATCCCAAGCGACGAAACGCTCCGGCCTCATAAACGTTGCCACTTTAGACAGCACAGAGATTATGCGCTTGGTTCCTCCTCGAGTTCCGTAACGTGGACGCAGTTCCTGCTCAAGCTCCTCAAGCATCCTACCAGAGTCGTCGTGGAGAGCTTCCAGAAACTGCCCAGACATCCGCAGAGTCTGTCGGAACTTATCGTGTGTACCGCTCCGGAGCGTTCTGCTTACGCTCCATTTCCTCAGGAATAGTTGATAGCGCGACGGATCGGCAAGCAGTGGGCTTTCCCCGACCGGGCCCTCGTGCTCAAAAATGTCGCGCCAGTCATTCCACGCGAGCCGGGCATAGGTTAATGAGCGTGACGCTAGCGAGTCGTTCATCTGCGGGTCGTTTCTGGACTGACAACTGACAACCGGCAACTGACAACTGTCTTTACGTTCCCGGAATGATGGCCGTCTTGATGTCGCCGTTGCGGTTCAGCATGTGGCGCAGGACGTGTTGCAGGCGCGACAACGGCGCTTCGCCGGTGATGTAGTCGGTGCCTTTGATCTTCTTTTCACAGATCAGCGAGAAGGCCTTGCGCACCGTCTCCGGGGTGTGATGGAAGGTAGCTTTCAGAGTCAACTCGTTATAGTGCAGGCGCTGGGTATCGAGCGCGACCGTGGTTCCGCTGGCGCAGCCGCCAAAGAAGTTCACGGTGCCGCCCTTGCGCGCCATGTCGATGGACCACTCCCACGCCTGGGGACGGCCAACCGCCTCGATGACCACATCGCAGCCGCGCCCATCGGGAGTCAGCTTGCGCACCGCCTTCACCGGATCGTCGACCGCCATAATCTGGACAACCGTGTTCGCTCCCGCTCGCCAAGCGGCAGCCACTTGTGAGTCGCGCTTCACCACGGAGATCACGTTGCATCCGCTCAGCTTGGCGACCTGCACGAACATGAGGCCAATGGGCCCGGCGCCAATGACGGCAACGGTGTCCCCGATTTCCAGTTTGACTTCATGCAAGCCGCGAAGAACACACGCCAGCGGCTCGACGATCGCGGCTTCCTCAAAGCTCACCTGCTTGGGAATGGCCAGCATGTTGGTTTCGACGATGCGGCGGGGAATGCGAATGTACTCGGCGTAAGCTCCATTATTGAACAGCAGATCGTCGCAGAGATTTTCCTGGTGCTTGGAGCAGTAGAAGCAGGTGCCGCAGGGCGCCGAATTCAGCGCCACCACGCGCATTCCCTTCCTGAATCCCTTGACGTTGGGACCCACCTCTTCGATCACACCGGCCAGTTCATGACCGAACAGCGCCGGAGGCACAATCATGCGGGCGTGGTAGCCACGCTGATAGACCTTCAGATCGGTGCCACAGGTCAGGGCCACCTCGACCTTGACCAGCGCTTCCCCTTCCTCCAGGTTGGGGATTGGCACCTGCTCGATTTTGACGTCCTCTTTGCCATAGAGGACTGCCGCTGTCATCTGTCGTTTCACGCTACTGGTCCTTCCATTCGCTGCCCGGTTGAATCACTACCTTCATCGAGTCCGGTTTGGGGTGGGCAGCCAGATGCAACGCTTCCACGGATTCCGCCAGCGGAAAACGATGGCTGATCAGCCGCTCCAAAGCCATTTCCCGGCTGAGCACAAATCGCGCTGACTCGTCCTGTAAATCCACAGAGGCGCTGTAAGAACCCAAGAGACTCTTCTCGTCGACGCAAACCGCGGCGGGGTCAATCGTGGCCTCTCCGTGCTGGGTCTGCGCAAATAGCAATACGCGCCCGCCGGGACGCGCCGCTTCCATCGCCGGCCGGATCAAGCTATTACCCGCTACTGCCAGAATGACGGCATCTGCCCCTCGGCCCTCCGTAAGTTTTTTGACGGCCCGGCCGGTATCGGAGGTGGAGGCATCGATGTTTTCTTCCAGACCAAATGCCTTAGCTATTGTATGCCTCTGGGGAAGCAAATCGGAAGTGATGACCCGCGTTCCATGCCGTCGGGCCAGCACGGCGAGAATGATTCCGATGGGTCCCTGGCCCATTACCAGGACGCTTTCGCCCGCCGTAAGTCCGAGCGTTTCAATTCCTTTCATGCAGGTGTTGACGGGCTCGATGAAGGATGCCTGCTCGAAGGAAACGCCATCCGGGATGCGGACCACGCCGTTCCGCCCGACGATCCAATCCATCACACGAACATACTCGGAAAAGCCACCGCCGCTGGCTTCGTAACCGGCCGTTGCCCCAACCTTCTTATAAGTCGGACACTGCGCGAACACTTTGTGCCGGCAGTAATAGCAGTCGCCGCAAGGGATGTGGTGAAAGACCATCACCCGGTCGCCAATCTTGAAATCGCTGACCCCCTCGCCGACCTGGGCGACCACGCCCGTTGTCTCATGCCCAAAGATCCTCGGCGCAGAGTGCGAGCCGGTGGCGATTTTCTTGAGATCGGTGCCGCAGATGCCACAGGTGTGGACGCGGACCAGGATCTCGCCCGGGCCGATCTGGGGCACCGGGACCGTCTCCAGGCGGACGTCGTTGACGCCCCGGTAGACCGCCGCAAGCATGGTCGAAGGGATGGGCTGCGGTCGGATGGTGGCGCCGAGTTGGGTTGCGATGGACATGTTCATTTCAGTGGCTAGTGGCTAGCGGCTAGTGGCTAGAATATCTCCAGTGAATCGGGTTTGTATCAGGGCACGACTTTAGTCGTGCCGAAGGACTGCGCCAAGCTTGGGGCTTCAGCCCCTGCAAAATCGTCCTCAGGGGCTAAAGCCCGGGTTGTTATCGACTCTCCCGGCACGGCTGAAGCCGTGCCCTGATACAAAGCAGCGGCGTTCAATTTCTTTTCTAGCCACTAGTCACTTCGATTAGATGTTCCACTGCATCACACAGGTTCGCAGTCGCGATTCCACTGTTCTTCTTGATCTTCCCCAGTGCTCCCCACCATCGCGGGTGAAGCGCAAGGTAAATCAGAAAGCGCCGCGTATCGAACTTTCCGTCCTCGATAAACCGGTTCAGCGGCGGCATGGCAAATTCGGCGTCATCCGAAACCGATTTCAGCGATGCGAATTCCAATCCGTGCTCCTTTGCCACCTGGGCTACCGCCGCCGCCTCCATGTCAACCACGTCGGCTCCGAACTTCGTCAGCAGCGCTTGCTTCTCCAGCGCGTCGCTAACATCCTGCGAAGTCGCAAGCACCCAGTCGCCTCCGCCAGTCGTCGGATACCGGACCCCAGTGGCCACGTCCACGACCTCGCGAATCCGGCCAACATCGCCGACGCGCAACCGGGGCGAGATCGCGCCCGCAATTCCTGCCGAGAGCAGCATCTTAGGCTGAGCGTACTCGATCGCGACCTCCGCCGCGCGGCGGGCAAACTTCTCGCCGATACCGCCAACCGCAATCACCGCATTCGGCAGATCGAACAAATCGACGCCGTTGACAGTCTTGGCCTTCACGCCATCGAGCAGCGGCGCAACTTCCACCGGCATGGCTACAATCACCGCGACGGGTTTGGATTCGTTCGACAAGTTCACGGGTCGCTGAAAAAATCCGATTCGCCTCGTTTTATACCGCCGGCCAAGAGCCCCCTCGCGCGTGAAATAAGCACCTTATCGGCACGACTAAAAGTCGTGCCCTGACGCATGCCCTCCAAACTTAAAATTTCAGCAGCCTTTCGTCTTGCGCTGACAACTGACCACTGGCCACTGGCAACTGCCTTCAGGCATAGCCGTTCGCCCTGAACCACTCCACCGCGCGTCTTAGCGCCCCATCAACCGGCCGCGGATTCCACCCCAGCTCGCGCTCGGCCTTGGCGCTGGTAACAAACATTTTCTTGCGTCCCATGCGTACCGCGTCGATGGTCACGCGCGGCTCGCGCTTCAGTATCTTGCCAACGACAAGGGTGTCGACCACGCCGGTCGCCAGCGCGACAGCGTAGGGCAGCTTGATCCTGGGCGACGGCAATCCCGTGATGGCGCCAAGCTTGTCGAGGATCTGCTTGAGGGTAAGGTTCTCGCCGCCCAGAATGTAGCGCTCGCCAGGCTGCGCTTTCTCCATCGCCCGCAGGTGACCCTCGGCGCAATCCACAACGTCCACCAGATTCAACCCCGTATCGACATAGGCGGGAAACTTTCGCCGCAGAAAGTCCAAAATAATCTGCCCGCTTGGAGTCGGCTTGATGTCGCGCTCGCCCACCGGGGTTGTCGGGTTCACCATCGCGACGTTGCATCCGCTGCGCCCGGCCTCGATGACCAACTGCTCGGCCATGAACTTGCTGCGCTTGTAGTCGCCGATCATGTTGGATAGCGTTACCGGCGACTTCTCGTCGGTGAGACGGCCATTGTTGCCAAAACCCATGGTAGCAACGCTGCTGGTGTAAACAACGCGCCGCACTCCGCAATCTCTCGCCGCCGCAAGGATGTTGCGAGTGCCCTCCACGTTGGAGTCGTAGAGTTCCTGGCGATTCAAGGACCACAGGCGGTAGTCAGCCGCAACGTGGAAGACGAACTCACAGCCTGACATTCCTTTTCGCAGTGACTCGGAATCGCGCAGATCGCCCACTACGCGCTCGGCCGGGAGGTCGGCGATGTTGTCGAGGCGGCTGGTGGGCCGCACCAGCAGGCGGAGCTCAGCGCCGCGCGCCAGGAGTTGCCGGGCGACGTGGCTGCCCAGAAATCCGGTCGCGCCTGTAACGAAGCATTTCATGGTTCTGTTGTCAGTGATCGGTCGTCGGTTGTCGGCAACCAATTGCCCGCAAAGTTGACATGATGAGGATCATCGCATCCTCACAGCGAAGTCCAAGGATTGGTTACCGGGATTCCCCACATTCGGAAATCCTTCTCGTTGCGTGTGACGATCGTAAGCTCGTGATGTTTCGCCGTCGCCGCAATTAGCCCATCGATAATCGGCATTGCGATGCCCTTGAGCTGAGCTTCTGCAGCCATCACTCCCCAGATCTCGGCAATTTGTGAATTGATCGGTAACAAGCGATTGGCGAATCGGGCCAGTAGGTCGATGTCCACCCATCGTTCCAGCTGCGTGCGCTTCTTGCCCGCCGGCAGAAGAGCTGTGCCCTTTCGAATTTCGCCAAAGGTCAGCACGCTCAAGTAGAGCGCGTTTTCATTCTGCGCGTCGACCCATTTCTTTACCCTGATATCAGGCGGCGAATCCCGGCTGTACTCCGAGACAACGTTGGTATCGAGCAGATACCCCGTCATAGCTCAATATCTCGACCCGTGTCCTTATCGCGCTCCAGATTGATACCGGATCCCGCCAAGGGGGAGTTCATAAAGAATTCAGAGAGAGTTTGCTTCCGCGGTTCCTCTTTGGAGGGCTGCGCTGCTTCTTCGAGTAGAGCAGCGGCATAGGCTTGCACGTCCATACCGCGAGCGGCGGCTTGGGCAGCCAGCTCAGCTTCGAGCTCAGGTTTGATCTCGACTATGATGGTCATTGGGCGCAACTCCTTTGTCAGTAGCCACTCGTCGACAATCAGTATATCTATCTCAAGACTGAGAACTGACCATCATCTTGCGAGTGGTAACTGGCTACTGGCTACCGGCAACTGGCTACTGCTTCTTTCGCACAATGCGCAGCCGTTCTTCTTCCGGCGCCGCGGTCGCTCTGGTGTACGTGGTCAGCGCCAGCAAGGGAAAATACTGGCGGTACATGTAATACATCAGGTAGAACACGCGCGGAAATCCGGTCCCGGTGTAGAGCGATTCGTCCCACGATCCATCGCGCCGCTGAGTCCTGAGCAGATAAGCAATCCCGCGCTGTAAGGAATCGCTGCGCGTGTCATTGGCTGCCAGCAGGCCCATCACCGCCCAGGCGGTCTGCGATGGCGTGCTGGGCCCCACTCCCTTGAGGTTGGCATCGTCATAGGAGTCGCAGGTCTCGCCCCAACCGCCGTCGGGATTCTGCATCATGCGCAGCCACTCGGCGGCCTGCTGCACGCAAGGCTCGTGATAATCCACGCCAATGGCTTCCAGGCCGCGCAGCACCAGCATGGTCCCGTAAATGTAGTTCACACCCCAGCGCCCGAACCAGGAACCATCCGGCTCCTGCTCCCGCTTCACAAATTCCACCGCGCGCCGCACTGGCTTGTCTTTCAGCGAATAGCCATAGCTGGCGAGGCACTCCAGCACGCGACCCGTGATGTCCACCGTCGGCGGATCGAGCATGGCGTTGTGATCGGCGAAGGGAATGTGCTGGAACACCATGCGATCGTTGTCCTTGTCGAAGGACGCCCAGCCGCCGTTCTTGCACTGCATGGACAAGACCCATTCCAGGGCGCGGCGCGCCGACTTGTCCTGATAAACTTCGTTGCCGGTCCGGACACGGCTGAGCGCCAGCAGCACCTGCGCGCTGTCGTCCACGTCGGGATAGAACTCATTGTTGAACTCAAAGTACCAGCCGGCGGGAGCGGCTTTGCGATTCTTCACGTACCAGTCGCCGCGACGCGTAACCTGCTTTTTTAGCATCCATTCGCAAGGCTGCACCAGGCGGGGATCGTTGGCCGAAACTCCGCTCTCCGCCAGCGCGAACACCGCGTAGGCCGTGTCCCATACCGGCGACACAGTGGGCTGCATGCGGAAGGTCGTCTCTTCTTCGATCCCAAGCTTCTCGAATTCATCCATCGCACGGATCACCTGCGGATCGTCCAGCGAATAGCCCAGGCAGCGCAGCGCGATGATGGAATTCATGATGCCGGGATAGATCGCGCCCAGACCGTCACTCATCTCCAAGCGTTCCAGCATCCACTTTTCCGCAACCTTCAGCGCGCGCGATCGCAGCGGGCGCACATGCACGCGCTCCAGAAAATGCACCAGACGGTCCAACACCAGAAAGAAATTTCGCCAGCCGATCAGCTTCTTGTCCCAACGCAGCCGCAGTTGGCTCCTGGTGCGTCCCCCGATGAAAAGCTCATCGATGCCTTGCTCCGGCGGGATCTTCTTGAATGGCTTTTTGGCGTACGCGATGGAAAGCGGCACCAGGATGGCGCGTGACCACGAAGAAATTTCGTAGACGTTGAACCAGAACCATTTGGGAAACAGTACGATCTCCGGCGGAACAGCGGGCACGGCGTCATAATCGTACTGGCCGAGAAAGCACAGGTAGATCTTGGTGAAGGTGTTGACTGCGGTCACACCGCCTAGAGCGAGAATGCATTCGCGCGCCTTCCGCAGTTGCGCATGATCGGCGCTATAGCCGGCCATCTTGAGAGCGAAATAGGCCTTCACGGAGGCGCTGATGTTGGAGGGCCCGTCGTTGAAGATGGGCCAGCCACCGTCCGGGTTTTGGCGATTGAGTATCTCGGCCGCGCACTTTTGGGTGCGCACGGCGTCTTCCGTGCCCAGCAGCCGATGCAGCAGGATGTAGTCGGAAACTAGGGTGGTGTCGGCGCCCAGCTCGCCGCACCAGTAACCATCTTCACGGTGCTGAACGCTAAACAAATACTGCCGCGATGCATCGATGGCGGCCGCTACCCGGCTCTTGATGTCATCGATCTTGCCGAAACGCATTTCGGCCGGATTGGAGGGGTCCGCCATTCTTACTCCGCTATAGCAGGCGCGGCGCCGATAGCCTCAACGATCTCGGGCGGCAATCCGAAGCGCACGTTCTCCGGCATGACTTCTATCTCACGCATATCGGTAAAACCCTGCTCCTCGAGGAAAGTTACCACTTCCTGGACCAGGATTTCGGGAGCGGAAGCTCCGGCGGTAAGGCCGACGGTGTTCACGTTTTGCAGCCACTCGGGCTTGATGGAGCGGCAGGTCTCGATCAGGTGCGAATTGGTGCCCAGGTTGCGCGCAACCTCGACCAGCCGGTTGGAGTTGGAACTATTGTCGGAGCCGACCACCAGCAGCAGGTCGCATTCGGCAGCAACGTCTTTTACCGCAGTCTGGCGGTTCTCCGTCGCATAGCAGATGTCCTGCGCGTGCGGACCTTTGATGTTAGGAAAACGCTTGCGCAGCGCTTCGATGACGTGCTTTGTTTCGTCCAGGCTCAGGGTCGTTTGCGTCAGGTAGGCGACGCGGTCCGGATCGGGCACATGAATATCTTCCACGTCTTCGGGTGCATCCACCACCTGGGTGACCAGCGGAGCTTCACCCAGGGTGCCGATGACCTCGTCATGGTCGCGGTGTCCGATGAGAATGAGCGTATAACCTTCGCGAGCAAACTTGACCGCCTCGACGTGGACCTTGGTCACCAGCGGGCAGGTCGCGTCGATCACGCGCAACTCGCGCAGCTTGCTGGCTTGCCGGACCTCGGGAGCAACGCCGTGGGCGCTGTAAATTACCCGCTCGCCGGCGGGAACTTCATCCACGCTATCCACAAAAATAGCGCCTTTGGAGGTCAGCTCGTCCACCACGTAGCGGTTGTGGACGATTTCCTTGCGCACGTAGATGGGCGCGCCGAAGGTTTCCAGAGCGATGCGGACAATATCGATGGCCCGCACAACTCCGGCGCAAAAGCCGCGCGGCTTCAGCAATAGCAGGGTCTTCGCTTCAGTTTGAGTTTGAGTTTGATTCATGCCGTCCTGCACTCAGTATACGGATTAGAACCTGAGTTTCCCCGTGATTACTTTATTGTAACAGCGAGGTAACCACCAAGCTAACGGGACAGCCGCTGGTCGCTGCTCGCTGTTCGCTCTTCGCTCTTCGCCAGAATGGCTGCAAGCCACGTTAGCCTTGTCACTTGTCGTCTTGAGCGAAGCGGCCCCACATTCGCTCAGCATGACAGCAGGTATAACTGAGCGGACAAATGTAGCTGCAGAGTTCTCGCAGTTCCCCTGACAACTAACACCTGGCCGTTGACCACTGCTTTACCGATTCGCCTTCAGCATCTGCTCGGCGTGCTTGAGGGAGGTGTCGGTGAGCTTGGCGCCGCTCATCATGCGCGCGATTTCGCGGGTGCGCTCGTCAGCATCCAACGGCCGAACCGAGGTCTTCGTCCTGCCGCCGGATTCGCGCTTTTCGATCAGGTAATGCTGGTCAGCAAAAGAAGCGATCTGCGGCAAGTGAGTAACGCAGAGTACTTGCTTGGTCCGCGAGAGCTGCTTCAGCTTCTTGCCGACAGCTTCGGCCGCGCGCCCGCCAATGCCGCTGTCGATTTCGTCGAAGACGAGCGTTCGCTGTGAACCCGCCCTCTTCGTACCCAGCGGGATACCTGCACCGTTACGCCCACCGCGTTTCAGTTGTCCTGCTTCCACGCTGGTTTTCAGCGCCAGCATCACACGCGACAGCTCGCCGCCGGAGGCGATCTCCTCCACCGGCCCCAGCGGCTCGCCGGGATTCGCCGAGATGAGATACTGCACCTGGTCGAAGCCCCGGGCCGTCCAGTTCCATTCCTCGTCGGTGCCGCTGACTTCGACCTTGAAGCGCGCTTTCATCACCAGCTCGTTGATCTCGTTTTCGACCAATTTTTCCAGTTTGCGTGCCGCCTCGTAGCGCTGCCGAGATAGCGCCTGCGCGGCCTGAAGGTATTGTTCGGCCGCGGCCGCAAGCTCCAGACGCAGCTTGCGCAGGACTTCGTCCTTGTTCTCCATTTCGTTGAGATTGCGTTCGAGTTCTTCGCCCAGCGCGACGACATCTTCCAGCTTGGGTCCATACTTGCGCTTCAGCCGATCAAGCGCGGCCAGCCGGTCTTCGACTTCGGCAAGACGGCCGGGCGACGCTTCTATATCCTCCGCGTAATCGCGAAGCCGCGCACCAATGTCCTCAATGGTGATGCGAGCCGACTCCAACTCGGGCACCGCGTCGCGGAACCGATCGTCGAAGCGCAGTAGCTCTTCAATCTGGCGGGTGGCCGCGCGCACCGAAGCCGCAGCAGACGCATTACTCTCATACAACGCCTCGTAGGCGGCCATTGCCGCGTTGCGGACGCGTTCAGAATTCGTCAGGACGCGCTTCTCGGCTTCCAGCTTCGTGTCCTCTTCCGGCTGGATGCGCGCATCGGCAATTTCTTTCCGTTGATAGTTCCACAGATCGAGCAGCCGCAGGCGATCGTGCTCGTCGCGCTCCAGATCGGCAATGCGATGCCGCACCTGGGTCCAACTCTCGAACGCGTTCGCGACGGCGGAATTGTCACAACCAGCGAAGGCGTCCAGCAGCGCCAGGCGCGATCCCGCGTCGAATGCCAGCACGGCTTCATTCTGGGCATGAATCACGGCCAGATGTGGAGCAAGTTGCCTGAGGACGGCGACGGTCGCGGGCTGATTGTTGATGAAGACGCGGCCCTTGCCGCCGGCGCTGATTTCGCGCCGGAGAATGATCTGGCCGTTCTCGCCATCGATTCCGTTGGCCTCAAGAACAGCATCGAGCGCGGCAGGACCGGCCTCAAACACCGCCGAGACCGTAGCTTTTTCCGTGCCATGGCGAACCGTATCGCTGGACGCTTTGTCGCCCAGCAGAAGCGCCAGCGCATCAATGAGGATGGATTTTCCGGCGCCGGTTTCGCCGGTCAGCAGGTTAAGACCGGAGGCAAACTCCACGGCGACATTGTCGATGACCGCGTAGTTTTCGACCCGCAGTTCGAGGAGCACAGTGATTTTCCAGTCAGCCGAAGTCTAGCAGCAAAGCTGTCAGCCGTCAGCTGTGACCATCAGCTTTCAGCTTTCAGCTCTCAGCTATCAGCTATCAGCCGTCGGAGTGGGAAGTTAACCCGGACTACGGCTTTTGCGTGGGGCGAATCAGCACCTCGCTGATGAACGATTGCGGCTGCTGCGCGACCAGCATTGCGACGACATGCGCCACATCATCGGGCGTGAGCATCTTCTGGGTATCTTTGCCGTGGCGGCGCGGACTGAAGTCAGTATCCACCGAGCCGGGACAGACGAGGCTGACGCGGATATTTTGCGAACGCAGCTCCTCCGCAACTCCGTAGGTAAGCCCGTTCAAGGCCCACTTGGAGGCTGAATAGGCGGCGCCGCGAGGCAAAGGATTCTTCCCGGCCAACGACGAGATGTTGATGATGTGTCCCCCTCCGGCGGCGATCATCAGCGGAACAACGGAGCGCATCATGTAATAAACGCCGCGCAGGTTGGTGTTGAAGACGGCCTCCCAATCGCCGGGCGCAAGTTCGTGCAGCAAGCCAGGAGGGCCCGCGATGCCGGCGTTATTTACCAGGATGTCGACGCGTCCGTAGGCTTGGCGAAGATGCTCACCTAGCGCTTCGACGCTGGCGAGATCGGTCACGTCACATGCGATGCCTTCGGCACGGTAACCGCGGCTTGCCAGGTCACGAGCAACCTGCTGCACGCGCGCCTCGTCCCGGCCGGTGAGGACGACGGTCGCCTTCATGCTTGCCAACTTGTTGACAATGGCGTGGCCAACGCCGCGGCCCCCGCCGGTCACGACAGCCACTGATACCGAAACTAAATCTGCGGGCTGCATTGGGATGTTCTCCTGTTGGTGAAATTTTATCCAGCTAGGCTGTTGTTGGAATTAGTGTAGTCCAGCGAGTACGGGTAGAGCGGCGCTTCAGACCGGGGTCCCCGGCACGCGCCTCTTTGCGCGTGCTGGGGTGGAGTGCCGCGTCCGCAGTAGATGAATAAAACTGCTGCCGACTTAATGGGCAGATCCTTGACGCCGGCCTGAAGGCCGGCTCTACCCGGGCAGCATCTGGACGGGGAGCCGGTTTTTCCCGAAAAGGGACGCACCACGCAGTCGAATCGAGGCTGGGGGCCATCTTAGCAGGGCGGAAATGCTGGAATCGTGTACAGTGGAAAGCATCTTGCCTTACACTAGACTGCGTACTTATAATCCCGGTCTCCGCAGTTTGCCATCCCACTTCAGCAATGAAGTGAAAGGCGGAGTGGTTTGCCGGGTATCATGCGGCGACAGAGGTAATACTGAGATAATACGGTTTATCTTTTGTCTTTTATCTTTGGCAGTGGCAGTGCGATGGATCCACTTGTAGGCAGGTGTTGTCGGCAGTTCTCCCAGAATCAAGGAGCCAACAGAATGAAGAAGTCACTCGTCATGATGATGTTGGTGCTCGCCAGTGCGGCACTGGTTCAGCAATCGTTAGCACAAGCTGCAGGCCAACCTTCCGGGCAGCAGTCAACCCAAGCGAAGGGGCCGGAAATCAAAGATCCCGCCGAATACAACGCCTACGTGAACGCCTACCAGCAGCAGAATCCTGGGCAAAAGGCGGTGGCGCTGGAAGCCTTCCTACAGACATATCCCAATTCCGTCATGAAAGAAACGGCGCTGGAGTTGCTGATGGGGGCGTACCAGCAGGCCAATAATGCACAGAAGATGGTGGATGCGGCCAACCGTTTGCTGCAAGTGAATCCTAACAACGTGCGCGCGCTGGCGCTACTTTCTGCCTACAACCGGCAGATGGCACTGCAGGGCGGTCCGCAGGCAGCGCAAAGCGTGGCGCAGGCAGAACACTATGGGCAGCAGGGATTGCAGGCTTTGCAGACCATGAAGAAGCCTGAGGGCATGAGCGACGCGGATTTCACCAAGCTGCACAACGATTTCACGGCGATTTTCGACGGAGCTGTCGCCTTTGCTGACTTGCAAAAGAAGGACTATGCGACCGCGGCAAAGGATTACCGCGAAGCGGTGGGGGATGAAACCCAACCCGATCTGGTTGACGTTTATCAGCTAGCGACTGCCGACCTGGAGGGCAAGCCGATCAACCCCGAAGGCTTCTGGTTCGTGGTGAAGGCTGCAATGCTGGCGCAGGGCACGGGCCAGCAGCAAATTTTGGATTACGGCAAGAAAAAATATATCCGCTACCACAATTCCGATCAGGGCTGGGATGACATTGTGGCGCAGGCGAAAGCTTCGACGAGCATCCTGCCTCCGGCCGGCTTTACGGTGACGCAATACATTCCGCCGTCTCCGGCGCAGCAGGCTGCCGATTTGGTGCAGAAGACGAATCCTACGCAGATGAGTTTCGCGGAATGGGAACTGGTCCTGTCGTCAGGGAACCAGCAAGCCGCGGATACGGTTTGGAATGCCATCAAGGGCAAAGCGGTGAAGCTGGGAGCCAACGTTATCGGCGGAACTTCCAGTTCAGTGCAACTGGCCGGCAGTGACGACGACATCGAGGCCAAGAAGGCCGATATCACCCTGAGCATGACGAAGCCCATCCCGCCGCGGCTGATGCCCTCGGTCGGCACATTGATGACCTTCCAGGGCACGGTGTCGAGCTATACGCCCAATCCGTTCATGTTGACCATGACCGACGGCGTACTGCTGGACAAGAACGGAAATCCGCTCTCCACCGCGCCTCCTGTGCGCCATACGACGCCCCACAAATCGGAGTGATGGAGCAAGAGATGATTGAAGGGGAGCGGCCTTGGCCGCTCTCTTTTTTGGGTGCGCCGATATCGCCGTTCCGCGACAAGATGTTCACAAATTCTTGACATTTGAGGGATGGCGAAAGGGCAGCGGCGAGTCTACTCTAAGTCGAAGCCGAGTCTGCTTGAGGTAGGAGAACCACGATGGCAAAGAACATCTGGATGCGGACCATAACAGCAGCGTGGATTTTTGCGGTGGCTCTGGCGCTGATCGTCGTCGTAACCCAGGCGGCGCCGGCCCAGACTTTCAGCGGCATTTACAGCTTCAATAATCCGGGAGCGAACGGAGCCTTCCCCTACGCTGGGTTAACGATGGACAGGAGTGGCAACCTGTACGGCACGACCAACGCGAGCGGCAATGGATACGGCGCGGTTTATAAGGTCACCAAAGAGATCAGCAGTTGGGTCACAGTTCCGCTATATGACTTTTCAGGAGGAAACGACGGGGCTTTGCCTGCTTCCCGGGTGGTTTTCGGCCCGGACGGAAACCTGTATGGCACGACCAGCGAAGGCGGGGGCAGCGGGTGCAACGGAAGTGGCTGCGGCACGGTGTTCAAACTCACCCCGCCGCCAACCGCGTGCAAGACGGCGCTGTGTTTCTGGAGCGAGACTGTGCTGTACCGCTTCACCGGAGGCGCCGACGGAGCCGTTCCGGAATATGGCGACCTCATCTTCGACAGCTCGGGCGCCATCTATGGCACCACCAGCGCGGGCGCTTACGACTACGGAACGGTGTATAAGCTGACCAATTCCGGCGGAAGCTGGACGGAAAGCACGCTTTACGCTTTCACCGGCGGCGGTGACGGCTTTTATCCGTTGGGTGGCGTGGTGTTCGACCAGGCGGGCAATCTCTATGGCACGACGGACACGGGGGTGTTTGAGTTGTCGCCCTCGGGAAGCGGTTGGACCGAGATCGTGCTGCACCAGTTTGATTACGAGACCGACGGGCTCGGTTCGGCAGCAGGCCTGGTCTTCGACAATCAGGGCAACTTGTATGGCAACACGCATATCCTGGGGCCAGGCGAAGGCGGCACCATCTTCGAGCTGACCCCTTCCGGCGGAAGCTGGAACTTCCAGGTGCTGTATCCGTTCCAAGGCGGCACCGGCACGGTGGGCAGCCCGCTGCTTCTGGACAGCGCCGGGAACCTCTATGGCGCCAGGACAAACACTCCAAGTGGCGGCGGAGAAGCTTTCGAGCTGATGAATTCAAGCGGCTCGTGGAATTATGTCCCGCTGCACGAGTTCAGCGGCGGGAGCCAGGGTTCTACGCCTTATGGGAGCGTGGTTATGGACGCGAGCGGCAATCTTTACGGTACGAGCTACGGAGGCGGAGCGCATAACTTCGGGATGGTTTACGAGATCACGCCGTAGCGCGCTCAGCTCGTGTGGTGTCCGAATTGCTATATCCGCGAAGCTCGGGTAGAGCGGCGCTTCAGAGGCTGTTACGAAACCTGTGTCGCCGCTCTGCGGCTCGGTGTTCTTCCCACTTGCACCGCGGGGTCACGCCCGCGGCTAACATCATCCCGCCCCTGCGCCGCTGTTTTCATCGCCTATAAGGCGGCTTTGCTCCACCGCTCAATTCTGCGCCTGAGTTTCGTAACAGCTTCTTCAGCGCCGCGTTCGCCGTGGATGAATAAGCTGCAGGAGCTGCCTTAATGGGGCGATGCTTGACGCCGGCCTGAAGGCCGGCTCTACCCGGACCACAGTAACAGTCGAACGCGTCGAGCTGAAATCGCTCTCCAACCCAGGCGCGACCGAGGTTCGCGCCTGGGTTTTTAATATGCGATTGTGATTGCCTTACGCTGCCGTCGCTGGCTTCTGCCGGTCGGACTGTTGTTGTTGCTGCAAGGGTGCCGCAAGAAGCGGGGTGGCCTGATGCATTTGCCGATAGTGTTTGGGGGTAGCGCCCACCAGGCGGCGAAATACGCTGGTGAAGTGACTCTGGGTCTCGAACCCGACCTGGCTGGCAATTTCGGCCAGGGCCATTTGGGTCTGGCGCAGGTATTCCTGAGCACGCTCCACTCTTTGCCGCATCACGTATTGATGCGGCGTTATGCCAGTACTCATCTTGAACAGCTTGGAGAAATAATATTGGCTCATACCCACTACTTGCGCCAGTTCGCTCACCGATAAGTCGCGGGCAACGTTGTCTCGAATATAGGCAAACACGCGCTGCAAGCGGCGGGGGGGCAAACCGCCTACCACTTCGATGGGGGCGAGCGTGGCATTGAGATAGGCATCCACTACTTCTAGCGCATGATCATCCTCAAGCAAATGCAGCGCCAATACCAAAACGTTCATGCCCTCGATCTTGGCGCCGACGTGGGCCGAATGCGCGTCACCGCAAAGCGCAGCTCGAACTCCGGGAACGCGATTAGCGGCCACCGACGCCCCCACCGCCCGGCTGCTGATGATGATGCCGCGCTCGGTGTCGTGCCGCAGCACTGACAGCGCAACCTGCTCGGCGTAATCGGGGCGGCTCTGACCCTGCACTGGCGGCGCAGCGTCAGTAACTTCGTGTCCGGCTGTAATCAGTTTCGCGGCAAGCCGCTGTTTGGCTTCATGCCCTGCTTCATCAGAAGCGATCGCGATTCGCACTTCCTTATCCTCCTTATTTTTTCTCGACTTGTTGATCGTGGAGATCTCGGCAAACATGTGGAAGGCTTCCGCAGACGGCCGTGGCAGATGACTCGCGACACGCTTATCGGAAAGCTGTTGCGACGGGATGCATCCACTTCGTACCTCATCGTTAGGCGAAGATCAGGCGCGCCAAAGAAAAACACTCACGGCTGGGATTAGCATCGCCGAAAGAAATTCTGGACAATTTACCCACCCACCGGCAAGTTGGGATACCTTGTTGCCACATCCTGCATCTTTTTCAGGATAGCGGAACCGAAAGTTCCTAAATCTTGTCCGATACCGCTAATTGACATCGATTTCCCGGCATGCCAGCCCGATTCATAAAGTTTGACCGACGCGTTACACTTCCAACGCCTCTGGGTCTGCAAGGCGAGTTGGCGGAAAGATGTCTCCGCATTCTCCTGCGCCTGCCCAGGGCAAGCTTTGTGAACCTTCAGGGACTCCACTGGTCAGCCGATACTGGCTCGGATGAGAATAGAATGCAGTTCTTCAGCCTTGCATCGGGCGGAATCTGGGCATCCGTAAGCCTTACGCGAGGAGAACGATTACCTTGAGTGGAAAAAATCCAGCCCCTGGAGGTCCCGGCATCGAACCGCGCTGGACGGGCGGCGCCAAGGACGGTGTCGGCACCGCATACTCAGTATCCAGCCGTCTCTGGTACACGCTGGCCATGGGCGTCAATACCGAGGTCTACTATCCCACCATCGATACCCCGCAGATCCGCGACCTTCAGTATATGGTCAGCGACGGCGAGACCTTTTTCCACGACGAACGCCGCAATACGATCAGTAAGGTTGAGCTTCTCGATCCCGGCGCGCTGGGCTTCAAAATCACTAACACCGACCCGGCAGGGCGCTATACCATCGAGAAGCAGATCATCGGCGACCCTCACCTGAATTGTCTCCTCATTCACACCCGGTTCAATGTTGCGCCGGAGTGGCAGGGACGGCTGCACTTGTATGTCATTTGCGCGCCCCATCTGGATATTGGCGGATGGCACAACAACGGAGAAGTATTCCACGCGAAAGGCCAGAGCGTCCTGCTCGCTTATCGCGAGAATGTTCACCTGGCTCTTGGCGCGGGAGGAGCCGGGTTCAGCAAACTGTCCTGCGGCTACGTGGGCGCCAGCGACGGCTGGACCGATCTGGCGCACAACCTAAAGATGGATTGGGAATATGACACCGCCCTGGACGGAAATATCGCGCTTACGGGCGAGATCGATCTGGGGCGCGGCACCGAATTCACTCTTGGGCTCGCCTTTGGCCGCAACCGCCACACTGCCGGCGCCACACTTTATCAGTCCCTGAGCATCCCTTTCCAAGTCAATGTGAAGAGCTTTATTGAGCAGTGGCACCGCACCCGCAGGCGGCTTGCGGTCATCGAGATGAACCACGACAAGATCTCCGATGCCGCCTCCTGTTTATTCGCTCGCAGCATCAATCTGCTGCTGGCACACGAGGACAAGATTTATCCCGGGGCCATGATCGCCAGTCTGAGCATTCCCTGGGGCGAAGACAAGAGCGATGACGAGCTGGGCGGCTACCACCTTGTCTGGACCCGTGACATGGTCCATTGTGCCGGCGCCCTGATGGCCGCAGGTGACACCACGACGCCCTTGCGTGCCATGATCTATCTGGCCATCGCTCAGCGCGAGGACGGCGGCTTTTACCAGAACTTCTGGATCAACGGCGATCCCTACTGGACCGGCGTGCAACTGGATGAAGTCTCGTTCCCCATTATCCTGGCATGGCGCCTGTGGAAGGCCAATGCGCTGGGCGAGTTCGATCCCTACCCCACCGTTATCCGCGCTTGCGCCTATCTGATCCGCGAAGGTCCCGCCACTCCCGAAGAACGTTGGGAAGAAGAGGGAGGCTATTCGCCCTCCACGCTCGCCAGTAATATCGCTGCCCTGATCTGCGCCGCGGAGATGCTCGAGGCTCGTGGCGACCCAGACACTGGGCAGTTCGTACGAACTTACGCTGACTTTCTCGAGTCCCACATCGAGAAATGGACTGTGACGAATGAGGGCACTTTGCTGCCCGAGGTAAAGCGGCATTACATCCGCATCAATCCCGCCATCAGCCAGGAAGGAGCAGTAGGGGATGAGGATCCGGAGCGCGGGGAGCTCATTTTGACCAACCAGAAGCCCGGCGATCGATACCAATATCCGGCCAATCAGATCGTGGATCACGGCTTCCTGGAGTTGGTTCGTTTTGGCATCCGCAAGCCGGGTGACTCGCTCATCGAGGACTCTTTGAAGGTGGTCGACGCGGTCCTAAAGGTCGACACTCCGGTGGGACCGTGCTGGAAAAGATACAACCATGACGGCTATGGTCAGCGCGCCGACGGTACTTCTTTCAACGTGTGGGGAGTTGGTCACGCCTGGCCGCTGCTCCTGCTGGAACGCGCCACTTATGAACTCGCGGCCGGCAGGAACATCGACCTGTACCTGCGGGCGGCAGAGGCGTTCTCGACCGGCATCGGCTTGTTCCCCGAGCAGATTTGGGATCTGCCGGACATTCCGGCAGAGCACATGTTCTTTGGCAAGGCCACCGGAGCGGCCATTCCCCTGCTGTGGGCGCATGCCGAATATGTTACTTTGCTGCGCTCGCTGGTCGACAACAAGATCTTTGATCGAATCGACACCGTTGCCGCGCGTTATTGCAACGATAATCCCCGGCTGGTAATCGAAGTATGGAAGATGAATCGCCAGGTACAAAAGGTCCCGGCGGGAGCTTTGTTGCGAATTCAGGCGTCGTCACCCTTCGTGCTGCACTGGAGCGACGATGAATGGAAAACCCCGCGCGACACCAGTTCCACCCCAACTTCTTTGGGGATTGAGTATGTAGACGTTCAGATCGACCCTGGGCAGAAAGCGCCGCTGCGCTTTACTTTTCACTGGCCGGTCGAGAATAAGTGGCAGGGCAAAGATTATGTTGTCGAGGTAGAACAACCAGCAAAAAACTGATGTGCGCTAGAGAAAGGCGGCAACGCGTGAGTAGCCAGGTAGACATCTCTGTTCAGGGTAAGGAGCATGCGGCAGTCGAGCGACTGAAGGCCAACACTGGGGCCGAACCACAGCGTGGTTCGGAGAACGTGTCCAGCACCCAGCAGCATCTCGAAAATCTCTGCATTAATACGATTCGTACTCTTGCCATGGACGCGGTGCAGAAAGCCAACAGCGGTCATCCTGGCACTCCCATGGCGCTAGCGCCGCTGGCGTTCGTGCTGTGGGACCGTTTCCTCAAGCACAATCCCCGCAACCCGCACTGGCCAGGCCGGGATCGCTTCATTCTGTCCAACGGCCACGCCTCCATGCTGCTTTACGCCATGCTCCATCTCACCGGCTACGATCTTTCGCTCGACGACATCAAGCAATTCCGGCAGTGGGGATCGAAGACGCCGGGGCATCCTGAATATCGCCATGTGCCGGGCTTGGAAGTCACAACCGGCCCGCTTGGGCAGGGCGTAGCCAATTCCGTGGGAATGGCGATCGCGCAGCGTTGGCTCGCCGCGAAGTTCCACCAGGACGACTACACTCCCTTCGACTACCGCGTCTACGCTTTCTGCGGCGACGGCGATTTGATGGAAGGCGTCAGCAACGAGGCGGCCTCGGTCGCCGGACATCTGGGCCTCTCCAATCTGATCTGGTTCTACGACAACAATCACATCACGATTGAAGGCCACACCTCGCTGGCGTTCAGCGACGACGTCGCCACGCGCTTCGCCGGCTGGCACTGGAATGTGCTGCGTGTCAGCGATGTCAACGATCTCGAATTGGTCGACGTCGCCATCAAGGCCGCCCAGAGAGAGCCGGACCGGCCATCGCTCATCATCTGCGATACACATATTGGGTGGGGCTCTCCCGATCGTCAAGACACCAAGGAAGCCCACGGCGAGGCGCTGGGAGTAGAAGAGGTTCGCCTGACGAAGATCGTCTACGGCTGGCCGCCCGATGCGCAGTTCCTTGTTCCCGATGAAGTGCGGGACTACATGGGCAAGGCAGTGGAGCGTGGCGCGAAGTGGGAGCAGGAATGGGACGGAAAATACCAGACATGGGCGGCCCAGAGTCCTGACCTCGCGAAGATGTGGAAGGAGATGTCCAGCCAGGAGCTACCCGCCGGCTGGGACAAAGACATCCCGACGTTTTCCGCCGACGCTAAGGGTATGGCCACGCGCGACTCGAGTGCCAAAGTAGAGAACGCCGTCGCTGCAAGAGTCCCTTGGCTTATCGGCGGCGCCGCCGACCTTTATCCCTCGACCAAAACGCTCATCAAGGACGGCGGCGATTTCGAGAAGGGCAACTACTCAGGCCGCAACTTCCACTTCGGCATCCGCGAGCACACCATGGGCTCAATCCTGAGCGGCATGGCGCTCTCCTGTGTGCGGCCCTTTGGAGCGACCTTCTTCGTCTTCTCCGACTACATGCGACCGACGATTCGCCTGGCAGCGATGATGGAGCTGCCGGTCATCTACATTTACACGCACGACTCCATCGGGCTCGGCGAAGACGGGCCCACACACCAGCCAATCGAACAGCTCATGTCATTTCGCGCCATTCCGCGCATGATGACCTTCCGCCCAGCGGACGCAAACGAGGTTGCCGAAACTTGGCGCGTGATCATGCCGATGAAGGACCAGCCGGTGGCGCTTGTCTTCACTCGCCAGGGCGTGCCGACCTTCGATCGCAGCAAGTACGCCTCGGCTGCGGGCGTGGCCAAAGGCGCCTATATTCTGGCAGATTCCGGCGGCACGCCGGACATCATCCTGATGGGAACAGGCTCCGAGGTGCAGTTGTGCGTTGGAGCCTATGAGCAACTCACCGCCGAAGGCGTGAAGGCGCGCGTGGTCTCCATGCCATGTTGGGAGCTGTTCGAGCGGCAGTCCGCCCAGTACAAGGCTCAAGTATTTCCAGCGGTGGTACGGGCGCGCCTGTCGGTGGAAGCTGGCGCCAGTCTCGGCTGGAGCAAATACGTCGGCCCGGACGGAGATGTTGTTGCCCACGATGACTTCGGCGCGTCGGCGCCGTACAAGGAGATACTGAAGCACTTCGGCTTCACCGTGGAAAACGTTGTCGCTAAGGCCCGCGAAGTGATGAAGAAGACAAAACCCTGACCATTCAGGCTTACCATTGAAGGGTTTCATGGCGCCGACACAGCGAGTCGGGGCTGACTTATCAGTCCCAAAAAAGCGCCCTCGGCTGTCTCAAGAACTCCTGAGCTCTCTCGCCAAACGCTTGCGGTTCCTCACCGGCAGCAAGTGCAAAGCTGCGCTGGCCAGCGCGACGTACGCGGCCCTCGCTTCTGGCAACGTCTTCAGCGCGGCCAGATGTTTATCCACCGTCGCCACGTCTCCACGGACAAGCGGCCCGCTGAAAGCCGACGCGGCATCGTGCTTCAAATAGTTGCGCAGCGTCTGCAACAGCAGCGGAGCCATCATTGGCTTAATGTCCGTTTTGCGGATACCAGCCGCCTGCGCCACCTGCTCCAGCGAAGCCATCAATGCGACCACCAATGGCGAAGCGAAGCTTCCGAAGACGTGATACAGCACCTTGTTCTGCTTCTTGATGGCGAACGCGTACCCGCCAAGGTCCGCGACGATAGATCTTGCAGCCCGCACCGCCGCAGCATCGCCTTCGACCGCGAAGGCCACGCCTGCCATCTGCGGTACGGTACCGCGCACGAAGGTCATCATGGGGTGCACCGATGCCACCCGCGCGCCTTTGTCTCGCAGGGAAACAAGTGCGTCGCTGGTGCGCGCTCCGCTGGAATGAAAGACAATCTTGCCTTTCCAATCCTGGTTTTGTGCCAGCAGGCGCGCCACACCGGCGATCGCATCGTCAGGGACCGTGATCCAAACGATCTCGCTATCGAGCGGCTGCTTTCCCATCTCAACCAGGCGCGCCTTCAGTCTGCGCGCCAGCAATTTTGTTTGACGATTGCGAACCCCTTTTCCGCGTGTCGCGAGGAATCGCACCTCGTAGCCTGCCGGAGGCAGAGTCAGGGCCAGCGCGTTGCCGAGATTTCCCGGGCCGACAATGCTGATCGCCCGACGCCGACCCGAAGACAATGGTTTGGACATCGGCGGGCAGAATAGCAGATTCGCAGGGTCCAGTGGGGAGCTGCAATGAATCTGGCTGTGCCGACCACGCTGCCCCATCACGGTTGGACCACGGGTGTCCTTAAAAGCGCGTAGGCCGTAGCCGACCCAACAATCGCATTTACAATGCTGTATAGCATGAAGTCTCGGCACCGATTATCATCCTGCGCTACTCTCACGTTGCTTCTGATAGCTGCTTTTGGTGCTAGTTGCAGCAAACAGCAGCACACCCAGTCGGACGGCTTGGCTGTAGTCAAGCCGGGGGATGCGACCAATGCCGTGGCGGCGACTCAACCGATCGCCGCGCCGGCGAGTGCTGAGAACACCGGTCCCAAGCCCGACATCAACGGCAATCGTGTCATGCAGTATGTGAAGGAAGTTGTTGCCTTCGGCTCGCGTCCGCCGGGAAGTCCCGGCCACGCCAAGCTGGAGCAGTACATCATCGCCAAGTTGAAGGGCGTGGACGTGGAGCAGGACAAGTTCACGGCGCAGACGCCCGCCGGCGAGTTTCCCATCAACAACATCATCGCGAAATTTCCCGGGAAGAAGGACGGCATCATCGTCGTTGCGGGGCACTACGACACCAACTATCCACTGCCCAAGACCTACGTTGGAGCGAATGACGGCGGCTCCACGACCGCTCTGCTGCTGGCTTTGGCTGATCACTTCCGCGGCAAACAGCTTGAAGGCTACAGCGTATGGCTGGTGTGGACTGATGGTGAAGAGGCATTCGTGAAGTGGACCGACACGGACAGCCTCTATGGCACGCGACAGCTCGCGCGCAAGTGGCAGCAGGATGGTACCGCGAAGAAAGTGAGAGCGTTCCTATTGGTTGACATGATCGGCGACGCCGATCTCGATATCCAGCGCGATACGAACTCCACGCCCTGGCTCAGCGATGTGGTGTTCCAGGCAGCGAGTGATCTTGGTTACCAGTCACACTTTTTTCAGCAGACAATTGCCATCGAGGACGACCACATTCCCTTGGCGAAGATCGGCGTCCCGGTTGTGGATCTCATCGACTTCACCTACGGATACAACAATGTCTTCCATCACACCCCCGAAGACACCATCGATAAGCTCAGTCCACTGTCGCTGGCAATCACTGGCGACGTGGTGCTGGAGACGATACAGTTGCTGGATGCACGATAAGCCCTCGTCCAAGCGATTCTGTAACCAAGGCGACCCATCCAGGTACGGCCGGAATCGTCTTCCCGCCGGCGAGGCAGGGTCTTGCTACGCTTTGCCAGTGTTATGCTGATAACAACTAGCTTGCAACAGAAGTGAGGGGTTTTCATCCGGCACCGTCGCCTATGCTTCAGAAACGAATCGACGATCAGCCGACTATCTCGCGCCAGATGGTACGCGAGGCCGAGGCCGTTTTCCACAATTATCTGAAGAAAGTGGGTTTGAAGCGCACGGCGCAGCGCGACATCATTCTGCGGACGTTTCTCGAGACTCGCGATCATCTCTCCACTGACGAACTCTCCCGGCTGGTAAAGAAGAAGGACCAGCACCTGGGATTCACGACGGTGTATCGCACGCTGAAGCTACTGGTGGAATGCGGCCTGGCGAGCGAAGTAGCTTTCAACGACGGGATCGCACGTTACGAGCACCAGTATCAGCGGCGCAATCACCATCACATGGTGTGCACCGAGTGCGGCAGTTCGGTGGAGTTCTTCTCTGCCGACATCGAACACATCGAGCAAGAGATCGGCCGCAAGAACAAGTATCTGACCACGCGCCATACCTTCCAGATCTATGGTGTCTGCGAGAAGTGCCAGAAGCAGCAGAAGCGAGCCTAGTAACCATTTCACTGATCGCCCTGATACAACCCAGGCCTGATTTGTCGGACGGCTTCGAGTGCTACCATTCTCTCCGTGCTCACGCTTACCGAAGCAGCGGAACAGATTCGCACCCGCCGGCTCTCTCCTGTTGAGCTGACGCGCGAGTGCCTGGCGCGCATCGAGCGGCTCAATCCGCTTCTCAATGCGTTCATCACTGTCACTGCCGATCTCGCCCAGGAACAGGCCCGCCAAGCGGAATCCGAAATAATCGCGGGAAATTATCGCGGACCGCTCCACGGCATCCCCATCGGCCTGAAGGACCTGTTCGACACTGCGGGCTTACTGACTACAGCGGCCAGCAACCAATACCACGACCGCATACCAACCGAAGACGCCGAGGTGGTTCGGCGATTGAAGCAAGCCGGAGCTGTCATGGTTGGCAAGCTAAACCTGCATGAGTTCGCCTTCGGCGGCAGTGGCGTGGTAAGTGCGTTTGGGCCAGCCAAGAATCCCTGGAATTTGGAGCGGACCTCTGGCGGATCCTCATCGGGCTCGGCCGCCGCTGTGGCAGCCGGACTGTGTGTCGCAGCGTTAGGAACCGACACCACGGGATCAGTCCGCTGTCCCGCTGCCCTGTGCGGCATTGTGGGACATCGTCCCGGCGCCGGTTTGATCAGCCTCAAGGGAGTGGTGCCGCTGTCGCCTTCGTTCGACACCGCCGGTCCACTGACGGCCACGGTGCGCGACGCCGCCACTTTGATCGATGTGCTCACCGGCAAGTCCAGCTACGCGGCGTCGCTGGACGAAGACGTTTCCGAACTGAGGATCGGAATTCCTAGCAAGGGGTTGTTCGATGATCTCGATCCCGATGTGGCGTCGTGCCTGGAGGCCGCACTGCAGACCGTTGGGAAGCTGACCTCACAGGTTCGCCAGGTGGACATCGCAGCCGACGGCTTCCGCACCATCTTCGATGCAGAGATCTACGAGTATCACGAAGCGATGGTGAACAACAGCCCACAGCTCTACGACCCGAGGACGTGGTACCGTATCCAGAGATGTGCGGGAATTTCAGCCAGCCAGTACATCCGCGAGCGGCGCCGCCTGGCGGAGTTTCGCGCCGCCGCTGTGCAAATTTTCGAACAGGTGGACGTGGTCATTTCGCCGACGGTGTCCGTCCCGGCGCCGAAAATCGCCGAGTTGGAGGCGCTGGCAGTGGCAGATGTCCGTCCCTTCGAGCTGAAGAATCTTCTGCGTAACACGTCACCGTTTAGCGTGCTGTTTTGGCCGGCCACATCGGTTCCCTGCGGCTTCACACGTGATGGGCTGCCGGTTGGCATGCAGATTTCCAGCCGCCCGGGCGCGGATTCGATGACACTGCGGCTGGCTTACGCCTATGAGCAGGCAACGGGGTGGCACAAGAAAACAGCGATTAGCGATGAGCAACTAGCAATTAGCAAAATAACCTCGCCTGGATTTTGCAACCGCCGCGAGAAGCGAAGAGCGAACAGCTAAAAGCGAGGCGCGAGACGCGGCCTTCAAAATCCCACAAACACCGGCTCGGGATCGAGTTTAATGCCGAAGGCGTCCATTACGCGCGCTTGAATCTCGTCTTTCAATGCGACGATCTCAGCCGCGGTCGCGCCGCCGCGATTGATGATCGCCAACGCGTGCTTTTGCGAGATACCCGCGCTTCCCTTGTGATAACCCTTGGCGAAGCCAACCTGCTCCACCAGCCAGGCCGCCGGCAGTTTACGGAATCCGTCTGCGGCGGGGTAACTCGGAATGTGCAGTCCGCTGGATGCGAGCCGCACCGACAGCTCCTCGAAGATGGCTCGCGGCACAATCGGGTTCTTGAAGAACGATCCCACACTGTGGGAATCCTCGTCGCCGGGAACAATTAGCATTGCCTTGCGCTGACGGATCTCGCATACTCCGTCTCGCACTTCGCTCAGCGTCGGCCCGCTCGACCGACCGGAGAAGAACTGCTGTAGGTCGGCGTAATGAAGGCTTGGCTTGCCATCTTGCCGCACAGCAAAGGAGACGCCCAGGATGATGTACCGCCCACGCTCGGTGGTGTTGAAGATGCTGCTGCGGTAGGCGAACCCGCACTCGGCGTTGGCCAAAGTCTTCGTTTGCATCGACTGCAAGTCAAGTGCGCGCACCTCCAGGATCGTCTCGGAAACTTCCTGGCCGTAGGCGCCGACGTTCTGCACCGGCGTAGCGCCGACGGTGCCCGGGATTCCACTGAGACACTCCAGGCCGACGCAGTTGGCCGCAACCGTGCGTTCCACCAGCGTGTCCCAATCGACACCCGCGCCCGAAGTGAAAATGACGTTGCCGCTGGTTGTCTCGCATTGCGAAACAGACGTGATGGCGACCTTCAGCACCAATCCGGCGAATCCTGCGTCCGCCACAACGATATTGCTTCCGCCCCCAAGGACAAACAGCGGCAACCCGCGCGCGCGCGCCAATTCGACGACTTGCACCACCTCGGCTTCGGTCCGGGCTTCGGCGAAGTAGCGAGCCGGTCCACCGACGCCGAGGGTAGTCAAGGGAGCAAGAGGAACATTCTCGCGGATCAGCATTGGGATGAAGACACTATAAATGCAGTGAGAGATCCGGGCTGGAGGCCAATCACAGCCACCTGCGGCATAGGTCACATGATCATGAGATGGTGTGACGCAAATCACAAACATCTCGCCCACGCAAAGGCTATCCTGATTTTCGTTTATCCGCCGGAGTCAGCCCGCCTCAGGCGGTTCGTCAACGCGAGTCGGAAAACGGTCCGTAGCATTTTTTCCCCGGTACCTGAGTAGCAGTTTTCTTGACTTGCGCTGTTAGCGAACTCGATAATGAAATGTTTGTTCGTACGCTCCGCGATTATAAGGAGTTGTCTTCGTGGCTTCCTCGGCCAGTTCTATTGAAACCAGTGCCGCCCGAGTTCGAAAAGGAGTAGCTCCGCTGCGCGCGGGCGAGGGCTCCTCGTTTGTTTTGCGCCGCCTGCATTCTCTGTCGGGCATTGTGCCGATCGGCGCGTTTCTGATCGAACACTTCATCTCCAATTCCGAATCGGCTAACGGCGTTCAGGCCTACAACGACCAGGTGAAGTTCCTCACCAGCCTGCCTTTCGTGCACGTGCTGGAGTGGGTATTCATCTTTATTCCGCTGCTTTATCACGCGCTATACGGAATTTGGATCTGGTATCGCGGCGACTCGAACGTCAGCGAATATCCCTGGAGCGGCAACTGGCTATACTTCGCGCAGCGCTGGACCGGAATCATAGCCTTCGCCTACATCTTGTATCACGTCATCGATATGCGCTTCACCGGGGTGCATCTGATGGGCGGCGGCTACAACAACTCATTCTCGAAGGTGTGGTTCGACTTTCAAAACCCATGGACGGTGGCCATCTACGTGATCGGGATAGTGGCCGTCTCATGGCACTTCGCCTATGGCGTTTGGCTGTTCGCCGCCAAGTGGGGACTGACGGTAGGTGACAAGGCGCGCCGCAAGTTTGGCTTTGTGTGCTTCGGCCTGGCGATCATTTTGGTGGGCGTCGGGCTGTGGAGCGTCACCGGTTTCGTGCGGACACCAGCCAACCAGGTTCCCTGGGTGGAGCACGACTAGGCGACTGCCGAGACAGTGTCCCTCGACGGCAGCAGCCGCCTTGGGATGACAAGAATGAAACGCTTGGACGCGGGTCTGAAGGCCCCGCTCTAGCCCAGAATTTTTTATGGCGAATCCTACGATTATTGTTGTGGGTGGCGGACTGGCAGGACTTGCCGCGACCATCAAGATTGCCGAGATGGGAGGTCACGTCGACCTCTTCTCCATCGTTCCGGTCAAGCGGTCTCACTCGGTGTGCGCCCAGGGCGGCATCAACGCCGCCAAGAACCTGAAGGGCGAAGGCGATTCCACTTGGATCCACTTCGACGACACCGTCTATGGCGGTGATTTCCTGGCGAACCAGCCGCCGGTGAAGACAATGTGCGATACGGCGCCCGGCGTCATCGACCTTCTCGATCGCATGGGTGTTCCCTTCAATCGCACGCCGGAAGGGCTGCTGGATTTCCGCCGTTTCGGCGGCACACTTTACAACCGCACGGCCTTTGCCGGCGCGACCACAGGTCAGCAGCTACTCTATGCTCTGGACGAGCAGGTGCGGCGCTACGAAGCTGAAGGCAAGGTCACGAAGTACGAAGCGTGGGAGTTTCTGTCCGCGGTAATCGACGAAAATCGCGTCTGCCACGGCATCTGCGCTCTAGACCTGCGCGGCATGGGAGTGCATACCTTCCCGGCGGAAGCCGTCATCATGGCTACCGGCGGCATCGGCGCCATCTTCGGCAAATCGACCAACTCGGTCGTATGCACCGGCTCGGCGCAATCGGCGCTGTACCAGCAGGGCGCGTTTTACGCGAACGGCGAATTCATTCAGGTGCATCCGACGTGCATTCCTGGCGAAGACAAGCTGCGGCTGATGTCGGAATCGGCTCGCGGCGAAGGTGGCCGGGTCTGGGTGCCGAAGCAGCCGGGCGACAAGCGCAATCCCAAGAGCATACCGGAGAGCGAGCGCTGGTACTTCCTGGAAGAGTGGTATCCCAAGTACGGCAACCTGGTGCCGCGCGACATCGCCACTCGCGCCATCCACAAGGTGGTTTACGAGCACCATCTCGGCATCGACGGCCAGCCGATGGTGTATCTCGACCTGACGCACATCGACCGCAAGATTCTCGACCGCAAGCTGGAAGGCATCCTGGAAATCTACGAAAAGTTTGTCGGCGACGATCCGCGCGATGTCCCGATGAAGATTTTCCCCGGCATGCACTACACCATGGGCGGGATGTGGGTAGACTTCGATCAGCGGACGAACATTGAAGGTCTCTACGCCGCCGGCGAGTGCGACTACTCAATTCACGGGGCTAATCGCCTGGGCGCGAATTCGCTGCTGTCATGCATCTATGGCGGATTCATCGCCGGTCCGCACGCCGTCAAGTACGCGCACAACGTGATCAAAACCGGCAAGCATCCTGCCGGGCACGTCTTCGACTCCGAGCGCAAACGGCAGGAGGAGATCAACGCTCGTCTGATCAAGAACGACGGCACCGAGAACCCGTTCCTGCTGTGGCGCGAACTGGGCGACACCATGACCAAGAACGTCACGGTCATCCGCTACAACAAGAACATTCGCGAGACCGACGAGAAGCTGGTGGAGTTGCTGGAACGCTATCGCCACGTCAACCTGAGCGACAAGTCAATGTGGGCGAACACGTCGTTCGTCTTTGCGCGGCAGCTTTATAACATGCTGCAACTGGCGCGTGTGATCGCGCAGGGCGCGGCCATGCGCGACGAATCGCGTGGCGCGCACTATAAGCCAGACTTTCCCGAGCGCGATGACGCCAACTGGTTGAAGACGACGAAGGCGTACTTCGCGGCCGACGCCGACGAGCCTCGTTTCGAGTTCGAGCCGGTCGACACGTCGCTGATCAAGCCTCGGCCGAGAAGGTACGACGCGGCGACGTAGAAACAAGCTGTCAGCTCTCAGCCGTCAGCTATCAGCTGGAGCAAGAGCATGCAAGTACAGATGTCTTGATTTTGGTCGAGCAGTTGGCAGGCGAAGGGTCAAGTCCCGCAGAGCGGGACGGAAGAAGATAGCCCAGCGCGTTAGCGCTGGGTAGGCGTTGTAAACGAAGTGAGTCCTGTAGGGACGGCACCAAAAAGCAGGTCCCTCCGCTCGGGCTGAAGCCCTCGGTCGGGATGACAGTTCCCGATGGGGCGAATAGGGGTCCTTCGACTCCGGCGCGCAAAAGAGGCGCGCCTCCGCTCAGGATGACACGTCCCTATTTGCGATTCCTGGCGAATAGCGAAGGGCGAAAAGCGAATTGCGATTTTGCTGACGGCTGATGGCTGAGAGCTGAAGGCTTTTTAAAAAATGGCAAACTCTAAAACCGTACTCCTAAAGATCAAACGGCAAGACACTCCCGAGTCAAAGCCGTACTGGGAAGAATTCGAACTACAATACCGGCCAGGCATGAACGTCACTTCCGCGCTGATGGACATCGCGGCCAATCCGGTGACGCGCCAAGGCAAGCCCACCACGCCGGTAACCTATGATTCCAATTGTCTGGAAGAAGTGTGCGGCTCCTGCGCCATGATCATCAATGGCACTGCCAAGATGGCATGCTCGGCGTTGATCGCCCAACTGAAGCAGCCCATCACGCTGGAACCGTTCTCCAAATTCCCCATCGTCCGCGACCTGGCGGTCGATCGCAGCGTGCTCTTCGAGAATCTTAAGCAGGTCAAGGCCTGGGTGCCGATGGATGGCACGTACGACCTCGGTTCAGGCCTGCGCCAGTCGGCTCTCGAACAAGAGGAGGCTTATCCTCTATCGCGCTGCATCTCCTGCTGCTGCTGCATGGAGGCCTGCCCGCAGTTTAACGAGAGGACGGGCTTCGTCGGCGCTGCCACCATCTCGCAAGTACGTCTTTTCAACTCCCATCCCACCGGCAAGGGCCTGAAGATCGAGCGCCTGCAGGCGCTGATGGGCGATGGCGGCATCCAGGAATGCGGCTACGCGCAAAACTGCGTGGAAGTCTGCCCCAAGGACATTCCGCTGACCAAGTCCATCGCCGATATTGGCGGCCAGGTCATGTGGCAGGCGATCAAGGATTTCTTCCGGACGTAAGACATTGGTCGCGATCTCCGGCAAGTCACCTCGCACCTCGCATTTGCGCCACTGGGGGCTAGGGACCAGTGGCCAGGGATCAGAGTTGCTAACGGGGATGATAACCGTCCATACTATCGGGTTACGGATGCGAATCAAGGCTGATCAACGGTGATCACTAATCCTCAGCCACCAGTCCCTAATCCCTAGCCTCATTTTTGGAGGAATTATGAATAAGTTATTGATTACGATTCTCTGTCTCGCCAGTTTTGCAGCGGCTCAGAAAACGGCTGAGCCAACGGCCGTCATCGAGACGAGCGCAGGCAATATCAACTGCAAGCTATTTCCCAACAAAGCTCCTATCGGCGTCGCCAACTTTATTGGCTTGGCGACCGGCACCAAGGACTGGAAAGATCCGAAGACCGGACAGATGATGAAGGGTGTGCCTCTCTATAACGGCACCATCTTCCATCGCGTGATTCCCAACTTTATGATCCAGGGCGGAGATCCCATCGGCACCGGCACTGGCGATCCGGGATATAAATTCAAGAACGAGGTCAGTCCGAATCTCACCTTCGATCAGGCCGGGCGGCTGGCATATGCGAACGCCGGACCTGACACGAACGGCTCGCAATTCTTTATTACCGAAGGTCCTGCGCAGTATCTGGACGGCAAATACACCATCTTCGGGCAATGCCAGGACATCGATGTGGTGAAGAAAATCGCGCGACTGGCGAGAGACCCGCGGAATGATCGTCCCTACGATCCGCCGAAGATTATCCGGATCAAGATCACCGATTCAAGTCATCCAGCCGCAGGCCCAAAGCCATAAGAGGACCTGCGGCAGCAGCACCCAGGGCGGAGCCGGAAAAGCGCGTGCCCAGCTAGCTGGCGGTAATTGGCAAGGCTCCCGATTGGCGTGCTGAGCGGCCGCGGTGCAGCCGCTTGTTCCGATCCGACGGCGGTCCCGCGGCGGGCACGGATCACGCATGAACGTGAGGTGCGTCACAGCAGTCGGTGCCGCCACAGGACACAATGGCAACAGGGGATGGGCAGGTGAAAACTCACCGGCCGGGGAGTTGATTATGTCTGAAGACAAGCGCGATGTGCTGGAAGTATTGCGTTATGAGCTGAATTTCCTGGAACAAGGGGGCTATGGAAATTGGTATAGCACACCCTGGGGGCCGGCTTCTGTCTTCCAGGATTCCCTTACCTGCCCCAACCACGGAGATCCGACGCGCCCGCATGCCTGCCACGAATGCCTGCTTTACGATTTTGTCCCTGAGGAGTACCGCACCGAGGACGTGCCGTGCCATCACATTCCGCTGAATCGCCACGGGGTAACGGTCGCCACCCCCAACCAGACGGAGGAAGAGCTGCGCGAAAACGTCAAACACTGGTTGAAACGCACCATCGCCAGGATAGAAGCGGACCGAGCGAAGCAATCCAAAGAAGTCAAGCAAACCGCCTGAGGTTTTAGATCGGTTCTCGCTAGCTTTGTGTCTTCCCGATTTGGAACCAGCAAAAACTTCTGTACTCCGACTGAGACTTTATTACCCCGTTTGTGGGTAAAATTTTCCAGTAACCCTCGGTTCTACGGAGAGTCGCCATGAAGAATTTTTCCTCCCTGGGTCCTCAAGAGGCATTGAAAGTCGCCATTTCCATCGAAGAACGAAATGCCGACATCTACCATCGTTTCGCAGAAATGTTCACCGAGTTTGGCGACGAGGAGTCGCTGCAAGTCGGCACCATATTCTGGGAGATGGCGATTGAAGAGAAAGATCACCGCGCCCTGCTGCAACAAAAATACAGCGAGCAATATGGGGATTCGGCTTGCTCCTTGACGGAAGAAGATTTGGTTGAGCTGATTGAAGTGCCAAGACTAGAAAACAGCGATGTTTTTGGCGCCGGCAACGATGCTATTACAGCACGCGGGCGTGCGCTCCAAGTGGCGCTGCAAGCGGAACTCAGTGCCCAAGACTTCTATACGAAGCTGGCGGAACAAACACCGCCGGGACCGCTGCGGCAGGTTTATTGCGACCTGGCAACGATGGAGGATGGCCACGTTGCCTCTCTGGAGGCAAAACTCGCGCAGGATACCGCCGAACACCCGAAGCTACAGTGAACCGTTCGTAGGTTTGTAAGCACGCGAATGATTGCCGACCAGGTCAGCGCCTGACGGCATGCGGCGGATGCTGCCGGCGTAGTGCTGGGAGCGGCAGCGGAGCCATAAGGCAAAAGGCGCGCCCGTGAGCGCGCGCCTGATGCGAAAAAGGTTGCGTTAGTTGGTATCCGCCACCAGGGCCGGATACAGGTTGTTGGCCTGGAAACTGCCGATTCCGGTTGCCAGATCATACCCCGGTCCGGCCTGACACTCTCCGCTCCCTCCCGACGTGATGTCGTGGAAATCGTTGTGGTAGTTGCTCGAATAGTAGATGGCGTACATGTCCGGATCCGCCTGGCTGAGCGTGCTCTTCCCTTGGCTCGCACGCTGCGAGTTGACCAGGGTAAAGAACGAGGCCCAATCGGGGGTTGGCGCACTCGTGCCTCCTATCTCGACCCAACCACCGTAGCTGTAGGTGTCGTACACAGGAACGCCCGGATTGGCGTCCGCGGAAATGTCGGGCACACAGCGGTAGGTTGTCGAGTACGGCGAGCAAGCGGGGTTTTGCCACGGCGGTTGCAGCTCGTAGGCGCTGATTCCACCTCCGCCGTAGGCCGTTTCATTGCCGTAGTCCAGTTGAAGAGGGTTGGGCAAAGGAAGCGGTGTTGACAAGACCAAGGTCGTACCGCCCACGGCAACCACGCAGGAAGAAGTCGCCGGATAGAGGGGCGTGCCACATGCATCACCTCCGGCAGCGACGAAAGTCACGGGCTGGCCGGTGCCGTTCGTAATGTTGCAGAAATAGGTATCGTACTCCTGCTCACCCTCGGCCTCGGCGCCACCCCAGCTCATGGAAACCACGGTGGCGTTATACGGAGCCGAGGAGGCCAGCGCGACCGCGTCGAGCAGATCGGTGAAGCTATTGCTGCGGGCTTCGATCAGGACGATGTTGGCGTGCGGCGCCAGGGCGCATGCCTGTTCGACGTCCAGAGACTCTTCAAGGTCCCATCCCTGGCCCTGGATGGTGCCTAATTGCACCACTTGGAGATTGCAGGGCGTGAGGTGGAAATAATTCGCGTAGTACGCCAGGTCAAAAGCGATGTTGGGATCAACGTAGGCATCGATCAGGGCAATCGTCATGCCCTGCCCCTGATTGGGGATCTGGTTGAACCCATACGCAGCTTTGTACTGAGCTGGGAAAATACCGGTCGGACTGCTGGGATTTTGTGCTCCAGGTGCAACCACAACGGTGGGGTGAGCAAAGTGACTGGGGCCGGGCGCTTGCGCCATCAGGGGAAGCGTCACGGCCAGCAGAGATGAAATGCCGATTGACAAAACAGAAAGCTTTTTCATACCTCCATCCTTATGTTGTTCGCCCTTGTTTGGATGAACGAAGCGACAACCGCCGTAGAGAACGGTGTTCGCGACTACCGGCACAAGAATCGTCGATGCGCCTCGCGCAGCGACGGCGGAAGAGCCTGGATCATCATATCCCTTCCCTGTTAAGGACAGGAAAGCCTTGCATAAAACAAAAGGCGCGCTACGAGAGCGCGCCCGGTGCGAAAAGAGGTTGAGTTAGTTGGTATCCGCCACCAGAGCCGGATACAGGTTATTGGCCTGGAAACTGCCAATTCCAGTCACCAGATCATAGCCCGGGCCAGCTTCACACTGCGATCCGCAACCGCCATTACTTCCCGTAGTGATGTCGTGGAAATCATGGGCGTAGTCGCTGGAATTGTAGTAGAGGGTGTACAGGTCCGAGGCTGCCATGCTGAGCGTATTCTGACTGTTTCGCACACGCTGCGAGTTCACCAGGGTAAAGAACGAGGACCAATCGGGGGTCGCCACGCTGGTGCCGCCCACCTGGACCCAACCGCCGTAACTAAAGGTGTCGTATACCGGAACGCCGGTACCGGGATTGGAATCGGAGGAAATGTCAGGTATGCAGCGGAACGTGGTTGACCACTCTGCGCAGGCCGGGTTCTGCCATGACGGTTGAGGCTCATACGCGCTAACTCCGCCGCTGCTGCCGTTCCAGGCCGACTCGGTCCCGTAATCTAGTAGAAAAGGATTTGCTAAGGGAAGAGCTGTGCTCAAACCCAACGTGGTGCCACCTGCGGCCACCACGCAAGGTGAGGCCGCGGGATAGCCGGCTCCGTGTCCGCTGTCGCCGCTGGCGGCGACATTGGTCACGGGCTGGCCGTTGCCGTTGACGATGTTGCAGAAGTAGACGTCCTCATCCTGCTCACCGTTGAACTCCCCTTCGCCATAACTCATGGAGATTACGCTGGCGTAATACGGCGCCCCCTCGGCTACTACGATGGCGTTGTTCAGATCGCTGTCGTTATCGCTGACGGCTTCGACCAGGACGATGTTGGCCGCCGGCGCCAGGGCGCAGGCTTGTTGGGTGTCGAGCGATTCCTCCAGGTCCCAACCCTGGCCCTCAATAGAGGCCAAGTCCACCACGGTAAAGTTGCAGGGCGCGATGTGGAAATAATTGGCATAGAACGCCAGGTCAGATGCGATGTTTGGGTCCTTGTAGGCGTCAATCAGAGCGATCGTCACTCCTGCACCTGCGTTGGGAATCTGGTTGAAGCCATAGGCGGCTCTATACGAGCGCGGCAAAATGCCGGTCGGATTGTTTTGGTGATTTGCATCCTGAACCACAACATAGTTGCGAGCATGACCCGGAGGAGCATAAGGTGTTTGCGCCATCAAAGGGAGCGCGGCGACAAGCAGAGCTACCAGGCCGATCAACAGAACAGAGAGCTTCTTCATGTATTCATCCTTTACTGTTTGGTGTTAGGGCCAGATGAGCGACGACCATCGGCGATAGGGGTCCCCCGCGAGTACTGACACAGGAATAATCGAAGGCTTCGGCAGCGATGAGGGACATGAAATCCTGTCTCCTCCGTTGCGAACTGAAAAGCTTCCTGCCGAGACATCCAAAGATTGAGGCACCCCAGCGCAGCAATCGTACTCCATTGGCGCCGTCCTGTCGATACCCCAGAAATGCAAAAGGCGCGCTACGAGAGCGCGCCTGATGCGAAAAAAAGGGTTGAGTTAGTTGGGCATTGCCACCATGGCCGGATACAGGTTATTGGCCTGGTAAGTGCCGATTCCAGTCACCAGATCGTAGCCGGTTCGAGCCTCGCAGTCCAATCCGCAACTTCCATTGGTTCCCGTAGTGATGTCATGGAAATCCGTGGCGTAGTTGCTGCTGTAGAGGCTGTAGAGGTCTGGGTCTGCCATGCTGAGCGTGTTATGACCCTGGGCCACACGCCCCGAGTTCACCAGAGTAAAGAACGAGCCCCAGTCTGGCGTAGCCACACTGGTGCCGCCCACCTGCACCCAGCCGCCGTAACTATAGGTGTCGTACACCGGAACGCCGGTGCCGGGATTGGCATCAGAGGCAATGTCGGGCACGCATCTCTGTCCGTTCGGTGAATACGGTGCGCACGCCGCGACCTGCCACGACGGCTCCGCCTCGCAACCGACACAACTGATTCCGCCGCCGCTGCCGTTCCAGGCCGACTCGGACCCGTAGTTCAGTGAAAGAGGAGTGGCCGCGGGGACAGATGAGCTCAAAGCCAAGGTGGTACCACCCGCGGCAACCACGCAAGGTGAAGTCGAGGGATAGATGGTTCCGTGTCCGCCGTCGCCGGTAGCAGCGACATTGGTCACGGGCTGGCCGTTACCGTTCGTAATGTTGCAGAAGTAGACATCGTACGCGTCCTCACCCTGCGAGTCGCTACCGCCCCAGCTCATGGAGACTACGGAAGCGTTATACGGCGGCTGCGAGGCCACCGCGACGGCAGCGAGCAGATCGGTGTAGCTGTTGCTGGCGGCTTCGACCAGGACGATGTTGGCCGCCGGCGCCAGGGCGCAGGCCTGTTGGGCGTCGAGCGATTCCTCCAGGTCCCAACCCTGACCCTCAATTGTGCCCAGGACCACCACGGTAAAGCTGCAGGGCGCGAAGTGGAAATAATTCGCGTAGAACGCCACGTCATTCGTGATGTTCGGATCCTTGTAGGCGTCAACCAAGGCAATCGTCATCCCCGCTCCCGCGTTGGGGATCCGGTTAAAGCCATAGGCTGATTTAAAGTTCACCGGCAAAATGCCGGTCGGGTTGTTTTGATGGTTTGCGTCCATAACCACAACATTCGTGTGGGCAGAACCTGGAGGAGCATAGGGCGCTTGCGCCATCAAGGGAAGCGCGGCTACAAGCAGAACTGCCAGACCAATCGACAGAATAGAGAGCTTCTTCATGTATTCATCCTTTACTGTTTGATGTTAGGGCTAGATGAGCGCCGACCCTTGGAGAGAGGGGGGCCCGCGAGTACTGACCAGGAATAACCGAAGGCTTCGGCAGCGTTAGGGGACACGAAATCTTGTCTCCTAGGTTGCGAACTGAAAAGCTTACTGCCGAGACGTTCCAAAGATTGAGGCACTCCAGCGAGGTAATCGTACTCCACTACCGTCGTCCTGTCGATACCGAAAGATGTAAATTTTTGGCCCTAAGTTATGACTCATAGTACTACTTACGATAGTAATAGCAGCAAAACGATTACCTATTAGAGATTACGCCGGTGAATGGAAGGATGAGAACAACAACCGGGCACACTCAGTTTCCTAATGCACCATCGTCAGGTGTTCCAGAAGCGGTCCCAGTGCCAGGGCGGGAAAATAGCTGAGAGCGGAGACAATGAGCGCTGTCGAGGTCAGCAGGACAGCGAACGACAGGGAGTTGGTGGGCAGCGTACCGGCGCTATCCGGAGTGGGCTGTTGGGCTGCGAACATCCCGGCCAACCCCAACGCTGGAATCGCCAATCCAAAGCGACCTACCATCATGGTTATGGCTGTGGTGAGGTTGTAAAAGACACTGTTGGTGTTGAGTCCGGCAAAGTTCTGGCCGTTGTTCGCGTTGGCCGAGGCATAGGCGAAAAGAATTTCCGTGAATCCGTGCGTACCAGTATTGGTACCAAGGCCGGCGAGGCCCGCCCGGGTCAACACCGCCAGCGCGGTGAACAACAGGATAGAAATCGAGCTGGCAAGGATGTACAGCATGATCATCTTGCTTTCCGGGGCGCGAATTTTCTTGCCCAGAAATGCCGGGGTGCGTCCGATCATCAACCCAGCGAGAAACAGCGCGACCAGCGCAATCATGATGATGCTGTAGAGTCCGGTTCCCAGGCCGCCAAAGACGATTTCTCCCAGCAGCATATTCACCAGCGGCACCATGCCTCCGATGGGCGTGTAGCTGTCATGCATGGAGTTGTAGGAGCCGGTCGCGGTATTCGATGTGGTTACCGCCGTCAATACCGACGAGGTTATGCCAAACCTGACTTCTTTTCCTTCCATGTTGCCGCCGGCTTGGGCGGCGCCGGCATGGATGTTCAGCGAGCGCGCCAGCAACGGGTTGCCGTGCTGTTCGGCCCAGCCGCAGATCAGCAACCCAATCACAAACAGGAAGACCATGACCCGGTACAGAAGCCAGCCATGCCGCGGCCTCCCGACCATCAATCCGTAGGTATAGGTGAAGGCCGCCGGAAGCACTGCGATGGCCAGCATTTCGATGAAGTTGGCCAGCGGTGTGGGATTCTCGTAGGGATGGGCGCCATTCGCGTTGAAGAAGCCGCCTCCATTGGTGCCCAGGTTCTTGATGATTTCCAGCGCGGCTACCGGTCCCTGCGCGATGGTTTGCCGCGCGCCCTCAAGGCCTGCTGCTTGCGTGTAGGGATGGAAGTTCATCGGCACGCCCTGCCACACCAGAACCAGCGCGCCAACTACTGACAGTGGCAGCAGTACCCAAAGCATCGAGCGGACAAGATCGACCCAAAAGTTGCCGATGGTTTCGGCGCGATCGCGCGCCAGGCCGCGAACGAAAGCCACACCCACCGCCAAGCCCGCTGCGCCCGCCAGAAAGTTTTGCACGGTCAGGCCGACGATCTGACTGAAATAGCTCAGCGTGGTTTCTCCTCCATAGGCTTGCCAGGTGCTAGTGGTGGAGAAACTGACCGCTGTGTTCATTGCCAGGTCGGGCGTCATGGGCGTGGTCATGTAGGACGAAAAGAACCAAGGGAGGAAATGTTGCAGACGCAGGATGGCGTAGAGAAGCAACGTACCAGTCATACCGAAGACGACAAACGCGCCGGCATATTCCTGCCAGCGCATCTCCACTTCCGGCTTTACGCCGGTCAGCCGGTAGAGGAAGCGCTCCAAGGGACATAACAAGGGATCGAGAAGGGTGCCCTCGCCGCTGAAGACGCGGGCCATGTAGCGCCCAACCGGCTTGACCAGTAGCGTCACCGCAAGCAGGAAGGCAGCATACTGGATGAGGGCGCTCATCGGCGCGCTCTCCGGAGTCTGGGATGCAAATGGAGCCTCCAACTCATTGGACTACCGGCTTCATAAGTTTTTTGTAAAAAGGTCATAAAGCATGTGCAAGGGAAATGCTGTTTAGACGGCGAGTGGCACATCATTCCAGCAAGAGAAATCCCCGCCCAGGCAGTTCAGTCACTACGCTACGAAAGGGGAAGGGTCCGCGGAAGCCGGCGAAACACACTCGACTTCCGCGCAGAGGGAAAGCCTACGGAAACACGGCAAACACAACCCCGTAGCCGTATGCTCCGCCTTGATTGGTAGTGCCGTAGAGCCTGTTTGCAAACGTCACCAGGTTGCTGTACGAGTACAAACCATCCGTTCCACCGGTGAAGCTGTAAAGCAACGAATAGGTCCAGGTTCCTCCTGCTCCTGGTACAAGCTCATAGACCGTGCCGGCGCTGTCCTGGCCGTCGCAGTGCGTGGTGGCGTATAGGGTGCCGGAGGAAGACAACATCAAATTGCGAAAGGTGCCAGAAATTCCCCAACCTGCAAGGCTGTCAATCGCGTTGAAATTCCAGCCGCTTCCCGCGGGAGTGAGTTCGAAGATGGAACCTCCGCCCTGGCTTCCGCCTTCGGTCGCCGCACCGTAGAAGTTGCCGAGGCCATCGGCAATCAGTCCGGCGTAGGGCACACCGCCGTCGTTCTGGTTCTGGAAGTTGTAGACGATGGTTTCGGCCCAGGAGTGCTGCTTGTTCAGCTCAAAGATGGTTCCGTATCCGCCCGTGCCGCCAGCCGAAGTCGTACCCAGAACATCGCCTGCAGAGTCGAGGGTCACGCCTGCGTATGGAACGGCGCCGTCCGTGCCCGTGCCGAAGCTATGCAGGACCGTCTCCCCCCAGATGACGCCCCTCGGGCTGAGCATGAAGACCGCGCCATTGCCGTTCGCGCCGCCGGCCGAGGTCGTGCCGTACAGATTGCCGGCGCTGTCGAACACCAGACCGCCTAGAGGCGCAGAGCCATCGCTGCCGGAACCGAAGTTGTGGAGAATCGTCTTGGTGTTATTGACGATGCGGAAGACGGTTCCTCCGCCGAACGCGCCGCCTGCCGACGTGGTGCCGTACAAGTGCCCCTGGGCATCCTCAATCAGAAAGCTCTGCGGAGTGGAGCCGTCGGCGCCGCCTTCGAAGGCATAGATGGTCTGGAGGATTCCTAGCGGCGAGAGGCGGAAAACCGTGCCGGCGTTATGGGCTCCGCCTGCGCTGGTTGTGCCATACATGTAGCCCGCTGCGCCCATCATCAAACCGTTGAGCGGGTTGGCGCCATCCGTACCGCCGGTGAAATTGTGAATCACATTGAACGATTGCGCCCGCATGCTCTGCACCAGCACGAAAGAGCTTGCAAGCACCAAAACAAGAGTGAACGGCCTGGCGAGTGGGAAACGTCTGGCTTCCATAGGTTGCTCCTTCCAATGTGTGAAAAGTGGTCACGTGAACCTAGCCTTTGCTGTTCACGAGCCGGACGAAGGTTGGGTGGCCGGATTCTAAGAAAGTGGTTCAGGGTTGTCAAGGCACAACTGTGCCGGGTAGTGTCCCATTTTTTCAAAATTCGGGCACTACCCTGTGCAGGGGCGGGGAGATACTGCTTCTACTGGCTGCTGGCTACTGCCCACCCAATATCTGGAAGAAGCGAATGATCGACTCGATGCCGCGATAGAAGTTCGGAATGTGGAACTTCTCGTTGGGCGCGTGCAGATTGTCGTCCGGCAGGCCCATGCCCATCATGATGCTGGGAACCTTCAAGTCCATCTCAAACTGAGTGACGATAGGAATCGATCCACCCGAGCGGATATAAACCGTATCTTTGTTGAAGATCTCGTGCATGGCCTCAACCGCCGCGCGCGCGTACGGGTTGTCGGTGTTCACCACGCAAGCCGGACCTTTGCTGTGTATCTTGATGTTGACCTTGATGCCCTTGGGCGTAATCTTCTTCACGTAATCGCTGTACTTCTTGAAGATGTCGTCGGCGTCCTGGTTGGGTACCAGCCGCATCGAGACCTTCGCTGACGCGCGCGCCGGAATCACCGTCTTCGCGCCGGGGGCTTGGAAGCCGCCGATGATGCCGTGGACTTCCAGCGTCGGCCGCGCCCAGGTGCGATAGAGCACCGAGTATCCCGCCTCGCCGGTCAGCACATCGGAACCGACCTCGGCCTTGCGATAGTCTTCTTCGTTGAACGGCAGACGCTCCCAGGCTCTCAACTCATCATCGGTCGGCTTCTGCACCGCGTCGTAAAAGCCGGGGATCAGAACCTTGCCGTCAGCGTCCTTGAGCTTGCTAATGATTTCGATCAGCCCAAAGATGGCATTTGGCGCAGCTCCGCCGTAAACGCCGGAGTGCAGGTCGGTCTTCGCGCCCTGCGCTTCGATCTCGGTATAGACGAGCCCGCGTAGGCCGACGCACAGCGTAGGAAGATCGGGTGCGAACAGCTCGGTATCGGTCACCAGCGCGAAATCGCACTTCAGTTTTCCCGATGTGGCGTTGGCCTTCACGAACTCCTCGATGCTCTCGCCGCCTACTTCTTCTTCACCCTCGAAAAGCACCCGAACGTTGATGGGCAGCTTGCCGCCGCCAGCCTTAAACAGCGACTCATACGCTTTCATCTGCATCCAGAGCTGGCCCTTGTCATCGACGGCCCCGCGCGCATAGATGTTGTTGTTGCGCTGGGCCGGTTCTGTCCAATTTTGCTTTGCAGTTTGTACTTCCTCGCCCTTCAGGGGACAGGCATCCTTATCTACGAACGGGGGCGACTTCCACTCGTCCAGCGGCTCGGCCGGCTGAACATCAAAATGCGCGTAGCACAGCGCGGTGGGCTTGCCGGCAGCGTGCAGCCAGTCGGCGTAAACCAGCGGATGTCCCTGCGTGGGGATGATCTCGACGTTCTCGAACCCGATGCGTTTCAAGTCGGCGGCTACCACTTTGGCGGCCTTGCGAACGTCAGCTTTGTGCTCTTCGTCGGTGCTGACGCTGGGAATGCGCAGCAAATCCTTCAGCTCTTCCAAAAAGCGCTGCTGGTTATCGCGTGCATAAGAAATTGCAGAGGAAACGGCGGCGGATGACATAAGAAAACTCCCTCCTGATTGGAACAATACCGATAGGCAAACCTTGAAGTATATCGCACCGAAGGCGGGTGGATGCGATGCTCGAGCCAGGTACGCTGCACTTGCATACTTGGTACGGCTCACGGCATCATTCCTAAGCGCGAGCGAGGAGCCAATGCCGAAAGACACCGTGGTTGACGTCGAAGGCAAGCACCTGAAACTGTCGAACCTCGACAAGGTGCTATATCCCGAAGCCGGCTTCACCAAGGGACAGGTGATCGACTATTACGTTCGTATCGCTCCCTTCATACTGCCGCATCTGCACGGCCGCCCGCTCACCATGAAGCGCTATCCCGATGGCGTGAACGGCATGTTTTTTTACGAGAAGAATTGCCCGTCGCACCGTCCTGAATGGGTAAAGACGGCACGCGTCTGGAGCGAAGGCAACAACCGTTGGATGGACTACTGCCTCTTCGAGGACTTGCCGACACTGGTGTGGGCCGCAAACCTCGCTGACCTGGAACTGCACACCAGCCTGTCGCTAGGCAAGAACATTCTGCACCCGACGTTCCTCGTCTTCGACCTCGATCCCGGCGCGCCGGCCAACATCGTGCAATGCTGCCAGGTCGGACTGTGGGTGCGCGACATCTTCGCCAAACTACAGTTGCAGAGTTTCGCAAAAACCTCGGGATCGAAGGGTCTGCAAATTTACGTTCCGCTGAATACCGCCGTGACCTACGAGCAAACGAAGTCCTTTGCCCATGAGCTGGCACGGCTGCTGGAGCGACAACATCCACAGCTCGTCGTCTCCGACATGAAGAAGTCGCTGCGCACGAACAAGGTCCTTGTGGACTGGAGTCAGAATGACGATCACAAGACCACTGTGTGCGTGTACTCGTTGCGCGCTAAAGAGCGGCCGACGGCTTCCACGCCCGTGAAGTGGGAAGAGGTCAAGAACTGCCTGAAGAAAGGCGATCCGAGCTTGCTGGCGTTCGAGGCAGGGCAAGTGCTGGAGCGCGCGAAGAAATACGGTGACCTGTTCGCGCCGGTGCTGAAGTTGAAGCAAAAGATGCCGCCGCTGGAAGCGCTACAAGGGATGGAAACCGGCGGCGTCGCGGCGCTCCAAAATCCAGCACGACCCCGTAAGCAAGGGGGAACTTCAGCTCGCGTTGGCTCGAGAAAAAAGCGCGCCAGCAGTGCAAGACCCGGGTGAAAGCTAATTGCTGAACACGCTGGTGGTGAGCATTGCCCCACTCCCCAACTCGCTACTGCAATCGTTCCGGCGTGACCTGCTCATCCAGAAAAGCGACCGACTGCACGCCTGAGACTTCGAAGCGCTTGCGGCAGCGAGGGTTCTTGCATGCCACCAGGTCGTCGCGGCGCACCATATAAGAGCGCGCTTTGGCGAACTTGGCGCGGTCGCGCTCGTCGGCACGGGGCGGCAACTGCCGGCGCTTAGTGCGGACGAACCAGCCCAGGTCGTACTCCGCAGACTGATGACAGTGCGGACAGCTCAGGCTCGCCTTCTTTGTCTGCTGCCGCTCCTCATAGAAATCGCGCTCGTCCATTCCCGCCTCCGTTCAGCAGCCACAAGCCGTTAAACTACCCTGTTAGCAGCATTAAAACACAATTACACTGAGCAGGAGGGCGCGAGTAGATTACGCGGCTCGAGTATCAGGCATTTGGTAGTTGTCACTCACGGGGAGGCAACAAAGGCCCAGCGAGGAGATCACCGGGCCTTGCCTGTGTGTCTGCTGAGGAAACCGTCGCCCGCAGGTGTATGGGTATGAGGGGAATGTAAGCCTGCGTCGTTTTGCCGCCTATACTCGTTTAAGTCCGGCGGCCGGTTTCACCGCTGTTGCTTGAATCATATTGCCGCCATAGTCGCTTTGGACCAATACCCCAATCAGCGTAGTGGCATGCCTCTTTAGTAGTAGCGAGCTCCGGCTGCAAATGATAAGCAGCCGCCGCATCCTCGCTGCCACGCTGGTACAGTTACACTTTGAGAAATGGCCCGCACCACCATCCTGGAGTATCTGGACAACTTCCGGCAGCATTCGCGTGAGATCGCTTACGTCCATCGCCGGGGATATCGCACTCAACGATGGACCTATGGCGATGTGCTGGCCAATGCCTACCGCTTCGCCCGGGAACTGGAGGCGCGCAGCATCGGCGAAGACGACAAGGTTCTCATCTGGGGGGAGAACTGCGCCGAATGGATCGCAGTCTTTTTCGGATGTCTGCTGCGCGGCGCAATAGTCGTTCCCATCGACAAGATCGCCGCTCCCGACTTCGCCCAGCGTGTTGGCGAGCAGGTCGACGCCAAGCTTTGTGTCGGCACGCCGCAGAATCAAATTCATGGCGTCCCGTCGCTTCATCTCGAAGCTTTGCGTGAGGAGATTGCAGCGCGCCCGGATTCCCCGCTCATCCCACCAGCTCTGACACGCAACGACATTGTCGAAATCGTCTTCACCTCCGGCACGACCGCCGAGCCGCGCGGCGTCGTCATCTCGCATGGCAACATTCTGGCGAACCTGGAACCGCTGGAGCGCGAGATCGACAAGTATCGGCGCTATGAGCGCATCTTCCATCCCCTGCGCTTTCTGAATCTGCTGCCGCTCAGCCACGTCTTCGGGCAGTTCCTGGGGATTTTCCTGCCGCAGCTTCTCGCCGCAACTGTCATCTTTCAAGACACGCTGAATCCGTCCGAGGTAATTCAAGTCATCAAGAAGGAGCGCGTGTCCGTCGTCGTCGCCGTGCCACGGCTGATGGAGTCGCTTAAGGACAAGATCGAGCGCGATCTGGAGGCGACAGGTAAGCTGGCGAGTTTCCAGCGCCAATTCGCGGCTGCGAAGGGCGAGCACTTCGTGAAGCGCTGGTGGCGCTTTCGCCGAATTCACAATCAATTCGGCTGGAAGTTCTGGGCCTTCATCTCGGGCGGCGCGGCGCTCGATGCCGAGACGGAAGAGTTCTGGCGCTGCCTGAGCTTCGTCGTAATTCAAGGCTACGGCCTCACGGAGACTACCTCGCTGATTTCGCTCAATCATCCCTTCCGTGTCGGCGAACGCTCCATCGGCAAAGTTTTGGAAGGCCGCGAGATCAAGCTCGATGAGAGCGGCGAAATCCTGGTGCGCGGCGCCAACGTCGCCGCCGGCTACTGGCAAGGCAAGGAGCTGAAACCGGTGCTGAACGAGGAGGGCTGGTTTCACACTGGCGACATCGGCGAGCTCGACGCCGAGGGCAATCTCTACTTCAAGGGCCGCAAAAAGAACGTCATCGTCACCCGCGAGGGCATGAAGGTTTATCCCGAAGACCTGGAGGCTGCGCTGCGCCAGCAGCCTGAGGTTCGAGACTGCGTTGTCGTCGGCCTGGAGCAGGGTGGAAATGCGGAGCCTTGCGCGGCGCTGATTCTCCGTGACTCAGCCGATCCGCAGACGGCCGTCAAGCACGCCAACCAGCATCTGGCCGATTATCAGCAGGTGCGGCGCTGGCTGATCTGGCCGGACGACGACTTCCCTCGTACGCCCACGCAGAAGCCGAAGACCGCCGTCATCCAGGCATCAGTGCAGCAGCACTTCGCTTCGCCTGACCGCAGCTCCCCTGCCGATTCGCAAAGCGCGCTGGGCGATCTGATCGCGCGCATCACCGGCCGCAAGGTTGGCGCGATTGCACCCGATGCCCGGCTCGAAGGCGATCTGAACCTGAACTCTATGGATCGTGTCGAGTTGATGAGCGCGCTGGAAGACCGCTACCAGGTCGATTTGAATCAGGCGGACTTCACCAAGGTTAGCACCGTCGGTGATCTGGAACGCCTACTCCGCGAGCCGCAGAAATCGCCGCTTACCGGATACCGCTATCCGCGCTGGGCGCAGCGCTGGCCTATCACCTGGATTCGCGAATTCATCTATTACCTGCTCGCCTGGCCGGCCACGATGATCATGGCCCACCCGAAGATCGTTGGCCGCGAAAACCTGCGCGGCGTCGATGGGCCGCTGCTCATCAGCTGCAATCACGTTACCTACATCGATGTCGGTTTTGCACTGATCGCGCTGCCGCCGCGCCTGCGCCGCAAGCTGGCGGTCGGCATGCTAGGCGAGTTGCTGTGGCAGATGCGGCGTCCGCCGCAGGAGTGGAACCCCTTTCTGCGCCTATCCTACAAAGTGGGATACTACCTTGTGGTAGCTCTATTCAATGTCTTCCCGCTGCCGCAGCAGTCGAGCGTGCGCGAGAGCTTTGCCTACGCCGGCGAGTCGGTCGACCGCGGCTATAGCGTTCTGGTTTATCCCGAAGGCCAGCGCACGCTGGATGGCAAGCCATCGCCCTTCCGCTCGGGATTTGGCATGTTGGCGTCGCGGCTGAATGTTCCAGTGCTACCGTTGCGAATCGATGGCCTGTGGGAGATGAAGCTGAAGAACCACAAAATCGCTCGCCCCGGCCAGTTGAGGGTGGTGATTGGGAAACCCATGCGCTTCCCGCCGGACACGCCGCCGGAGGAAATTACCAACAGCGTGGAGCACGTCACGTGGTCGATGTGAGAACAAAGAAACGCGTTTCGAACTCGCTGCGTTCCCCAGCGACAAGCTACGCTGCTGCTACGGCTGCGGATGCGATGGTGGCGAAGGAGCATTGGTGTCGTATGACTTTGGCGGCAACAAGAACTGTACTCCGAAATATCCCACAAAGTAGGGATGGTTCGGACTGGCGGGTTCCAGCCCGCGTCCCGCCATCATCAGGAGCACAATCGGGCTGTGGATGCGATAACGGCCGCCGAGTTCAAGCGTGGGCTGGCTCTGGTAAGGATTGTAGGTGCTTTGGGAATAGAACTCCGCATCGAGCTCGAATTTGGGAGTGAACGTGTGTCCGACGACGAGGCCGGTCAGCCAGCCATCCGGCCCCTTGTGAACGAAGTTATAACCGACTTCGAAATCCACATCGACAGGACCGAGTTTGTGGGAAAACTCGAAGGGGAGCAGGAAAGCATCGCTCTGCGGCGTGATGCCGCGGCGAACCGAATCGTTGGGATTGTTGACGAATCCCTGGGGGAAGGTCGAGATCGACCAGCCGGACTCTCCGGCGTCGTAGAAGCGCCACTTGACTCCAAAATTCGATTGTCCCAAGCCAAACTTGGCTGCTGCCGGAAGATCGTGGACCCGCAGCCAGGCATTCTCGTAGGTAAGCTGGATGCGGTCGCCGATACCGAAGTTGATGTCGACATCGGGCGTATGGCTGACCGAATTATTGCTATAGAAAAACGGAATGTAGCCGACATTGATCTCCCAGTTGTTTGGACCGGGAGTGCCGGGATCGTTGGTGTAATAAGGCGGACCGCCTTGGCCAAATGCGGAGCCGGCAACCATCAAAAGGCCGAGAAACAGGATAGGAATCCGCAGCATGATTACAAGCCTGTTCAGGCGTCTCCTCACTTCACCCATGGACGCAGGCGCGGCAGCCAGCGGCGGACGTTCCGGCAATACTCTTCGTACTCGGCGCCGAACATTCTTCGCAGTGTCGGCTCTTCATACAGCAAGACGAACAAGACCACGCAGAGCACAAAAACGGCCGCTACCGTTATGGCGGCCGTATTCGCGCGTCCGAAGATGACCCATAGCCCCAACCATCCCATGAGGAACCCGACGTACATGGGATTTCGCACATAGCGATAGAAGCCCACCACCACCAGATGCTTTGGCGGAGCCATCGGCGCTGGAGTTCCGCGTCCCGTCCATCCGAAGTCCCATATACAGCGAAGCGCCACCGCGAATCCGAGGGCGGAAGGAATGGCCGCGAGCCAGCGCCATCGTCCGCCGCCTGCTGCGTCACGGTGGAAGCCCAGCCAGGGCGGCAGCAGCCAGAACCAAAGCGCCAGGAACGCCGCTCCCACAGTCAGCGAGGCAAGAGCCGTCAGCCACCCCCCGCCATGGTCGGCACGTCGAAGCGTTGCAGCTTCTCTAGCCATCGGATTGCCTCCTGCACGGAGTATGCTGCCATGACGGACGGGCCGCAGGCAAAAGCTGCTTCACGGTGGCCCCGACCGCGATGTGACGCGCGTCATAGCTCTGCCGCCGGCGCAAGTGATATGAATATCCGTTTGCCGTAAGAGGATTCACCCATCGAAACCGATGGGCGTTTCGCTTCCCTCTTCGCGGCAGAGGAATCAATGCGCAATGCCGTTCTCAAACTCTGGCCCGAGATCGAGTGGATTCAGTCGCCCGAGCTTCGCGAGCAGGTGACGAGGACCTGGCAGCGTGCACTGGAACTCAGCCCGCTTACGCCTGACGACCTGAATCGCATCCCGTTCACGCTGCTGGTGCCCAACTGTCCCACGACGTTTATGGAGCACAAGCGCTGCGTGGTGCACATTGCGCGCAAGGCCGCCGAGAGCATGATTGCGTTCCTGGGCCGCGCCTTGCCTATCGACATGGATACAGTGATTGCAGGCGCGATCCTCGCCGACGTGGGCAAGCTGCTGGAATATGAGAGCGTCGGCGGCAAGACGAGGCAGAGCAAGCGCGGCGAGATGCTGCGCCATCCTTTCACCGGCGTGGCGCTGGCGATGGCATGCGGGGTGCCCGACGCAGTCTGCCACATCATTGCGGCGCATGCTGCCGAAGGCGACTTAGTGAAACGCACTACCGAGGCCTACATCGTCCACCACGCCGACTTCATGGCGTTTCTCCCGTTCAAGAACCGAGCGGAGTGACGGAGAAGATTCTTATGGCGACCACGACAGCCCCGACCAAGACCGTGAGCAAGCCTGCCATCACTACCACAATGTCAGAGTGGGCCGCCGGCCTGCAGTTCGAGCACCTTTCGCAAGAGGCGGTTTACCAGACCAAGCGCTTCCTGCTGGACAGCATGGGCTGCGCACTCGGGGGATATCAGCAGCATGACGTAGGCATCGCACTTGAAGTGCTGGACGAGATCGCCGGCCCCGGCAAGGCGACGATGATCGGCAGCGGCAAGGAGATGGATGCAGTTTCGGCCTCGCTCGCTAACGCGCTGATGATTCGCTGTATGGACTACAACGATATTTATTGGAAGCAGGACCCCTCGCATCCCTCCGATATCTTCCCTGCTGCGATTGCGGCCTGCGAGCGCATTGGCAGCGATGGCCGCGAGCTGATCGTCGGGCTGGTGCTCGGCCATGAATTCGAGATGCGATTGTGCGAAGCGGCCTTCCCGGGCATCCGCGAGCGCGGTTGGCATCATGCCACACTGACGGCGTTCGTCTCGCCCATCGTCGCCGGCCGCATGCTGCACCTTACTCCGCAGCAGATTCAGCATGCTATCGGCATCAGCGCCAGCGCGCGCGCCACACTGGGCGCAGTCACCGCGGGCAAGCTGACGATGATGAAGAACACCGTCGACCCGCTAGCCACACAGAGTGGGATGTTGGCGGCATTGCTGGCGGAAAAAGGTTACACCGGCCCGGAGCATGTTATCGATGGCAAAGAAGGGCTGGTGCAATGCCTCGGGCCGGAGTGGAAGCTGGATATTCTGACCGATGGGCTGGGCGAATCCTGGCGTATCACACAATGTGGGATGAAAGCATTTCCCACCGAAGCGCTGACCCACACCCCAATTTCGGCGGTGCTAGCCCTGGTGAAAGACCATGACCTCAAGCCTCACGATATCGCCAGAGTGCACATCCGCACTACGGCACGCGGAGCAGACATACTCAGCGATCCCAGCAAGTACGATCCGCGCAGCAAGGAAACCGCCGACCACTCGCTGCCGTATGTCATTGCCGCCGCGATTGCCGAACGCCAGGTTACGCCAGTGCAGTTCACGCCGGCGAGGATCATGGATCCGGTAATTCGAGCCCAGCTCCACAAGATCGTCGTCACTGCCGACCCTGAAATCGAGAAGGTGTTTCCGGCGCTGCAGCGCGTGATCGTGAGAATTCACACGATTGACGGCCGCGAATTCGTGCAACAACTCGACTTTCCGAAAGGCGATCCACGGAACCCACTGACTGACAAAGAAGTGGAAGAAAAGTTTGAAGCGCTGGCCGAGCCGGTGATGTCGCGCGAGGCTCGCCGGCGCGCCATCGACGCCGTCTGGAACCTGGAAAAGCAGACAAGCGTGAGCCAACTAATGAGGCTGTTCAAGGCGGATCGCGCGGTTCCGGCAGGAGATCACTGATGGGACAGACCATGGTTGAAAAGATCGCGCAATCCCACATGGCAGAGGGCCCGCATCGCCCGCTGCACGCTGGAGACTTTCTTACTATCCGTCCGCACCATGTGATGACCCACGACAATACCTCGGCAGTGATGAAGAAATTCAAGGCCATCGGCGCCGAGCGCGTGCACGATCGTGCGCAGCCCGTCTTCACCGCCGATCACGACATTCAGAACACGGAAGAATCGAACCTGGCGAAGTATCGCAGCATGGAAGTTTTTGCGCGCGAGCACGGCATCGACTTCTATCCGCCCGGCACGGGCATTGGCCACCAGATTATGGTGGAGGAAGGCTTCGTGCTGCCGGGAACGTTCGTCGTCGCCTCGGATTCGCACTCCAACATGTACGGCGCGCTGGGCGCAATCGGCACGCCCGTGGTCCGCACCGACGCCGCTGCCATCTGGGCGACGGGCGAGTTCTGGTGGCAGATTCCGCGCACCGTTCAAGTGGTGCTGGAGGGCAAGCTGCCGCCGGGTGTGACCGGCAAAGACGTGATCGTCACGCTCTGCGGCCTCTACAACCGCGAGGAGGTGCTGAATGCGGCGGTCGAGTTCACCGGCGCCGGCGTGGCGTCGCTCAGCATGGACGCGCGCTTGAGCATCGCCAACATGTCCACCGAGTGGGGCGCGCTGGTGGGGTGGTTCCCGGTGGACGAGGTCACGTTGGATTACCTTGCGGCGCGGAATCGCGTTCTGCGGGCGCGGGGCATCATGCGTATCCCCAAAGAGAAGTTCGCGGAATGGCGCGCCAATCCTCCGGCTCCGGACCCTGACGCGGCCTATGCTGGACGCATTGTGCTCGATCTTGCCGAGGTCACGCCACATGTTTCCGGACCGGACACGGTGCAGGTGATGCAGTCCGTGGCCGAGATCGCGAAGAAAAAAGTTGCCATCCAGAAGGCCTATCTTGTCTCCTGCGTCAACTCGCGGCTGGAAGACCTGGAAGCTGCGGCGAAGGTTTTGCGTGGCAAGAAAATCGCTGAGGGCGTGCAATTCTATCTCGCCGCAGCCAGCCGCTCGATACAGCAAGAAGCTGAACAACGCGGAATCTGGCAGGTGTTTCTCGATGCTGGGGCGCACGCCCTGCCGTCAGGCTGCGGCCCATGCATCGGCCTAGGCACGGGATTGCTTGAAGCTGGTGAAGTCGGCATTTCCGCCACGAATCGAAATTTCAAGGGCCGCATGGGCTCGCGCGACGCGCAATGCTATCTCGGCAGTCCCGAAGTTGTTGCGGCGTCGGCCGTCGCGGGATGTATTTGCCGGCCAGGACAGCCTAAGTCCCACAATGTGGCATACAACTTCGAAGAGTTCGCTGCTGCACCGGTCGCGCCGGAAAAAGTCGAGATCCTTCCAGGATTTCCGGAGAGGGTCCGTGGCCGGCTGGTCTTTCTGCCGCAAGACAACCTGAATACCGACGGGATCTACGGTAAGGATTACACCTATCGCGAGGATGTGACGCCGGAGATGATGGCGCGGGTGGTGATGGAAAACTACGATCCGCAATTCGCGGCGCGGACGGCAGCGGGCGATGTTGTGGTTGGCGGATTCAACTTCGGCACCGGCTCCAGCCGCGAACAGGCGGCGACGGCGCTGAAGTGCAAAGGCATTGCGTTGGTGATCGCGGGCAGCTTCTCGCAGACTTATCTGCGCAACGCCTTCAACAACGGCTTCCTGTGCATCGAGGCGCCGGAGCTGGTAAATCGCCTGCGCTCGAAATTTGCCGACGACGTCGCGCGCAGGGAGAAGACCATCATTCCCGGTGACGTAATCGAAGTGGATTTTGCTGCCAGCACGATTCACTGGGCAGGCGAGGAGTATGCGTTCCCGGCGCTGGGCAGCGTGCCGCAAGCACTGGTGATTGCCGGAGGAGTAGAGAACCTGGTCAGCCGCAAGCTGGGAATTGGCATGGCCGCAGCGCTGGGTTAGGAAACTCCCACAATGGGGGAGTTGTCGATGTCCGGTGAAAACTGGAGCCTGACAACAGGGGTCCTTCGACTCCGGCGGTACAAAGAGTGTACCGCCTCCGCTCAGGATGACAGTTTGTAACAATTGGAGCACGCAATCATGGCAAAACGTACGATCGTAACTATGCCGGGCGATGGCATTGGCAATCAGGTCTTGCCGGAGGCGATTCGCGTGCTCGATGCCGTCGGCTTCGAGGCTGACTACGTGCACGCCGACATCGGCTGGAAGTGCTGGACCAAGGAAGGCAACGCTCTGCCTGAGCGCACCATCGATTTGCTTCGTCAGCACAAAGTGGGGCTCTTTGGCGCTATCACCTCCAAGCCCAAGAAAGAAGCTGAAGCAGAGCTAAGTCCCGCACTCAAGAGCAAGGGCCATCAGTACTTCAGCCCCATCGTCGCCATGCGGCAGAAATTCAACCTCGACATCTGCATGCGGCCATGCCTGTCGTTTCCCGGCAATCCGCTGAACTTCATTCGCAAAAAACCCGCGGGCGGATTCGAGGTGCCGAAAATCGATGTGGTAATTTTTCGCCAGGGCACGGAGGGCCTGTATTCCGGCGTCGAGTGGAGCAACCCTCCCCGCCAGGTCCACGAAGCCTTGCGCACACATCCCAAGTTCAAGCCGTTCGAGAACGTTGCCGGCGAAGACCTCGCGATCTCGGTGCGGATCATCACCCGCCCGGCGGCGCGCCGTATTTGCGAAGCTGCGTTCCAGCATGCGCGCAAGTTCGGTTATAAATCGGTCACGATCTGCGAAAAACCCAACGTGCTGCGCGAGACATCGGGCCTGATGGAAGAGGTCGCCAAGGAAGTGCAAAAGCAATACAGCGATATTCCGCTGTGGTCCACCAACATCGACGCGCAGACCATGTGGCTCACCAAGAATCCGGAGGACTACGGCGTGATTGTCGCCAGCAACCTGTTCGGCGATGTGATCAGCGACGCTTTCGCCGGGCTGGTCGGCGGCCTCGGCTTCGCCGCTTCGGGCAATATCGGCGAGGAGGTCGCGGTCTTCGAGCCGACGCATGGCTCGGCGCCGAAGTACGCGGAACTTGATCCGCCGATCGTCAACCCTATTGCGATGATCCTTTCGGCGGCGATGATGCTCGATCACCTCGGCGAGCACCTCAAAGCCGAGAGAATTCGCACTGCAATCGCGGCGGTGGTCGGTGAAGGAAAGGTGCGAACCTACGACATGCTGCGCATCTCCGGCGGCGCCCGCTCGCTGGCGCAGGGCGCGGCTTCGACGACACAGATGACCGACGCCATCCTGGAGCAACTTGGCGCCGGAGTGGAGAACGCATATGCCGGCGGCGGCAGAAACTAGCGTGGCACGACGCGGAGAGGCTGGACGCGCCGGACTGGATGTTCGCTCCGACCTGCACGTCAGTTTCGAAGAGCGCGCCAGCGGCGGCATCAACGTCGATCTGCGCTCGCGGGTCGATCTCTACTACGGCGAGCGTATCCGTCAGCAGGTACGCGATGTTCTGCGAACGCTGGGCGTGGAGCACGCGCACATCGCAATCATCGACGAAGGCGCGTTGCCATTCGTCATTGCCGCACGAGTGGAAGCGGCAGTTCGTCGTACCGGCCTTGGGCAGGGCATGTCTGCGCTGCCAGAGGCAGTAGCGCTGCCGGCGCCCTCAGCGCGCGATCGCTTGCGACGCTCGCGGCTGTATCTTCCGGGCAACGAACCCAAGTACTTCATCAATGCAGGACTGCACGCGCCCGATGCGGTCATTCTCGACCTGGAGGACTCGGTCCCCTTCGCCGAGAAAGATGTGGCCCGCCTGTTGGTGCGCAACGCGCTGCGGGCAGTGGATTTTGGCGCGGCCGAGCGCATGGTCCGCATCAATCAGTTGCCGCTTGGACTTGCCGATCTGGCGGAGATTGTTCCTCAATCGCCAGACCTTATCTTGATTCCAAAGGTTGAGACACCGGATCAGGTATCTGACATTGTGGGAGCTGTGGAATCAATAGCCAAACGAAGTAATGTTGGCCGCCCGATCTGGCTGATGCCGATCCTGGAGTCGGCGCTAGGCATTGAGAATGCCTTCGCCATCGCCAAAGCGTCCGATCGCATCGTGGCCCTTACTCTCGGCCTGGAAGACTATACCGCCGATCTCGGCGTGGCGAAAACTTCTGGCGGCGTGGAATCGCTGTATGCGCGCATGCGGGTGGCCAATGCCGCTCACGCAGCACATGTGCAGGCAATCGATTCGGTGTATGGTGACGTCGCCGACAGCGAGGGGTTGCTGCGCTGGGGCGAGGCATCGCGGGCCATGGGCTTCGAGGGGATGGGCTGTATCCACCCCATCCAGATCGAAATCATTCATCGCGCCTTTGCTCCCACAGCGTCAGAGTTGGAGAAAGCGATGGAGATCGTCGCGGCTTACGAAGACGCACAGGCACACGGATTGGGCGTGGTCAGCCTTGGCTCCAAGATGATCGACGCTCCGGTAGTGCAGCGGGCACTGAAGCTGGTGGCGCGGGCAAAGCAGATGGGAACGATGATCGATCCCGTAACCTCGGGAGAAGAGTCATGAGCACGAGCGTCGCAACTGGGCTTGTCACAAACGCAGTTGGCCGGCGCGTGCCGACTACAGTGAACGGTCGCGAGTCGGTGCCGTATCAAGGCATAGGTGGATATCGGCCCACTGGCCATAAAGCCGGGTCGTCGATTCGGAGCAATAGCGACTATCCCACAAACGGGGACAAGCGTGTGCCCAATCTGGAGACTGCGCTGCGGCTTTGCGGGCTGCGCGATGGCATGACCATCAGCAATCACCATCACCTGCGGAACGGGGACCTTGTCGCTCTCGCCGCGTTGCAAACCGCCGCGCGCATGGGGGCCAAGGACCTGGTCTGGTTCCCGAGCGCATCGTTTCCCTGCCACGAGCCGGTGATCGAGCTGATGAAGTCGGGCGCGGTGCATCACATCGAAGGCAGCATGAACGGCCCGCTGGGCGATTACTGCTCGCACGGTCACATGCGCGGGCTGGGAGTACTGCGCTCGCATGGCGGACGCTGGCAGGCGGTGCAGGATGGTGAGGTCCACATCGACATTGCCGTGATCGCCGCACCTGCCGCCGACTACTTCGGCAACGCCGATGGTTCGCATGGCAAGTCGGCTTGCGGCTCGTTGGGCTTCGCGCTCGCCGACTCTGTGTACGCCGATCGCGTCATCGCCGTGACCGACAATCTAGTTCCCTTCCCGTGCATTCCCTGGCAGATCCAAGGCAACAACGTCGACTACGTCGTGGAAGTCGACTCCATCGGCGATCCGTCGATGATCGTCAGCGGCACCACGCAGCTCACGCGCAGCCCCGACCGGCTGCGCATCGCGGAGCTGGTAGCGCGTTTCCTGCGCGACAGCGGCATCATGCGCGATGGCTTCTCGTTCCAGGCCGGCGCCGGCGGCATTGCGTTGGCATTTGTGGACTACCTGGCGCGCATGATGAAGGAAGCGAACGTGAAGGCCAGCTTCGTGCGCGGCGGGTCGACGAAGTATCTGGTCGATCTGCTGAACGACGGCCTGATCGGATACATACTCGATGGCCAGACCTTCGACCTCGACGCGGTGCGCTCGATTGCCAGCGATCCACGACACGTGCCCACCAGCCCGTTCACGTCGTACAACTTCCACGGTAAGGGCAACTTCGCGTCCATGGTTGACGCTTGCGTGCTGGGCGCCACCGAGGTTGACGTCCACTTCAACGCCAACGTGGTCACGCATTCTGACGGCCGCTTGCTGCATGGAATCGGTGGCTGGCAGAACTGCCTGTTTGCGGGATGTACCATTCTCGCTGTGCCCTCATTCCGCGATCGCATTCCTGTGATTGTCGATGAAGTCACAACGATCACCGGGCCGAACGAGCTGATCGATGTGATTGCAACCGAGCGTGGCATCGCCATCAACCCCAAACGGCAGGACTTGCTGGATGCAGTGCAAGGCAAAGGCCTGCCGATTCGTTCCATCGAAGAGATCAAGGCTGAAGTCGAGAAGATCTGTGGCGGCAAGCCCGCCAAGCCTCGGCTGCTCGATAACCCTGTGGCAGTTGTGAAGTGGGTGGATGGAACCGTGCTCGATACGGTATGGCAGGTTGTGGACGACAATCCTTACGCTCCGAAGGTGAACGGCGGGGAGTAGCAGCGAAACCTAACGGCGAGGAGCGTAACGCTCAGCGAGCATTGCGAACCCGACTGGCAACTTGTACAATACTGTTGCTTCCTGAACAGCGAGTTGTGTTCTTACTCGTTTTCACCCGTGCCGAAGTGGCGGAATTGGCAGACGCGCATGGTTCAGGTCCATGTACCCGCAAGGGTGTGGGGGTTCGAGTCCCTTCTTCGGCACCAGTTCTAAGCACTCTGAAAAAAGTCCAGCCGGGTTTCTTGAGCGTGCTATTCTGACGCGACAATCCAGGGTTGGTAGTTAACGAAGCAGAACCGCAATTATTTTCTCTTCACCACAATCTTACGTTCCTGGTCGCCGTGGCGCTCGATCGAAATCTCCACGTCGCGTTCTTTTTCGAAGCGGGGAAACTTCTCGCCCCACTCCAGGAGCACCAGATTGCCTTCCTCGGCGAAGAGTTCGTCCAGGCCGAGAGTGTCGAGCTCGCGCGGCGTGTCGATGCGATACAGATCGACGTGGAAGAGGCTGACCTCGGAGCCGTGGTACTCGTGGATCAGGGTGAACGTGGGACTGGTGACATCATCGTGAGAAGCGGCATGAAGACCCTCGGCGATGCCCTTGACCAGCGTGGTCTTGCCAGCGCCAAGATCGCCGCGCAGGATGACCATGCGCGCACTCTTCAGCGTCGGCGCCAGCTTGCGGCCCAGCGCCATGGTCTCTTCAGCCGAGTGAGTGATGTGCTCGTGCGCCGTCATCCGATCCGCGTCATCTCTTCGGTTGCCCATTGCGCGGCGCGGCGAAAGGCTTCCGGCAAGCCAGCGAGGAGATCAGTGGCCACCAGCGAGTGCTCGCCCATTCGCTCCGCGGCCACGTCGCCTGCCAGCCCATGCAGATAAACCGCAGCGATGGCGGCGCGCGCATAGTCATTTGGCATTTGTGCGATCACGCCCGCAGTCATGCCGGTGAGGATGTCGCCAGTGCCGCCGGTTGCCATTCCGGGATTGCCCGTGGGATTGACCCAGGCGCTGCCATCAGGCAAAGCGACGATGGTGCGGTCGCCCTTCAGCACCAGCACCAGGTGATGATCACGCGCGAAGCTGCGCGCGACGGTAAGGCGATCAGCCTGGACCGCTTTGATCGAAATGCCCGCCAGGCGCGACATCTCGCCAGGATGCGGCGTGAGCACCAGCGGGCGGCGGCGGCCATCGAGCAGATTGGCTTGTCCCTCGAATGCGTTTAGCCCGTCGGCGTCGAGAACGAGCGGAAGCTTGGTCTGGTGTACCGCTTCGTGCACGAATTGCACTGTCTCGGGATGGCGGCTAATGCCGGGGCCGATGGCGACGACCGTCATGGGCTTGGTGAGATCGAGGAAGCGGCCACTCTCCACGGCAGCCAATGCAATCGAGCCGGCTGAGGTCTCAGCCAGAGGTTCGGTCATCACCTCCGCAGCGAAAGACGCGACACTGGTGAGAACGCGTGCGGGAGTCGCCACCGTACTCAATCCCGCGCCCGCGCGCAGCGCAGACATGCCCGCCATCGCCGCGGCGCCTGACTTGCCGAACGAGCCGCCGACAACCAGCACGTGACCGTACATGCCTTTATTGCTGTCGCGAGGACGCGGCGCGAGCAGCGCAGCAAAATCGCGCGGGGTCGTGACTTCGAGATTCAGACTAGAGACGATCGACTCAGGCGGCGAGCCGATAGGCGCGACGAAGATGGGGCCGCGCGTGAGACTGCCGAAGATGTGCGCCGGCCGCGGCGCGGTGAAGGTCACAATCGCGTCCGCCCTGGCAATCCCTTCGCCCGACTGCGGCGTCATCGCGTCGGAATCCGAACCCGAAGGAATATCGACCGCGACGACAGGCTTGTCGCTGCGATTCATTGCGTCGATCGCATCGGCGTACAGACCCGTTACTGGCGGCCGAAATCCAGTGCCGAGAATCGCATCGACAACCAGATCGCAGTTGGCCAGGCTGCGGGACGACTCGGCTTCCAGTTCCTGCGGGCTGTTCACCTCGATGGGACGCAGCGGCAGGCGTTCGAACATGGCCAGGGCGTCGCCCTTCAACTCGGTCCGCGACGCGAGGAGCAGCACTTCGACTACGCGTCCGGCGCGATGCAGCTTGCGCGCGACGACGAAGCCGTCGCCGCCATTGTTACCTTTGCCGCAGACCACGGTCACGCGGTTGGCCTCGAGATAGTGTTGCAGGATGAATCGCGCAATGGCGCTGCCGGCATTTTCCATCAGCGTGAGCGATGGCACCCCGAAGCGTTCCGTAGTGGCGCGGTCGATGGCGCGCATCTCTTCCGCGGTGGTGATTTTCATGCGCGCTCCGCTGCGGAGTGCTCCAGCCGCCGCAGGCCGTCCGGCTCGCCCATGGCGATCAGATGATCGCCTTCATGGATGACTTCGTCGGGCGAAGGATTGAAGCGCATCACGGAACCTTTGCCTTTGATGGCGAGCACAATCACGCCCATCTCCTGGCGGATGCGCGAGCCTTCCAGCGTCTGGCCGGCAACACGCGAGCCGGCTTGCACCTGCACTTCCTCGATCTCCAGCGGGAGCTGACGGTTCATGGCGGTGTCGAAGAAGTCGACGACGTGAGGACGCATGAAGGTCTGGGCGATGCGATATCCGGCGAAGTTGTAGGGCGACACAACGTGATCGGCGCCGGCCGTCAGCAGATGTTTCTCGGCTTCTTCCTCGCTGGCGCGGGCGATGATTTGCAGTTTGGGGTTCAGGCTGCGCGCGGTGAGGATGATGTAGATGTTGGTCGCATCGGTGGTGGTGGAAGCGACCAGGCCGCGCGCCCGCTCGATATGCGCCTGGCGCAACACCGGCGCCTGCGTCGCATCGCCAATAAGCGTGAGCCAGCCCTCGTCGGAGTAGCGCGCCAGCTTATTGACATCGTTATCGATGATGACGAAGGGAAGAGGTTTGCGGGCCAGCTCGCGAGCGGTGCTACGGCCGACGCGCCCCGCGCCGCAAAGGATAAAGTGGTCCGACAATCGGCCGATCTCGCGGTCCATGCGTCTCCTGCCGAACACCGATTGTAGCTCGAATTCCAGCAGAGCTTTGGTCGCGCCCCCGAAGAACAACAGCACCAGTCCGACGCCGGCGATGATGATGAAGCTGTTGAAGATGCGTCCGGTCTGGGAGAGCGGATGGACTTCGCCGTAGCCGATGGTGCTGATGGTGGTCAGCACCATGTAAAAGCCATCGAACCACGACCAGCCCTCGATGAAATGAAATCCGGCCATGCCGATGAAGACCAGCACCACCAGTGCCAGGAAGATGATCTTCAGGTTGAGATATGGCTTCACTGCAGCCATTGTGGCGCGGGGAGGTGTTGAGTGCAACCAAAAGTCCTTCGGTCAGAGGGCTGTTTCGTGAAAAGTCAAAAAGCAGATCCCTCGACTCCTCGCCCGTAGAGGGGCTCGTCGCTCGGGATGACATATTTAAGGGAGTTGAAACGGCGCAGCTAAAGCTGCGCCCCTTCAAAGCAGCCCGAAGACGAGTTTTTCAGCAGCCTGTGAAGTCGTGCCCTGATACAGCTCGGGACGACTTTACGAGATGAGTTTCGGTAACGCGCCTGCCTAATCTCCGGCGACTTTCACTTCATCGGTTACCGCCAGCTGCACCTTGCTGTGATGGCGCCCGTAGGTGAAGTAGATGACCATGCCGATGATGAGCCACACGATCAGGCGGATCCAGGTCTTGCCGTTCAGCCCGAGCATCAAGGCGAGCGAGATGATGATGCCCATTATCGGAGTGAAGGGCATCCACGGCGTTTTGAATGGCCGGTGCACGTCAGGCCGGTTGCGGCGCATCACCCAGACGCCGGCGCAGACGATGACGAAGGCCATCAGGGTGCCGATAGAAACCATCTGGCCGAGGTCGCCAATGGGCACCAGCGAGCCGGTGAAGGCGACGAGAATACCGGTCACGGCGGTAGATTTCCACGGCGTGCGGAACTTAGGATGGATGTCGCCCGCCCACTTCCACAGCAGGCCGTCGTGGGCCATGGAGTAGAAGACGCGCGATTGGCCAAGTAACATGACCAGCATCACAGTAGAGAGGCCGGCGAGCGCGCCGGCATTCACCACGTAGCTGCCCCACTTCACCCCGGTCTCGCGGATGGCCAGAGAAACCGGAGCGCCGATGTTCAGGCGCGAGTAGTGCACGGTCGCGGTCAACAGGCCGGAGACGACGAGGTAAAGCACGGTGCAGATGACGAGCGAGCCGAGGATGCCGATGGGCATGTCCTTCTGCGGATTTTTGGCTTCCTGGGCGGCGGTTGAGACGGCGTCGAACCCGATGTAAGCGAAGAAGACGACGCCTGCACCGCGCAAGACGCCGGACCATCCGTACGAGCCGAAAGAGCCTTTGTTCCTGGGTAGGAACACCGCCCAATTCGCGTGCGCGATGTCTGGCTGCTTGATCACATACATGCCGGCGACGATGATGAAGACGATCACCGCGATCAGCTTCACGAAGACGATGGTGGTGTTGAAGTTCGCCGACTCCTTGATGCCGACGATCAGGAGGGTGGTAACGGCGATGATAGCGAAGAACGCCATGAAGTTGAATATGGTTGTGGTGTGCTGGGTCGCGCGCGTCATCTGGTCCATGCTGAGCGTCAAATCTGGCGCCCAGCGGCCGTCGACCATGGACCACTTTGCGCCCGGAACATCACAGATCTGGGGAGGAAGGTTGATGCCGTAGTCCTGGAGGAAGGCGACCAGCGTCGAACTCCAGCCCGAGGCGACGGTAGCGGCACCGAAGGCATACTCGAGGATGAGGTCCCAGCCGATGATCCAGGCAAAGATCTCGCCCAGCGTCGCGTAGCCATAGGTGTAGGCCGAGCCGGCGATGGGGATCATGGAGGCGAACTCGGCGTAGCAGAGTCCGGCAAAGGCGCAGCCCGTGCCCGCGAGGACATAGGAGAGCATGATGGCCGGCCCAGCGTACTGCGCCGCGGCCTGGCCGGTGAGCACGAAGATTCCCGCGCCGATAATGGCGCCGATTCCCAGCGTAATAAGGTTCACGGGGCCCAGCGCCCGCTTCAGACTATGTTCGCCGGTTTCAGATGCCTGTCGCATCAACACGTCAAGAGGCTTGGTCTTCAGCAGATTTGTCATTCAGCTTTTCTCGTTTTTATGCTTCGGTATTCGCTTGCAGGTTGCGTTTTGACCACAGGAAATACACCGGAATCCCGAGGAGAACGATGATCAGGCCGGGCCACGTGTATTGCGGCTTATAACGCAACAAGACTACATCAATAAACGTCGCGATCAAAATATACATTGCCGGCAGCACGGGATAACCGACGGCGCGATAGGGCCGAGGCTCGTCGGGGCGCTTGACACGCAGCACGAACAGCCCGGCAATGGTGAGAATGTAAAACACCAAAACCGCGAAGATGATGTAGTCGAGTAACTGGCTGTAGCTTCCCGAGATGCACAAAATGCAGGTCCAGACGCACTGCATGGCGAGCGAGCGCACCGGGGTGTGGTACCGGGGATGCAGTTTGCCCGCGCCGCGGAAGAACAGACCGTCTTTCGCCATGGCGTAGTAGACGCGCGCGCCCGCCAGGATCAGCCCGTTGTTGCAGCCGAAGGTGGAGATGAGGATGGCGCCCGCCATGATCCAGGCGCCACGGTTGCCGAAGATCTGCTCCATCACCGCGGTGGCAACCCGGTCCTCGGAAGCGTGCTGAATGCCGCGCGCCAGAATCGTGGCGCCATGCGGATCGCCCTGGAGCGGCAGCACGCAGAGGTAAACAACGTTGGCCAGCACATAGAGCAGGGTCACCGCAGCGGTGCCGAAGGCCAGCGCCACCGGCAGGGTGACCTTCGGGTTCCTCACCTCGGCGGCGGTGAAGGTGATGTTGTTCCAGGCATCGGAGGAAAACAGCGAGCCCGTTTGTGCGACGGCAAGGATCGTGAGCATCCCGACCAGCGCAATGGGGCCGCCGATGCCGACCTGAACCGGATGCAGCGTGTGCCATCCCGCATTGCGCCAGTAGTTAGCTCCAAAGTTGGCGGCGATGGCCTGCGCGTTGCGTCCGACGAACAGCCCAAGCAGCACCAGGCCAAGCAGTGCTGCCGTCTTGGCAATCGTGAAGATGTTCTGCACGATGGCCCCGGTCCGGACGCCAAAGATGTTAACGACCGTCAGAAGAATAACAATGACGATGGCAGCGAGATTTTGCGTGTTCAGGCCGACATCCATGTTGCCCAGGACCATGGGGCCAATGGGGATCGGCGGCACGTGCCAGAGGTGAATCAGCCAGTGGGTGGAAGAAACCGAGGGAAGGAATACTCCCAGGAACTTGCCGAAGGCGATGCCTACGGCGGCAATGGTGCCCGCCTGCACCACCAGAAAAAGCGTCCAGCCATAGAGAAAGCCCCAGAGCGGCCCGAGGGCCTCGCGCAGGTAGACGTACTGGCCGCCGGCATGCGGCATCATGGCGGCCAGTTCGCCATAGGCGAGAGCGCCGGTGATGGTTAGAAATCCGGTGAGCACCCAGGCGCCGATCAGCAGCACGGGAGAATCGACCAGGCGGGCAATGTCGGCCGAAACGATGAAGATGCCCGAGCCGATCATGGAGCCCATCACCAGCATGGTGGCACTGAGCGGGCCCAGTCCCTTTACGAATCCAGTGTCGCTGGAGGCGACGGAGATAGTTCTTGTTTCAGTAGCCAAGGAGCCTCGGTTTGCCACAGCGAGTTTTCTTTGAATCTGTCACCCTGAGCGAGCGGCTGCCGTTGCCGCGAGTCGAAGGGCCCCTACGATGGCAGGTCGTTTTCATAGGGGTGCTTCGACTCGCGCGGCAAAAACAGCCGCACTCGCTCAGCATGACACTCGGATTTCAATTCAACATAAGAGTTTCCCCGAATGCCCGTCAGCTTACACCAACAGCCGCAAGAATTCTTCCGCAACTTTGACCGGTGAGCTCAGCAGATCAGCAATGACCGCAACCGAATCCGCTCCGGCATCGATCACGGAAGGCGCATTGGCGCGCGTGATGCCGCCAATGGCAACCAACGGTTTCTTTGTCGCGGCGCGCGCTGCGCGAATCCCATCCAGCCCAACCAGGGGATCGGGATTGCGCTTCGACGAGGTCGCGAATATCGGCCCGAAGGCAATGTAGTCGGCAGGACCGGCATCGGCTTCCTGCAACTGCTCGAGAGTGTGGGTCGAGACTCCGAGAATCCGATTGGAACCGATCACCATACGCGCGCCCTCGGGCGAAAGATCGGCCTGACCGACGTGCACTCCCTGGAAGCCGGCTGCAATGCAAACATCGGCGCGGTCATTCATGATCAGCGTGACCCCATCATCGAGAACATGCCGGAGTTCGCGGGCGTGGGCCAGCATCTCGCGCGTCGAGCCGACCTTGTTGCGGTATTGAATGATGGTCGCGCCGCCGGAGGCGAGATCGCGCGCGTAATCGACAATGGCGGCAGTAGTCCGCAGCGGCATGGCGAAACATGAGACATCGACGATGGCGTAGAGCTTTGGTAAACCATTTGGCATTTAGCAGTTGGCACTTGGCTTAAAAACAGCCCACAACGCTGACCCGCTACGGAGACAACTGCCAAGTGCCAAATGCTAAGTGCTAAGTGCCCTGCGCTATTTAGAAGCTCCCTTAGTTTGCTCGAGGAAGCGCTCCATGAACTTGGTATCGAAGTTTCCGGCGCGGAAGTCGGGATCGCGCATGATGCGCTGGTGCAGCGGAATGCTGGTGTAGATCCCTTCCACCACGAACATGTCTAGAGCCCGCGACATGCGCGAGATGGCTTCATCGCGGTCGCGTCCACGCGCCACCAGCTTCGCAATCAGCGAATCGTAATATGGCGGGATGACGCCCTCGGCATAGGCGGCCGTGTCCACGCGAATGCCCGTGCCCCCCGGAATGTTGAACACCGTAATCTTGCCCGCCGACGGCGTGAAGCGCTCGGGATGCTCGGCATTGATGCGGCACTCGATGGCGTGTCCGCGAGATATCACGGGATGGTTGATGATGCTGCTCAGCTTCTCGCCGGCGGCAATCATGATCTGCGACTTCACCAGGTCGACATCGGTGGTCATCTCGGTCACGGGATGCTCGACCTGGATGCGGGTATTCATCTCGATGAAGTGCAGGCTGCCGTCCTCGTCCATGAGGAACTCGACCGTGCCGGCGTTCATGTAGCCGATGTTGCTGAGGGTCTTCACCAGGATGCCACCGATGCGCTCGCGCAGCTCGGGCGTCATCTTCACCGATGGCGATTCTTCCAACAGCTTCTGATGGCGGCGCTGGATGCTGCACTCGCGCTCGCCCAAGCTCATCACGTTGCCGTGCTCGTCGGCCAGCACCTGGAACTCGATGTGGCGCGGCCGCTCGATGAACTTCTCCATGTAAAGATCGCCGTTGCCGAACGCTGCCGCCGCCTCCGACTGCGCCGCGTGGAACAGGTTGGGCAGCTCCTGCTCGTCGCGGATGACCCTCATGCCACGCCCGCCGCCACCGGCCGAAGCTTTGACGATCACCGGGAAACCAACGCTGCGCGCCCACTCCAGCGCCTCGTCCGCCGAGCTGATGATTCCGTCCGAACCGGGCAGAATGGGCACGCCTTCGCGCTTCATGGTGGCGCGGGCTTTTTCCTTCTCGCCCATCAGCCGCGTTACCTCCGGCGGCGGGCCGATGAACTTGATGCCGCAGGCCTGGCAGACCTCGGCAAAGTTG
>Ga0181530_10000028_pt1 | contig 173362 bp, 169 predicted proteins | sample PEATcosm2014_Bin_42_FD_119769 | JGI IMG/M metagenome (GOLD analysis project Ga0181530, IMG submission 119769) | Peatland microbial communities from MTU Mesocosm Facility, Houghton, MI, USA - PEATcosm2014_Bin10_60_metaG | ecosystem: Environmental > Terrestrial > Soil > Wetlands > Peat | place... | reverse complement strand
GCATCACACCACCCGCGCCGCCCAACCAAACCCCAAACGCATCGAGATCCCCCAGCCCGTTACCGTCTGACCATCAACCCGTGAGGACCGCCGCCGAAGTTCCACGACAATCCGGACATCCTCTTGCGGTGCGCTGGGCGCGTGAGCGCCTGGCGGTGCTCGACGGTGACGAGCAGGCGTCGCGGATGCGATGCTGCTCGAGACCGGCCGCCGGGCCTACGCCGGCGCCGTTTCGGTTCTCAAGCACGCCTGCCACGCCGCCGAGGCGGCCGGACAGAGCGAGTGGTTCGCGACCCGGATCGCGGATCTTCGCGAACAGCACCGCTGCCGCCCTACGTTCATCGCGATGCTCGACAAGGCTGGCCTCGGCTGACACCCACCCGGAGGTGGCCCCTGGAATACGTCGGTTGGCCGATGCTCCGCTGAATCGTCTCTCGCCAGCGACCTACACGCGAGCTGCCAACGTCCCCTTCCATCAGCATCCATGCCGCAGCGTGCCAAGGGTGTTGTAGATCATCTTCGCGGCGATCATAGATCGCCGATTTGCAGGGCCTTTCTTGCGATGCGGATGAGAGGACTCGAACCTCCACCCGGTTTCCCGGACACGGACCTGAACCGTGCGCGTCTACCAATTCCGCCACATCCGCGTGGGAGGCGAAGATATCGCAGAGGCGGCGTGCCGGGCGGCGCCGGTCTCGCTGGGCCAGCGGCCGCCGGCCCTCCGGGGACCGGCTCGGCGAGCTTTGCTAGCCTCCGGACGACTGATTTCGCGCCGCTATCGTCCAGGGGACTAGGACGCCGCCCTCTCATGGCGGAAACCCGGGTTCGAATCCCGGTAGCGGTACTCGGAGGGGCCGTGCTCGCCGGGCCCGGCTTGGCCTTGGGCGACCTGGCCGATGCGTGTGCGCGGCGCCATCGAAAGCCGCGAGCGTCCGCCGCTGCGGCGGATGCTCCGATCTCCCCGTAGCGGAGAGTGGGCGTCGTAGAGCGGAACGACTGCTCGCGCGGTCCCTGGCTTCGTGTAGATAGGACTCGTCGGCATAGCCGATGGCCGGCGCCTTCGTGACGCGCCACGGAGTGGCGCACATCCCCGCGTCCGACAGCGTTGAGCGTATGGGTTTGTCCGTTACGTCCTACGGCGGAGCTAGTCTTGCCACCCAAGTTGGGTATTTTCTGGATAATGGACTTCGTGGAATCTTCGAGGCAAGGACGATGTTGTACTGGCCCGGGTCAACCCCGGTTGAATCTACGAAAGGACATTCGAATCAGCGGGAAAAGTCAGAGACGCGCCTGGACTTAACGGTCTAGACGCGTGAAGCTTCTGTATACGTACGGGTGCGCAGAGAGCGTGCTGGGCAGCGGAGTCTCACGGTTGTCATGGCTTGAAAGGATTCGAGTGTTCACTATTACTGGCGATACAAGACGACTAGCGGGGTAGACATGACTGTTGTGTACAAGACGCGGGCCGCGACACCGCGGTTGCGACCGGGTCCTGGGGGGCTTCCGCGCGGGCAGGTCACCCAGATCCAGCGCAGCCGCATGCTCGCCGCAGCCGTCGAGGCGGTCGAGGAAGTCGGCTACGCGCGGATGACCGTCGCGCAGGTGATCAGCCGCGCGCGGGTATCGCGCAAGACGTTCTACGACGTGTTCACAGACCGCGAGGACTGCTTCCTGGCGGCGTTTGAGCAGGCTCTCGGCCAGGCGAGCTCGATCGCGCGAGACGCGTACGAGAGCGAGTCGACTTGGCGCGATGGCATCCGCGCGGCACTGGCGAGGCTGCTGATGTTCATGGACGAAGAGCCCGGCCTGGCGAAGTTGTGCGTCGTCGAGGCTCTCGGAGCGGGTGAGCGGGTTCTCGACCGCCGCGCGAAGGTGCTCGACGAGCTTGCGGTGATCATCGATCGGGGCCGGGCGGCCACCAACGCGACGCGCGAACCGCCAGAGGTGACGGCCGAAGGCGTGGTCGGGGCGATCTTCGCGGTGCTGCACACGCGCGTGCTGGAACCGGACGCGGAGCCTCTGACGGGTCTGCTGAACTCGCTCATGAGCATGATCGTGCTCCCATATCTGGGCGCGCGGGCGGCGGGCAGAGAATTGAGCAGGCCGCCGCTGGACGTCCCAACCGACGCACGCCCGCTGGTGCCGGCACGTCACAAGGACCCGCTCGAAGGCCTGAACATGCGTCTCACCTACAGGACCGTGCGCGTGCTGATGGTCATTGCCGAGCATCCGGGGGCGAGCAATCGCGAGATCGCCGAAGGATCGGGGATCGTCGACCAGGGCCAGATCTCGAAGCTGCTGAACCGGCTGGCTCGCTTGAAGCTGGTCGAGAATCTCGGGGAGGGGCAGGAGAAGGGAGCCGCGAACGCGTGGCACCTGACAGCCCGCGGCGCGCAGGTGGAGCGGGCGACGCGGCCTCGCTGAGCGCGTAGAGCGCTTTTACCTGGCTCGCGATCAGCATCAAAGCGAGCCCGCTCGGAGGCGACGCTGCGGCGCATTGCCGGGCGCAGTCCCACTCCGCGCTGTCCGTCGGAGAAGGCGGCAGGTGCTTCGCTTCCTGTTGTGGCGTCTGCTGGGCCTGCTGGCGATCCTTGTGGGCTTCGCGCTGATCGCGTGGTTCATCGACGGCGGGCCGGGAAGGGTGCTGCGAGGCGACAGCGATGTGGGCGCCTTTCACGTGGCTGCGCTTGCTCAGGCGGTCAGTCACTGGGTCGCGGGGGTTTGGGGCTGGACACCTGCGCTCGGCCTCGAGCCGGTGCCGCTACTGACGGCGCTGGCGCTCGTGCTCGTGTCGCTGGTCACGATCGCGCGCGTTCATGCTCGGCGCCGACGCCGCTATGTGCGATTGCGCGTCGAGGTCTACCGCGCCGACCACGCGGACATCCAGGCCTGTGTCGCGCTGTTCGGGGCTTTGCACAAGCGTCTGCTGTGTCGCTGGTGGCAGCGGCTGCTGCTCGGCCAGCCGTCGCTGTCGCTGGAGGTGCACCACAGCGTCAGCGGCGCATCGCACTCGACGTGGTTGGCGATCTCCTGCCTTGAGGGGCAGGAGCGCATGGTCGAAGCTTCGCTGCAGGCCACCTACCCGAACTGCCGCCTGCGCCCGCTCGAGCACCGACTCGGAGTGCCGCCGACGGTGTTGCGGCTGAAGAAGCACGCGGAGTTCATCAAGCGTGTCAAGGCGCTGGAGGACTTCGAGCGCCGGCCGGAGCCGCCGGTCAACCGGCTGTTGACGGCGATGGCGGCCTGCGGTGAGCCAGCGTTCGTGCAGATGGCGATCACGCCCACGCCAGCGCTGTTCGAGGCATTTGCCAAGCATCTCTACAAGCGACACGAGGCGCGGCTCTCGCGCGAGCGCAGGGAGCATCTGGTCGTGCGCGACCGCTCGATGGTGGAGGACGCCGAGCTCCGCGGCGGCCTCGAGGTCCAGCACAAACCGCTGTTCTTCGTCGACCTACGCGTCATCGCCCCGCGTCGCCTCGTCTGCGAGCGGATCGCGGCCGAGCTGCGCGCCGAGGGTTCCGAGAACCGACTCGTTGAGCGCGGCACCGGGCTGCGCCATGGCGTCTTCGGGCTCTATGCCCGCCGTGTGCTTCGCGGCGAGGGCAACCCGCTGCCGTCGTTTCACAGGGGCGTGTTCGCATCGGGCGAGCTGGCCCCCATCTGGCATCTGCCGTCCGTCGACTATCTGACCGTCCCATTCGCGCGCACGGGGGTGCCGCTGGTGCCCGCGCCACCCGCGATCTTGCGACCGCGAGATGGCCACGGCACGCTGCGTGACGCCCTCGGGCCGGTATCGATTCATCTGGAGTTGCGCAGGCAGAACACCGCGGTGCCCGGCACTGTCGAGCAGGGCAAGTCCAGTTTCCTGGTCGCGACTGTCGCCGAGGACCTGCGGCGAGAGCGTTGCGCGGTGATCGTGCTGGACCCCAAGGGCGATGCCGCCGAGGCCGCCGTGAGCGTCGTGCCGGTGCGGCGCACGTGCACGCTGTTGGACCTCGCTCACCCCACGTGCGGCTTCAACCCGTTGACGGTCGACGCCCCGGCGGACGTGATCGCCGACTACGTTGTCGCGGCGCTCAAGAATCTGTTTACCGATGCGGACATCCGCGCTTCGTCCGACAGGTACCTGCGCAATGCGATTATCGCCGTGCTCGCATACGACCGCGACGCGACGCTGTGGGACGCGGCGCGGCTGTTGTCGGTCGGCGAGGAGGGCTACGCCTATCGCAGCAGCGTCGGAGCGCGCGTGCGCGCGCTGCCCGAGTTCAAGGAGATCTCTGAGTTTTTCACCCAGGAGCTGACGGCACAGCTGGCGGACGCGCGCAGTACCACCACCGCCAAGCTCGACGCGCCGGTGAACAAGCTCGCGCGGCTGCTGAACTCACCGTCGATCAAGCGCGTCCTACTAAACGACGCCCTGAGGCTTGACTTCGACCGCGTGATCGCCGGCGCGGAGGTGCTGGTCGTCAAGGGCGCGCTCGGAGCGATGGGAGCGGGCAACACGTCGGTGTTGATGCAGCTGATCGTCGGGATGCTCGACGCGGCGCTCGCGCGCCAGCAGGATCTAGTTCCACCCGAGCGCCGAGTGGCGGTCGCGCTGAAGGTCGACGAGGCGCCGCTGGTCATCAACCGCGGCTTCGCCGAAACGATGGCGCTGAAGCGCTCGGCCGGCCTGGAGACCGTCGCCTGCTGGCAGACCGACGCGCAGTGGACCGAGCCCGAGGTGCGTGACCAGCTGGACGCGCTGTTCGCCCACCGCGTGTATTTCGCCACCGCCTCCGAGCGCGACGCGCGGAGCGCGGTCGCGCTGACGATGGCTGAGTTCTCGGACATGGTGCGTCCGGGCCTCGAGCGGCTTTCCGCGCTCGGCCGCCCCGACGTACGCCTGCACCTGCCCAGGCACCATGCGATCGCGAGCTGGGTCACGGCCGAGGGCCGCCAGTCGCCGTTCATCGCCGAGACGATCCCGCTGGCGGTCGATCGTCAGCGCCTCGCCTGGCATGCAGCTCGTCAGCATGAGCGTGGCGGGCGTCACCTCGCGGATCTGCGCCAGCCACACTGGGAACGCGCACGGCGTGCGCCCGACGATGGTGGGCCTGGCGCCGAGGCTGCTCCGGCGCGGGCCGCGTCCGCAGATGACGTGCGCCGGGCGGACATGCGTGCGCCGGTCGGCGCCGACGCGCCTGTGCCGGGCGCCGGTGCGCCGCAGGCCGGCACCGCCGCGGTCGAGGCCCCGCGCCTGCCGCCGGCTCCCGCCGAGAGCTATCGCGAGCTCGTCGAGCTCGACGGCGCCCACAGTGTGCGCTGGGCCAAGCAGACCGCGTCCCCGCGCGCGCTTGAGCTCGACCGGCTTGACGTGGAGATGCTCGCGTCGATTGCCGCGATGCGCCATCTCCTCACCAGTCAGCTGCACCGTCGCTTCAATCCCGGGCGCGCTGCGACCACCACGCAGCGCCGGCTCAAGCGCTTGTCGGACGCAGGCATGGTGGGGCGCTTCCAGTTTCACCGGCGCGACGGTGGCGGCATTCCCATGTGTTACGTAATCACCGCCGCAGGTGTGCAGGCGCTCGCGGACCGAGAGCTTCACGCGGAAGCAGCCGGAGTGTCCGCGCCCGACGCCCGTCTCGGTCAGGCACGCCACGACGTCCATGTCGCTGGTTGGGCACTGGCGCTCGCCACAGCTCTTGGCGGCGCCACGTCCCTCATACGCGGGCCGGGAGAATCGGCGCTCTCGCCGCCCACGCGTGCATCTGCCGATGGCAGGCTGGCGCTCACGCTGCGCGATCTGCGCCTGCCGGGCGGACGCACGCCGCACGGGTTCCTGTACACCGACGCACGCGGTCAGCGCGTCGAGCTCGAGCGCTTCGAGACGGTGCGCCCCGATGCGATCGTCGAGCTTCGCGCGCCCGCGCACTCCGGGGTGGCTACCGACGTGATCGTGGAGCTCGACGACCGACCGGTCGTCGGGCGCGCTGCCCGCAAGCTCGAGCGCTACGACCACTTCCTGGCCGGCTGGTCGTTGCACACCAGTCGCTACGGCACGCGCGCACAGGCCGTGCCGTTGGTCGTGTTCGTGTGCCGTGATCGGACGCGTGCGCGCGAGTGCGCACGGCGTGCGGACTCCGCGCTGAGCGCGTGTCGTGCCTACGCCGGGGAGTATCCGCTCGATTGGGAGTACCCGGGTCGGGAGCGGATCCTGTTCGCGGCTGAGCGTGACATGCACGAGGGCTTCGTATGCGCCTACGGAGTCCCGCGCGTGCCACCAGAGGTTCGCGTGCAGGCCGCTCACGGAGACCCTCGCGCTGGCGAGACGACCGTGGAGTTGCGACAGCTCGCGCAAGCCGTAGAACCCGTCCGCGCGTAACGCTGGGGCGACTGGCGCGTTCGGGCACATGCAGTTGGGTACCCGAGCACCGCCGTCACGGCCGCGGAGCCTGCAGTCACCACCCGTCCAGCGGCTCCAACGTTGCAGTCACCTTTGCGGTCAAAGCCCGCGCGACTGCGCGAGCTCACCGTGCAGTTCCGCATCGCAGAGCCAAAAGACACGGCTCGTGTAGGAGGCGACTGCACAGCGCGGAGCCTCGAGAGCGGTGTCTGTGCAGCGATCTCGCGATCGCACGCTACGCTCACGCCTCCTCATTTCCCTTCCCTGCGCCAGACGCCTCTTACAGCTCGCGCTCGCGAGCAATCCAGCAGACCCGCACCGACGTCCAGCCGGTGGGCATTCGACAGCCGAGTCGTGCCCGAACAGACCCTCCCAGCGGTCCGTAGGCAAAGAGCGCGTTCGCGCCAAGTTCGCCTCCACACGGCCGCCAAGATCACGATTTCCGAGAACCCCTAAGGGGGTTCTCGGAGCGCTGCCCGCTCCAGTCCTGCATCGATCAGGGCCACTTGACGGCTGCCCCCTCTGCTCCTACAAGCCGGCCGAAACGACCCCCGGCGCGGTTTGCCGGACTGTGCCCAACTCACCGGCAGGAGACAGCCATGACGACCACCTTTCCCACCACCAACACCACCATCACTCGACGTGGAGCCGCCGGCCGCGAGACAGGCGCGCCACGCCGCCGACGCCGAGCTCGCACCCGCCGTGAGCGCTCGGCGCGCGAGGACCTGCTGCTCGGTCGCTACGTCGATCGCCACGGCCACGCCCGCGAGGTGATCGCGCGGCACGGCGCAGCAGGGAGCACGCTCGTTGTGGATCGCGAATGCGCCGGCCACGGAGATCCGCGCCTGGTGGCGCATCTCGCGGCCGACGAGCCGGCCGAGAATGCCGCGTTGGAATGCCGCCGGTATGTGCAGGACGCCGCCGCGGGCGGCGGTCGCTGCCGCCAGCTGACGGCCGAGGATGCGAGCGTCGCGCCGTTTGCCGGTCAGCGCGACAGCGATGTGGATGCACTGTCGGACCGGGTCGGTGCGTGGCCCGTCGACCGGCTCGGTCGCTGCTACTCGCTCGAGCTCGTGCACAGCGGGATGTCGATCCCCGAGCTGCGTTGGTGCCGGCGCCACCCCGGTCCGGCACTCGACCGCGAGCCGGTCAGCGTGCGTGAGGCGATCGCCGCGTTGGAGAGCTACGAGCCGGTGCGTGCGCACACGCTGCGGGCGCTCTCGCTACATGGTCGCGGCGGCGCTGTCTCCACCACGGTGCTGCGTGTCGAGCTCGCGCGCGTGCAGCAAAGTCCGATCGTGCTCAACCGCCGGCTGCGCGAGGTCGTGCTCGCGACAGTCGAGCGCCACGAGCTGAGCATGAGCGAGATAGCTGTCCGCTGCGGGCGCGTCAAGCGCGATCGCAGGGGCAACGAGAGCGGGGAGACGAGCTGGCTGGCCCGTCGCCTCGGGCTGCTCCCCGAGGGCGGACAGAGCGCGCCGACACCGTGGATTCACAGCGACGTACTCGGGTTGATCGCGCGGCGTGGTCTGGGAGTCAGCCCACGCGAGGTCGAGCTGTGACGAGCCCCGACCCAGCCGCACCGCTGCTCGTGGTCGAGTCCGATCGACACCTCGGCCAGGCGCTCGCCGAGCAGCTGATCGCCGACGGCTTCAACGTCGAGCTGGCTCGCAGCGCCGAGCATGCACGAATCCTCGCCGGTGCGAGTGCCCCGAAGCTCGCGCTGCTTGGTTGGCTTGACTCCCCCTGTGGCGCGCTGGAGCTGCTGCGCGAGATACGTCACGCGGATCAGCTCGACACACCGTGGGACACGGCACTGCCGACGATCATCATGGGCGCCCCGGCTCGTCAGCTGGACATGCTGCGTGCATTCGAAGCGGGTGCTGACGACTTCCTGGCGAGGCCGGCCACCTACCTCGAGCTGAGAGCGCGATTGCGCGCCATCCTGCGCCGCAGCGCGAGCGCACCGGCGCTCGGACGACTGCTCGAGGTGGGGCCGCTTGCAATCGACACCGCTGCGCACGTCGTCACCCTCGATGGCGCATACATCGATCTCCGTCGCATGGAGTTCGAGCTGCTGGTGCACCTGGCGCGCGAGCCGGAGCGCGTGTTCACCAAGGCCGAGCTCCTGCGCGCCGTCTGGGGATACCGCTCCGGCGGTTCCACGCGAACGCTCGACAGCCACGCGAGCAGACTCCGCCGCAAGCTCGCCCCGCACGGCGAGCGGCGGTGGGTCATCAGCGTCTGGGGAGTCGGTTACCGGCTGATCTGAGCCGGTCGCGGCAAAGGGCTTGACGAGCGGAGCGAGCTCGGGCAGGGCAAGGCTTGACGGGCTGTCATCAGCTCGGCGAGGCACGAACTTGACGAGCTAGATCAGCTCGGCCAAGGCAATACGCAGCACCCCGATGGCGGGCCCCACGGCCCGCCATCGCCCGTTAACCACCGCGGCCGGCTGGCGCCGGCCCGAGCGGGCCTGGCCCCATCGGTCGGCCCAGGAAAGGAGCGGCTCAAATGCCCTCGAATCGATATCCAGAAGGCGCGGTCGATCCCCAGGCGACCGTCGACGAATTTGTTCACTGGGTCCTGTCGGCAACCGTTCACTGTGCTGTCGGCGTGATGCTGGGAATCCTCGCTGCACGGCTGATGCGCCGCAGGCATCTGCACTGGAGCTGGGCGACCGGCGCGCTCGCGCTGGTGATCGTTGTGCGGCCGGTCCTCGGCGGCGCCACGCTCACGCTGGCGCTCGCAGCCGTGTTCGCCACTCTCCGCAGTCGACGCTGGCACCGCGAAGACATCGAAGCCGGCGCCGACCTGGCAGACATGGCGGCGCGCCGCACGCGTCCGCTGGAGATGCTGCGCTCGCTCTCCTCGGCAGCGGCGCCGCGTCTGCGCGAGCGCTTCGGCGTCGGGCGCCGGGCTCGCGCCCGCGGGTTGGCGCTTGGCCGGGACGAGGGCGGGCGAACCGTGTCGATCCCGTTTGGCGTCGGGGGTGGAGGGACGCACACGCTCGTGGTGGGTGCCACCGGCTCGGGCAAGACCGTCACCCAGACCTGGATCGCAACCCGCGCGATCGAGCAGGGGATGGGCGCGATCATCGTGGACCCCAAGGGCGATGACGGCATGCGCGAGCAGGTGCGCCGCGCCGCGATGCTCGCCGGCAGGCCGTTTCTCGAATGGACGCCCGACGGCGACTCTGTCTACAACCCCTACGCGCGGGGCGGCGCCAGCGAGATCGCCGACAAGGCGCTGGCGGGGGAGCGCTTCACCGAGCCGCACTACCTGCGTCAGGCGCAGCGCTATCTCGGCCACGCCGTGCGGGCGTTGCGCCAGTCCGGAGCCGAGGTGAGCCTGCGCGCGATCGTTGAGCACCTTGACCCCGAACGGCTGGAGGTGCTCGCCCGCGAGCTGCCCGAAGCGGACGCTCGCGCGACGTTCACCTACCTGGACTCGCTGTCTCCTCGCCAGCACAGCGAGCTGGCGGGAGTGCGCGATCGGCTCGCAATCCTGACCGAGTCCGATGTCGGGCCATGGCTGGACCCACAGACCATTGACGCGGAGAGGTTCGACCTGCTCACCGCGGTCAACCAACGCTCGGTCGTCTACTTCAGCCTCGAGTCCGACAGCCGGCCGCTGCTGAGCGAGATGCTCGGCGCGGCGATCGTGCAGGACCTGCAGACGACCGTCGCGTGCCTGCAGCAGGCGCCGGTGCCGACGCTGGTCGTGATCGACGAGTTCTCGGCGATCGCTGCCGAGCAGGTTGTGAGGCTGTTCGGCCGCGCCCGCTCCGCTGGGTTCAGCCTGCTGCTCGGCACGCAGGAGCTGTCCGATCTCAGGCTTCCGGGACGCGAGCGGCTGCTCGAGCAGGTGCTCGGCAACCTGACGGTGCTGATCGCGCACCGCCAGGTGGTTCCCAACTCTGCCGAGATGATCGCGAACATCGCGGGCAAGACGGGCGCATGGCGGGTCTCGCGCCACAGCGACGGCAGGACCACGCGCGTCAGAACGCGCGAGCTGGTGCTCGATCCGGACCGGGTGATGAGTCTCGGCCGCGGATGGGCGGCGGTGCTCGTGCTCGGCCGCGGCACCAGCGCACGCATAGCGCGCATGTTCTCGCCGACACGTCGACGTTGACGCCGGCCTCCGGCCATGACCGCAGCAACTCGGGCCAGCCCGGCACGCGACGGGCTGGCCCGCGCGGCCGCCGCACTTGCGGCCGCCGCACCTTCAATCACCACGACAGGAAGGAGGACCGAAATGGTCCGAGCACGCAACACACATTCACCCGAACGGCTGGAGATGCTCCGCTGGACCGTTCGCCTTGGCGCCGTCACGGCCGAGGCGCTCGCACAGCACGGGAGTTGGACGCTGGCCTCGGCACGCGCCCGGCTGCAGGCCGCCGAGCGCGCCGGACTGCTCAGCGGCCGGCGGGTACTCGCCGACGCGCCGACGCTGTACACCGTCACGCGCGCCGGATTGCGCGCGTCTGGTTTGCGCGGCTTCGAGCCTTCGCACATCAGCGTCGCCGGTGCCCCGCATGCAATCGCCTGCGCCGCGGTGGCGGCGGCGTTGGAGCGGGCGTATCCCGACCACAGCGTCATGGGCGAGCGCGAGCTGCGCCTGCAGGAGCGTGAGGCCGGCCAAGCGCTGGCGAGCGCCTGCCTGGGCCACGGCCCCGACGGAGCTCCGGTGCTGCACCGGCCAGACCTGGTGCTCTGGCCGGATGGCCCGTCCGAGCACCTGCCGGTCGCGGTCGAGGTCGAGCTGACGATCAAGGCGCCGCAGCGACTGCTGGAGATCTGCCGGGCGTGGGCGCGCTGCCGCTGCGTCTCGGGCACGCTCTATCTGGTCGCTGCCGACGTGCAGCGACCGCTCGCCCGAGCACTCGAGCGAGCACAGGCCGGCGAGCGGATCGCGCTCGTCGCGCTCGACGCGCTCGATACCGGCGATCAGCACGGGCAAGCGCCGATCGCGAATACCGTCCCAAGCGCTGCGTAGCTTGCTTGGCGGGGGGTCAACCATCTAGCAATGGAGCCCAAAGATGTCCTACTTCACAATCAACCGCGTAGTGTTGGTCGCACGTCTGACACGTGACCCCGAGCTGCGCGCCTTGCCCTCCGGGACGAGCGTCTGTGGCCTGCGCGTCGCGTGCAACTCAAGCCACCGGGACGCCGACGGCGAGCTGGTCGAGAGGCCGAACTATTTCGACGTCAGCATCTACGGCGCGCCAGGCGAGAGCGTGTCCCGCTACATGCGCAGAGGCAGCCGCGTCGCCATCGACGGCCGGCTCGAGTGGCGCGAGTGGGAGACCGCTGAGCAGGAGCGCCGCCAGGCGGTGAGCATCGTCGCCGACACCATCCAGTTCCTGGACAGCCCCGGTGAGCGCTCGCAGTCGGGCGCCTCCAGCGCAGACGGCGGCGGCGATGGAGACGCCGGCGCCGGCGGCGAGGACAGCCGCGAGCTGGTGGGCGTTGGTGTCGGCGCCGATGAGGACGACCTCGTCTTCTAGAGGCGGCCTGGGGGGCGGAACGCGTACGGCGGCTCGCACTCCATGCAGGTCCTGCGGCCGGGGGCGCTCGATGGAGCGCCCCCGCCGTCCAAACTCTGACTCCACGGAGTCTTTTCGTGTTTAAGGGCCAACCCTCGGCGTCGCGGCATCCCGCGGCGCGCTGCGCGTAAACTGGCGCGCCGCAGCGCAGGCCGAGCCGCATCCAGGTCCGGCGCAAACCCACAGCCCAGCCCGCAAGGAGCCATCCTCCGATGCCAGTCAACACGCAAGCGATCGGCAAGACCTACGAGCCCGTGACATACGCGGTCGGCCGTGAGAAGATCAAGGAGTACGCCCGCGCGGTGGGGGAGACCAATCCAGTGCACCTCGACGTCGAGGCCGCGCGCGCGGCCGGCTACGCCGACGTCGTGGCGCCGCCGATGTTCGCCGTCGTCTTCAGCGCGCCGGCGGTTGGGCCGCCGATCTTCGATCCCGAGATCGAACTCAACTTCGCGATGATGGTCCACGGCGGTCAGGAGTTCGTGTGGGGTCCGCTGGTGGTCGCGGGCGATGAGATCACGACGACCGCGAGCGTCAAGGACATCTCAGAACAGGACGGCCGCGGCTACTACGTGTTCGAGTCGGTCTCCACCAACCAGCGCGGTGAGCAGGTATGCCGCGGAACCTGGACGAACATCGTCCGAGGAGTGTGAGCGGTATGCCGGAGCTACAGGCAGGCGAGCAGATCCCCGAGCTGCGAATCACGCCCGACAAGTACCTGACGGTCCGCTACGCGGGCGCATCGGGAGACTTCAACCCGATCCACATCGACGAGGACTTCGCGCGCGCGGTCGGACTGCCTGGACGGATCCTGCACGGGCTGTGGACGATGGCGCAGGTGGCTCGCGCGCAGACCGAGGCGGCGGGTGGCCCCGAGCACCTGAAGCGCCTGTCCGTGCAGTTTCGCGGGATGGGAGTGCCCGAGCAGGAGGTCGTGGTCAGCGGCACGGTGCGCGAGCTCAGCGACGGGCACGCCGTGATCGACACGGTCGCCGAGCAGGCGGGCAAGCAGATCATCCGCAACGCGCAGGCCGAGCTCGAGCTCTAGCGCGGGCGAGCTCTGTGCCGGCGCCAGCACGGCGCCTACAATCAGATCCATGCTGAGCCCGCGGCAAGAGCGCATCCTGTGCAAGGTGGTCGACGACTACCTGCGCACCGGGCAGCCCGTCGCCTCGCGCTCGATCGCCGCCGCCGCAGATCTCGAATGCGGACCGTCGACCGTGCGCAACGAACTGGCTCTGCTCGAGGAGTACGGTCTGCTCGCCCATCCCCACGTGTCGGCGGGTCGCGTGCCCACCGACGCTGGTCACCGCTACATCGTCGATCGCCTGCTCAGCTCGGGCAACGCGCTGCCGGCGACGCCGCAGCGACTGGAGCTGTCGCTGATTCGCCGCGAGGTCGAGGAGGCGATGCGCACCACGACCGAGACGCTCTCGCAGATGACCAACCTGCTCGCGGTCGTCTCCGCGCCGTCGATGAACGCCGCCACGATCCGCCACGTCGAGGTGCTCGCGCTGCAGCCGCAGGTCGTGCTCGTCGTGATCATCACCTCCGCGGGGAACGTGTCGAAGATGTTCGCGACGTTCGATCGCGCGGTCGACCCCGGCCTCGTGACGTGGGCGGCGGAGTATCTGAACGAGCGGCTGGTCGGTCTCGGCCTCGGCGCGCGCATGTTGCACCAGCGCCTCGTTGACCCGAGCCTCTCGCCGACGGAGCTCGCGTTCCTGGAACGCTTCGCGCCGGCGTTCGGGGATCTCGCAGCCGAGGGCGAGGACACGCTGTTCGTGGAGGGAACCGCGCGGCTGTTCGAGGCAGGGCAGATCGAAGACACCACGCGCGTGAACGAGCTGATCGACCTGCTCGAGCGGCGCGTGGTGCTGCTCGGTGTGCTGCGCGCGGCGCTGTCTGAGCCCGGCATGTACGTTCGCATCGGCCACGAGAACGAGCTGCCGGCGATGCACTCGCTGGCGCTGGTGGCGACCGGCTACGGGATGGCCCAACGCAAGCTCGGCACCGTCTCGCTGATCGGGCCTGTGCGCATGGACTACGCGGGCGCGATCGCGACCGTGCGCGAGGCAGCGCATCAGCTGTCGCGCTTCGTCGAAGATGCCTACGCCGAGAACTGACCACACACGCATGCCCCGCGACCCCTACGAGGTGCTCGGCGTCGGCCGCGATGCGTCCGCGCAGGACATCAAGAAGGCGTTTCGCCAGCTCGCCATGGAGCTGCACCCCGACGTCAACGCGCACGATCCCGACGCGGAGGAGAAGTTCAAGGAGGCGGCCGAGGCCAACGAGATCTTGTCGGACCCCGAGCGGCGCGCGACCTACGACCGCTATGGCCACGAGGGACTGCGCTCGGGGGGCTACGCGCCCAACTTCGACGCCTTCGGGTCGATCAGCGACCTGTTCAACGCGTTCTTCGGCGGCGGCTCGCCGGGACGCGGCGGGCAGGCGCAGGGCGGCGACGTCGCGGTCGCGATCGAGCTCGACCTGCTCGAAGCGGCCAACGGCGCCAAGCTGCAGGTCGCCTACGAGGCGGTGGACCGCTGCGAGCACTGTCACGGCAACGGCGCCGAGCCGGGCACGCCGATCAAGACGTGCGCGCGCTGCGGTGGTGCCGGACAGCTGCAGGCGGTGACACGCACGATGCTCGGACAGATGGTGCGCACGATGGTCTGCGACGAGTGTCACGGCGACGGGCGCGTGCCCGAGCAGCCCTGCGCGGAGTGTCGTGGCCGTGGGCGTGTGACCAGCCAGCGCACGCTGGAGGTGGAGGTGCCGGCGGGCATCGCCGACGGGCAGCGCATTCGTCTCGGCGGACACGGCCACGCCGGCGAGGCAGGCGCGCCGGACGGCGATCTGTACGTGCTCGTGCGCGTGCGCGCCGACGAGCGCTTCATCCGGGAGGGCGATGATCTGATCACGGCGCTCGACGTCGCCGCGCCGCTGGCCGCGCTCGGCGGCGTGCTCGAGGTGCCCACGCTCGAAGGCAGCGCCTCGATCGAGCTGCCCGCAGGCACGCAGCCGGGCGAGGTGCTGACGCTGCGCGGAGCGGGGATGCCCGCGCTCAGGCGCAGCCGGCGCGGAGACCTGCGCGTGGTCGTCAACGTCGTCGTCCCCCGGCGTCTGAGCGCCGAGCAACGAGAGCTGATGGAACGCCTCAACGACACCTTGAGCGAGGCGAATCTGCGCTCGCAGGAGTCGGTGTTCGCCAAGCTGCGGCGCGCGCTCGGCAGCCAGGCGGCGTGATCAGGCTCGCCGTTCGCGTTGCAAGCGAGCGGGCCGAGCTGGTGCTGGCGGAGCTGCTGGAGCTCGCGCCCGCCGGCGTGGAGGAGGTGCAGGGCGAGGCGGGGACGGTCGAGTACGCGGTCTACGGCGCCCCGGGTGAGCTGCCGGAGCTCCCCGACGTGCGCGCCGTCGTCGGCGATGCCCTCGTCGAGATCTCCACCACCGAGATTCCCGACGATTGGCACGAGCGCTGGAAGCAGTTCCATCGCCCGGTCCTGATCGCCGCGCCGCGCCAGCCAGACGGTGCACGCACGCCGCCTCCTGCTCTGCATGTGCGCCCGCCGTGGGAGGCCCCGAGCGAGCCCAGCCGCGGGCCCGTGCACGAGATCGTGATCGATCCCGGACAGGCGTTCGGCACGGGCGGGCACGCGAGCACGCGCCTGTGCCTGGAGCTGCTGCTGGCGCTGGCGGCCAGCGAGCAGCCCGCCGGCGCCCTGCTGGACGTGGGCACCGGCTCTGGCGTGCTTGCGATCGCGGCCGCCGGACTCGGCTTTGGGCCAGTGCTCGGACTCGACCACGAGCAGGAGAGCGTCGACGCCGCCCGCGAGAACGCCGCCGTCAACGGCGTCGAGCTCGAGATTCGCCGCTTCGATCTGCGTCGCCAGGCGCTGCCGTGGATGAGCCGCGCAGACGCGTCAGCCGCTGCGCCGGTGGTGCTCGCCAACCTGCTGCGCCCGCTGCTGCTCGAGCTCGCCGCATCGATGCCAGCGAGGCCCGCGCATCTGCTCGCCGGCGGGCTGCTCACGCGCGAGGTCGACGAGGTCGTCCACGCGTTCGCCGCGCGCCTCGGCCTGCGCGAGCGCGAGCGACGCGAGAGCGGCGAGTGGGCCGCAGTTTGGCTCAGCGCCGGCTGAGGACCGTCGCGCAAGGCCGCCCGCCGTCCGCCGGACGTGCTCGGCGCCGGCCGGCTCAGGCGCTGTCGGGGACCTCGGTGGCGGCGCGAACGATCGCACGATAGACGAGGTCGATCGCCGGGCGCACACCGTCCTCGTCCTCCAGCAGCGTCGCGGCTGCGCTCAGCGCCGCGCCGATCGTCTCGAGCGCCTCGCCGACGGCGCCCGGCACGGGGTCACGGCAGGCGGCGATCGCCATGTCGAGCATCGCCTGCGCCTGTTCGATCGCACCGCCGAACAGGGCCGGCCCGACGAGACTCGCGTAGCCGTAGACGCGCGCCAGACGCCCCGACAGCTCAATCGTGGGACCGCGTCGCACGGGGCCGGCGGGCGGCAGGCCGTGCCCGTCGATCAGCGCCGCCATTGTGCCGCCAAGCACCAGCCTCGTGGTGCTCTCGTCAAGGCCCGCCTGCCAGGCCACGCGGAGCGCCATGTACAGCGTGGTCGCCGGCAGCCCGTAAGGCGGATCGGAGGCGAACACGATTCGCTCGGCGGGCACGCGCGCGAACAGCTCGATCACGTCGAGCGGGAAGAAGCACGACATGTCGTACAGCACGCCCGGATGGTCCGCCAGGCGCGTGGTGAGGATGCCCTGGTCGCAGATCGCGCCGTGCGCCAGGATCAGCACCGCGCCGGGATGGCGCAGGGCGAGATCGACGAGCCCGTCCGCGAGTGGCGGCAGGCCGCGACCAGCGTGGATCAGGATCGGCACGGAGGCCGTTTCGGCCAGCTTGAAGACCTCGTCCATGTCGCCCCCGTCGAACACGAAGTCCTGTGCGCGCGGGTGCAGCTTGATGCCGCGCGCGCCAGCCGCAAGGCAGCGCTCGGCCTCCGCGAGCGGCGCTTCGGACGGGTCCAGGCGCGCAAATGGCACGAGCCTGCCAGCGCTCTCGCGCGCCCATGCGAGCACGCGGTCGTTGGGCACGCTGTAGGAGGGCTTGCGCTCGGGATCGTGCAGCGGAAAGACGCACGCGCGGCGCGCGTCTGCGCGGTCGAGCTGGGACAGCAGCTGGGCCAACGTCAGCGAGCGTCCGTCCTCGTCGAGCCCCAGGTGTGTGTGGGCATCGATCACTTCCGCCTGTGCCGGGCGCAGGCGCTGAGTCTCTGCGAGAAACGGCGCGAGGGCGCTGGCGTAGAGGGCATCGTCCATGGTTTGAACCCTATTGTGTCCCTGTGGCCTGGCAGGTCGTCATCGCAGGCGGCGGCTTCGGCGGTTTTTATGCCGCCCGCGCCCTGGAGCGGCTGCTGCCCGCGCAGAGCGCGCGGGTGACGCTCGTCAACGATGCGAACTTCATGCTCTACACGCCGCTGCTGCCCGGCGCTGCCGGGGCGACGCTGGATCCGCGCCACGTGGTCGTGGCGCTGCGCTCGCAGCTGCGCCGCACCGACCTCGTGATCGGGTCCGTGACCGGAGCCGACCCGGCGGCACGCACGCTGGGTGTACAGCGCATCGACGGGCAGCAGCTCGAGCTCGCCTACGACCAGCTGATCGTCGCCCTCGGCTCGGTCTCGCGCACGCTGCCGATCCCCGGCCTGGCCGAGCACGCGATCGGGTTCAAGTCGCTGATGGATGCGACCGCGCTGCGCAACCAGGTGCTGAGCTGCCTGGACATCGCCGAGTCGCTCGAGGACCCCGCACTGCGAGCCGAGTATCTGGGGTTCGTGTTCGTCGGCGCCGGCTACGCCGGCGTGGAGGGACTCGCCGAGCTGCAGGACTTCGCCGTGCAGGCGATCGAGTTGTATCCGCGGTGCGCAGCGCAGGGCATGCGCTGGGTCCTCGTGGAGGCGAAGGGGCGGATCATGCAGGAGGTTCCCCAGAGCCTGTCCGAGTTCGCCGAACGCGAGCTGCGCGGGCGCGGGATCGAGGTGCGCACGGACACCACCCTGCGCGAGCTCACGGCGGTCGAGGCAAGCTTGTCCGATGGCGACACCGTCGCCGCGCGGACCGTTGTGTGGACGGCCGGGGTCAAGCCGAGTCCCGTCGTCGCGCGACTCGGTCTGCCACTCGACGGCAACGGGCGCGTGGTGGTCGATCGGACGCTGCGCGTGGACGCCGTCGCACTGCCGGCAGCGCACGCGCGCGATGGCGGCGCGCGCGTGTGGGCGATCGGTGACTGTGCCGCGGTGCCCGACGCCTCGAGGCCCGACCACACGTGCCCGCCGACCGCGCAGCACGCGATCCGCCAGGGTCGGCTCGTCGCACGCAACGTCGCTGCGACGCTCGCCGGCGGCAGCGCACGGCCGTTTCGCTACCGCACCAAAGGCGTTGTGGCCGAGCTCGGGTCGGGCAAGGCCGTCGCGATCACCTTTGGCATCCGTTGGCGCGGCATGCCCGCGTGGCTGATCGCGCGCACCTACCACCTGCTGCTGATGCCCGGCCTCGGTCGCAGGCTGCGCCTGCTGGTGGACTGGAACGTCGCGCTCGTGTTCGGCCGCGACGCCTCCGCGCCGGGGCGCCTGGGCAGCCCGTCGCCACTCGAGCGCGATTGAGGCACTTGTTGCCCGTGGCGGCGAGTTGCCTGCGCCATCGCCATACCGGCGTATCCTGATCTGCAGATGGCGATACTCGAGCAGATCCAGAGCGACGTGCGGGGTGCGATGCGTGCCGGCGAGAAGGAGCGCGTGGGCGCGCTGCGGCTCGTGCTGTCCGAGCTGCAGAAGGCAGCCAAGGAGAGCTCGGACGATGCACTGTCCCCGGAGGGGGAGCTCGCGGTGCTGCGGCGCGAGCGCAAGCGTCGGCTCGAGTCTGCGAAGGCCTTTCGCGACGGCGGCCGCGATGACCTTGCGGGCAGCGAGGAGTCCGAGGCGCAGCTGATCGGCTCCTATCTCCCGGCCGAGCTTCCAGACCAGGAGCTGGCGGGGATCGTCGAGCAGGCCGTACGCGAGAGCGGGGCCGCGTCGGTGAAGGACATGGGCATCGCGATGAAGCACGCGGTGGCGGCGGTCGACGGCCGCGCCGACGGCAAGCGGGTATCCGAGCTCGTGCGAGCCACACTCAGCGGATGAGGACGCAGATCGAGCTCTCCAACGACGTGGCGGCCGAGCTCGCGGGCAGCCAGGACGTGGTGCTGCGCGCACTCGAGGCGCATCTCGACTGCAAGGTCTTCCTGCGCGGCAACCTGCTGACGTTCGACGGGGAGGAGAGCGAGACGCACGCCGGCGAGCGCGTCGTGCGCGAGCTTGCGGAGCTGATCGCGCGCGGGCACCAGATCGGGCCCGGCACGATCACCGCCGTGACCGGTGCACTGGACGCGCACGAATCTCCCGCGCGCGTGCTCGAGGACGTGGTATGGAGCCACCGCGGGCTGCGGGTCGCACCGAACACGGTCAACCAGAAGCGCTACGTCGACTCCGTACGCGAAAACACGATCACCTTCGGAGTCGGGCCGGCGGGCACCGGCAAGACGTTCCTGGCGGTCGCGATGGCAGCGGCGGCGCTTTCGCGACATGAGGTCAACCGCATCATTCTCACGCGACCTGCTGTCGAGGCGGGCGAGCGGCTGGGGTTCCTGCCGGGCGACCTGATGGCGAAGGTCGACCCGTATCTGCGTCCGCTGTTCGACGCGCTGCACGACATGCTCGACCCCGAGAAGGTCTCGCAACACATCGAGCGCGGCGTGATCGAGATCGCGCCGCTGGCGTTCATGCGCGGGCGTACGCTCAACGACTCGTTCGTGATCCTCGATGAGGCGCAGAACACGACGCCCGAGCAGATGAAGATGTTCCTCACACGACTCGGCTTCGGCTCGAGGATGGTGGTCACCGGAGATGTCACGCAGGTGGACCTTCCGCGTGAGCAGCAGTCGGGCCTGATCGCGGTTGGGGACGTGCTCGATGCGGTCGAAGGGATCGAGTTCATTCGCTTCGGGGCGCAAGACGTCGTGCGCCACAAGCTCGTGCAGCGGATCGTCGAGGCCTACGACGTGCACTCGCAGCGCGATGCTCCTGTGAAGGCCGAGCTCGGCGCGCGTGCCGCCGTCCGCAGCGCCTGAGCGCCGGTCGATGATCGACGTGGAGCTGTTCGGCGCGGGCCTCGCCTCGCAGGCACCGCGCCCTGAGGAGCTGCGACGCCTATGCGCGCTCGTGGCCGCCCGCGTGGGGATCGAGCAGGGGCATGTGGCGATCGAGTTCGTGGATGCCGCGCGGATCGCCGCGCTCAACGGTGAGCACCGCGGCAAAGCGACCCCCACCGACGTGCTGTCGTTTCCGATCGACGGCGTCGAGCCGTTCGCAGGTGCAGCGGAGGACGCTCGCAGCCCGGCCGGCGGAACATCGACCCACTTCGTTCCACGCGAGCTCGGCGACATCGTGATCTGTCCGGAGCACACGACCGATGTGCGCGAGGCGATCGTCCACGGGATGCTGCACCTGCTCGGCATGGATCACGAGACCGACGACGGCGAGATGCTGGCGCTGCAGCGCGAGCTGCTCGCTGGAGCCGGCGGGTGACGCGCGGCGGCTTCGTCGCGCTCGCCGGCAGGCCCAACGTCGGCAAGTCGACGTTCGTAAACGCGGTCGTCGGCGAGAAGGTCGCGATCGTCTCCGATCGACCGCAGACCACCAGGCGCGCGATCCGCGGGATCCACCAGCACGGCGACTGCCAGATCGTGCTGGTGGACCTGCCGGGTGTTCAACGCCCGCGCGACGAGCTGACCTCGCGCATGGCCAAACGCGTGCAGCACGAGCTCGACGGCTCCGATGCGGCGCTGTTGATGCTCAACGCGCAGCAGGGCGTCGGGCCGGGCGACCGCTTTATCGCCAAGACGCTGGCCGGAACGCAGACAACGGTGGCGATCGCCGTCAACAAGGTTGATCGGCTCGCCCGCGCTCCGCTGATGGCGGTACTGGCAGACGCCGCTGAGCTCGACGCCCGCGCCGAGGTGTTCCCGATCTCCGCGCGCACCGGGTCCGGCGTGGGGGAGCTCGTCGAGCACCTGGCGTCGCTGATGCCGGAGGGGCCGTTCATGTTCGCGCCCGGCGCCAGCAGCGATCAGCCACGCGAGCTGCTGCTGGCCGAGCTGATCCGCGAGGCGGTCATCAGGCGCACGTTCCAGGAGCTGCCGCATGCGGTCGAGGTGGTAGTCGAGGAGGTCGAGCATCCGCGCGAGGGACTCGTGCGCGTGCGCGCGCTGATCTGGGTCGAGAGCGAATCTCAGAAGGGGATCCTGATCGGTGCGCGCGGACGCATGATCAAGGCGATCGGCACAGCCGCCCGCCGCGAACTGCAGCAGGCACTGGGCTGCCAGGTGCATCTCGAGCTGTCTGTGCGGGTGCGGCGCGACTGGCGCGCGGATGAGGGGCTGCTCGACCGCCTTGGGATAACCTAGTCGATTCCGACAGGCGCATGCGATCGGCTGCGGGTAATTCCCGCCCGTCTGACTCATTCAGCTTGTGGGATGTGCCCGGCCCCGTTTTGGGATACCTTCTGCGCTCGGTCAGCCTCGTGGGGAGGGTATGCATGTCGGCGAAGTACGCGATATTGGGACTCGTGATCGAGCGTCCCGGCTACGGTTACCAGTTGGCGCAGCGTCTGGAGGAGCGTTTCGGCTCCTCGAGCTTTGCGCCGTCCGGCGTCTATTCCGCGCTCGATCAACTGAGCCGCGACGAACTCGTGCGCGCCGCGGGCGAGATGGGGCCGGGCCCCGCCAGGCGCTCGGCGCCGCGCATGATCTACGAGGCGACCAACCGTGGTGTCGAGCACTTCGAAGCGTGGATACTTGGTTCCTCGCCGACACCGCCGCTGCGCGACGAGCTGCACATGAAGATTGCCCTCTGCCGTCCTCGCAACCTGCCGCGGCTGATTGACCTCGTCTACGGCCAGGAGCTGGCGTGCATCGGTCGTCTGCGCGATCTCAAGCAGAGCTCCGAGAGCGACGACGCGGCCAGGGATCTCCAGGACTGGCCGCGACTGATGGGCTTGCTCGCCAAGGAGGCCGAGATCGCGTTGTGGAAAGCGAGGATCGAGTGGCTGCAGAGCGCGCGGGAGCTCTTGCGGAGGCTGCTCACGCAATCCGAACGGTCGCGCGCCCGGGCGGCGCTGACGCCAGACAACTGTACAGTCGCACGCGGTTGAATAGTCAGCACTGAATATTCAGGCCCGCCTTTGCGGATGGCGAGGACGGCGGCATGATCGGGTGTCCGCAATGACCGATCAGAACAGCTCTGCAGTCGTGACGATCGAGCTCTCCCAAGCCCAGGTCGACCACATCATCCGCGCCGCCGGACAGGGGGGAACGATGTCGGTGCTGCTGTCCGCCCTGAAAGACCCGAGCTGGACGCTGGCGCCCGATTCGCAGGCGTTGTCCTATCCGGTGCAGATGGAGGATCGACGCCTCTCGCGCTCGCTGCTGGCGGGCCTGCTGGTGCTGTCCTGCTTCCCCGCCAACGGTGGCTATCTGGGGATCGCGGAGCTGGCGCGCACGCTCAACATGAACACGAGCACCACGCACCGCTACGTGACCACACTGCTCGCCGTCGGCCTGCTGGAGCGGGACTCGGCGACGCGCCGCTACCGCCTCGCGGCGCCCTGAGCACGTGTGCTGATCGCTCATCTCACAGGCTGCGTTCGAGGCGCGTGGCGATTGCAGCCACTGCCGCCAGGTCCAGCCGCGCCCCCCACACGAATGGGATGCCCACGACGTCGAAGCTGCGGCGACGCAGGCGTGCGAGCTGGTTGTGTTGAAAGCGCGCGCGGTCGTGTATCGCGGCGGCGGCGTGCACGGCCGATCCGATCAGCGCCTGGCGCTCAGCCTCGACGGACGCCGCAGCGTCGCTGACGCGGGTCCGCCCATGTCGCTCGGCGACACCGCGCGCGGTCGTGCCGTCGTCAAGCGCCGCGATCCGCCCCAGCTCCTCGGTCGTGAAGCGGCGCGGCAGCAGCTGGTTGACCACAACCGCCGCCAGGTCGCGCCCGAGCCGGGTCTGCAGCCCGTCCTGGAGCTCGAGCGCCTCGGTGACCGCCATCTCCGTGGCGAGCGCGACCGCCACGTAGGCCGAGTGGGCGGGGCTCTCCAGCAGTTCCTGCACCTGTCGCGTGTGTCCGGCGATCGGACCGACGCGGGCGATTGCGCCGAATGTGTGCGGGGAGCCGAGCAGGCCGAGCGCGTGACCCGTCGCCGGCGCGTCGAGCACGACCAGGTCATAGCTGCCCGAGCGCGAGCCGCGGCCACCACCGCGGGTCAGCCGCCAGATCTTGACCATCGTCACGAGCTCCTTCGCCCCCGGCGCCGCGGCGGCGAAGTACTGGAAGGTTCCGCTGGAGGCGAGCACGCGGCCAGAGACGCGGCCGCCGAGCACCTGCAGCCACTCCAGCAGCGCGCGGTCGGGATCGATCGAGATACTCGACAGGCGCTCCTGCAGCTTCGTCTCGACGCCCGGCTGCGCATCGGCGATCCCGAACAGATGCGGCAGCCGGCTCTCCTCGCCGACCTCGACCACGAGCGTGCGTCGCCCGCCGCGCGCCGCCAGCAGGCCGAGCGCCGCGGCGATCGTCGTCTTGCCCACGCCACCCTTGCCGGTGACCACTAGCAGCTTGCGGTCGAGCACCGATTGCATCGCCGGGGCAGTGTGGCTGAAAACCAGGCGGCGGGCGGCGGGACCTACAATCGTGCGGATGATGAGATCTGATGCCCACCCGATCGACGCGCTGGTTACATACGACCGCGATGGTCTGGTGCCGTGTGTCGTGCAGGACTGGAGCACCGGCGAGGTGCTGACGCTGGCCTACATGAACGAGCAGGCGCTGGCGCGCACCCGCGAGAGCGGCGAGCTGCATCTGTGGAGCCGCTCGCGCGGCGAGCAGTGGCACAAGGGCGCTACCAGCGGCAACGTGCAGACGGTGCGCGCGCTGCGTCTGGACTGCGATGGCGACGCGCTGCTCGCGCTCGTGGAGCCGGCGGGCCCGGCGTGTCACACGGGCGAGCGCACGTGCTTTCACCGTGGCGAGCTCGACCCGGGCGCGCCGTATGAGACTCTGCCCGCGCTCGAGCGCACGCTCGCCGAGCGCGCACGCGAGCGGCCGGCGGGCTCCTACACCGTCGAGCTGCTCTCAGACCCGCCACGGATCGGCGAGAAGGTGATGGAGGAGGCCGAGGAGGTGGCGCGCGCCGCTCGCGAGGAGTCAGACGAGCGCGTCGACGAAGAGGCGGCCGACGTCCTCTACCACCTGCTCGTGCTGCTGCGCAGCCGTGGCCGAGCGCTCACAGACGCGGAGCGGGTGCTCGATGGCCGTCGCTCCTAGCGCCCCCGGCGCGACCGCCACAAATCTGGCACCGAGTCTCGAGCAGGCGCGCGTGCTCGCGCGCACGCACGACCTGATACCGCTGCGCTACAGCTTCATCGAGGACTGCGAGACGCCCGTCTCGGCATTCTTGAAGCTGCGCGCGCTGGCGCCCGGCGAGCCCGCGTTTCTGCTCGAGTCGGCCGACCAGGGGCAGCGCGTGGGGCGCTGGTCGTTCATCGGCTTTCGCCCGCGCTCGGTACTGCGCTGGTCGCTGGGCGATGGCGGTGACCCGTACGCGCTGGCAGCCGAGCGGGTGGCGCGCTATCACCAGGCGCCGATCGACGACGCCGAGGGCGGTGCGCCGCCGTTCATCGGCGGCGCCGTCGGCTTCTTCGGCTATGACCTTGTGCGCACGGTCGAGCCGCTCGGCGATCCATTGGGTGGGCGCGCGCCGGATCTCGCCGACCCGGACCCGCTGGGCCTGCCCGACATGGCGCTGATGCTCTCCGACGCGCTGGTTGTCTTTGACCATCTCAAGCACACGGTCACGATCATCGCCAACGTCGACCTGCAGGCCGCATCGTCCTCGGAGGGGGAGCCCGACATCGAGCGCGCCTACGAGCAGGCCGCACGCACGATCGGAGAGGTGCGATGCGCGCTCGCCGGTCCCGTACCGCGCGGCGAGCCCGCGACCGGATCCGACCCGGCCAAGCGCGAGCTGCCTGTGTTTCAGTCGAACATGCCGCGCGAGCAGTTCGAAGGCATGGTCGCGCGGATCGTCGAGTACATCCATGCCGGCGACGCCTTCCAAGTGGTGCCCTCGCAGCGCTGGTCGGCGCCAGTGCCCGTCGAGGCGTTCTCGATTTATCGCGGCCTGCGGGCGGTCAACCCGAGTCCCTACATGTACTTCCTCGACTTCGGCGACTTCCAGGTCGCGGGCGCCAGCCCCGAGCCGCTGCTGACGGTCACCGGGCGTCACGTCAGCACCAAGCCGATCGCCGGCACCCGCCCTCGCGGGGCGAGCCCGGACGAGGACCGCCGTATCGCGCAGGAGCTGCTCGCCGACGAGAAGGAGCGCGCCGAGCACGTGATGCTCGTCGATCTCGGGCGCAACGACCTCGGGCGCGTGTGCGAGTACGGGACCGTCGTCGTCGACGAGCTGATGGAGATCGAGTCCTACAGCCACGTCATGCACATCGTCTCCTCGGTGTCGGGGACGCTGCGCGCGGACGTGGGCGCGATGGACGCGCTGCGCTCGGTGCTGCCGGCAGGGACGCTCTCGGGCGCGCCGAAGGTGCGGGCGATGCAGATCATCGACGAGCTCGAGCCCGTCAAGCGGGGCGGCTACGGCGGCGCGATCGGCTACCTCAGCTACGCGGGCGATCTCGACACCGCCATTCACATCCGCACGGTCGTCGTCAAGGACGGCGTCGCGCACGTGCAGGCCGGGGGCGGCACGGTCGCCGACGCCAAGCCCGAGTACGAGTACGAGGAGTCGGTGGCCAAGTCGCGAGCGGTGCTGCGCGCCGTCGAGCTGGCATGCGAACAACCCGACTGGGCATGAGGCCGGGAGCGCGATGAAGGTTCTCGTGATCGACAACTACGACTCGTTCACCTACAACCTCGTGCAGTACTTGGGTGAGTTGGGGGCGGACGTGCACGTCGTACGCAACGACCGCGCCACCGTCGATGAGCTACTCGACGGCGCCTACGATCGCTGCGTCGTGTCACCGGGTCCGTGCACGCCCGATCAGGCCGGCATCACGCTCGAGGTCGTGCGGCGGATGCCCGAGGCGGGGATACCGACGCTCGGGGTGTGCCTCGGCCACCAGGCGCTCGCGCAGGCCTTCGGCGGGCGCTGGAAGCTGCACTCGCCCGTACACGGCAAGGCCACACGCATCGAGCACGACGGGCGCACGATCTTCCGCGGGCTGTCCTCGCCGCTGCAGGTGGGCCGCTATCACTCGCTCGTCGTCGACGCCGATCTGCCGGACTGCCTGGAAGAGTCCGCACGCGGCGACGGCGTGGTGATGGGTGTGCGCCATCGCGAGCTGCCCGCGGAGGGCGTCCAGTTCCACCCCGAGTCGGTACTCACCGAGCAGGGTCACGAGCTGCTGGGCAACTTCCTGGAGGCGCGGTAGTTCTGTAGAACCATGGTGTCACCAGGCCACCCGGCCTGACTGTCCGCGCGGGAACGCCGTATAGCCATTGTTATACAGAGCGTGTTCGGCGCGGCTAAGCACGACGACCCCCTACACCTGACCCCCTACACCTGACCCCCTACACCTGACCCCCTACACCCGACTACCGACACCCGACCACCGACACCCGACATGCCCAACGCGACCCTGACCCATGCGATCGACGCGCTCGCGTCGAGGAGGGACCTGAGCGCCGACCAGACCGCTGAGGTTCTGGCCGAGATCATGCACGGCGAGGTCTCCGAGACCCAGATCGCCGGCTTCCTGATCGCGCTGCGGACGAAGGGCGAGACGGTCGAAGAGCTGGCGGGGCTGGCGCGCACGATGCGCGAGCTAGCCGCGCACGTGCCGTGCGAGCGTCATGACCTGCTCGACACGGCGGGCACTGGCGGCGGGCGCAGCAGCTTCAACGTGTCGACGACGGCCGCGCTGATCGCGGCGGGCGCGGGTTGCGCGGTCGCCAAGCACGGCAACCGCTCGGCCACCAGCCGGTCGGGCTCGGCCGATCTGCTGGAGGCGCTCGGAGCCCGCATCGACCTCGGCCCGGTGGCGGTTGCGGCCTGCATCGACGAGGCCGGCTTCGGGTTCATGTTCGCGCCCGCGCACCACCAGGCCACGCGCTTCGTGATACCGGTCCGGCGCGAGCTGGCGGTGCGCACGATCTTCAACCTGCTCGGGCCGCTGACGAATCCAGCAGGCGCCCGCCGCCAGCTGATCGGCGTCTCCGACGCCAGCTTCCTGGAGACGATGGCGGGCGCGCTGGCGAAGCTGGGCGTCGATCGCGCGCTGGTCGTGGCGGGCGAGGACGGACTCGACGAGGTCTCGGCGGACGCGCCCACGAAAGTGGTCGAGGTCAACGGCGAGGAGATCAGACGGTATCTGCTGACCCCGGCGCAGGCCGGCGTGCAGGACGCGCTCGGCCCGCAGTCCGCACGGGGCCCCGGCGGCGGCACGCCCGGCGAGAACGCGCGCGTCACGCGCGCGATCCTGCAGGCGGACGCCAGCGCGGGCGCGCGGCCCGCGGGCGAGGCGCTGGCGCTGATCAATGCCGGCGCTGCGATCTACGCGGCCGGCGGGGCGGACTCGATCGCCGAGGGCGTGGACGCCGCGCGCGCGGCGCTCGCCGACGGCAGCGCGGCGAGCGCACTCGAGCGCTATGTGCAGGCCAGCCACAGGCACGCGCCGGCCGACCCGGCGGATACACGCAGATGAGCCGATGAGCCAAGGCACGACGACTGTGCTCGAGCGGATCTTGGCCGAAACGCGCGCCGAGGTGGAGCGGCGCAAGCGCGAGCTGCCGCTCGAGCAGCTGCGCGCGGGCGCGCTTGGGCGGGACGCAGGCGCGGTCACGATCGCGGATGCGCGCAGACCCGCCGGCGAGCGCCGCTTCCGTGACGCGCTGAACGGCGAGGGCGTGGGCGTGATCGCCGAGTTCAAGCGTCGCTCGCCCTCGGCGGGGTTGCTGCGCGAGGATCCGGACCTGGCCGCGATCGTCAGCGCCTACGAGCGAGGTGGGGCGGTGGCGGTGTCAATCCTCACGGAGGGTCCGAACTTCGAAGGCACGCTCGAGGACCTGCGTGCCGCGCGCGGCGTCTGCGATCTGCCATTGCTGCGCAAGGACTTCATCGTGGACGCATACCAGCTACACGAGGCGCTGGGGGCAGGCGCAGACGCTGTGCTGCTGATTGTGGCGGCGCTCACGCCGCAGGAGCTCGCGTCGCTACACACGGCTGCGCGGGCGCTCGGGCTGGATGTGCTGGTCGAGGTCCACGACCGCGAAGAGCTGCGCAGCGCGCTCGAGCTCGGGGCCGAGATCATCGGGGTCAACAATCGCGACCTGCGCGACTTCAGCGTCGACTTGGCACGCACGGAGGCGCTGATGGACGAGATCCCGGCTGGGGTGACGGTCGTCTCAGAGTCCGGGATCGCCGGCGCCGAGCAGGTGCGACGCCTGCACGAGTGCGGCGTGCAGGCGGTGCTCGTGGGGGAGTCGCTGATGCGTTCGCCCGACCCCGCCGCGTCGTTGGCGCGGCTGAGAAGGTTTTAGGTAGGCTCGCGCCGCTCTTTAGATTGTGTTCACACCGGCCGTTCATTCTGATTCGAGATGAGACGCATGTTCTTGATCCCGTTCGCGTCCGCCCTGCTCGGCGGTGGCGTCGTCGTGGGCGTGATCGCCGCGGCCGGCGGGCTCAGCGAAAAGACCAAGACGGTCGTCACGACCGTCGAATCCGCGCCTGCCGCCCCGTCGAACGCCTCGCAGCGCACCAGCGGCCTGACGCCGCACGAAGCGTACGTGCGCGACGCGCCGGGAGTGGCGTTCGTGACCTCCACGATCGTGCAGAAATCGGAATCCTCGCCGTTCAACCTGTTCGGCGAAGAAAGCCAGCGCCAGGGCACCGCGACCGGCTCAGGCATCGTGATCGACGCCAACGGCACGATCCTGACCAACTACCACGTGATCGAGAACGCGATCAAGGTCACGGTCAGCTTCGAAAAAGGCAGGTCCGTCGAAGCCCAGGTTGTCGGCAAGGACCCCTCCGACGACCTCGCGATCCTGCACATCTCGACCGACGGCCTGACGCTGCACCCGCTGCGCCTGGGTGACTCGAGCGCCGTCCAGGTGGGCGATCCCGTGTACGCGATCGGCAATCCCTTCGACCTCGAACGCACGCTCACGACCGGCGTGATCTCGGCGCTGCAGCGCGAAATCACGGCGCCGAACGGGTTCACGATCAACCACGTGTTGCAGACGGACGCGCCGATCAACCCCGGCAACTCCGGTGGGCCGCTGCTGAACGTCGAGGGCGAAGTGATCGGCATCAACTCGCAGATCGAGACCGGCGGCAGCGGTGACGGCAGCGTCGGCATCGGCTTCTCGATCCCGATCAACACCGCCAAGGAGAAGATCGCCGAGCTCGAGAGGGGCGGGACGCTGCGCGGCGCCTACCTCGGTCTGACCTCCCTCACGATCGACGGCTCGCTGTCGGCGCTGAACCTGCCCGTGAAAGCCGGGGCGCTCGTGCAGAGCGTCGAGCCCGGCACGGCGGCGGCGAAGGCGGGCATCCACGGCGGCTCGGTCAGCACGACCACCGAAGACGGCCAGGTGGCGGTCGGCGGCGACATCATCGTCAAGATCGATGGCAGAGAAGTCGCCAGCTCCGAAGCGCTTGCCAACGACATCGAGGAAAAGAAGCCGGGCGACAAGGTCACGATCGAACTGCTGCGCGGCAACGGCAAAGGCGGCTACGAACACAAGACGCTGACCGCGACGTTGGGCGAACGACCGAACTCGGTGCCCAACCCGCGCACGCCCGAAGGCTGACGGCGGGCGGGCATCCAAACAAGCTGCCGCTACCGTTGGGGCCATGCCAGACGCCCCCCGTGTGAAGATCTGCGGCATCACCAACCTGCCCGACGCCGAACTGGCGCTGGAGCTCGGGGCGTGGACGCTCGGGATGATCTTCTATGAGGGCTCGCCGCGCCAGTGCTCGCTCGTCGAGGCGCAGACGATCACTGCGGCCCTGCGCCGCCGCGTGGAGCTGTGCGGGGTGTTCGTGAACGCGCCGCTCGAGCAGATCGTCCGTGACAGCGAGCAGCTCGGACTGAGCATGGTGCAGCTGCACGGCGATGAGGGGCCTTCGTTCTGCGCCGAGGTGGCGCGCAGGACGGGCGCGCGCGTGATCAAGGCCGCGCGGGTGTCGGGCTCGGGCGACGTGCGCGATCTCGAGCGCTTCCACGTCGACTTCCATCTGCTCGACGCGCGCGCGAAGGCGGTCGCTCGCCAGGGCATGCGTGGCGGCACGGGCGAGACGTTCGACTGGGCGCTCGTGCGGGCGCGGCGATCGAAGGTGCCGTTGATCCTCAGCGGCGGTCTCACAGATGCGAACGTCGCCGAGGCGATCGCGATCACGCGGCCGTACGCGGTGGACAGCGCGAGCGGCACGGAGGCCGCCCCGGGCCACAAGGACCCCGAGCGGATGCGGAGCTTCTTCGACGCGGTCGCGCACGCGTGCCCCGAGCCGGCGGCTGTGCTTCCCGGGGCGCCGGCGTGAGCACGGGCGTCGAGCAGCTCGCGCTTGAGCATCGCTTCGGGCCCTATGGCGGGCAGTTCGTGCCCGAGACGCTGATGCCGGCGCTCGCGGAGCTCGAGCAGGCATGGCAGTCGGCGCGCGCCGACCCCGCCTATCGGGCAGAGCTGGATGGGCTGTTGCGCGACTTCGGCGGGCGCCCGACGCCGCTGTATCGCGCGCGCCGGCTGTCCGAGCGGGCGGGGCGCACGGTGTACCTGAAGCGCGAGGATCTCAACCACACGGGCTCGCACAAGCTCAACAACGCGCTCGGCCAGGCGCTGCTTGCCAAGCGCATGGGCAAGCGGCGGATCATCGCCGAGACGGGCGCCGGCCAGCACGGCGTGGCGACGGCGACGGCGTGCGCGCTGCTGGACCTCGAGTGTGTGGTGTACATGGGCGTCGAGGACACGCGCCGTCAGCGGCCGAATGTGCAGCGAATGGAACTGCTCGGGGCGCGCGTGGAGCCGGTCGACGCGGGGGCGAAAACGCTGAAGGAGGCGACCTCGGCGGCGATCCGCGACTGGGTCACCAACGTGCAGAGCACGCACTATGTGATCGGCTCGGTCGTAGGCCCGGCGCCGTATCCGGCGCTCGTGCGCGACCTGCAGCGGGTCATCGGCGACGAGGCGCGCGCGCAGATGCTCGAGCGCGAGGGCAGGCTGCCCGCGCGCGTCGTGGCGTGCGTCGGCGGAGGCTCGAACGCGATGGGGATCTTCGCCGCGTTCATCCCCGACGAGCAGGTCGAGCTGGTCGGGGTCGAGGCTGGCGGCGAGGGCATCGAGACAAAGCGCCACGGCGCGCCGCTGACCGTGGGTGGACGTCCCGGCATTCTGCACGGCTCACGTTCGGCGGTGATGCAGGACGAGGAGGGACAGATCGTGCAGGCGCATTCGGTGTCGGCCGGCCTGGACTATCCGGGCGCCGGTCCCCAGCACGCATACCTCCGGGACAGCGGTCGCGCGCGCTACGTCGCGGTGCCCGACGCGCAGGCGCTTGCGGCCTTCAAGGAGGTGGCGCGCCTGGAGGGCATCATCCCGGCACTGGAGACCGCGCACGCGCTGGCGTGGGTGCTGGCCCAGGACGACGGCGAGCTGGATCTCGTGTGCCTGTCCGGTCGCGGCGACAAGGATCTGGCCGAGGTGCTCGCCGATGCCTAGCCACGGCTGTTCGCGCGCCTGCGTGAGCACACGCCAGCGGGCGCGGCCGTGAGCACAGTGCAGGCCACAGGGATCGAGCGCATCGCGCACGCGTTCGCCCACACGGGCAAGCGCGCGGCGCTGATGCCGTACGTGATGGGCGGCTTTCCGACGCTGGATGAGTCGCTGCGTATCGGTCAGGCGTGCGTACAGGCGGGAGCGGACCTGCTCGAGCTCGGCGTGCCCTACTCCGACCCGCTCGCCGACGGTCCCGTGATCCATGCCGCCGGTACCCGGGCGCTGGCTGCGGGCGCCAACGTGGCGGGCGTGCTGGAGGTCGCGCGCGCGCTGTCGGCGAGCGTTCCAGTGGCGCTGATGTGCTACGCGAACATGGTGTTCGCCCCCGGCGTGGACCAGTTCGTGCAGCGCATGGCGCGGGCGGGCGTGTGCGGGATGATCGTGCCCGATCTGCCACAGGGCGAGGCCCCGGAGGTGCTCGAGGCGTGCGATGCGTACGGCGTCGCGCTGATCCCGCTGGTCGCACCGACGACCACGCCCGAGCGCCTCGCTGAGATCGGTGCGCGGGCGCGGGGGTTCCTGTACACGGTGTCCGTCGTGGGCACCACCGGGGAGCGCCGCGCGCTCGGCGAGGAGGTGGCGGAGATCATCGCCCGCGCCCAGGCGAGCACGCGGGTGCCGGTCGCGATCGGCTTTGGGATCAGCACGCCCGAGCAGGCTCGCCAGGCAGCCGACGCCGGGGCCGACGGTGTGATCGTCGGCACGCGCCTGGTGCGCGCGGCGGGCGAGGCCGATGATCCTGCGGGCGCGGTCGGCGCTGTGGTGGGCGAGCTCGCGGCGGGCCTCGCCGCGACCGATCAGGACGCGGCTCGCTAGGATTCCGCGCACATGGGATTCATCATGACCATCACTGCCGGGCTGATCGTGTGGATCGTGCTGTGGGCGCTCGGGTCCAAGGGCATCGACGCGTTCCTGCTGGCAGCGGTGATCATCCTCGTGGGAGCGTCGCTGAAGATCCTCTCCGGCTATCTGCCCAGCCGACGCAGCTAGCGCCCCGTGCTCGCGCGGTGGCTGGGCCTGGTCGCTCTCGTCGCGATGTTGCTCGGCGTGGTCGGCTGCGGCGGCGTGTCGGTCTCGGACGTGGCCGAAGCGACGAATGACTCACTGACGGTGTACTCGAGCCTGCCGCTGCAGGGACCCACCGCGAGCATCTCCCAGCAGATCATCGACGGCGAGAAGCTCGCACTTGCCGACGCGGATGATCGCGCGGGGGCGTTCAAGATCAACTATGACTCGCTCGACGACGCGAGTCCAACCAGCGGCGAATGGAACCCGGGCATCACCGCCACCGACGCCAAGGTCGCCGCGCAGGACACCAGCACGATCGCGTATCTCGGCGACTTCGACTCCGGCGCCACGGCCGTGTCGCTGCCGGTCATGAACGAGGTGGGAATCCTGCAGATCAGCCCCGCGAGCCCGTATGTCGGGCTGACCTCGTCGTTCGACGCCGGGCAGGACGAGCCCGAACGCTTCTACCCGAGTGGTAAGCGCACGTTCATGCGCCTGGCGCCAGGTGACACCCAGCAGGCCGCCGCGCAGGTCCAGCTGATGCAGTCGCTGGGCGTGCACAGGCTGTACGTGCTCGATGATCAAACCGCGTTCCTGATGCCGCTGGCGGACATCGTCGCGGACTACGCCGAACGGGCTGGCATCAAGGTGCTCGAGCACGACAGCCTGTCGACGGCTGTCGGCGCGGTGTTCACCGGCGAGGTCGAAAAAATCATCGACAGCGGGGCACAGGCCGTGTTCCTGGCCGGCGGCGAAGGCAAGGGCGCGGCTGCGCTGTGGCGGGACCTGCACAAGGCGGCTCCACAGCTGCAGCTGCTGGGCTCGAGCTCGCTGGCCAGCGAAGCTTTCACCTCGCAGATCGGCGCGGCGGCGGTGGTGACCTACCTGACCACGCCGGTGCTGCCCACCGCGCTGTACCCGCCGCTCGCCCAGCAGGTGCTGCGCCACTACCGCAGCGTGTTCGGCGCCGAAGGTGGCCCGTACGCGCTGTATGGATACGAGGCGATGACGGTCGTGCTCGATGCTGTGAGGGACTCCGGCGCGCGCGGAAACGACCGCCAGACGGTCATCGATCGCGTGTTCGCCACGAAGAACCGCAGCTCGGTGATCGGCCGCTATTCGGTGCAAGCGGATGGTGAAACGACGCTCTCGCAGTATGGGGTCGATCGGGTCAGCGCGGGCCGCGCCGTGTTCCTGCGCGCGCTCACGGTCGCTGCACCCGGCCCGTAGCGAGCGCCGGCCCGCTCCAGCGCTCTGTGCACGGCGGCTCAGCCGCTGGGTGCCTGCAGGCCGAGGTACAGTCGGAAGCGCTCGACGCCGCCGCCCAGTTCGCGCCCGCCGCCGGCGAGCGTTGTGGTCGCGCGCAGGTAGGGGACGAACTTGGAGATCGACGGATCTTCGTCGAGCCCGATCGCTTCCAGCAGGCTGAGGAACGTCGGGAAGCTGACGATCAGGCTCGGCTGGATGCCTTCCCCGAGGCTCGCGGCCGCGGCGGCTCGCGGCGCGGCGCCCGCCAGCGTGCTCTGCGGGTTCAAGGCGGCGGCCACCGACGCTTCGCCGACGCCCAGCACGAACTTCGTCCCGCCGGCCGAGTCGTGTCCGTCGGCGATGTCGAGCACCACCGGCAGGCCGCTCACGCGCGCGCTGATCGCTGCGTCTGTGCCCGCGATCGACACCGGCGCAACCACCGCGCCCGCCTTGCGGAGCTGGGTGGCAAGGGCGGGGATCGCTGCGCGTGAGGCCGCCGGGTTCTTCGACGCGATCGACACGGCAGCTCGCAGTTCGAGCAGGCTGGCGCCGCTCGCGAAGATCCCCGCGGAGCCCATCCAGCTGGCGAACTCGTGCCGTGCCTGCGCATTGTCGGCGCCGAGCACGCGCAACGGTGTAATCAGCCCACCCAGCAGTCCGCTGACGCTGAGGCCGGCCGAGCTTTCCGGCGGCCCGCCGCCGAGCGTGCCCCCGAGCGAGGCGAGCGCCTGCAGATCCCGTACGTCATGGCCCAGTGTCGTGCCGGCGTGGCCCAGGCCGACCGCCAGCCAGGATTCCCCGGGCAGTTCGCCGAGCGCCTGTGCGGCTTCCGGGTCGGGTGCCAGCAGGCCACCGGCTTCGCCCGCCGCGCTCGCGCCGAGGGTGTCGGCGTCGAGGCTCAGCGAGCTGGCGGTGGGAACGATGGAGATGTTCGCTTCGTGTGCGCCCGCGAGTTGCGCCAACAGGCCTGACAAGCCTGCTTCCTGCTTGCCGCTTGGCGTCGTCGCGCTCGCAGGGTTGGAGTAGATGTGCGCGAGCGCACCAGAGGGCGCTGCGGCCAGCAGCTTGGCGTAGCCGCTCGCGTCTGCCAGCGCACCACCGCCGTGGGTCGTTTCGATCACGCTGCGCAGCCCCGATTCGCTGCCGATGACGGCGAAGCGGTCGACCAGCCCGAAGGCCACGCCGCCGGCGGTGAGCTCGTAGGAGACGCCGTGGTAGCTCGTCGCGTGCGCGCCGGCCTTCGCGGCCTGGGCGTTCAGGAAAGAGCGTGCCTTGCTGGTGTTGCTGGTGTCGAGCACGATCGCGCCCTGGGCGCCGCCGGAGCCGAACGGGAACGCGCCCGACGTCGAGCTCCCGAGCAGGCCCTGCTCGAGCAGTGACGGCAGTGCGCTCGATGAGCCGAGCGTGGTGAGGAAGATTCCGGCGTGGGGGCCTAGCCAGGAGGCCACGTCGCGACCGAAGCTCAGCTGGGCGGAGCCCGGCGTCTGCAGCGCTCCGAGCAGGCGCAGGTACGGGTCGGCTTGGTGGGTGAGCGCCTTGCCGGCTGCCAGCGCATCGGTCTTCTCCGCGCCCGTGGGGCGTACGGTCGCGCCGGCGTACAGCACCGCCGAGGTGGGTACCGCGGCCGCCGGATCGGCGTCGGTGCCGCCGGGGCTGCTCGCCCCGCAGCCCGCGAGTGTGATGGCGAGGCTCGCGGTCAGCGCCGCGCAGGCGAGCGTGGCACGCGCACGTGTCACGGGGCGAGGGCGCGGGGGCGTGGCGGGGGTTGAGGGCAAGGTGTCTTCCTTTCGGTAGCCGGCCGGGTGGCGGGCGAGGCGATCCTAGCGCCGCCGCCGGATTCCGGCGCACGGTGCCGATCTGCAAGCGCCCATTCACGGCGCTCTCCTGCACGTCGCTTTGCACTCTCGCACGCGCGGCGCGGATCTCGCGGGCGGCCCCGAAAGTGGCCTGTTAGCAGGGGTTTCGCCAGCCTCGATGGTGCCCGAGCGGAAAAGTGGGAGAAGATGTGCAAATGGGGTTGCATTGTGGGAGAAAGTGGGATATCTTCGCCGCAGCGAGCCGGGGTGGAGGGGCTCCTCCCACTCCTCCACCTCGGCTCGGTAAACAACTTGGAGCCCCTTTGGTCCCCTTCCGCGGCACCTTCGACCACACGCTCGACGCGAAGAACCGGCTCACCGTGCCGGCCCGCTACCGGGCGGCGCTGGCGGACGGCGTGGTGCTGGCGATGCCCGTGGACCTGAAGCCGTGCGTGGGGGTGTGGCGCCCGGAGCAGTACGAGACCTACACGCGGCGCGCGCTGGCCGAGCTGCCGCCGCTGTCGCCGCGGTTGACCGAGCTCGAGCGCTTCTTCTACGGCAGCTCCCACGACGCCGAGCTCGACTCTGCGGGGCGCATCATGATCCCGAGCTTTCTCGGTGAGCATGCCGCGCTGCTCAAGGAGGTCGTGGTGGTCGGCGTCGGCGATCGCCTGGAGCTGTGGGCGAAGAACGCCTGGAGTGAACATCGATCGACGCTGCTGAGCGGCGTCGCGGAGGTGACGGCGCGTGTCGACGACGCTGCTTGAGCTGAACGACGGTCGCGAGTGCGAGGGCCGGACGCCTGAGCTCGCCAGGCGCCGTCGTGGCGGCGGGGACTCCGGACGCTCACAGCGCGGTCGGCGCGCGGCCGCGGCCGCGGCCGCGCCGGCGACCGTTGGCGGGAGCGCGCAATCGCAGGCCTCGCACACACCGGTGCTCGCCAGCGAGCTGCTCGAGCTGCTCGACCCGCGGCCGGGGCAGCTCGCGATCGACTGCACCTTCGGCGACGGCGGGCACGCGCGGCTGGTGGCCGAGCGCCTGGGCCCGACCGGCACGCTCGTGGCGATCGACCGCGACCCGCTGGCCGAGCAGCGCTTCGCGGCGCTGGCGGCGGACGCGACGTGCTCGCTGCGTTTCATCCGCTCGGGCTACGCCGAGGCGCTCGAGCTGCTCGCGGGCGAGGGTGTGCGCGCGGACATCGTGTACTTCGACTTGGGCATGTCCTCGATGCAGGTGGACACGCGTGAGCGCGGCTTCTCCTACTCGTATGAGGCGCCGCTGGACATGCGCATGGATCCCGCGCAGGAGCTGAGCGCCCGCCAGATCGTCGCCGAGTGGGATGAGCGCCGGCTGGCGCACGCGCTGCGCGACTTCGGCGAGGAGCGCCACGCCGGCGCGATCGCGCGCGCGATCGTGCGCCGTCGCGAGCAGGCGCCGATCGAGACCACGCTGGAGCTCGTGGAGACGATCAACTCCGCGCTGCCGGCGCCGGCGCGGTTCGCCGGCGGGCACCCCGCCAAGCGCTCGTTCCAGGCGTTGCGAATCGCGGTCAACGACGAGCTGGGACAGCTCGATCGCGCGCTCCCGCGCGCGTGGGGGCTGTTGCGCGAGGGCGGAGTGCTAGCGGGCATCTCGTTTCAGTCGCTCGAGGACCGGCGCGTGAAGCGCTTCCTCGTCGAGCGCGCGCGCGGTTGCATCTGCCCGCCCGATCTGCCCGTGTGCGTGTGCGGCCGCGAGCCCGAGGCGGCGTTGCTGACGCGTCGCTCGGTCGTGCCGACCGCTGCAGAGCTCGAACGCAACCCACGCGCCGGCTCGGCACGCCTGCGCGCGGCGAGGAAGCTGTCAGACGACGGGGAGCCGGCCTCGTGACGCCGCCCGCCGCCGCGGCGGCCCATCGCGCACGTACGATTGCCCCGCCGCGCCCGCGCATCGCGCCGCCGCGGCCCAGGCGTATCTCGGGTCCGGCCCGCCGGCCCGCCCGCCCGCCTGTGCCCGCGGCCACACCCCAGGTGCGGGCCGACCGCGGCCTCGTGCTCGGCCTGCTGGACGTCCTCGCCGGCGTCGCACGCAGCGGCGCGCTCGACCGGCTGATCCGCGGGCGAATCTGGATCGGGGTGATCGCGTTCGCGCTGATCGGCATCGTGACGCTGCAGCTGCTCGTGCTGCAGCTCAACGCGAGCATCGGTCGCACGCTGGTGCGCGAGGCGCAGCTCCAGCGAGAGAATGCGGCGCTCAGCATCGAAGGCTCGGAGCTGGCGGCCGGTGAACGAGTCGAGTCCAAGGCGGCGGTCCTGGGGATGGAGCTCGTGCCGGTCGGCTCGCTGCGCTTCCTGACGGCCGATCCGCACGCCGACGTCGCGCGGGCCGCCGCGGCCCTGAACACGCCGGTGCACGCCGCCGGCCCGAGCTCCGGCTCGAGCTCTGGCGAAGCGGGCTCCGCCACGGCGACGACGGGCGCGAACGCAGCGGCGGCGAGCACCGCCGCCGGCGAACCGGCGCCCACCGAAGCGACCGCGCCGAGGACGGGTGAAGCCGGGGCGAGCACCGCCACGGAAGCGGGCTCGGGCACTGGCGCGCCGGCCTCCACGCCCACGAGCTCGAGTGCGCCGACGTCATCCTCGCCGCCGTCCACCACGGCTGGAGTGGGCGCCAGCGCACCCGTTGAAGCCGCAGGGGCGGGCGCCGTCGGCGGTGCGGGCGGCGTAGGAGCGACCCAGGCAACCGGCGCGGGATAGGCAGGTGGCGATCGTTCAACGCCGCGTGCGGGCGATCTTCGGGCTGTTCCTCGTGCTGCTCGTGGTGGCCGCGGGACGCACCGTGTATCTGGGCGTCGTGCGCGGCGCGACGCTGCGCAAGGCCGCGAGCAGCGAGCAGCTGAGCTACGAAACGGTGATCGCGCCGCGGGGGGCGATCACCGACCGCAACGGCGTCGACCTGGCCGTTTCCGAACCGGCGCAGGACATCTCAGCCGACCCGTACCTGATCACAGAACCGCTGCCCGCCGCGCGGCAGCTGGCGCCGCTGCTCGGCCAGCCGCAGGCGAGCGTGCTGACGAAGCTCACCGAACGGACCGGCTTCGTGTACCTCGCTCGTGCACTGCCGGCGCAGGCGGCGCAGGCGGTGCTCGCGCTGAGGATCGCGGGCATCACGGGCACGCCGGTGATGCGCCGGGTCTATCCGCGCGGGTCGCTCGCGGCGCAGGTGCTGGGCGTGGTCGGCACCGAAGGTGGCGGGCTGGCGGGCCTGGAGTACTCGCGCAACAAGGTCCTCACCGGCCGCTCCGGCGAGCGGCGTGTGGTCAGCGACGAGATCGGCCAGCCGGTCTCGATCAGCGAACCACACCAGGAGGTGCCGGGCAAGTCGCTGTCGTTGACGCTCGACACCAACATCCAGCAGCGTGCGGAAGATGTGCTCAGCGCGGTCGCGCGCGTGTTCGCGCCAAAGGATGCGACCGCGATCGTGATGGACCCGCGCAGCGGGGCGATCCTCGCGCTGGCGAACTGGCCGCAGGTGGACATCAACGCTCCAGGTGCCTACACGCCCGAAGCGATGGCCCAGGGGATGGAGGACCGGGCCGTCGGGCTTGACTACGAACCGGGCTCGACGTTCAAGGTGGTCGCGGTCTCGGCTGCGCTGGAAGCGGGCCTGATCACCCCCAACACGCCATTCAACATCCCCGATCAGATTCAGATCGCCGAAAGGACCATCCACGACGACACCGAACACCCCGAAGAAACGCTGACGACGGCACAGATCCTGGCGCGTTCGAGCAACGTCGGCGCGATCAAGATCGGCGCGCTCGAGGGCGCTGGACGCTTCAACGAATGGGTGCATCGCTATGGCTTCGGAGCGCCCACAGGCGTGGATCTTCCCGGCGAGGAAAAGGGCGCGACGCTGGCGCTGAACGAATACTCGGGCTCCTCGATGGGCAACCTGCCGATCGGGCAGGGGGAGCTGGTGACGCCGATGCAGATGGCCACCGCGTACGCCACAATCGCCAACGGCGGGATCCTGCGCCCGCCGCACATCGTCAGCGCGATCGGCGGGCACCCGCTGCCCGAGCCTGCTGGCCACCGCGTGATCAAGCCCAGCACCGCAGCCGAGCTGCGACAGATGCTCAAGGGCGTGTTCGGACCGGAAGGCACCGCCAGCGAGGTCTCGATCCCGGGCTACGAGCTCGCGGGCAAGACGGGCACGGCGAGCAAGATCGACCCCGAAACCGGCGAATACTCCAAAACCGCCTACGTGGCCTCGTTCATCGGCTTCGCGCCGGCGAACGATCCGAAGCTGCTGTGCGCGGTGGTCGTCAACGAACCGAGCTCCGGCTCGATCTACGGAGGCAGCGTCGCCGCGCCCGCGTTCGGACAGATCATGAGCTTCGCGCTGCCATACCTGGGCATCCCGCCGGGGTAGCGGCCGCGCGCGGAGCTCGCCAGTGCGCTCCTACGGCCCCAGTAGCATCAGCGCATGCGACTCGACGGGTTGATCGCTGCCGCATCGTCCACGGAGGGGGAGCTTGCTGGCGAGGCGGCTGGCGTGGAGATCACCGGTCTCGCGTATGACAGCCGCGATGTGGCGCCCGGAGACCTGTTCTTCTGCGTGAGCGGCTTTCGCACGGACGGCCACGACTTCGCGGTGGAGGCGGTGCGCGCGGGCGCCGCGGCGCTGGTCGTCGAGCGCCGACTCGACCTCGGCGTGCCGGAGGTGCTGGTCGAGTCCGCGCGCGCCGCGATGGCGCCAGCGGCGGCGCGCTTCTACGGCGATCCGGCGCGTGAGCTGCGCGTGGTGGGGGTGACGGGCACCAACGGCAAGACGACGACGACGTATCTCGTGCGTGCGCTGCTGCAAGCTGACGGCTTGCAGTGCGGCATGCTGGGCACGGTCAAGTCGGTGATCGGCGGGCGCGAGCGCATGGTCGCGCGCACGACACCGGAGGCGATCGACCTGCAGGCGGATCTGCGGGCGATGCTCGACGGCGGCGACCGCGCGTGCGCGATGGAGGTCTCCTCGCACGCGCTCGAGCTGGGACGCGCCGACGAGATCCCGTTTGCAGCGGCTGTTTTCACCAACCTGACCCAGGACCACCTCGACTTCCACGCTGACATGGAGGACTACTTCCAGGCCAAGCGGCGGCTGTTCGTGCCCGCGGCCGGTCCCGCTCCCGCCGTCAGCGTGGTCAACGTCGGCGACCCGTACGGACGCCGCCTGGCAGCCGAGCTCGAGCGCGTGCGCACGTTCGCGGTTGACGTGCCCGCCGACTACAGCGCGACGGACGTGCGCTGCGACTTCGAAGGCTGCTGCTTCACGCTGCAGACGCCCGCGGGCAGGCACGAGCTGGCGCTGCCGATGCCCGGGCGCTTCAACGTCGCCAACGCGCTCGGCGCGCTCGCCGCGGCGCACGCGCTCGGGGCGGAGCTGGAGCCGCTGCTGGCGGCGCTGGAGTGCGGCGTGCGCGTGCCCGGTCGCTTCGAGCCGGTCGACGCCGGCCAGGAGTTTGCGGTGCTGGTCGATTACGCGCACACCCCCGACTCGCTGGAGAACGTGCTGCGCGCGGCGCGTGAGCTGGTGGAGCCGGTGCAGGACGGACGCGTGCTGTGCGTGTTCGGCGCTGGCGGCGATCGTGACCGCGGCAAGCGCCCGCTGATGGGCGCGATCGCGGCACGGCTGGCCGACGTTGCGATCGTGACCTCAGACAACCCGCGCTCGGAGGACCCTGAGCGAATAATTGGGGAGATCTTGGATGGCGTGACGGGCGGCGGGAGCGCGGTGGGAGCGTTCGCTGGCGCGGGGTCACCCGCGCGGGCGGCGACGGGGGAGGTGCGCGCGATCGCCGATCGGCAGGCGGCGATCGAACAGGCGATCGCGAGCGCGCGGCACGGCGACGTGGTGGTGATCGCGGGCAAGGGCCACGAGCAGGGCCAGGAGTTCGCGGACGGGCGCAAGCTGCCGTTCGACGACGTGGCGGTCGCGCGCGCGGCGCTGCAGGCCACGCAGGCGGCGCGCGCGCGATGAGGGACTGGGACGCCCGCCATCTGGCCGCGGCTGCCGGCGCGACGCTCGTGCGGGCGCCGGCGCGGGCCGGCGGGCCGGCGACCGCGGCGGGCCCGCCGGGGCCAGTCGGCGTGAGCATCGACTCGCGCGCGATCGCGCCGGGCGAGCTGTTCGTCGGTCTGCGCGGCGAGCGCACCGATGGCGGCGAGCACGCTGCGCAGGCGCTCGCGGGCGGCGCGTGGGCCGTGCTGGTGACGCCCGAGCGCGCGCGTGCGCTTGCCGAGTCCGCGCCTGACGGCGCGGTGCTCGCGCACAGCGACCCGCTGGCGGGCCTGCAGGCGCTGGCGCGGGCGTGGCGGCGGGAGTTGCGCGCACGCGGCGCGATGGTCGTCGCGATCACCGGCTCGACCGGCAAGACCTCGACCAAGGACATCCTCGCGGCGCTGCTCGGCGCGCGCCTGCGGGTCGCGGCCAGCCCGGCGAACCTCAACACCGAGGTCGGGCTGCCGCTGGCCGTGCTGGCGGCCCCGGCCGATACGGAGCTGCTGGTGCTCGAGCTGGCGATGCGCGGCCCCGGGCAGATCGCCGAGCTGACGGCGATCGCAGAGCCGGACGTCGGTGTGATCGTTAACGTCGGCGAGGCTCACCTCGAGCTGCTGGGCTCGCTCGAGGCGATCGCCGCGGCCAAGGCGGAGCTGATCGCGGGCCTCGCGTCGGGTGCGAGCGTGGTGCTGCCGGCGGCGGAGCCGCTGCTCGTCCCGCACCTGCGCGCTGAGGTGCGGGTCATCGACTTCGGTGAGGACGGCGACGTGTCGTTGGCAGAGCGGCGCGCAGACGGGTCGGTGCTGATCGTCCACGACGACGCGCAGATCGAGCTGTGGCCGTCGTTCGCGCAGGCGCACAACCTGCGCAACCTGCTCGCCGCCGTGGCGGCGGCACGCGCGCTCGGATACACGCCGCGCGGGCGCGTGGACGTGGCCTTCTCGGCGATGCGCGGCCAGCGCGAGCAGCTGGGAGGCGGCGTGGTGCTCATCGCGGACTGCTACAACGCCAACCCCATGTCCATGCGCGCGGCGATCGACGATCTGGCAGAGACGGCTCCCGCGCGACGCGTGGCGGTGCTCGGCGACATGCTCGAGCTGGGGCCGCAGGCGCCACGCCTGCATCGCGAGATCGGCGAGTACGCGCGCGCCCACGGTGTCGGGTTGCTGGTCACGGTCGGCCCGCTGGCGGCCGAGATGCGCACCGCCTTCGCGGGCGAGAGCTACGCGGTGCCCGACGCGCAGGCCGCCGGCGAGCTCGTCGGGAAGCTGCTGCGCGACGGTGACACCGTGCTCGTGAAGGGCTCACGCGGCGTGGGCTTGGAGCGGGTGCTCGACAGCCTGCGCGGTGAAGCGCGGCGCGGGCGCGCGCCGGCGGACGCGGACGCGGCGCGCGAGCACCCGGCGTCTGCCGTCGGTGCCGTCCCGGAGCAACGCTGAATGGGCCGGATTCTCTTCGGGGGCACGGCCGCGCTGCTGATCTGCATCTTCCTCAGCCCCAAGTTCATCGAGTTCCTGCGCAAGCGCGAGTTCGGCCAGCAGATTCGCGAGGACGGCCCCGAGGGGCATCGCCAGAAGGCGGGGACGCCGACGATGGGGGGGATCATCATCTTCCTCGCGGTCGCCGTCGCGTTCTTGATCCTGACCGAATACGAATGGCGCTCGATCGGCGTGTTCGGCGCCGCGCTCGCGTGCGCGCTGCTGGGCTTCGCCGACGACTACGTGAAGCTGGTCAAGCGCCGCTCGCTGGGGCTGCGGGCGCGCACGAAGCTCGGCATCACGATCGCGATCTCGCTGGGGCTGTGGTACGTGGCCCGCTACGAGGCCCACCTGGCGCCGGTGCTGGAGCTGAACTTCGTCGACTACCACATCGAACTCGGCCCGCTGTTCCCGCTGCTGATCTACCTGGTCGTGGCTGGCACGACCAGCGCCGTCAACCTCACCGACGGGCTCGACGGCCTCGCCGCGGGCTGCGCGGCGATCGTGCTGCTCGCCTACATCGGCATCACGTTCTTCGCCGGCGACCTCGACATGGCGATGCTCGCCGGCTGCCTCGGCGGTGCCTGCATCGGCTTCCTTTGGTTCAACGCGTTCCCGGCGACGATCTTCATGGGCGACACGGGCTCGCTCGGGCTCGGCGGGGCGATCGCTGGCCTCGCGGTGATGACCAAGACCGAGCTGCTGCTGATCCTGATCGGCGGCATCTTCGTGGTCGAGGCGCTGTCGGTCGTGATCCAGGTGATCTCGTTTCAGATGACGCGCAAGCGCGTGTTCCTGATGGCGCCGATCCACCATCATTTCGAGCTGCAGGGCTGGTCTGAGACGAAGATCATCCTGCGCTTCTGGATCGTCGCCTCGATCTGCGGCGCGATCGGTTTTACCATCTACCGCCAAAGCCGAGGCGTCTAGACGGGCGATAGGCGGCGCGAGGCGGCGTCCTCGATCGCTCGTGTACCGAAGCCGGGAGACACTCGCTCCGCTCGCATCCCCGTTTCGGCCAGCACGCCACGCTCACTGCGTCCTTGCCTCGCTTGCCTCTCGCTCGTCTAGAAGGGTGACTTGTATGCACTGGAGGCTTCTACCCGTCGGCGTCGAAGTGAGCATGGATGCCGAACCGGGTGACGTTCGCTGCGCTCACATCCCCGAACCGGCCAGCAGCGCGAGGGAGCGGTGGCGCGTCCACCCAGGCCAAGGCCGGCCGGCGAGAGCGCGGCAGCGGCAAGCGTGGGCGCGCGGGACAGTCATCGCTCGAGCACCACATCCTGTTGACCGCGACGATGTGCCTGCTGGCGTTCGGCGCGGTGATGGTCTACAGCGCCTCGTCGGCCACGACGCTGCTGCAGGGCGGGGGCTACGGCGGCAGCTATCTGGTCAAGTTCGCGATATACGGCGCCGTCGGCCTGGTCCTGATGCGGGTGCTGGCGCGCGACGGGGTCGCGAAAGTGCACACGATCACGGCGCCGCTGCTGGGCGTCTCGTTCGTGCTGGTGCTCGCCGTGCACATCCCGCACGTGGGCGTGAGCGTCAACGGCGCGCGCCGCTGGATCGGTCCCGGCTCCTTCCAGTTCGAGCCCTCGGAGCTGATGAAGCTCGCGCTCGTGCTGTACGCGGCGACGCTGCTGGCCAAGCGTCCGCAGCAGGTGCACGACCTGCGTGCGCTGGCCAAGCCGCTGCTGCTGGTCGTCAGTGCGGCTTGCCTGCTGGTGTTCACCGAGCCGGACCTGGGCACCGCGATGGTGATCGCGTTCACCGTCGGCGCGATGCTGGTCGCGGCCGGCATCCCGATGAGCAAGCTCGGCCTGATCGCCGGCTCGGTGCTGGGGCTGGTGCTGCTGTACGCGATCGCGCAGCCGTACGCGCGCGCGCGGCTGACGTCGTTCATCGATCCGTGGGCGCACGCCTCCGGCACCGGCTTCCAGGCCGTGCAGGGGCAGATCGCGATCGGCTCGGGCGGCCTGTTCGGGGTCGGGCCGGGGCAGTCGGTACAGAAGATCTTCTACCTGCCGGAGGCGCCGACAGACTTCATCCTGGCGGTGATCGCCGAGGAGCTGGGCGTGATCGGCGTGTTCGCGCTGCTGTTCCTGTACGGCTTGATCGCCTACGCGGGCCTGCGCGCGGCGAAGGCGGCGCGCAGCCTCTACAGCGCGTTGATCGCCGTGGGGGTGACCGCGCTGATCGTCTCGCAGGCGGTCCTGAACGCGTTCGCGGTGCTGGGCCTCGCGCCGCTGACGGGCGTGCCGCTGCCGTTCGTGTCCTACGGCTCGAGCAGCCTGATCGTGATGCTCGCGGCTATGGGCCTGCTGCTGAACGTCGCCGCGGGCGCGACCGGGCACGTGCGCGCGGTGGCGCCCGCGCGCCGCGGGCGCCAGAGCGTGCGCAGCGAGCGCTCCGCCGACGCGCGGACGCGCGAACCGGCACGATGGGGCGATGACGGACGCGACGAGCAAGATCGTGATCGCCGCCGGCGGGACCGCGGGGCACGTGGTGCCGGCGCTCGCGGTGGCGGACGCGCTGCGGGCTGAGGGCGCCGAGGTCGCGTTCATCGGCGGTGGCCGCGCCGAGGCACAGCTGGTGCCCGCGGCGGGCTTCCCGCTGCACACGATCGCAGTGGCCGGCCTGCACCGTAGGAATCCGCTGCGCGCACTGCGCGCACTCGTGCTGGCCGCCGCGGCGATCCCGCGCGCGCGAGCGCTGCTCAAACGGCTCGCCCCAGATGCGGTGATGGGTGGCGGGGGCTATGTCGCGGGGCCGGTCGGCGTGGCGGCGCTGTCGTTGCGCATCCCGCTGGTGCTGACCGAGGCCGACAGCCACCTGGGGTTGACCAACCGTCTGCTGGCCCGCTTCGCGCGAAGGGTGTGCCTGGCGTTTGCGCTCCCCGGTCGCAACGGCACGCGCTATCGCGTCACGGGACGACCGATACCGGTGGGCGCGCGCGACCGGCGCGCCGCGCGTGCGCGCTTCGGGATCGAGCCGGATGAGACGTGCGTGCTGGTGTTCGGAGGCTCGCTGGGCGCGCGCTCGATCAACCTCGCGGCGGTCGAGGCGTTCGCGGGCGCGCCGTTCCACGTGCTGCACGTCTGCGGCCGGCGCGACCACCCGGAGCTGGCCGCGCGCGGCCTGCCGGTGGACTACGACCTGCGCGAGTACCTGCCGCTCGGCGACTTCACCGACGCGCTCGCGGCCGCCGACCTGGTCGTGGCGCGCGCGGGCGGCTCGGTGTTCGAGATCGCCGCGCACGGCTTGCCGGCGGTGCTTGTTCCATACCCGCACGCCTCAGCGGACCACCAGAGCGCAAACGCGCGCTGGATGGCCGACGCGGGCGCCGCGGTCGTGATCGCCGACGCCGAGCTCACGGGCGCGCGCCTGGGCGGCGAGGTGGCCGCGCTGCTGGCCGATCACGACCGCCTGCAGGCGATGTCGGCCGCCGCCCGGAGCCTTGCCAGGCCCGACGCCGCGCGCGACGTGGCACGCGAGCTGCTCGAGGCAGCAGCGCGATGAGCGCGCTCCGGCGGTCTTCGGGAGCGGCCGCATGAGCGCGGCCTCGGGAGGGCCCTGGCGCGGGCGGCGCCTGCACTTCGTCGGCGTCGGCGGCGCCGGCATGAGCGGTTACGCGCGCGCGGCATACGCCCTGGGCGCCACGGTCAGCGGCTCTGACGGGGCCGGCAGCCCGTATCTGGAGCGCCTGGCGGCCGACGGCGTGCTCGAGGCGCAGATCGGCCATCGCGCGGAGAACGTGCCGCCGGGGCTGGACGTCGAGCTGGTCTACTCCTCGGCGGTGGGGGCGGAGAACGTCGAGCGTCGCGCGGCGCGCGAGCGCGGCATCCCCGAGCGTCCGCGCGCGGAGCTGCTGGCGGAGCTGAGCGCGATGCGACGCACGATCGCGGTCGCGGGCACGCACGGCAAGACGACGACCTGCTCGATGATCGCGCACGCGCTGCGCGCAGCGGGAATGCGGCCGGGCTGGCTGGTGGGGGCGCCGATCGGCGGTGGGCTCGCGAACGCGGAGTGGGGGGACGGCGAGTGGCTGGTGGTGGAGGCGGACGAGTCCGACCGCTCGATGCTGAGCCTGAGCGTCGAGATCGCGGTGCTTACGAACGTCGAGCTCGACCACCACGCGACGTTCGCGTCGCTGGCGCAGCTGCAAGACGCGTTTCGGGCGTTCCTGGCGCGCGCCGGTAACGCCGTGGTGGTGTGGGATCGCCCCGAGCTGCGCGCGCTGAGCGCCGCGGCGCAGGCGGGCGTCGAGGTGGTTGGCTACGACGTGCCCGACCCGCTGCTCGTGCCCGGGGGCTCGCGCTTCGAATGGCGCGGCCACGAGGTCACGCTGGCGGTGCCGGGCGCGCACAACGCGCTCAACGCCGCCGCTGCGCTCGAGGCGACGCGCATGGCGGGGGCGGACGCCGCGCTTGCGATCGCCGGGCTGGCGGGCTTTCACGGCGCCGGGCGGCGCTTTCAGCCGCTGGGCGTTGGGCCGGGCGGCGCGCTGCTGTACGAGGACTACGCGCACCATCCCACTGAGATCGAGGCCACGCTGCGGGCGGCGCGCACGCTCGCGCACCGGCGCCTCGTGGCCGTGTTCCAGCCGCACCTGTACTCGCGCACAGCGCTGCTCGCGCACGAGTTCGGCCGCGCGCTCGCGCTCGCGGATGTGGTGGCGGTGCTGGACGTGTACCCGGCGCGCGAGCGCGCCGAGGACCACCCGGGGGTGAGCGGTCTGCTGATCGCGCGGGCGAGCGCCGACGCCGCCGCGGGCAAGCCCGTGTACTGGCTGCCGAGCTTCGCCGCCGCCGAGCCGGTGCTGCGCGGGCTGCTCAGGGAGGGCGACCTGTGCGTGGTGATGGGCGCCGGCGACGTCGACGCGCTGGGACACGCGCTGGTCGAAGTCGTGAGAGGCTGTCGATGAGCATGCCGGAGGGCATCCAGCGCGACTTCCCGCTCGCGCGGCTGACGACGGTGCGCACGGGTGGCGCGGGCGAGTACTTCGCGCGCGCCGGCAGCGAGCGGCAGCTGCTGGAGCTGCTCTCCTGGGCGGCCGCAGAGGATGTGACGGTCAGTGTCGTCGGCTCGGGCTCGAATCTGCTGATCGCCGACGAGGGCGTGCGCGGCCTGGTCGTCAAGCTCGACCGCGAGCTGGCGGCGATCTCGGTCGACGGGCAGCGCATGCTGTGCGGCGGCGGCGCGCGCCTGCCGGCGGTGGCTGCGCGCGCGGCGCGGGAGGGGCTGTCGGGGATCGAGTTCGGCGTCAACATCCCGGGCACGGTCGGCGGCGCGGTGCGCATGAACGCAAACGCCTACGGCGGCGAGCTCGAGTCGGCGCTCGAGTGGGTGCAGATCGCGACGGCATCCGGGCTGCAGCGCCGCGAGCCGAGTGAGCTCGGCCTCGAATATCGCCGCTCGAGCATCGCCAACGGCGAGGTCGTCGCGCGCGCGAGCCTGCTGCTGACCGTGGCGGAGCCGGAGGCGGTGAAGGCGACGCTCGAGGAGATGCGCCGCTGGCGCCACGAGGCGCAGCCGCAGGGGATCAAGACGTTCGGCTCGACGTTCAAGAACCCTGATGACCCGCGTGCTGAGGGTCGTAGCGCGGGGCTGCTGCTGGCGGAGGCCGGCTGCAACGGCCTGCAGGTCGGCGGCGCGCGCTTTGCCCCCAAGCACGCCAACTTCATCGAGAATACGGGCGCTGCGACGACCGCGGACGTGATCGCGGTGATGGCCGAGGGCCGCCGCCGCGTGCTCGAGCGCTTCGGCGTGGCGCTCGAGCCGGAGGTGCAGACGATGGGCGATGTGCGATTTCCCTGGTAGAGGGTCCAGGAAGCCGTGACATGTCGACCCGGTCGCTGCGAGAAGCGGCGCAAGCACGGGACTAAGCGCCTGGGCTAGCCCATGAGGTCAGTGCTAGAATCACAGAGACGAAACAGAGAAACTAGATCGGAGACGCCATGGCGGAGACAGCGGCCAGGACAGTTACCGTAGCGCGACAGCGATTCGAGCTACGGCGAGACCAAGTCGAGCGAGCTATGCGTCGTGTGCTGCCGGAGCCGATCACGAGCCACTACGTCGTCATCGATCGTCGGCGATACCCGCCGAAGCAGGTCCTGGGTGTGCTCACGGGCCTCGACCGTGCGGATTTCACGTCACATCAGGCGCGGCGCGTCCTCATGGGCCTCGGATTCCAGGCCGGTCGACGACCCGGAGGGAGCCTGCTCGATGCTGACAGCGAGTCCGAGGCAGGGCGCCCTGACGCTCGATTTCCTGCGGCACGGTCCGGATTCCGTGGACCGACCACGTCTATGCGTGCAACTGCCGAGACACTCGAGCCGTTCGTCGGGCAATGGGTTGCGACGAAGGGGCCGGAGGTGCTTGTCGCCGCCGATGATCCGCGCACGGTCGTGAGCTGGCTCGCCGAGCACCGACAGCGGGCGGACAGCATGTTTCGTGTGCCAGCCGAGGAGTTCCAGGCCAGCGGGCTCGCACCGCTGTGAGGCATTCCTTTCAGGCGCTGCCGGGTATCGGAGGAAGAGCTCGACCCGTCGTCGACCTAGTGGTGGAGGGGCTCGAGCTGGCGCCACAGGCATGTCTGCTCGACACAGGCGCGAGTGACATCCGCATGGGCAAGCATGTGGCCGAGCTGGCTGGCGTTGCGCTCGACGCTAGCCCGATCGGCGAGATCGTTATCGGCGGATTGCGTACCGCCGGCCGGGCGGCCAGCGTTCAGCTCGAGCTACGGCAAGGCTCCGATCGTCACGCGTGGAATCCGACGGTCTATTTCTGCGATCCGTGGCCTTGGGCCTTTGGCCTACTCGGCCTGGCGGGTCTCGACCCGTTCCTGACGATCGTGGACAGCTATGACGAGTGGGTCGAGCTTCGGCCGCAGCACCGTTGAGGCGAGTAGGGGTTCTCGCTGTAGGGTCGAAGACAGCGTGGATGAGCCGACCGCTGGCCGCCGCGCCATCCCGCCGTCGTGCCGCGCCCACCTCGCGGCGCCGTGGCTCCAAGGAGCCGAGTCCGTTCTCGAGCCTCCTGCGCCCATTCACCGGCGCGGCCAACCTGGCGCGCACCGCCGCCGCCTTCGTCCTGCGCCGCCGCCGGCTGCGCATCGCGCTGCTCGCCCTGGCGATCGCGCTACCGCTGCTCGGCTGCGGCTGGCTGTGGTTCCGCGAGTCCTCGTTCGTGTCCGTGCAGCGCGTGCAGATCACCGGCGTGCACGGCCCCGAGGCGCAGGCCGTGGACGCTGCGCTGGTGGACGCGGCACATGGCATGAGCACGCTCGACGTCAGCGCCGGAGCGCTGAGCGCGGCGGTCGCGCCGCTGCGCGTGGTGCGCGCGGTGCGCATCATTCCCAGCTTTCCGCATGGGCTTCGCATCGAGGTCAGCGAGCAGCTGCCGGTTGCGGCGCTGACGGTCGCCGGCCAGCGCACCGCGGTCGCGGCCGACGGCGTGGTGCTCGGACCGTCGCTGCTGTCGGGCTCGCTGCCGAGCGTCGTCGCCTCCTCCGCTCCGGCGCCCGGTAAGCGTGTCCACGGCGCGAGCCTGCTGGCCGAGCTGACCTTGCTTGGCGCCGCGCCGGCACCGCTGGCAAAGCATGTCGAACGCGTTTTCAGTGGCGCCAAGGGTCTCACCGTCGCGATGCGAAACGGCTTGCTCGTGTACTTCGGCGACGCCAGTCGCCCGCACGCCAAGTGGCTGTCGCTCGCGCGGGTGCTCGCCGACTCGAGCTCCGCTGGAGCCGCGTACATCGACGTGCGCCTGCCCACCCATCCGGCGGCCGGGTTTCCCGCGGGCGTGACCCCGCCGGACGCGGGCGCTGCCCCTGCCGCCGGGTCAAGCGAAGCCCCGGCGAGCACGGAATCGACCATCGCCTCGCTCGCGGCTGGCCTCTCCAGCGGGAGCGCCACCGGCTCCCCGACCGGCACAGAACCAGCGAGCGGGTCGGCGTCGGGCACGACCGCGCCAACGTCCGAAAGCGCCGAAACTGCCTCGCAGGGGGGGCAAGCAGGAGCGGGCCAAGCGAGCTCGACGAGCGAAGCCGAAAGCGCTCAGGCCAACCCCCAGACAAGCCCCACGCCGGGGGGTTAGCAACACTCGACCTCAACTAGAGCTTTATGCACCCGCCAGGTGTATTCTCAGGCACTGGTCGAGGGTCGGTCGATCTGCAACGTTTGTTGCGAGAGTGGGCGCGCTCGTTGACAGGGCGAAGATCCCTGCATAACGTGCACAACCCAGCGGTTCGGCGACCAGTATGCTGCCAACCCTACATTCCTACTGAAGGCTTCGGACGAAACCATCATGGAGAGAAGCGGAAGCTACCTGGCGGTCATCAAGGTCGTAGGCGTCGGCGGCGGCGGCACCAACGCCGTCAGCCGCATGGTCGACGCCGGGCTGCGCGGCGTGGAGTTCATCGCCGCCAACACCGACGCCCAGGCGCTCGCGATGTGCGACGCCGACATCAAGCTGAACATCGGCCACGAGTCGACCAAGGGTCTCGGCGCGGGCGCCAACCCCGACGTCGGTCTTGCAGCGGCGTCGGAGTCGCGCGACGACATCAAGGAGGCGCTCAAGGGCGCGGACATGGTGTTCGTCACCGCCGGCGAGGGTGGCGGCACCGGAACCGGGGCGGCGCCGGTGATCGCCGAGATCGCCAAGAACGAGATCGGCGCGCTGACCGTCGGCGTGGTCACACGCCCGTTCGACTTCGAGGGCTCCCAGCGCGGCCGCCAGGCGATCGAGGGCATCGAGCGCCTGCGCGAGGTCGTCGACACGCTGATCGTGATCCCCAACGAGAAGCTGCTGGCGATCGTCGAGCGCCGCACGTCGATGCTGGACGCGTTCCGTGAGGCAGACAACGTGCTGCGCCAGGGCATCCAGGGAATCACCGACCTGATCACGATCCCCGGCCTGATCAACCTCGACTTCGCCGACGTGCGCACGATCATGCAGGACGCCGGCTCGGCGCTGATGGGCATCGGCGTGGCCAGCGGCGAGAGTCGCTCCGCCGACGCCGCCAGGGCGGCGATCTCCTCGCCACTGCTCGAAGAGTCCATCGACGGCGCCACCGGGATCCTGCTGAACATCACCGGCGGCAAAGACCTGGGCCTGTTCGAGGTCAACGACGCCGCCGAGATCATCCAGAAGGAGGCCGACCCCAACGCCAACATCATCTTCGGCGCCGTCATCGACGAGAGCATGTCCGACGACGTGCGCGTGACGGTCATCGGCACCGGCTTCGATCATCGCCCCGGCCGCAGCACCCGCCGCGAGTCGCGCGCGAGCACCCGTCCCGACAGAGGTCCTCGCATCTCAGATCGTCAGCGCTCCAACCTGGAGATCTCCGACGAGGACATCGACGTACCGCCGTTCCTGCGCTGACGTGGTGTCGTAGTTCCGGTGGCGCATGCGCCACCGGCGGGGTCGCACATGTGCGACCCCGAGGACGTGCCGCATGCGGCACGTCCCGGTCGGCGCATGCGCCGACCGAACCGCCGATGACGCGCGATCGCTGGCGTCTGCGGCCGCTGTAACACTTGCGCGCATGTGCCGCTCACGCGTCCACTCGGCGGCTCTGCTCGCGGCTCTCGCGACGGCCGTGCTGACGTTTGCGCCGAGCGCGGCGCTGGCGCAGGTGGGCTCGGGCGACGCAAGCGCGACGCGCGCCTACCTGCAGGCCGATTACGCGGCAACGCGCGCGGAAGTCAAGAGCTTTCCCACGGCGATCGCGGCGGTCGAAGCGCTCGAGAAGCAGGTGCAGTCCGAATGTCCCGGCGTGCTTGCAGGTGCGCCAAAAGCGGCTCCCGGCACAGCGCCCAGCGCTACCACGGCGGAGATCTCAGAAGAGGAGCTGGACGCCGCGTTCACCGCCGCGGAACGCACCGAACTCACGCGCCGCCGCGGCTTTGCTCACGTGGTCTCGCGCCTGCGCTGGAGCAACGCGGCGCTGACCCGGCTCGTGCGCGAGTCGGCGGCGAGCGAAGCCGCAAAGGCGGCGATCCCGCCGCCCAGCCTCTGCGCCGACATGCGCACGTGGGTCGCCAGCGGCTACCGGGCCGTCTCCGCGGGCACCCAGCTCTACCTGCATCGCGAGTCGGTCGCGACCAAGGCCGAAGGCGCGCAAGACGCGATCAAGCGCAAGCTCGCGCGCTACGAGAGCGCTGCCGACAAGCGCATCGTCCACAAGATCGACAGCATCGAACACTCCGCCTTCCCGGCGATGCTGACCAAGTTCTTCGCCGTGCTCGGCAAGCTCGGCGAAGCGCTGGCAACAGCCGCGCCCACAGGCTAAGGCAGACAGCTTCGTCCGCGCGATCGAGTCGCCGTCCGCCCCTTCGCTAGCCTGGGCGGCATGTCCTCGACCGCCCCGCCGACCCTGCGCCGCACACCACTGTTCGAGCGCCATCAGGCGGCGGGCGCCAAGCTCGTGGACTTCGCCGGCTGGGAGATGCCCGTCCAGTACGAGGGCGTGATCCAGGAGCACATGGCGGTGCGCGAATCGTGCGGGATCTTCGACGTCTCGCACATGGGCGAGATCGAAACCAGCGGGCCGGGCGCGCTCGCGCTGCTGCAGCGGCTGCTGTCGAACGACCTCGACAAGCTCGCGATCGATGGCGCGCAGTACAGCGTGCTGTGCCGCGAGGACGGCGGCGTGCTCGACGACCTCTTCACCTACCGCCTCGACGTCGAGCGCTACCTGACGATCACCAACGCCTCCAACCACGAGCGCGACCTCGCGTGGTTCAGCGCTCACGCCGCCGAAGTGCCCGACGCGCACGTCGACGACCGCATCGACGAGTGGGCGATGCTCGCCGTGCAGGGGCCGCTCGCGCGCGAGATCGTGCAGGCGATCTCCGACGCGCCGCTGCCGCCGCGCATGCGCGCCGAGCCGCGGCGCCTGTCCGGCGCGCAGACGATCGTGTGCGGCACCGGCTACACCGGCGAGGACGGCGTCGAGCTGCTGTGCGCCCCCGCCGACGCGCCCGCGCTGTGGGATGAGATCGTGCGCCGCGGCGCCACGCCCGCCGGGCTCGGCGCGCGCGACACGCTGCGCCTGGAGGTCTGCTTCCACCTCTACGGCAACGACCTCAGCGTTGATCGCGGGCCGATCGAGGCCGGGCTCGGCTGGTGCTGCAGGGAGGACACCAACTTCATCGGCTCCGAGGCCGTGCGCGCGGTGCGCGAGCGCGGGCCCGCGGAGAAGCTCGTCGCCTTCGCGATCGAGGGACCCGGGATCGCCCGGCAGGGCAACCCAGTGCTCGGCGGCGGCGTCGTCACCAGCGGCACGCTCTCGCCGTGTCTGCAGACCGGCATCGGGCTCGCCTACGTGCCCGCCGAGCGCGCCGCCACCGGCACCCGCCTGGAGATAGACGTTCGTGGCAAGATGCGCCCCGCCGTGGTCAAGGACAAGCCGCTCTACAGAAAGGACGCGTGAATGGCTCAAGCCAGCTACCCCGCGGAGCTGCTCTATCACCCCGAGCACGACTGGGCGCGCATCGATGACGAGGATGCAGAGCACGCCACGCTCGGCATCACCTGGTACGCGCAGGACGCGCTCGGCGAGGTCGTCTTCTTCGAGGCGCCCGCGCTCGGCACGACGCTCACCAAGGACGAGCCCTACACGGAGGTCGAGTCGGTCAAGGCCGTCTCGGACGTCGTCGCGCCGCTGTCCGGCGAGATCGTCGAGGTCAACCCCGCCGCCGCCGAGAACCCCGGGCTGATCAACGAGGACCCCTACGGCGAAGGCTGGCTGGTCAAGGTGCGCCTGAGCGATCCCTCAGAGCGCGACGCGCTGCTCGACGCGGCCTCCTACATAGCCACGCTGGCCGGTTGAGATGCTGCTCGCAACGGCTACGCTGAGCGGCAGTTGAGTCGCTACACCGCCATCACCCCGGAGGACCTCGACGCGATGCTCGCAGCCGTCGGCGTCGGCTCGCTGCGGGAGATCTTCGAGCGCCAGATCCCCGAGTCCGTGCGCCTCAGGCGCGCGCTCGAGCTGCCCGACGGGCTACCAGAGCAGGACGTCTACGAGCATCTGCGCGCGCTCGCCGCCGCCAACACCAGCGCCGAGGACGAGCTCAGCTTCCTCGGCGCCGGCATGTACGACCACTACGTCCCCGCGCTGATCGACATGCTGATGGAGCGCTCGGAGTTCCTCACGCCATACACGCCCTACCAGCCCGAGATCTCCCAGGGGGGGCTGCAGGTGATGTTCGAGTATCAGACAGCGATCTCCGAGCTCACCGGCCTGCCGGTCTCCAACGCGTCGGTGTACGAGGGGCCCTCGGCGGTCGCGGCGGCCGGCTATCTGGCGAGGCTGCACAACGGCGGGCGACGGTTCGTAGTCAGCGCCGGCCTGCACCCGCATTCGATCCAGACGCTGCGCACCAACGCCCACGGCTACGGCGCCGAGGTCGTCGAGGTTCCACTCCGTGACGGCGTCACCGACGCGGACGCCTGGGCAAAGGCGATCGACGCGGGCGGGGCCGAGACGAGCGCCGCGATCTTCGCCCAGCCCAACTTCTACGGCGCCGTCGAGGACGCCGCCGCCCTCAGCGCCGCCGCCAAGGCCTCCGCTCCCGGCGACGGCTCACCCGCGCACGCGCCGGTGGTGATCGCGCAGGTCGACCCGATCACGCTCGGCATCCTCAAGCCGCCCGGCGAGTGCGGCGTCGACGTCGCCGTCGGCGAGGGTCAGCCGCTCGGCAACCGCCTGGACTTCGGCGGGCCGTCCTTCGGCCTGTTCGCCGCCCGCGCGGAGTACCTGCGGCGGATGCCCGGCCGCATCGCCGGGGAGACCGTCGACGTCGACGGCCGCCGCGGCTTCGTGCTCACCCTGCAGACGCGCGAGCAGCACATCCGCCGCGAGAAAGCCACGTCGAACATCTGCACCGCGCAGGCGCTCAACGCGCTCGCCGGCGTCGTCTACCTGAGCTGGCTCGGGCGCCGCGGAATCGTCGAGCTGGGCGAGCTGCTGCTCGCTCGCACGCACTACGCGCGCGAGACGCTCGCCGCGCTCGACGGAGTGCAGATGCTGCACGAGCAGCCGGTGATACGCGAGTTCGCGTTGCGCCTGGACGCCGACGTCGCCGCCGTCAAGCGCCGCTGCGCCGAGCACGGCGTCAACCCCGGCGTCGACGTGCACGCGCTCAGCGGCCGCGAGGAGGACCGCGGCGTGCTGCTCGTCGCGATCACCGAGCGGCGCACCCGCGCCGACATCGACCGGCTGGCCGACGCGCTGGGCGCGGCGATCGCCGCCGCATCCTCGCCGGAAGGGGAGCGCCACGCGGCGGTTGCCCTATGAGCCCGATCGACGAAAACCACCTGCACGCCGACCCCGGCATCGAAGCGCGCCATCCGCACGCGAGCGCCACGGGCGCCGCGGCGCCGCCGATGCAGCGTGACGCGGCGCGAACGATCTTCCAGAAGGGCGCGCCCGGGCGGCGCGCGTTCGTCTGCCCCGAGCTCGACGTCCCTGCCGTGGACGTCAGCGCGCTCCTGCCCGAGCGCTTGCGCCGCGCGCAGGCGCCGCGCCTGCCCGAGGTCTCCGAGCCCGAGATCGTGCGCCACTACGTCGGCATCTCCAAGCGCAACTTCGACCTGGACTCGGGCTTCTATCCGCTCGGCTCGTGCACGATGAAGCACAACCCGCGCCTGCACGAGCGCGTCGCGGCGCTGCCCGGCCACGCGCGCCTGCACCCGCTGCAGGACCCCGAGCGCGCGCAGGGCGCGCTCGAGCTGATGTGGAGCCTGCAGGGCGCGCTGTCAGAGATCTCCGGCCTGCCGCACGTCTCGCTGCAGCCCTCCGCCGGCTCGCACGGCGAGCTCGCCGGCGTACTGCTGACCCGGGCCTACCACGAAGACCGCGGCGAGATTCGCCACAAGGTGCTCACCCCCGACACCGCCCACGGCACGAATCCCGCGACCGTGTCGATGGCCGGATTCGAGCTCGTCAAGCTCGCCACCAACGCCGACGGCGGCGTCGACGTCGACGATCTGCGCGCAAAGGTCGACACCGACGTCGCGTGCCTGATGCTCACCAACCCCAACACGCTCGGACTGTTCGACCCCAACATCGTCGAGATCGCCGAGATCGTGCACGGCGTCGGTGCGACGCTGTACTACGACGGCGCCAACCTCAACGCCGTCATGGGCCTCTCGCGCCCCGGCGACATGGGCTTTGACATCGTGCACTTCAACCTGCACAAGTCCTTCACGCAGCCGCACGGCGGCGGCGGCCCCGGCTCCGGGCCGATCGCCGTCTCAGACCGCGTCGCGCCGTACCTGCCGGTGCCGGTCGTCGTTCAGCGCGAGAACGGCTCCTTCGATCTCGACCACGATCCGGGGGAAGGGGTGGGCTCCAAGTCGATCGGGCGCCTGCGCGGCTTCCAAGGCAACTACGGCTGCTTCGTGCGCTCCTACGCCTACATCCGCTCGCTCGGCGGCGACGGCCTCAAGGAGGCCTCCGAAACGGCGGTGCTGAACGCCAACTACCTGCTCGCGCGGCTGCAGCAGCACGGTGTCGCCGAGTATCTGCCGCTCGCGTACGGCAAGCTGTGCATGCACGAGTTCGTGCTGTCCGGCGGCCCGATGAAGAAGGAGCTCGGCATCAAGACGCTCGACCTCGCCAAGCGCCTGCTCGACTTCGGCTTTCACCCGCCGACGGTCTACTTCCCGCTGCTCGTCGACGAGGCGCTGATGATCGAGCCGACCGAGACCGAGACCAAGGAGACGCTCGACGCCTTCGCCGATGCGATCGCGGCGATCCTCAAGGAGGCCGCCGCGGATCCCGAGATCGCGCTCGGGGCGCCCTACAGCACGCCCGTGCGCCGCCTGGACGAGGTCGCCGCAGCCAAGAACCCGGTGATCAGAGAGATCATGGTGTGAGCGCGATGGCGATCGAGTACCGCAAACTCGGCAGCACCGGCGTCAGCGTCAGCCCGCTGTGCCTCGGCGCGATGATGTTCGGCGCCTGGGGCAACACCGACCACGAGGACTCGATCGGCATCATCCACCGCGCGCTCGACGCCGGCGTCAACTTCATCGACACCGCCGACGTGTACTCGCGCGGCGAGTCCGAGGAGATCGTCGGCAAGGCGCTCGCCGGCGGGCGGCGCGACTCGGTCGTGCTCGCCACCAAGGTCCACGGCAGGATGCAGGACGACGATCCCAACCAGTTCGGCAACTCGCGCCGCTGGATCGCCGAGGAGGTCGAGAACAGCCTGCGGCGGCTGAAAACCGACTGGATCGACCTCTACCAGATCCACCGCCCCGAGCCCGACACCGACATCGACGAGACGCTCGCCGCGCTGAGCGACCTCGTGCACGCCGGCAAGGTCCGCTATGTCGGCAGCTCGACCTTCCCCGCCTCCCAGATCGTCGAGGCGCAGTGGGTTGCGCGGGAGCGCGGTCGCGAGCGCTTCGTCTGCGAGCAGCCCCAGTACTCGATGCTCGTGCGGCGGGTCGAGGAGGAGGTGCTGCGCGTGTGCGAGCGCTACGGGATGGGCGTGATCCCGTGGAGCCCGCTCGCCGGCGGCTGGCTGTCCGGCAGGTATCGCAAGGGCGGCGACTCGCCCGCGGGCAGCAGGCGCGCGCAGATGATCCCCTCGCGCTACGACATGTCGATCCCGGGCAACCAGGCGAAGCTCGAGGCGGCGCAGGCTCTGGGCGAGCTGGCGGACGAGGCCGGGATGCCGCTGATCGAGATGGCGCTCGCGTTCGTCACCAACCACCCGGCCGTGACCGCCGCGATCATCGGCCCGCGCACGATCGAGCAGCTCGAGAGCCAGCTGCCGGCGCTTGAGGCGAAGCTGAGCGCAGACGTGCTCGACCGCATCGACGAGATCGTCCCGCCCGGAACCAACGTCAACCAGAACGACACCGGCTGGGACCCGCCGTGGCTCACCGACAGCTCGCTGCGGCGCCGCTAGGGCGCTGAGCGCGACCCGAGGGCGAGCATGGCCGAGCGACCAATGCGCATCTTCTCCGGCATCCAGCCCACCGGGCGCAAGCATCTCGGCAACTACATCGGCGCGATCGCCCAGTACGTCTCCAGCCAGGAGCGCGGCGAGGGCATCTTCTGCATCGTCGACCTGCACGCGACCACCGTCGCCTACGACCCGCGCGAGCTGCGCGAGCGGCTGTACGACACGACCGCGATCCTGCTCGCCGCGGGCCTCGACCCGCAGCGCTGCAACCTCTTTCGCCAGAGCGACGTGCCCGAGCACACCGAGCTGACGTGGCTGCTGTGCAGCGTCACCGAGCTCGGCCGTCTGCAGCGCATGCACCAGTTCCGCGACAAGTCGCTCGGACAGCGCGAGCTGGTCTCGGCTGGGCTGCTCCTGTATCCGGTCCTGCAGGCAGCCGACGTGCTCGCCTACCGCGCCGAGGAGGTGCCGGTGGGGGAGGATCAGCGCGAGCACCTGGAGCTGATGCGCGACGTGGCGCGCCGCTTCAACGCGCGCTTCGGCGACGGGCGGGACGTGCTGGTCGTGCCCGAGCATCGCATCCCTGAGGTCGGCGCGCGGATCATGGACCTGCAGGAGCCCACGCGCAAGATGTCCACGACCGGCTCGAGGGGCACCGCCGGCGGAGACGGTGGTCAGGGCACGGTCTACGTGCTCGACGAGCCCAAGGCGATCGAGAAGAAGCTCAAGAGCGCCGTCACCGACTCGGGCAGCGAGGTGCGCCGCGACCCCGACAAGCCCGGCGTCAGCAACCTGATCGAAATCCTCGCCGCCGTGCGCGGCGTCGAGCCGGCGACGATCGAGGCCGAGCTCTCGCAGGCGCGCTACGGCGAGCTCAAGACGGCCGTCGCCGTCGCGGTCATCGACTACCTGGCGCCCGTGCGCGAGCGCTACCAGGAGCTGCGCGCGGACGAGGACGCGCTCGAGTCGATCCTCGAGGATGGCGCGGCGCGCGCGCAGGCGATCGCGGCGGAGACGCTCGCCGACGTGCGCGAGCGCATGGGTGTCGGTCCGCCCCGGCGGCGCTCCGCCGGCGGGTCGGCGAGCAGCACGTCATCGCCGGCCGCTACGGTGGGCGAATGAGCACCCAGGCGAGCGTCTCGGGCGACGGTCAAGCGACGAGCCTGGGCGCGCTCGAGCTCGACCTGGACGTCTTCAGCGGGCCGTTCGACCTGCTGCTGACGCTCGTGCTGCGCGAAGAGGTCGATCTGCTCGAGCTGCAGCTCGCCGATGTGGTGCTCGCATACCTCGATCATCTCGAGCAGCGCGGCGAGCTCGACCTCGAGACCGCCACCGAGTTCATCGTGCTGGTGGCCGCGCTGCTGGAGCTGAAGTCGCGCCTGATGCTCAGCGGCGAGGAGCAGGAGCTGCTGGACATCGAGCCCGAACAGGCCGCCGAGGAGCTGCTCGCGAGGATGCTCGACGCCCGCCGTTACCGTGCCGCCGCGGCGCACCTCGGCGAGCTCCTCGCCAGCGAGCACGGCGTGCGCTTCCGCGTCGCCCCGCCGCCCGCGAGCCTGCGCCGCGCGATCGTGCACGCCGCCGACGGCTCGCACGACCCGCAGGTGCTGGGCGAGGCGATCGGACGCCTGCTGCTGATGCCGCCGGCGATCAGCGTTCATCACATCTCCGTCTCCCGCGTGACCGTCGCCGAGCGCCTCGCGCATCTGCGTAAGCTGCTGCGCCGCGGCAGCTTCAGCTTCGACGAGGCCGTGCAGGGGGCCGACCGCATGACGGTGGCCGTGACCCTGTTCGCGCTGCTCGAGCTCTACAAACGCGGCGAAGCCGACTGGGAGCAGCACGAGAGCTTCGGCGAGATCGCCATCCGCGGCCGCGGCCGCGAGGCGCCCGCGCCGCCGCTTGCGCTCGGCGCCGGCGCGGCCGGAGGCATGGCCGGATGAGCGAGGTCGAGGAGGCGACGATGGCGAGCGATGTCGAGGACACGGACATGCCGAGCGGCGACGGCGCAGCGGCGATCGCCGATGACGTCGTCGACGTGGCGCTGATCGGCGCTCCGGCGGGCGATGGCGATGAGCAGGTGCCGCTGCTTGCGCGCACCGTCGAGGCGCTGCTGTTCCTGTCCTCCGATCCGCTTACGCCGAGCGAGCTGGCAGATGCGACCGAGGCCGGCGAAGGCGCCGTGCAGGCGGCACTCGCGGTGCTCGCCGAGCAGTACGCGCCGGGGCGGCGCGGGATCGCGCTGCGCGAGCTGGGCGGTGGCTGGACGCTGGCGAGCGATCCCGCCACCGAGGACGCCGCGCGGCGCCTGTTCAGCCGCCCGCGCGCCGCGACGCTCAGCCCCGCGCAGGCCGAGACGCTCGCGATCGTCGCCTACCTGCAGCCGATATCGCGCCCCGAGATCACCCGCATCCGCGGCGTCAGCGCCGACTCCGCCAGCGCCACGCTGCTCGACCGCGGCCTGATCGAGGAGGCCGGCCACTCGCAGTTCGGCGCCGTCCTCTACCGCACCACCACGCAGTTCCTCAAGCTGTTCGGGCTGCGCAGCCTCGACGAGCTCCCCGACATCGCCCGCTGGGACCCGACGCCAGAGGAGCAGGCCGAGCTGCGCGAACGGCTGCTGCGTGCGGGAGAGGCGCGGGCGGGCGGCGGGGCGTAGGGCGCTTTTCGCTCGGGCTGGGTCCCGCTCCCAGCTATTTACTATACATTTTCGCTGTGAGGTCCGCGAAATACTATAGTTTTTAGCTACCATTGTCTCGTGAACGACTCTCAGCTCAGACGCTTGCTGGCCGAGCGCAGTCCCTGGCGTGCGCGGTCGGGCTGGGAGCCGGACGACCCGGATCTGCGGGCAGCAGGTCGGCTTCCACTGAGCTACCGGCCACAGCCGCTCGCTGACATCCACGCCCCTGGGCTATACGTGCTGCGGGGTCCGCGTCGCGTTGGCAAGAGCCTCGAGCTCAAGCGCGCCATCGTGCGGCTGCTAGCCGACGGCATCGACCCGAAGACGATCTTCTACTGCTCCTGTGACGGGCTCTCAAAACAGGATCTCAGGCGCCTGGTGGCGCAGGGGCACAGCGTCACCCGCACGCTGCCCGGCCCCCGCCATTGGCTGCTCGATGAGGTGACAGCGGTGCCGGGCTGGTCACAGACGATCAAGGAGCTACGCGATCAGGACACGACCTTCCGCGAGGCTTGCGTGGTGCTGACCGGATCCTCTGCTCGAGATCTGGAGCAGGCTCGCAAGGATCTGGCCGACCGTCGCGGAGGCATCGCGGACTCCGACAGGCTGTTGCTGCCAATGGGCTTTCGCGCATTCTGTGCGGCACTGGGAGGGTTCGATGAGCTGCCCGTGCAGGTCATACCTCCCAAAGAGATGCTGTCGCCGGTCGCCGAGCTGGCGGTTTCGGCGCTCGAGCCGTGGAGCGACGCGCTCGCGGATGCGTGGGAGCTGTTCCTCGATGTCGGCGGCTTTCCCCGCGCCGTCGGCGAGATGGTGGGAAGCGGCGCAGTCAGCGACGGGTTCGTCCAGGGGCTGTGGGACGTGGTGCTCGGTGACGCTATCCGCGCGGCGCCCATGTCGGAGGCCGACGTGACCGCGCTGCTGGACCGCTTGACCGCGAACCTGTGCAGCCCGATCAACGCCTCGAGCGTCGCCCGAGACGTTGGCCTTCCCGGACACCAGGCAGTCGTCGACCGCATCGAGGACCTCGTGCGCGCGTTCCTCGCGTGGCGCTGCCATCGCATCCGCGACGGCAGGCCGAACACAGCGGCGCAGCGCAAGCTGTACTTCGTGGACCCGCTCGTTGCTCGACTCGCGCACCTGCGCAACTCCAGATCATCTGCCCCAGATGCCGCCAAGCTCACCCAGCAGCAGATCGGTCTCACCCTGGCGCGGGCCGTGTCGCTTCACGTGCCTGTCGCGTTCGTGCAAACCGACCGGGTCATGTACGAGCGAACCGGCACCGGCGCTGAGATTGACTTCGTCGGCCCCGATCTGGAGATTCCGTTCGCGTGCAAGTACACCGATGGTGGCTGGCGTAAGGAGGCACTTACGATGAAAGCTCGCTACGGTCGCGGCGTGATGGTCACTCGCTCGCCGCTGCTTACCGGTGCCGACGAGCCCATATGGGCGATTCCCGCTGCAATCCTCGCCTGGCTGCTCGGTCGCTAGGAGTGGCTCTTGCGTACGCGGGAGGCGCGGGCGGGCGGGGGGAGCTGGGGCGTAGCGCTCAGAGCGCTAGATGTACTCGCAGCGCCTCGTCCAGATCGCCCATCACGGTCGCAGGTACCGAGCCGACACGCCTCCCGATCCGCTCTACGGGGTCGAGGTCGACGACTCGGATTTCACCGCATCGGATCAGATGTCAGTGAGACCGTCGCCCGTCGCTGGCTCCCAGGCGGCGGCTTCACCAGCGGATTCCCAGGTATCCGAGGCATCCTCATAGGCGCCGTCGAGCTCGGTAGCCCGCGCCGCCAGCTGCCCGCACGCCGCGTCGATGTCGCGCCCGCGAGTGAGGCGCACCGTGACGGGGACGCCGCGCGACTCCAGCGCGCCCCGGAACGCCGCGATCGACTCGCGGCTGGATCCCTCGTAGGCGCCGGCGTGCGTCTGGTTGTAGGGGATCAGGTTGACCTTGAAGATCGGCTGCGCCTCACGGCCACTGGACAGCGTGTCGGCTAGCGCGAGCGCCTGCTCGTAGCGGTCGTTGACGCCCGCGAGCATCACGTACTCGATGAACACGCGCCGGCGCTTGCGCGCGTAGAAGGCGCGGCAGGCGTCGATCACCTCGCTCAGCGGATAGCGCTCGTTGACGGGCATCAGCTGCGAGCGCAGCGCTTCGTCGGCGGCGTGCAGCGACAGCGCCAGGCGCAGCGGCATCTCGCACTCGGTCAGCCGTTCGATGCCCGGTATCCAGCCGACCGTCGAGATCGTTGTGCGCCGGTGCGTGATGCCGAGGTCGGGCAGGCGCTCGCAGGCCGCGAGCACGTTGTCGAGGTTCAGCATCGGCTCGCCCATGCCCATGAACACGCAGTGGTCGATCGCTTCGATGCGGCGGAAGTGCAGCGCCTGGTCGAGGATCTCCGAGGCGCTCAGGTTGCGCGCGAACTTCATCGCGCCGGTGGCGCAGAACGTGCACGTCAGCGGACAGCCGGACTGCGAGGAGACGCAGATCGAGCGCCGCTGGTCGCGATAGCGCATCAGCACCGCCTCCAGCGGCCGGCCGTCAGCGGTGTCGAACAGCGCCTTGACGGTCCCGTCCTGTGAGCGGGCCTCCTCGCGCAGGCTCAGCGTGGAGAGCGGCAGCTCACGCGCGAGCGCCTCGCGCAGCCCGGCCGGAAGGTTGGTCATCTGCTCGTAGCCGCTCGCGCCACGCGCCGCCCACGTCCAGATCTGGCCGGCGCGAAAACGCGGTTCGCCGCGGTCTGCGAGCGTCTGGTCGAGCAGTTGAAGGTCCATCGTGCCTCCTATGGTTGCAGCGGATGAGCCGATTCACCGAGAAGTGGCGATGCGCCTAGCCAAGTACCTGGCCCACGCGGGTGTCGCCTCCAGGCGCTCCGCCGAGGCACTGATCGCGGCCGGGCGCGTGAGCGTTGGGGATGAGATCGTCACCGACCCCGCCCGTGACGTCGGCGAGGACAGCCGCGTGGCGCTCGACGGACGGCCGCTCGCCGGGCCCGAGCCGCGCGTTCTCTATGCCCTCAACAAGCCCGTCGGCGTGGTCTCCACCGCGCGCGACACGCACGGTCGGCCAACCGTCACCGAGCTCGTGCCCGCAGGTGGACTGCGCCTGTACCCGGTTGGGCGGCTTGACGCGGACAGCTCCGGCCTGATCCTGCTCACCAACGACGGCGAGCTCGCCAACCGGCTGACCCATCCGCGCTTCGAAGTGCCCAAGACCTACCGTGCGCGGCTGGCCGGCGCGCCGATCGCAGACGACGCCCTGGGCGCGCTGCGCGCCGGGGTGCGCCTCGAGGACGGCGTCACTGCGCCCGCGCGCGTGCGGCGCGTGGGTGGGCGCGGATCGAATCTGATCGAGCTGACGATCCACGAGGGACGCAACCGCCAGGTGCGCAGGATGTGCGAGGCGGTCGGCCATCGCGTGCTCGCGCTGGAACGCACCCGCTTTGGCCCGCTGGCACTCGACGGCCTCGCGCCGGGGGCGCATCGGCGGGTGAGAGACACCGAGGTCGAGCGCCTGCGCGCGCTCGCGCTCTGACAGAATCGCCCGCCATGCGACTGTTCGCACTACGCGGCGCTGTCAGCGTCAAGCTCAACAACGCCCAGGACATTCTCGACGCGACGACCGAGCTGATGCGCGAGATCATGCGGCGCAACGCGCTCGAGCCGGAGAACGTCGTCAGCTGCATCTTCACCGCCACCCGCGACCTCAACGCCGAGTTCCCCGCCGTCGCCGCCCGCGCCCTCGGCTTTGACAAGGTGCCGCTGCTTTGCTCGCAGGAGATCCCAGTCCCGCGGTCGATGCCGCGCGTGATCAGGGTGCTGATCCACTACTACGCCGACGAGGATCACGTGCCCGCGCACGTCTACCTGGGAGATGCCCGCGAGCTGCGCGCCGATCTGGAGGCGGCACAGTAGTCCGGCCGGCGCGCAGCGCCGTCACGGACGGAACGCGACACAATGTGACGGTGGCGATCGAGTTCTCAAAGCGCATCGAGCGCATCCCCGTCTATCCCGCCGCCGGGGGCTACGCGCAGCAGGAGCCGCTCGTGCGCCTGGCCAGCAACGAGTCGCCGTATCCGCCGCTACAAGCGGTGCGCGAGGCGATCGACCGCGCGCTGGGCACGCTCAACCGCTACCCCGACCCAGCCAACTCGCTGCTGCGCCAGAAGCTCAGCGACCGCTATGGGGTGCCCGTCTCGCGCATCGCGATCGGCAACGGCTCGTGCGACATCCTGCTCGCCGCCGGCGAGGCGCTGCTGGAGCCGGGCGCGGAGATCGTGTACGCGTGGCCGTCGTTCTCCGTCTACCCGCACCTCGCCGCCGCCTCCGGCGCGCGCGCGATAACGGTCGCGCTCGACGCGCACGAGCGCCACGACCTGGAGGCGATGCTGCGCGAGATCACCGTCGCCACCCGCCTGGTGCTCGTGTGCAACCCCAACAATCCCACCAGCACCGCGGTGGCGCTCGCAGACATCGCCGGCTTCCTCGCCGAGGTTCCGCGCCACGTGTGCGTGATCGTCGATGAGGCCTACTGCGAGTTCAACACGCTCGACGACGCCGACGCCTCGCTGGAGCTGCTCGACGCGCACCCCAATCTTGCGCTGCTGCGCACCTTCTCCAAGGTCCACGGCCTGTGCGGTCTGCGCGTCGGCTTCGCGCTGTGCGGCTCCGAGGAACTGCCGCGGGCGCTTGACCAGGTGCGCCAGCCGTTCTTCTGCAACGCGCTCGCCCAGGCCGCGGCCGTCGAGGCGCTCGCGCATCAGGACGAGGTCGAGGAGCGCGTCATCCGGACCGTCACCGAGCGGATCTCAGTCGAGGAGCGCCTGCGTGCGCTCGGCATCCAGCCGGCCGACTCGCAGGCCAACTTCTGCTGGTTCGCGCTCGGCGAGGATCGCGACGAGCAGGAGGTTATGCGCGGTCTGCTTGAGCGTGGCGTACTCGTCCGTGGCGGCAGCGCGCTCGGCAGCGACGTGCCGGCGCTGCGCGTCACCTACGGCCTGCCGGAGGAGAACGCGCGCTTCCTCGACGCGCTCGCCGAAGTGCTGGAGCCCGCCGTCACGCGCTGAGAAATCGTCTCTCGCTCCTCGACTGTGCGCCGTCGGTCTGCTACAAACACGTACAGACAGCCATGACCGCGTCGATCAGCACATACGCTGCAGCTGCTCCCGCCTTCGTCGCGTGGCCGTCGTCGTGCGCCTATCTCGCCTGGCGATTTATCTAGGCGCTTCGGCCTGCACCCGTCCGTGAGCGGGTGCGCTGAGCCGCACCGGGTCCCACAAGTGGGGCCGAGCGCCACCTACAGGGCGTCTCAACGTCCTCCTCACGATCGCTCGAGAGGTGTGGGAAGCAGGCACCTCTAACATGCCCAGGTGTTAGTGAAAGGATGAATCGATGATGATCGTCATGAAAGAGACCGCGACCGAGGAGGAGGTCGAGGCGGTCGTAGCCAAGATCGAGCGCGCCGGCGCGCGCGCTCATCGCAGCGCCGGTGCACGCGTCACCGTCATCGGAGCGATCGGCGACGTCGAGCAGGACGCCAACATCGAGAGCCTCGGCCTCGAGGGCCAGCCCGGGGTCGACCGTGTGGTGCCGATCCTCAAGCCCTACAAGCTCGCCTCCGCGCAGATAACGCACGGCGAGCGCACCGTGCTCGACATCGACGGGCGCAAGGTCGGTGGCGGGCATTTCGCGCTGATCGCCGGTCCCTGCACGGTCGAGTCCCGTGAGCAGACGCTGACGACCGCGCGCGTCGTGCGCGACGCCGGCGCGACGCTGCTGCGCGGCGGCGCCTACAAGCCGCGCACATCCCCGTACGCATTCCAGGGGCTCGGCCAGGAGGGCCTGCGCCTGCTCGCCGAGGCGAAGGCCGAGACCGGCCTGCCGATCGTCACCGAGCTGATGGACATCGGCGACCTGGACGCGGTGCTGGAGGTGGCCGATGTGATCCAGATCGGCGCCCGCAACATGCAGAACTACCCGCTGCTCGCCGAGCTCGGTCGCGCCGGGCGTCCCGTCCTGCTCAAGCGCGGGCTCGCCGCTACGCTCGATGAGCTGCTGATGGCGGCCGAGTACATCCTCAAGGAAGGCAACCCCAGCGTGATGCTCTGCGAGCGCGGCATCCGCACGTTCGAGACGGCCTACCGCTTCACACTCGACCTGATGGCCGTGCCCGTGCTCAAGGAGCTCTCGCACCTGCCCGTGATCGTCGACCCCAGCCACGCCGCCGGGCGGCGCGCCCTGGTGACGCCGCTGTCGCTCGCGGCGGCCGCGGTCGGCGCCGACGGCATCATCGTCGAGGTGCATCCGAACCCGGACGAGGCCATCTGCGACGGGCCGCAGGCGCTGCGGGCGGAGGACTTCGCCGCGTACGCGCTGGCCGTCGAGCAGGCCGCCGCGCTCGCGGGCAAGGCGCTCAGCGCGGTCTGATGGGTCGCGCCGCGGGGCACGCTCCTTGAAGGTGGCCGTTCTCGGCCTCGGCCTGATCGGGGGCTCGATCGGACTGGCCGCGCGCGGGCGCGCAGACGCCGAGGTGTGCGGGTATGACCCGGACGCCGGCGTGCGCGCAAGGGCACTCGAATTGGGCGCGATCGACACGCAGGCAGCCGACATCGCCAGCGCGGTCGCCGGCGCCGATGTCGTGTTTGCCGCCGCGCCCGTCGGCGCGCTCTCAGAGACCGTGCGCCTCGCGCTCGCAAGCGCCGGCCCCGACTGCGTGGTCAGCGACGTCGGCTCGACCAAGCGCCTGCTCGCCGACGCCGCCGCTGACGAGCGCTTCGTGGGCGGGCACCCGCTCGCCGGCGCTGAGACCGCTGGCGTGGAGCACGCACGCGCTGATCTATTCGACGGCGCCACCTGGTACCTCACACCCGCGAAAGGCAGTACCGCTGGCGTCCTGTACGAGCGTTTGCACCGGCTGCTGATCCGCTTCGGTGCGCGCCCGGTGGCGATCGACGCCGACACCCACGACCGCCTGATGGCGTGCGTGTCGCACCTGCCGCACGTGCTCGCCAACCTGCTCGTCTCCCAGACCGCCAGCCTGCTCGGCGAGGAGTCCCAGCGGCTACCCGCCGTCGGGCCGAGCTTTCGTGACGCCACCCGCGTCGCCGGCGCCAACAGCGCGATCTGGACCGACATCTACATGTCCAACCGCGACGCGCTGATCGCCGGCATCGACGAGCTCGCCGGGCGCCTGCGCGACGTGCGCGCGTCGCTGGTTGCCAAGGACGCCGTCGCGATCAGCGCGTGGAACGAGCGCGCGCGCGCTGAGCGCGAGGCGCTGCTCGGCGCCGGCCTGGCCGGAGGGCCGGTACACGAGCTGCGGGTGTCCGTGCCCAACCGCCCCGGCGTGATCGCCGAGATCGCGCTCGCGCTCGGCGGCGCGGGCGTGAACATCGTCGACCTCGTGCTTTCCCCATCAGATGACAACCGCCAGGGTGTCGTCGCGCTGTGGATCGCCGGCGACGAGCATGCCGAGCGTGCCAGGGGGCTGATCGCCGACCTCGGCTTCCCGGTCGTGCGAGCATGAGGGCGCGACCATGAATACGCGCTTCGAGCCCGCACAAGGACTCTCCGGCGAGCTGCGCGCGCCGGCCGACAAGTCGATCTCCCATCGCGCCGCGCTGCTCGGCGCGATGGCCTCCGAGCCGGTGCGCATCGAGCGCTACCTGCACGCCGCCGACACGACCTCGACGCTCGACGCGGTGCGCGCGCTCGGCGCGCTCGTCGAGGTCCACGGCGAAGATCTGATCGTCCGCGGCACCGGCCTGCGCGACGCGCGCGAGCCGGACGGCGTGATCGACGTCGGCAACGCCGGCACGCTGCTGCGACTGCTGCCCGGCTGGCTGGCCGCGCAGGAGGGCAGCACGTTCACGCTCGACGGCGACGAGTCGATCCGTCGCCGCCCGGTCGATCGCATCGTCGAGCCGCTGCGCCAGATGGGCGCCGAGCTGACGGCACGCGACGGGCGCTTTCCCCCGCTTGAGATCCGCGGCGCGCGGCTGCGCGCGATCTCCTACGAGCTCGCAGTCGCGAGCGCCCAGGTCAAGTCGTGCGTCCTGCTGGCGGCGCTCGCCGCCGACGGCGCCACCACCGTCGGCGAGCCCGCGCGCAGCCGCGACCACACCGAGCGGATGCTGCTGCGCGCAGGCGTCACGATCCATCGCAACGGCCTGCACGTCACCGTCGTCAACGCCGACGAGCTACTGCTCGAGCGGGTCAGGGTTCCCGGCGACCCGAGCTCGGCCGCCTTCATGATCGCCGCCGGCGTGCTCGTCCCCGGCTCGCGCCTGCTGATCAGCGACGTCGGCGTCAACTGGACGCGCACTGGTTTCCTGCGCATCGTGCGTCGCATGCGCGGCATCGTGCTCGGCGACCTCGAGGACGACACCGGCGAGCTGGAGGCCCACGAGCCCGTCAGCGACCTCGACGTCGCCCACGGCGCGCTCGAGGGCACCGTCGTCGAGCCCGACGAGGTGCCGCTCGCGATCGACGAGCTGCCGCTCGTCGCGCTGCTCGGCTGCTTCGCCGAGGGCGAGACGGTCGTGCGCGGTGCGCAGGAGCTGCGCGTCAAGGAGACCGACCGCATCGCCGGCGTCGTCGAGGGCCTGCGCGGCCTCGGCGCCGACATCGAGGCCACCGACGACGGCTTCGCCGTGCGCGGCACCGGCGGTCTGCGCGGCGGCAGCATCGACGCCCGCGGCGACCATCGCCTGGCGATGATGGGCGCCGTCGCCGGGCTCGCATCGCGCGAGGGCGTAGAGGTGCTGGGGATGGACGCCGCCGCGGTGTCCTACCCGGGCTTCGTCGATGACCTCACGCGCCTGTGCTCGTAGCGATCGACGGTCCCGCCGGCGCCGGCAAGTCGACGGTGGCGCGGGCGCTCGCGCGCGAGCTCGGCTTCACCTACCTCGACAGCGGCGCGATGTATCGCTGCGTGGCGTTGCGCTCGCTTTGGGAACCACAGCGCGAGCCGGCGGAGCATGCGCGGGAGGCACAGATCCAGCTTCTGGGCACGCCCGACGGCGAGGCCGGTTCAGTGCTGCTGGATGGCCGCGACATTAGCTACAAGATCCGTGCTCCCGAGATCTCCGAGGCGGCGTCGCGGGTTGCTGCTGACCCCGGTGTACGCGAGGCGCTCGTCGCCAAGCAGCGCGAGCTGATCGCCCACGGAGACTGGGTGGCCGAGGGTCGCGACATCGGCACAGTCGTTGCGCCTGATGCGGCCGTAAAGGTCTTCCTCACCGCCGACCCGCGCGAGCGGGCGCGCAGGCGGGCGGACGAGCTCGGCGCTGATGTCGAGACGGTGCTCGCCGAGCAGGTGATGCGTGACGAGCGCGACAGCGCCCGCGAGCACAGCCCGCTGCGAGCGGCGCCCGGGGCGGTCACGCTGGACACCACTGGCCTCGCTATTGACGAGGTCGTGCAGCGGATAGCCGAGCTTGTGGAAGGAAATAGTGCCAGTACGCGACACTAGCCTTGGTTGCTATGGCGACTGGCACGGTGACGATCCGCGTGGCGCGGACTGCGCGCGACCTGTTGGCCAAGCATGCGCGGGAACAGGGCATGTCGTTGGCCTCACTGCTCGCGGATATCGCGCGTGAGCGAGAGGAAAAGTCGATCTGGAGCTCTGAGCGCGAGGCGAGCCGCATAGACGCTGAGAGCCCCGATGTTGCCGTTGAAGATCGTGCATGGGCGGCGACTCTCACTGATGGTGTCGATTGAGCGACGCCAAGGCCATAGGCTTGGGTCGCCCGTCGTGACGCACCGGTGATCGGTCAGGGCCGCGGGCAACGAAGTCCTGGACGGACCTCCCACCCGGTCATACTGGCCACATGAAGGTCGCCGTCGTCGGCTATCCAAACGTGGGCAAGTCCTCGCTGATCAACCGCCTCACGGGCACCCGCGAGGCGGTCGTGCACGAGCGCCCCGGGGTCACGCGCGACCGCAAGGAGCTCGACTGCGAGTGGAACGGGCGCCGCTTCACGCTGATCGACACCGGCGGCGTGGACTTCGAGGACGAGGATCCGCTCGCGGGCTCGATCCGCGAGCAGGCGCGCGCCGGCATCGCAGATGCTCAGGTGGCGGTGCTGGTCGTCGATGCGCGCGCGGGCGTGCGACCGGGCGACGAGGAGATGGCCGACCTGCTGCGGCGCGCGCCGCTGCCGACGATCGTCGCCGCCAACAAGTGCGACGGCCTGTCCGAGCTGCCGCTGGCGGCCGACTTCCATCGCCTCGGACTGGGCGAGCCGCTGCCCGTGTCGGCCGCCCAGGGCCTCGGCTCGGGCGACCTGCTCGACCGCATCGTCGAGTTGCTGCCGGAGGGCGACTCGGCGCCGGCGGACGACACCGTGCGGCTGGCCGTGATCGGTCGGCCCAACGTCGGCAAGTCCTCGCTCGTCAACCGCTTCCTCGGCGAGGAGCGCGTGATCGTCTCGGATGTCGCAGGGACCACGCGCGATGCGATCGACACGCCGCTGCTGGTGGGCGAGCGCAAGCTGATCCTGGTCGACACCGCCGGCATCCGCCGCCAGGCGAAGGTCGCCGACTCGGTCGAGTACTACACGGCCCTGCGCTCGCGCCGCGCCGCCGAGCGCGCCGACGTCGCGCTCGTCGTCTGTGACGCCAATGACGGCGTCACCCAACAGGATCTGCGCATCGCCGAGCTCGCCATGAAGGCCGGCTGCGCGACCGCGGTCGTGCTCAACAAGTGGGACATGCAGGAACCCGCGGACGGAGACGCCGGCGCGCGCCTGGACCTCGACCACGAGCGCGCGCGCGTGGCCGAAAAGCTGCGCCAGCGCCCGCGGGTGCTGACGGTCAGCGCCAAGACCGGCCGCCACGTGGCGCGCCTGCTGAGCGAGGCGATCGCGCTCGGGGACCGCATCAGCGGGCGCATCCCCACCCCCGAGCTCAACCGCTTCCTGGCGGAGGCCGTGCAGGCGCGCCAGCCGCCGGTCGGCACGCGCCGCAGCGCGGGCAACCATCGGCTGAAGCTGATCTACATGGCGCAGATCGGCGAGCGCCCGCCGCGCTTTGCGATCCAGATCAACTCGCGCGCACGCGTCACCCGCGACTACGCCTACTTCCTGGAGAACCGTCTGCGCGCCCGCTACGGGATGGACGGCGTGCCGCTGATCATCGACTTCGTCGAGCGCGGCCAGCGCGGCCAGCGCGGACGCGCCCGCGCCGCATAGACTTCTGCGACTTTTGCCAACCAAGCGACCGCGCAGCCCGCGCCCGCCCACGAGATCCTGGAGCTGATCCCCAAAGACCATGACTGAGCTAACCGAGAACGAGTTCCTGTTCACCTCCGAGTCGGTCACGGAGGGCCACCCCGACAAGATCGCCGACCAGATCTCCGACGGCGTGCTAGACGCCGTCCTGACCGATGAACCCTACGGTCGCGTGGCCTGCGAGACACTCGTCAACACCGGTCTGGTCGTCGTCTCGGGGGAGATCTCCACCGAAACGTACGTCGATATCCAGGAGATCGCGCGTGAGACGATTCGCAAGATCGGCTACAACGACGCCGACCTCGGCTTCTCGGCGGACTCCTGCGCCGTGCTCAACGCGATCGACAAGCAATCGCCGGACATCGCGCAGGGCGTAGACAAGGCCTACGAGGCGCGCACCGACGCCAACGACGAAGACGAGCTCGACGTCGCCGGCGCTGGCGACCAGGGCATGATGTTCGGGTACGCCACGAACGAGACCGACACGCTGATGCCGCTGCCGATCTTGCTCGCGCACCGTCTCGCCGAGCGCCTGGCAGCTGTCCGCAAGGCCGGTACGCTGGACTACCTGCGCCCCGACGGCAAGACCCAGGTCAGCGTCCGCTACCAGGATGGCAAGCCGGTCGAGATCGAAAAGCTCCTGATCTCCACCCAGCACAGTGAGGGTGCTGAGGCGCTGATCCCCGACGACCTTTGGGAGCACGTCGTCGAGCCGATCCTGCCGGCCGAGCTCTACGACGCGCACAAGCTGCGCAAGAACTTCCTGGTCAACCCGACGGGGCGCTTCGTGATCGGCGGCCCGGTGGGCGACTGCGGGCTGACCGGGCGCAAGATCATCGTCGACACCTACGGCGGCATGGCCCGCCATGGCGGCGGCGCGTTCTCGGGCAAGGACCCCTCGAAGGTGGACCGCTCGGCGGCCTACGCCGCGCGCTGGGTCGCCAAGAACATCGTCGCCGCCAAGCTCGCCGACCGCGCCGAAGTGCAGGTCGCTTACGCGATCGGCGTCGCGCACCCCGTGTCGGTCATGGTCGAGACGTTCGGCACCGAGAAAGAAGGCAGCACTCGCGGCCAGATCGCGCGGGCGGTCGACGAGGTCTTCGACCTGCGCCCGGGCGCCTTCCGCGAGGAGCTCAAGCTGCACCGCCCGATCTACCAGAAGACCGCCGCCTACGGCCACTTCGGCCGCGACGACCACGACTTCACCTGGGAGCGCACCGACAAGGCCGCCGCGCTGCGCACCGCCGCCGGTCTCTGACCGACCCGGGCTCTAGGGTCAGGGCGGTGTTGGACATCGCCCAGATCGACGCCCATGTTGCTGAGGCCGGCGCGACATCGACGATCGCCCAGGTCGAGCCGATGACGACGGCCCGCGCGCTGCGCGGGCCGTTCGACTACAGGCTGCCCGAGGAGCTTCGCGGCGGCGTGGGTGTCGGCTCGATGCTGGTCGTGCCGTTCGCCGGGCGCAAGCTGCTGGGTGTGGTCGTCGGCTTGGCCGACAGCAGCGACGTCGCCGAGGACAAGCTGCTCGCGCCGCTGCGTGCACTCGAGCTCGGAGTGCCGGTCGACCTGGTCGAGCTGGCCGAGTGGATCGCCGCCGAATACTGCTCGACGATCGCGCGCGCGTTCACGCTGGTGCTGCCGCCGGGGGCCGCCGGCAGGCTGAGCGGGCGCAAGCGACGCGCCGTGGCGCGCCCGCAGCATCTGCCGGTCGGGGCGCGCAGCCCGCACGCGCCGGAGCTCACACGCGATCAGCAGGCCGTGCTCGTGCCGGTGACCGCGGCGCTGCGCGAGCGCCGCTGCGAGCAGCGTCTGCTGCACGGCGTGACCGGCTCGGGCAAGACCGAGGTCTATCTCCGCGCCGCTGACGCAGCGCTCGAGCAGGGCCGCGGCGCGATCGTGCTGGTGCCCGAGATCGCGTTGACGCCGCAGATCGTCGGGCGCTTCATGGAACGCTTCGGCGACACCGTCGCCGTGCTGCACTCGCGGCTGACCCCTGGCCAGCGCTACGCCGAGTGGCGCCGGCTGCGCGAAGGACAGGCGCGGGTATGCGTGGGACCGCGCTCGGCGGTGTTCGCGCCGATCGAGGATCTCGGCCTGATCGTCGTCGACGAGGAGCACGACGCCTCCTACAAGCACGAGGGCGACCCGCGCTACGACGCCCGTGATGTGGCTGCAGAGCGCGCTGAGCGCTGTGGCGCGGTGCTGCTGCTCGGCAGCGCCACACCGCGCCCGGAGAGCGTGCAGCGCCTGCCGACGAGCCGCCTACCCCGCCGCGTGGATGGGCGCCCGCTGCCCACCGTAGACGTGCTGGACATGCGCGGGGAGACCCAGGGACTGCATCCGCTCACCGCGCAGGCGCTCGCCGAGGTGCGCGCCGAACGCGGCAAGGCGATCGTGCTGCTCAACCGGCGCGGCTGGTCGAATTTCCTCTCGTGCCGCTCGTGCGGGCGCGTGTGGAGCTGTCCGGACTGCGACGTGGCGCTCGTGCTGCACCGCGCCGGCGGCTACCTCGCCTGCCACCACTGCGGCCACCGCGAGCAGGTGCCGGCGCGCTGCTGCGACTGCGCATCCGCCTCCGTCGCGCGCCACGGCGCCGGCACCGAGCGCCTGCAACACGATCTCGCCCACGTCTTCGACGACGGCCGCTTTCCGGTGTTCCGGCTCGACGCCGACGCGGTCGCCGATGACCCGGACAGCGGCGTCGGCACGCTGCTGCGCCGCTTCGAGGCGGCCGACTGCGGCGTGCTGATCGGCACCCAGATGGTCGCCAAGGGACACGACTTCCACGACGTCAGCCTCGGCGTCGTGCTCGACGCGGACGCCACGCTGCGCTTTCCCGACTTCCGCGCCGAGGAGCGCACGTTCGCGCTGATCGCCCAGCTCGCCGGCCGCGCCGGTCGTGGCGGGCACGGGCGCGTGCTCGTGCAGACGATCGCGCCCGACGCGCGCTCGATCGTCCACGCCGCCCGTCACGACAGCGACGGCTTCATCGCCGGCGAGCTCGAGCGCCGGCGCGCGCTGCGCTACCCGCCGTTCTCACATCTGATCCGGGTCGTCTGCTCGGCTGAGTGCTCAGAGAGCGCGCGCGTCGCCGCAGCCGCCGTGCGTCAGTCGCTCGCCCAGCAGCTCGCCGCCGCCAGCGCGCGCGTCGGGCAGGGAGCCGCCGATGACGAGGGCCCGGTCGTGCTCGGTCCCGCGGCACTGTTTCGCCTGCGCGGACGCGAGCGCTTTGTTGTGATGGTGAAGGCCGGCGAGCGGCGTCCGGCGGTGCGCGCGGTCGGCGAGGCCGTGCGGCTGCTTGCCGGCACGCGCGCGCACTCGGGGGTGAACTTCAGTGTCGACGTCGATCCGCAGTAGTCGAAGGGTGCGCCGGATGCTGGCTGAACAGCGACGCGCGCTGTGCCTGCTGGTGGCTCTCAGCCTCGCCCTCGTATTCGTCCTGGCGGCCGCCGCGGGAGCTGCCTCGTTCACCTGGGCCGGCCGCTCGACGACCCTCGGCGACTGGTCACTCGCGTCAAACTGGGAAGGTGAAGCGCCGACGGCCTCGACTGAAATCGAAACGCTCACATTCCCGCGGCTCACGAGCACCGCGTGCACCGTCGAACAAGCCACGCACCGATGCTATTTCAGCACCAATAACGTCGGCGGACTGTCGGCTCAGTCGATGAAGATCGATGACGGTGACGAGTACTTCATAAGCGGCAAGGCGCTGACGTTGGGGGAGGGCGGACTCAGAGCCGAACCGGAAAGCGGCTCGAGTGGTCCCGCCGGAGACTTCATAGAAATGCCGTTTCAGCTCAGCGCGCGACAGCGGTGGAGCATCGCCGATCGCAGCGGCGGCAAGACGGAGGAAAACGGGCTGTTCCTGGGTGGCGAAGTGACGGGTGCAGGCAACGCGCTGACCGTTGAACTGAGCAACGGGCCAGCGTTGGTCCTCGACAACGACACAGAGGTCGGGCCGGTCACGCTCGAAGGGCCGGATCAGCTACAACAGGAATGGCAGCACGCAGACGGTCACAGGCACGGTGGAAGAAGAAGCTCTCAACAGGAAGCATCATGAAGAAGCGGTCAGCAAATCAACCCAGGAAGAAGCCGCGCGGATAGCCGAAGAAGCCGCCGCCAAGCGCAGGCACGAAGAAGAAGAAGCGGCCGCCGCGGCCGCAAAGAGGCATCAGGAAGAAGCTCAGGCGAAAGTGGCGGTGCTTAGCGTCAAAGAAAGCTCACCCGACGCCACAATTGCGAGCACGTCCCTGCAGGCCAGCGCTACGGGCGCCGTTAGCATCAAGATCAAGTGCCCGGCCGGGGAGAGCAGCTGTGCGGGCACGGTGACCCTGCGCACGCTCAATGCCGTCATCGCCGGCGTGGCTGGCGTCGCGAAGACCAAAGCCGCCGTCCTCACGCTCGCCCACGGGCCGTTCGTCGTGCCGGGTGGCAAGGCGAAAACGGTGACCCTGCACCTCTCGGCGAAGGCGCGCGCACTGCTCGCGCGCGTGCGAACGCTGCGCATACGGGTGACGATCGTCGCCCACAATCCGGCAGGTGCCATGCACACCACGCAGACGGTCGCGACGCTGCGCGAGGCCAAGCCCAAGCACGGCAGCTGAACAACGCCCTTTCCGCAACGGACGGTTCACAGTTGTAAGTGGAATGAGGCATCTGGTAGGTTCACGACTCGACACGCCGATCACATAGACGGCACGCCGATCACATGGAGGTGAGGTGGTGGAGATCACGTTCGCTCGGCGTCCGCAGGATGCTTGGCGGCTTCGTGAGGAGGATGTGAGGATGGGCACAGTGCGTGGCGGGCGAGCGGGGCAGAGACCGTGGGCAGCGCTCGTGGCGGCTATCTGCTGTCTCTGCTGCATGATCATCGCCCCGGCCGCATCGGCGAAGTCGCGACTGGCGTTCAAGGGGACCCGCTACGCCAAGGTCAGTCGAGCGTGCTCGGCGCCGGAGCCGCGAATCGCGACGTGCTTCGCGCTCGTGCGCGTCCCCGTCTCCTCCGCGGCGGCGGGCGAGGCGGGGGTGGAGCCGTTTGTGGCCGGCGATGGAGCGCTTGAATCCGGACCGGCCGGCGGTCTGACGCCTGCCGAGCTTGCCAGCGCCTACGGATATGAAGCGACGGCGGGCGGGCCCGGGCAGACGCTCGCGATCGTAGATGCCTACGACGACCCGGACATCGAAGCCAATCTGGCCACCTTCGACACCGAGTACGCGATCGCCGCCTGCACGAAGGCGAACGGCTGCTTCACGAAGGTCTCGCAGACGGGCAGCACGACCTCGCTGCCGGAACCCGACACAACCGGCTGGTCGGTCGAGATCTCCCTCGATGTGGAGATGGCGCACTCGACCTGCCCGAAGTGCAAGATCCTGCTGGTCGAGGCCAAGACCCCGAGCTTCAAGAACCTCGCGACGGCGGTCGACGAGGCGGCCGCGATGAAAGCGACCGAGATCTCCAACTCCTACGGCGGCCCCGAGGGAGAACTCGGGACGACCGAAATGGCCGCGTACAACCATCCAGGCGTTGTCATCAGCGCGGCGACCGGCGATCAGGGCTATTACGACTGGACCGTGCTGAACGAAAAAGAAGGAATACCCGGCGGCCTTCCGAACATGCCCGCCTCACTTCCATCGGTGGTTGCCGTCGGCGGCACCACGCTCGAGCTGGACGAAGAAGGCAGGCGGGAAAGCGAGACGGTGTGGAACGGCAACGGGGAATTTGACCAAAGCGAGTTCGCCGAAGGCGCGACGGGCGGCGGCTGTAGCACGCTGTTCAGCGCGCAGCTTTGGCAACTCGACACCCCGGGCTTCGCGGCAACGGGCTGCGGGAGCAAACGTCTCGCCGCTGACGTCTCGGCCGTCGCCGACCCCAATACGGGCTTCGACATCTACGACAGCTACAACTGCGGCCCGAAATGCGAAGAATTCAAACGCGGCGCGGACTGGCTGACGATCGGCGGTACGTCGCTGTCTACGCCGCTCATCAGTGCGCTCTATGCCCTCGCCGGCGGCAGCAACGGCGTCAGCTACCCGGCGCTGACGCTCTACGGACATCTCGGCGATTCGTCGTCCCTCTTTGACGTGACCGAAGGCGGCAACGGGTTTTGCGACGACGAAGGCTTGGCGTGCGACGCAAACGAATTCGTCGGAGTGGACATCGACTGCGAAGGCACCACGGCGTGTAACGCGGCGCGCGGATTCGATGGGCCCTCGGGTGTAGGCACGCCCAATTCACTCAGCCTGTTCAAGCCGTTGCTGCCGATCGCGGTGATCACGCCACCGAGCTCGCCAAGGACCGGTCTGGCCTTGAGCTTCACCGGCGCAGCGTCCAGCGACCCGTATCCCGGTGGATCGATCGCGAGTTACGCCTGGAGTTGGGGCGATGGCACGCCCGCCGGCAGCGGCGTCACACCGACGCACACCTACACAGTGCCGGGCGGATACACCGTAACGCTCACCGTCACCGACAACTACGCCCTGACAAGTGTCCCCGTCGCGCAGAAGATCGACGTCGTCGAGCGAACCCAAAGAGAAGAAGAAGAAGCGACTGCGAAGAAGAAAGCGGAAGAAGAAGCGACCGCGAAGAAGGCGGAAGAAGAAGCGATCGCCAAGAAGAAGGCCGAAGAAGAAGTCACCGGGAAGCACGAAGCCGAAGTCAAACAGCACGAAGCCGAAGCCAAACAGCAGGAAGCGGAACTCAAACAGCAGGAAGCGGAACTCAAACAGCAGGAGGCGGAAGCCAAGCAGCGCGAAGCGGAAGCGAAACAGCGCGAAACGGAAGCCGCCGCGAACAAAAAGCGCGAAGAAGAAGCCGCCGCCAAAGCCGCCGCTACTCTCGGTGGCCAGGGAGTGAACGGCTTCAAACTGGGCCTCGCCCCGCCGGTTCCAGACGCCCAGCTGGCGAGCACCTCGTTGCAGGTCAGCGCCTCGGGTGCTGTGACGCTGAGGATCAGCTGCCCCGCCGGTGAGAGCAGTTGCGCCGGCAGTGTGACCCTGCGCACACTCAGCGCGGTGATTGCCGCGAGCGGGCACCTCGCGAAGGGCAAGCCGGCAGTCCTGACCCTCGCCACGGGATCGTTCACGGTGCCGGGCGGCGCGGTGCGCGCGATCACGCTGCACCTGTCGGCCAAGGCGCGGGCGCTGCTCGCGCGATCACACACGCTGCGAGCCCGCGTGACGCTGCTCGCCCACGATCTCAGCGACGCGAGCCACACGACACAGACGATCGTGACGCTGCGCGCGCCCAAGCCGCGGCCTCGCAACGGCTGAGCGCCGGCGCGAGGGATCGGTCCGGAGGCGCCGCGCGGTCGCGGCGACACTCGATCCGCGCGCGGCGGCCCGCTGCTCATAAACTCAGGCGGACGATGGACGACGACGACCGCACAGCCGCACACGACACCTCGATCGAGCTGCCGACGCCGAGCTCCGAGGAGGCCGACGTCGAGGTCGAGCGCGAGGAGGACGCGCCCGAGCCCGCAGAGCTCGATGCCGAGACGCGCGCCCGCCGCGACGCGGCGTTGCGTCACGTGCGCAAGTTCGGCGATCCAGTGCTGCGCGCAACGGCGCTGCCGGTGGAGCGCTTCGACGAGGACCTGAGGCATGAGGTCGTGCGCATGGGCGAGCTGATGCACGACGCGCTGGGCGTCGGGCTGGCCGCCACCCAGCTCGGCGTGCTGCATCGCGTGCTCGTCTACAAGGCCTACGTCGACGACCCGGTGACGGCGCTCGTCAACCCGGTGTTCGAGTGGCTGAGCGACGAGCTCGAGACCGCCGAGGAGGGGTGTCTGAGCCTGCCCGGGGTGCACGTCGAGGTGGAGCGCCATGCGCGCGTGCGCGTGCGCGGACAGGATGAGACCGGCAGGCCGCTCGAGATCGAGGCGGAGGGCCTGGAGGCACGAGTGATCCAGCACGAGGTCGACCACCTCAACGGCGTGCTCGTGCTCGATCGCATCTCGCGCGAGGCGCGCAAGGATGCGATGCGCGCGATGCGCGAGGCGCAGGAGCCTGCCGAGCATCGCCCGGCGGACGCCGCCTAGCGCGGGCGGCAGGGCCCAGCGCGTTGAGCACCGTCTTCATCGGCACCTCCGAGTTCGCCGCCGCGGTGCTCGCGCGGCTCGCGCGCAGCGACGCTCACCGCCCGGCGCTCGTGATCACGCGACCGGACCGACCGAGCGGTCGCGGCAGGCGCCTCGGCGCGCCGCCGGTCGCGATGAGCGCTCGCTCGCTCGGGATCCCGCTGGAGCAGCCTGCGAACGTCAACGACCCGCAGGTCAGCGCGCTGATCTCAGCGGCACTCGAGGCGGGCGCTGCCGGTGATCCGGACGACCGCGGCGCGGCCGGCGGAGCCTCCGGCACGGTCGTCGTGTGCGCGTTCGGCGCGCTGATCAAGGAGCCGCTGCTATCCGAGCACGAGCTGCTCAACGTGCACCCGTCGCTGCTGCCGCGCTGGCGCGGAGCCGCGCCGGTCGAGCGCGCGATCATGGCCGGCGACGCGCGCACCGGCGTCTCGATCATGCGCCTGACCGCCGGTCTCGACAGTGGCCCCGTGTGTCTCGCCGGGGCCGAGCCGATCCACCCTGACGACAGCTACGGCTCACTGTCGGCACGCCTGCAGGAGCTCGGCGGCGAGCTGCTCGTGCGCGCCCTGGACGAGGCGCCGCCATTCGTGGAGCAGCCGCAGGAGGGCGTCACCTACGCCGAGAAGCTCGGTCCCGCCGACCGCCTGCTCGACCCCGCACGGCCTGCCGTCGAGCTCGAGCGCGTCGTGCGCGCGCTGCACCCGCACATCGGCGCACGCGTGGCGCTGGCCGACGGGACGCTGCTCGGCGTGCACCGCGCGGCGCTGCTCGAGGAGGACGCGCCTGGCGCCCCGGTGAGCGGCCAAGACTCAGAGGCGCAAGCCGAGCCGGGCGCGACCGTGCGCGACGGCCGCCTGCTGCTCGACTGCACCCCCGGCGTGCTCGAGCTCCTGGTCGTGCAGCCGCCCGGCGGCCGCGCGATGGACGCCTCGGCCTATCTGCGTGGCCGCGGATTGCCGGGGAGCCGCTAGACGCTCATAGGGCAGCCTCTGCCCGCTCACGGAGCGTCCGGGCGCCGGTAGCCGGTCACATACGGCGGGGGCGCGATGCCCGCCCGCAGACGCGTGTCGGGTTCAGGCGCGCGCGCCTGGCTTGCCAGCGGGATCACACCAGCCCACGCCGGCAGCGCGTAGTCCTCCTCGTCGTCCAGCGGCCCGCCGCTGCGAACCTTCGCCGAGGCCTCGTCGATCGCGAGCGCCAGCACCGACGTCGCCGCCAGCTCGTTCTCGGTCGGCGCGCGCACGTCGGCCCAGCGGCCCGGCACGATGTGTTCGACGACCGCCCGCAGCGCCGCGCGCTTCTCGTCCGGGTCCTCGACGATCGCGGCCTGCCCGATCAGCATCGCCGAGCGGTAGTTGGCCGAGTGGTGCATCGCCGAGCGGGCGAGCACCAGCCCGTCGATCAGCGACACCGTCAGGCACGTGGGCGCGCCCGCGGCGAGCGCCCGCAGCGTGCGGCTGGCGGTCGAGCCGTGGCAGTACACGACGTCGCCGCTGCGCGCGTGCAGGGTTGGGATCACGAACGGCTGGCCGTGCTCGTCGACGATCCCGAGGTGGGCGATCAGCGCCTCGTCGAGGATCGCGTCGATCACGCCGCGGTCGTAGCTGCCGCGTTCGCGCTTGCGACGCAGCCGTACGCGCTCGGACGGGGGCGGGGCGGAGCTTGCCTGGGCCGACGGCTGGGCGGACACGTCGTCCTCCTCTCTAGATCCGAGTCTGTAATAGTACAGTTTTGTGACTGACTTGAAACAGTATCGAATCAAGGCGGCCAGCGCGGCCGAGCTCGTCCACGGCATCGAGGCGGGCGTCGCCAGCGGCGCGCTCGTCCCCGGACAGCGCCTGCCGTCCGTGCGGCGCCTGGCAGCGGACGTCGGCCTCAGCCCGGTGACCGTCGCCGCCGGCCTCGCCGAGCTGCGCCGGCGCGGCGTCGTGGTGAGCGAGCCGCGCCGCGGCACGCGCATCGGCCAGGGCCCGCCGATCGGATCTCCGCGCACGCCACTGCCGGTGCCGGCAGGCGCACGCGACCTCTCGCGCGGGAACCCAGATCCCGCGCTGCTGCCCGACCTCGCCGACGCGCTCGGTCGTTGCCAGCTGCCCGCGCGCCTGTACGGCGAGCCGCAGGCGCTGCCCGAGCTGCTGGAGCTCGCGCGCGAGCAGCTGCACGCAGACGGGGTCCCGGGCGAGCATCTGTGCGTCGTCAGCGGCGCCATGGACGCGATCGAGCGGGTGCTCGAGGCACACCTGCGCCCGGGGGACCGCGTCGCCGTCGAGAACCCCGGCTACGCGGCGCTGTATGACCTGCTGCGAGCCCAGGGCCTCGTGCTCGAGCCGGTCGCGCTCGACGATCGCGGGATGCTCGCCGCCGAGCTGCACGCCGCCCTGCGCCGCGGCGCCGTCGCCGCCGTGATCACGCCGCGCGGTCAGAACCCCACGGGCGCGGCGCTCGACGCCAGCCGTGCCTCGGAGCTCGGCGCCGTGCTCGCTGAGTTCCCGCGCACGCTGCTGATCGAGGACGACCACCTCGGAGCGGTCGCCGGCCGCTCGCTGCACACCGTTCTAGCTTGCGGGCGCCCCGAACGTTGGGCGGCCACCCGCTCGGTCGCCAAGGCGCTTGGCCCCGACCTGCGTCTTGCCGTGCTCGCAGGCGACGCCCACACGATCGCTCGCGTGCAGGGACGCCAGCAGTGCGGGCCCGGGTGGGTCAGTCACATCCTGCAGACGCTCGTGCTCGAGCTGTGGCGCGATCCGGCCGTGCAGACGCTCGTGGCGCGGGCGAGCACGACCTACGCGCGGCGACGCGAGCACTTGCTGGCGTGCCTCGCGCGCGAAGGCGTGCGCGCGCACGGCGCCTCCGGCTTGAACGTGTGGATTCCGGTGCACGAGGAAGCCGCCACCGTCGGAGCGCTGATGCAGCGCGGCTGGGTGCTCGCACCGGGAGCGCCCTACCGCCTGCCCGCCAGCCAGCCGGGCGTGCGCGTCACGACGGCGACGCTCACCGCCGAGGAGGCCGCGCGGCTGGCCTTCGATCTGGCCGAGATCCTCACCCCGAGCGTCTACAGCCGCAGCGGATAGCCGATCATGCCTGACGTGTCCAGCCCACCCACCGCGACGGTCGCGCCCGCGCGCCGCTGCGCGTACGCCGTCCTGCGCCGGGTGTTCGAGCACGGCGCCTATGCCGATCGCGCCCTCACCGCCGAGGCAGCACAGCTCGATCCGCGCGACCGGGCGCTTGCGATGCGCCTGGCCTATGGCGCCGTGCAGCGCCGAGGCACGCTCGACCACCTGATCGCGCAGCTCGCCGAGCGCCCGGCCGCAGAGCTCGACCCGCCGCTGCTGGCGGCGTTGCGAGTCGGGCTGTATGAGCTGCTCTACCTGCGCGGCGCTCCCGACTACGCCGTCGTCGCCGACGCGGTCGAGCTCGCCAAGGCGCACGCGCGCGCCGGCCACGGCCTCGTCAACGCCGTGCTGCGCCGCGCCGCGCGCGAGGGGCCCGACGCGCTGCTCGCGGCGCTCATCGACGACACCCCGCAGCACGCCGCCGTCAAGCACTCCCATCCCGAGTGGATCGCCCGCCTGTGGTGGGAGTCGCTCGGCGCCGAGCAGGCACGCGCGCTGATGGCCGCCGACAACGAGCCCCTGGAGGTGGCGCTGCGGGCGAACACGCTCGTCACCGACGCAGCCACGCTCGCCCGCGAGCTGCCCGTGCGCACGCACTTCGACCCCGCCATCCCGGAGGCGCTCGTGCTCGACGAGCCCTTCGACGTGCACGGCTCGCCGCTGTGGCGGGCCGGCGCGTTCCACGCGCAGTCACGCGCGGCGATGCGCGTCGCCCGTGCGCTCGATCCGGCCCCCGGCGAGCGCGTGCTCGACCTGTGCGCAGCTCCCGGCGGCAAGAGCACCCATCTTGCGGCGCTCATGCACGGCCGCGGCGTCGTGCTCGCGGTCGAGCGCAACCGGCGTCGCGCCGGCAGCCTCGCGCGTACCGCGCAGCGGCTGCATGCGGGCAACGTCACCGTCGAGGTCGCCGACGCCGAGCTGGAGCGCCCCGAGGGACCCGCGTTCGACCGCGTGCTCGTCGATCCGCCGTGCTCGGGGCTCGGCACGCTGCAGGCTCGTGCCGACTTGCGCTGGCGCGTGACGCCCGCGGCGATCGCCGAGATGGTGCCGGTGCAGAGCATGATCCTCGCCGCCGGAGCCGCAGCCCTCCGTCCGGGTGGCGTGCTTGTCTACTCTACCTGCACCATCTCTTCGAATGAGAACGAGCGCTTGATCGCCGCCTTCCTGGATTCCCACGCTGAATTCACCTTCGACGACGTCGTGGTGACGCTCCCCCACCGCGACCACACGGCCGGCTTCTACATCGCCCGCCTGCGGAAGCGCTGAGCGATGGCCGAGGAGCCGCAGACGCCGGCGAAGGCCGCGATCGATCTCGGGCCGCAGTGCCCGAACTGCGGTGAGCCGTGGCTGCGCCCCACGAACCTCCCCGGACGCTATCGCTGCGTCTACTGCCTGCACCGCTTCGAGTTGACCTCCGTGTGCCCGAACTGCGGCGAGCACTCCACGATCGTGCGCATGTCCTCGACGGCGATCCTCAAGTGCAACAACTGCGGCGACTCGATGCTGCAGGCCGTATGAGCGACGCGGCGCGCGAGCTGCTGCGAGACGTGCAGGTCGCGCCGTCGATCCTCTCGGCGGACTTCGGGCGGCTGCGCGAGCAGGTCGCGGAGGTGCTCGCGGCGGGCGCGCGGGTGATCCACGTCGACGTGATGGACGGGCACTTCGTGCCGCCGATCACGCTCGGCCCGCTGATCGTCGCGGCGCTCGCCGACGACGTGCACGAGGTGGGCGGCATGCTCGACCTGCATCTGATGATCGAGCGGCCCGAGCGGCAGGTGAGCGAGTTCGTCAAGGCGGGCGCCGACTCGATCACGTTTCACGCGGAGGCGACCCCGCACGTCGCCTACGCCGCGCACCTGATTCGCGAGTCGGACGTGTGCGTGGGCCTCGCGATCAACCCCGGGACCCCCGTCGGCGCGCTCGCGGAGGTCACCGACGCGATCGACATGGCGCTGTGCATGACGGTCAACCCCGGCTGGGGCGGGCAGCCGTTCATCGCGCATTCGCTGCACAAGCTGCCGCGCGTGCGCGCGCTCGTCGGCGCCGAGGTGGCGGTCGAGGTCGACGGCGGCATCGAGCCGCACACCGCGCCGGCGTGCCTGGAGGCCGGCGCCAACGTGTTCGTCGCCGGCTCGGCGATCTTCACCGAGGCGGACCCCGGCGAGGCCTACCGCGCAATCGCCGCGTCCGTCGACGCCGCGGACCCGCTCACGGACTGAGTCGAGTCCCTGCCGCTCGCGCCCGAGCCGCGGCGGTAGAGAGCGGCAAGCAGCAGCGCGAGCAGCGCGGTCGCGCCCGCGTAGCCGATCTCCGCTCGCAGCAGCTGTTCGCTGACCGGTGAGAGCAGCATCCAAGCAAGGAACACGGCTGCTGCGCACACCCAGCAGCCGGCCGCCGCGCGAGCGCGGTCGCGCGCGAGCGCCGCCTGGTTGAGCGCGCCGGAGGTCAGGTGCAGGCCCATGCCGACGCCGATCAGCGCCAGGCCGAAGCGGTTGTAGGTGAACACCTGTCCGAAGAACACGTGCTCCAGCGCGAACGGGCCGATCACGAGCAGGCCGAGCGCCACCGCCGCGGCGAAGGCCGCGATCGCGAGGATCGTCACGCGGATCGCACGCGCAAACGCGTCGTGCCCCGCCGTCGCCTCCAGGCCGGTCAGATGCGGCAGCAGCGAGGTCTGGATCGCCTGGAACAGCTGCAGCGGCGCGCGCGCGATCAGCAGCACGTTGAACACGATGCCCGCCAGCGCAGTGTCGTGGGAGGTCGCATCGACGGTCAGCACCGCGGCGTTCAGCAGCGTCTGCTCGGAGAGCATGATGCTCGACACCCACACCGCGAAGCCGCCGCCGCGCCGCAGCGACAGCTCGTCACCGATCGAAGATCGGCCAGCGGCCGTCTCCTGCACGCCCTTTGACTCGATCCCACCCACCCCGGCGAGCGCCGCGTCGGCCTCGTCGATCTCATCGACGGTGATCGCAGCATCGGCCGGCCCGCCCGCGGAACCCGCCAGTGCGGCCTCCAGCGGTGCGCTCGCCGCATGCTGTCCGGGCGCTCGATCGCCCCGGCTTCGCGCGAACGCGGCGGGCACCACGACCAGCGACACGAACGGCGCCGCGGCGATGCCCAGCGCGACCGCGGTCTGGCCGCTGGCGATGCCCAGCGCCACCGCGATCGCGAAGCTGATGCGCGAGATCGACTCCATCAACACCAGCCCGCCGAACAGCCCGAAGCGCTGATGTCCAGCCAGCCAGCCGCGCGCGAAGTAGCTGGCCGCATACGCCAGCGTGCCGACGACCAGCACGTCATACAGCGCCTGCTGGTGTTCGAACACGTGATCGACCAGCTCGCCGTGCAGCGCCAGTGCCACCACCAGGAAGATCAGCGCGAAGCTCGCCTGGATCAGCATCGGCACGCGCAGCGTGTGCGCGGCGCTGCCGCGGGCGCGGCGTTCGGCGATCGTGCGCGAGAGCAGCTGTTCGATCGGCCGGTAGATCACCGAGATGATCACGAACATCACCGACCACAGGACGTCCAGCAGCTTCGCCGAGCCTTCGCCCAGCACGTGGCTTGCGATCGAGAAGTACGCGAACGTCAGCAGCCCCGTCGAGGCGATACCGATGGAGAGGATCCGCGCGCCCGAGCCATACGAGCGCGCCCCCGCGCCGGCGCGAGTGGGGGTGCCGCGGCGCGCGCTCGCGCCGTCCGCGCCGGCCTGACCGCTGCTAGAGGCGGACAAGCAACATCGTCCAGGGGAACGGCGAGCGGACCTCGACGACCTCGCCGTGACGCGCGAGCAGCCTCGTGAACGACCGCCTGGACCAGTGGTTCACGTGGCCCGGCGTGTTGCCCAGCGCCGACCAGTAGGCCCCGCGCGCCATGTTCAACATCCGCCACAGGGGCTCATGCGGGACCGACACGAGCAGGTGGCGCTCGGCACAGCGGGCCATTTCGGCAACCGTGTGCTCTGGGTCGGGAACGTGCTCGAGCACCTCGATCGCGCTCGCGAGGTCGAACTCGTTGGCGGCGAACGGCAGGTTGGCAGCCTCCATCACGCGATACTCCAAGTTAGGCGCCTGGCGCTCGGCCCAGCCCGCCTGGATCGACTCCTCCTCGAGGTCGATCCCCACCACGCGGCGCTCGCCGAGGCGCTGTGCCCAGCGGTGCACCAGCACCCCCTCGCCGCAGCCGACGTCCAGCACCGAGGTCGGCGCCGCCAGCTCGAACAGCTCGTCCAGGTCGCGCTCGAAGCGCGCCATCAGACGGCGCACGACCGGGTTGCTCGAGCCGTACTTGTCGTAGGTGTTGCCGGTGACGACGCCGTCCTCGGAGACCGTCACGCCGCTCACAGGCGCACCGCCTCGCCGCTGCGCTCCTGCTCGGAGGCCTCCGCCGTCAGGATCCGCGGGCCCGTGCTCGGCACGCCCGCCGGCTGCCCGCCGGGCTCGTAGTGCGACGGCGCCACGCCGAGCTGCAGCTCGATCCGTCGCACGCGCTCGAACGTGCGCTGCGTCATCACCCGCTGCGCGGCCAGCAGATCGCCGATCACGCCGAGCGCCCACAGCACGACCGCCGCGATGAACAGCACCGCGCCCAGGATCAGCGACTGCACATGCCCCTTGCCGTTGCCTTCCGCGTAGGCGACGACGAAGCGGATCCACACGCCGATCGCGACCAGGCCCATCAACAGCGACAGGCTCCAGAACACGCGCAGCGGCTCGTACTGCGCGTAGATGCGGAAGATCGAGACGGCGTTGCGTCGCACGTAGGCGCCCATCGACGGGAACAGGCGCGACTCGCGCGTCTTCTCGTTGGTTCGCACCGGCACGTGGTCGACCGCCACCAGCTGCTTGCCGGCCTGGATGATCGTCTCGAGCGTGTAGGTGAACTTGGAGACCACCATCATCTGGATCGCCGCCTCGCGGTTGTATGCGCGAAAGCCGGATGTCGTGTCGGGCACCGACGTGGAGGAGGCCTGGCGCACGACCCACGAGCCGAGCCGCTGGAGCGTCTTCTTCAACGGCGAGAAGTGCTCGATGCCGCTCACCTCGCGGTCGCCGACGACCATGTCGGCGTTCCCCGCGAGGATCGGGCCGACGAGCCGCAGCACGTCGGGACCGTAGTACTGGTTGTCCGCGTCGGTGTTCACGATCACGTCGGCGCCGAGCTTCAGCGCCGTGTCGATGCCAGCCTGGAAGCCCGCGGCCAGGCCCTTGTTGTTGGTCAGGCGCACCAGATGGTCGACGCCGTGGGCGCGCGCGACCTCGACCGTCGCGTCAGTCGAGCCATCGTCGATCACCAGCCACTCGACCACGTCGAAGCCCGGCACCTCGCGCGGCAGGTCGGCGAGCGTCTGCGGCAGCTGCTCGGCCTCGTTGAAGCAGGGGATCTGGATGATGAGCTTCACGGCGATCAGGTTAGTGTCCCAAGTCGACGCCCGATGCAAAGCGCGACCCTCACCCGGCAGCCGCCGGGCATGACCCCGTTCGCGCGGCTGCGGGCAGTGCCGTCCGCGACGTGGGCGCGGATCGGCTTCGCCGCGATGTGCGCCGGCGCGCTGATCGGCTACCTCGCCTTCCCTACGTACCCCACGTACGACTCCTTCTACGCCCTGCTTTGGGGTCGCGACCTGCTGCACCTGCACCTGCCCGACTTCAGCGTGTACCGCGGACCGACCGAGCACCCGCTGGCGATCGCCTTCGGCGTGTTCTGCTCGCTCTTCGGGCAGGGCGGGGCGCGGCTGATGGTGCTCGGCTCGATCGCCTCGTTCGTGGCCGCCGTCGCGGGGATGTACCGGCTCGGGCGCCTGTGCTTCGGCCCGGTCGTCGGCCTCGTCGCCGCGCTGCTGCTGCTGAGCCGCTTCTTCATCGAGAACCTCGCCGCGCAGGGTTACCTCGACATCTCCTACGTGGCGCTGATCGTGTGGGCGATCGTGCTCGAGCTCGAACGCCCGCGGCGGGGGGCGCCGGTCCTCCTGACGCTCGCCGCCGCCGGGCTGCTGCGCCCGGACGCGTGGGTGCTGAGCGGCGTCTACTGGCTGTGGTGCTCGTGGCCGCGCAAGCTCGAGCGCGCGTCCGCGCCGGCGCGATCGCAGGCCCTGGCCAGAAGCCTCAGGTACCTGGCGCTGGCGGCGATCGCACCCGTCGTGTGGGCGGTGCTGGACGCGATCGTGACGGGCAATCCGCTGTACTCGCTGAGCGCGACCGCGGGGCTTGCGGCTGAACTCGAACGCACGCAGGGGTTCCTGAGCGTGGTCGTGTCGCTGTGGACCTACGGCGTGCGCATCGACAAGCTGCCGGTGCTTGTGGGCGGGCTGCTCGGCGTGCCGCTGGCGGTGTGGATGGCGCCGCGCCGCGCGCTCGTGCCGCTGGCGACGCTGATCGTGCTGGTCGGCGTGTATGTCGCCGAGGGCGCCGTCGGCGCCTCGGTCGTCGATCGCTATCTGATCGGCGCCGCCACCGTGCTGCTGCCGTTCTGCGCGCTGACCGTCGGTGGCTGGGCGATGCTCGAGCCCGGCTCGTGGCTGCGCCGCGCGTGGATCCTCGGCGCCGCCGTGCTCGTCCTCTACGGCGGCGTCTCGGCGGCGGGGACGCTGAGCCTGTCGAGCCTGCGCCTGACGCTCGCCGAGCACGAGGACTTCCACGAGGGCCTGGCGGCCGCGCTGCAGAGCCCCGCCGTCAAAGCCGAGCTGCGGCGCTGCCCGCTGCTGTCGCTGCCCGACAACAAGCTGATCCCCGATGCCCGCTGGATTCTCGACACCGTCGGCCAGCAGGACATCGTCGCCCGCAGCCAGGCGCGCGCCGACGTCGACCACGGCGACCACACGCTCGAGCACCGGATCAAGGCGGGCAGCGTCGCGGTGTATCCGCTCGGCGACGCGGTGTTCGTCGACGCGATCGTCGACGTCGGCGACGACCCCCAGGATCAGGTTCCCCTGCAGGGCTTCCGGCGCATCTACACGAGCCCCCTCTACGCGGTGTATGGCAACTGCTGAGCCGCCGCGCGCGCCGCCTGCGCCGCCCGCGCCGGCGAGTCTGAGGACCCGCCCCGATCGCTCCCGGCGCTGGGCCTGGACGGGGCTCGCGGTCGTGCTGAGCGGCGGCCTGTGGCTGCGGCTGTGGGGGGTGCGTCAGGGGCTGCCGTACGTCTACAACGTCGACGAGTACGAGCACTTCGTACCGATCGCGGTCGAAATGTTCGCCCACGGGACGCTCAACCCGCACTACTTCGCCAACCCGCCCGCGCTCACGTACCTGCTGCACTTCCTGTTCGACCTCGCCTACAGCGGCCCGCATGGCGTCGTGCGGGCATTTGCGCTGCACCCGGGCGAGGTGTTCACGCTCGCCCGCGTGTCCGTCGCGGTGCTGGGCACTGTGGCGCTGTGGCTGCTGTACCTGACCGGCGCCCGTCTGTTCAGCCGGGCGGTCGGCCTGCTCGCGGCGGCGGTCGAGGCCGTGGCCTTCCTGCCGGTCTTCTACGGCCATCTCGCGCTCAACGACGTGCCGACGCTGGCGCCCACGACGCTGTCGCTGCTAGGGACCGCAGGGGTACTGCGCAAAGGTCGCATCCGCGACTACGTGCTCGCCGGCGTGGGGCTGGGGCTGGCGTGCGCCACCAAGTACACCGCCGGCATCGTGATCGTGCCGCTGCTGGTCGCCGTGCTCGCGCGCATGCTCGACGGCGCCGGCGAGCAGCGGGTGAACGCAGCCCGTCGTGCGCTCGTCGGGATCGTGCTCGCCGGCGCGGCGGCGCTCGCGGCGTTCGCGATCGCCAACCCGTACGCGCTGCTCGACTACCACAGCTTTCACGCCGAACTGGTGCACCAGTCGACGCTGTCGGCCGAATCGCAGGGCAAGCTGGGCGCGCCCAAGGAAGGCGGGCTGATCTACTATCTGTGGTCGTTCACGTGGGGGCTCGGCTGGGCGCCCACGCTCGCCGCGCTCGGCGGCGCGCTCACGGTCTGGCGTCGCGAGCGACGCCTCGGCTGGCTGCTCGTGCCCGCCGCGCTGCTGTTCGTCGCGTTCATGGGGTTGCAGGGCCGCTACTTCGGGCGCTGGCTGCTGCCGATCTTCCCGATCGCTTGCCTGCTGGCGGCGCTGTTCGTCGTGCAGATCGTCGAATGGGCCGGGCGCGAGCGTCCCGAGCCGCCGTTGCGGATCGCACTCGCGGTGCTGCTGGTGGGCGCGCTGCTGATTCAAGGGTTCGTTTACAGCATCCACGCGGGAATCGTGCTCTCGCGCGCGGACACCCGCAACCTGACTCGCGACTGGATGCTCGCGCACATCCCCGCGGGCGCGAAGATCGTCGCCGAGCCCGTCGAGCTGGAGGAATGGGCGCGCGAAGTGGAGCCCGGGACCGCGACCGCGACCAACCCCTACCGCTGGCGGCTGTATCCGGCTCTGTATCCGCGGATCACCGCCAGCGGCTCGATCGCGCCGGCCTACGGAGCAAAAGTCGGCCTGGAGAACTACGAGACGACGCTGCACCCGGCGCTGATCGACTTCTACGAGCGCGAAGGCTTCTGCTGGGTGATCACGGGTTCGACGGAGTCCGGGCGCGCGTTCGCCGATCCGCAGGCCGTGCCCGGGGCGATCGCCTACTACCGCAAGCTCGCCCGCGACGGCGAGGTCGTCTACAGCGCCTCGCCGTACGCGCGCGGAAAGGGGCCGGTCGCGTTCAACTTCGACTGGAGCTTCGACTACTACCCGCTCGCCTACGAGCGGCCCGGGCCGCAGATGACGATCTACCGGCTGCATGGAGGGCGCTGCCGCGCCGCATAGGGCTCGCGAGCCTGCGGGGTTATCCTGGGTTGCGATGCCCAGCTGCACCGACACCGACAAGCTGCACGTCGCGCGTGCGATCGAGCTCGCGCGCAACGGCAGCGGCGCGGTCAAGCCCAACCCGGTCGTGGGCGCGGTCGTCGCGCGCGACGGCGAGATCCTGGGGGAGGGCTGGCATCAGGAATACGGCGCAGCGCACGCGGAGGTCAACGCGATCGAGGCGTGCGGCCTGGCCGACCTCAGCGGGGCGACGCTGTACGTGTCGCTCGAGCCGTGCTGCCACGAGGGCAAGACGCCGCCGTGCACCGAGGCGATCCTGCAGGCGGGCATCCGGCGCGTGGTGGTCGCCTCTGACGATCCGACCGAGAAGGCCTCGGGGCGCGGGCTGGGGATCCTGCGCGACGAGGGCGTCGAGGTGGTGCTCGCCGACGGCGAGCTCGCCGCCAGCGCGCGGCTGCTGAACCAGGCGTTCCGCAAGCATGCGCGCGTGGGACGCCCGTGGGTGCTGTTCAAGTCGGCGATGACGCTCGACGGCAAGGTCGCCACCCGCACCGGCGACTCGCAGTGGATCAGCGGCGAGGACAGCCGTCAGCTGGCCCACCATTGGCGGGCGGCGGTCGACGCCGTGGTCGTCGGCATCGGCACCGCGCTCGCAGACGACCCGCAGCTGACGGCCAGGCCCGACGGGCTGCCGGCCGAGCCGGGCGCACAGCCCCGGCGCGTGGTGTTCGACTCGCTGGCGCGCCTGCCGCCGAGCTCGCAGCTCGTGGCCGCCGCCGCCGAGATCCCGCTCACGGTCATAGCCTCGCGCGCTGCAGCGCGCGCCGACACCGACGCGCTCGAAGCCGCCGGCGTGCAGGTGCTCGTCGCCACCGGCGAAAACGAGCCCGCGCGCGTGCGCTCGGCGCTCGATCAGCTGGGCGCGCTCGGCGTCGCCTCGGTGCTGCTCGAGGGCGGCCCGCATCTCGCGGGCGCGTTCCTCGACGCCGGCGAGATCGACGAACTGCGCCTGTTCCTCGCGCCGCTGCTGCTCGGCGGCAGCGCCGCGCGCGATCCGCTCGAGGGCGAAGGCGTCGAGCGCATCTCCGAGGCGCTGCACGCGCTCAGCTTCGACTGCGAGCCCGTCGGCGGCGATCTGCTGATCTCGGCAAGGCTGCGCGAGTGGTGACCGGCGGGACTCGAGAGGACGAGGTGAGGTCGTGTTCACGGGGCTGATCGGCGATCTCGGCAGCGTCGCGGCGCTCGAGCAGGACGGCGAGGGCGCGCGGATCGAGATCCGCAGCGGCCTCGCGGCGGCGCTCCACGAGGGCGACTCGGTCGCCGTCAACGGCGTCTGCCTGACCGCGACCAACGTCAGTGACGAGGGCTTTCGGGCGCAGGCGATGATCGAGACGCTGGAGCGCTCCTCGCTGGGCCGGCTGCGGGCGGGCTCGCCCGTCAACCTCGAGCTCGCGCTGCGCGCCGCGGACCGTCTCGGCGGGCACGTCGTGCAGGGCCACGTCGACGGCACCGGCACGGTCCGCGACGTGCGCGAGCAGGGCTTCTCGCGGGTGCTCGAGATCGACATCGAGCCGTCGCTTGCGCGCTACCTCGTCGAGAAGGGCTCGGTCGCCGTCGACGGCGTGAGCCTGACCGTGAGCGCGCTCGACGAGCGCGGGTTCTCGGTCTCGCTGATCCCCGAGACGCTGCAGCGGACGACCCTCGGCGTGCTCCGCGAGGGCGCGCTCGTCAACATCGAGGTGGACATCCTCGCCAAGCACGTCGAGCGACTGCTCGAGCACTACCAGGAGGCACGCGTATGAACGGTCCCCAGACAACCACGCCGTTCGCGACGATCGAGCAGGCGATCGAGGACATTCGCGAGGGCAAGATGGTGGTGGTGTGCGACGACGAGGACCGCGAGAACGAGGGCGATCTGACGATGGCCGCCCAGTTCGCGACGCCCGAGGCGATCAACTTCATGGCCAAGGAGGGACGCGGCCTGATCTGCCTGTCGCTGACCGCCGAGCGCTGCGACGAGCTCGGGCTCGATCTGATGGCCGCCAAGAACGAGTCCGCGTTCGAAACCCCGTTCACGGTCTCGGTCGAGGCGCGCGAGGGCGTCACCACCGGCATCTCCGCGCACGACCGCGCGCATACGATCCAGGTGGCGATCGACCCGGAGAGCCGGCCGCGCGATCTCGTGCAGCCGGGCCATGTGTTCCCGCTCAAGAGCCGCGCCGGCGGCGTGCTCGAGCGCGCCGGGCAGACCGAGGCGGCGGTCGACCTCGCGCGACTGGCCGGGCTGAACCCCGCGGGCGTGATCTGCGAGGTGATGAACGACGACGGCACGATGGCGCGCGTGCCCGAACTCGTCGACTACTGCGCGCGCCACGGGCTCAGCATGATCACCGTCGCCGACCTGATCGCCTACCGGCGCCGCCACGACATGCTCGTCGAACGGGTCGTCTCGACGCGGCTGCCGACCACGTTCGGCGACTTCGAGGCGGTCGGATACCGCTCGCTGGTCGACAGTAAGCACCACGTGGCGCTGGTCAAGGGCGACGTCGGCGGGCAGCCGGACGTGCTCGTGCGCGTGCACTCGGAGTGCCTCACCGGCGACGTGTTCCACTCGCTGCGCTGCGACTGCGGCGAGCAGCTGGAATCGGCGCTGTCGATGATCGAGCGCGAGGGTCAGGGCGTGCTGCTGTACCTGTCCCAGGAGGGCCGCGGGATCGGCCTCTTGAACAAGCTGCGCGCCTACCGGCTGCAGGAGGACGGCCTCGACACGGTCGAAGCCAACGAGCGCCTCGGCCTGCCGGCGGACCTGCGCGACTACGGCATCGGCGCCCAGATCCTGGTCGACCTCGGGCTCAGCTCGATCCGGATCCTGACGAACAACCCCAAGAAGATCCGCGGCCTGGAGGGCTACGGGCTGTCGGTCAGCGCGCAGATCCCGATCGAGCACGCTCCCAACGAGCACAACGAGGCGTACCTGCGCACCAAGGCCGAGCGCATGGGGCACACGCTGCACCACCAGGGCCTGAACCTCGACGAGGAGCTGCTGCGCTCAGAGCGCGACCGGGGCGAGCAGTGAGCGAGCGCTACGCGATCGCGGTGGCGCGGTTCTACGAGGACCTGGCCGAGCGGCTGCTGCTCGGCGCTCGCACGGCATTCGTTCACGCGGGCGACCCCGAGGTGGAGGTGTTCGACGTCCCCGGCGCGTTCGAGCTGCCGCTCGCCGCCAGCTACGCCGCGGCGAGCGGTCGCTTCGCCGGCGTCGCGTGCCTCGGCGCGGTCATCCGCGGCGAGACCGACCACTACGACTTCGTCTGCGCCGAGGCGGCTCGCGGCGTGATGCGCGTGCAGCTCGACACGGGCGTGCCGTGCGCCTTCGGCGTGCTCACGTGCGCGACGATGGAGCAGGCGCTCGCGCGGGCCGGCGGCGAGGAGCGCGACCAGGGCCGCCACGCCGCCGAGGCCGTGCTCAGGATGGCGGCGCTGCGGAGCGCGCTTGCGAGCGGCTAGACTGCTGCGGATGGCAAAGGTGTGTCACAGCTGCGGGAAGGGCCCGGCGTTCGGCCAGAGCCGCAGCCACTCGATGGTCGCCACCAAGCGGCGCTTCGACCCGAACCTGCAGAAGGTGCGGATTCTCGTCGGCAAGGCGCCGAAGCGCGTCTACGTATGCACTCGTTGTCTAAAAGCGGGCAAGGTAACGAAGGCGCTCTGAACGTAAGCTCGCCGTCCCGGCCCGGCGCGCAGCCGGGCGAAGCTGATAGACCTGTCGCCGTGACCGATACGAATCTGGTCCGCTTTCGCGTTGCCGTGGCGGGTGCGCTCGCGCATCTGGAATCGCGCCGCCAGGAGGTCAACGACCTCAACGTGTTCCCCGTCGCCGACGGCGACACGGGCGACAACATGGCGCTGACGCTGCGCGCGGTGCTGGCCGAGCTCGATCGCCTGCAGGGCAGCGACGAGAACCGCACGATCGACGAGATCGGGCGCGAGGAGATCGTGCAGTCGGTCGCGCGCGCGGCGCTGCTGGGCGCGCGCGGCAACTCCGGCGTGATCCTCTCGCAGCTGATCCGCGGCGCCGCGGAGGAGCTCGTCTCCCGGCCCGGGCAGCTGATGGACGCGACGCTGATCGGCGCGGCGCTGGCGAACGCCGCCGACCGCGCGTACTCCTCGGTGCGCGATCCCGCCGAGGGCACGATCCTGACGGTCGCGCGCGAGATGGCCCACCAGATCGTCGCGGACCTCGCGCACGGGCCGGAGAGCCCGCGCTTCGGGCCGGCGACCGAGCGGCGCGAGCAGGACCGGGCGATCGCGGCCGCGCTCGAGCGCGCCGTGCAAGCCGGCGAGGAGTCGGTCAAGCGCGGCCCCGAGCTGCTCGCCGCGCTGCGCGAGGCGGGCGTCGTCGACGCCGGCGGCTACGGGCTGACGATCATCTTCGCCGGCGTCGTGGCCGCCCTGCGCGGCGAAGAGGCGCCGCCGCTGGATCACTACGCGCCGGCGCGCATCACGCACCCCGAGCACAGCTCGCTCACGTACCGCTTCTGCACGAACTTCGCCGTCACCGGCAGCGATCTGCGCCCGAACAGCTTCATCCCCGCGCTCGAACAGCTGGGCGACTCGGTGCTCGTGGTCGGCGATCCGAGCACGCTGAAGGTGCACCTGCACACCGACCAGCCGGAGCTGGCCACGGCGGTCTTCGCCGACGCCGGCGAGGTCTCGCATCTGGACGTCGCCGACATGCACGCCCAGGTCGCCGAGCGCGACGGACGCCTCGGCGCGGGCGAGGCGCCCGGGGCCGACATCGCCGGCGCGATCGCGCAGGCTCACGGCGGCGTGGTGCGCTGCGCGGCCGTCGCGGTCGTCAGCGGCGAGGGGCTGCGCCAGCTGTTCGAGGGGCTCGGCGTGCACACGATCGACGGCGGCCCGACGCTCAACCCGTCGACATACGACCTGCTCGCTGGCATCCACGACGTGCCGACCGAGGAGGTCGTGCTGCTGACCAACAGCGCGAACGTGATCATGGCCGCCGAACACGCCGCTCGGCTCTCGGACAAGGATGTGCACGTCGCGCGCACCACCAGCCAGCAGGCCGGCCTCGCCGCCGCGGTCGCGCTCGCGCCGGAGCGCTCGGTCGAGGAGAACGCCCGGGCTCTGGGCGAGGCGCTCGCACGCGTGCGCACCGGCGCGGTCGCACCGGCCGCGCGCGACGACCCGCAGGGGCGCTTCAGGCGCGGTGACGCGGTCGGGTTCGTGCAGGACGAGGTGCGCGCCTGGGGCGAGCCGCGCGCGACGCTTGAGGCCATACTGCACACGCTCGCGACCGAGGGCAACGGCGAGGGCCCGCCCGAGCTGATCAGCGTGCTCGAAGGCGAGGGCGCGCCGCTCGCGCTCGGGGAGGTCGAAGGGATGGTCAACGGCGGCGTCGAGCTCGAGCTGCGGCACGGCGGCCAGCCCGCCTACTGGTGGCTGCTCGCCGCCGAGTGAGCGTTCCGCGTAGGCATCGATCTGTGCCGGCCGGCGCATGCGCCGGCCGGAGGGGCCGCACATGTGCGGCCCCCGGCAGTGCCGCATGCGGCACTGCCCATCGATGAGGTGCCTGTGGCTCGCGGCACTGCCGTCGGCGAGCCGTCTTCAACCGAGCGTATAACCATCGCTATACGGCGTTCGCGAAGTGACAGATCCTTTACGACCGCCGTCGCGATCATGATGCAGACGGAATGCCGGCGACCACGCCCAATACGCCGGAAGCCGCCGCTGCGCTGATGACGGAGCGCATCCGCCCGCACACGCACGCATTCGCATCGACGCGCAGTCTCACCCGCGACGAGCTGATCGGCGCGCCGGTGCGCTGGCCGCGGCCGTCGCGGCTACAGGAGCCGCTCGAGCTGCCCGCCAAGAAGCTGGCCGCCGGCATGCAGACGCTGGGGCTGCGCACCGTCGGCGACCTGCTCGAGCACCTGCCCAGCGACAGCCGCGAGGCGCGCACGGTGTCCGCCCTGCGGGCGGGCGAGCCAGCGACGGTGGCTGTGGAGGTGCGCGCGATCAGCGCCCGCCCGGTGCGCCGTCGGGGCATGCGTCCGCTGGTCGAGGCGAGAGTGTTCGACGCCACGGGCACGATGCGCGCGACGTTCTTCAACCAGCCATGGCTGGTCGAGCGCTATCCGCCGGGGACGCGTCTGCTGCTGCACGGCAAGGCCGACGCGCGCGGCGGCTTCAGCGTCGCCCATCACGCCCCCGGCGCGGACGTGGCCACGGGGGAGGGCGCCGGCGCCGGCGAGGGCGACGCCGTCGCGCACTACCCGGCCGCGGAGGGCGTCACCTCGACGCAGATACTCACGCTCGTGCAGGCGGCGAGGAGCCGACTGGACGACGTGATCGAGGCGCTGTCGGCGGCGACGCGCGTGAGCGAGCGGCTGCCCGATCGCGCGAGCGCGCTCGCGGCGATGCACTTCCCGCGGCTGCCCGACGACCTCGAGAATGGGCGCCAGCGCCTCGCGTTCGAGGAGCTGCTGCTGACGCAGCTGGTGTTCCTGCGCCGCCGCGCCGCACGCAGGGCGCGCACCGGCGCCGCGGTGCTCGCGGATCGCGGCGCGCTCGGCGGGCGCTGGCTGGAGCGGGGGCTGCCGTTCGCGCTGACCGGCGACCAGCAGCGCGCGATCGACGTGATCGCAGGCGACCTCGAACGCCCCGCGCCGATGCAGCGGCTGCTGATGGGCGAGGTCGGCAGCGGCAAGACGGTGGTCGCGCTGTACGCGATGCTGCAGGCGGTCGGGCATGGCTTGCAGGCGGCGCTGATGGCGCCCACGGAGACGCTCGCCGAGCAGCACTTCGCGACGATCCAGGCGCTGCTCCCCGTCCCGGGACGATGCGGCGGCGGGGTGGGTGGGGTTCTGATCAGTACGGCGCTGCTGACCGGCTCGACTCCCGCGCGCCGGCGCCGAGACATCCTCGGCAAGCTCGCAAGCGGCGAGCTGTCGCTGATCGTAGGCACGCACGCGCTGATCGAGCCCGACGTCGAGTTCCACGCGCTGGCGGTGGCGGTGATCGACGAGCAGCACCGCTTCGGCGTGCGCCAGCGCGCGGCGCTCGGCGAGCGCACGACGCCGCACACGCTGCACATGACAGCCACGCCGATCCCGCGCACGCTCGCGCTCGCGCGCTACGGCGACCTCGACACGAGCACGCTGCGCGAGCTGCCGCGCGGGCGCCAGCCGATCGAGACGCGCCTGATCACCGGCGAGCAGGAGCGCGCGCGGGCGTATGAGGAGCTGCGCGCCGAGCTCGCCGCCGGGCGGCAGGCGTATGTCGTGTGCCCGCTGATCGCATCGTCCCCGGAGGGGGACAACGCCGAGGAGGCCGGCGCGAGCGCCGCCACGCCCGGCGAGGGCGGCGCGGCGCCGGCCGAGACGGGGCTGCGAGCTGCCAGCGCCGAGCTGCTGCGGCTGCGCGACGGCGAGCTCGCCGGCTACGAGCTGCAGCTGCTGCACGGGGGCATGCGCCCGCGCGAAAAGCAGGAGGCGATGGCCGCGTTTGCATCCGGCAAGGCGGACGTGCTCGTCGCCACCACCGTGATCGAGGTCGGCATCGACGTGCCCAACGCGACCGTCATGCTGATCGAGAACGCCGAGCGCTTCGGCATCTCCCAGCTGCACCAGCTGCGCGGGCGCGTCGGGCGCGGCGAGCACCGCGCGCGCTGCCTGCTCGTCGGCCCGCCGGGCGCCGGCTCGGGCAGGCTCGCCGCGCTCGTTCGCCACGCCGACGGCTTCCGGCTCGCTGAGATCGACCTGGCGATGCGCAAGGAGGGCGAGCTCGTCGGCACGCGCCAGTCCGGGCTCGGGCAGTTTCGCGTCGCGCGCTTGCCAGAAGACGCCGAGCTGCTGGAGCTCGCGCGCGCTCGCGCGAAGGCGATCCTCGCCGGCGACCCGCAGCTGCAGGCGCCCGAGCACGCGCTGCTGGGCATCGCGCTCGAGCGCCTGGCGGGCAGCGAGGCGCTCGCGCCGATCCCGGCCTGAGGCGCTCATCGCGGCTACGGTTGGGCGATGCGCGTGATTGCGGGACGCCTCGGCGGCAGACGGCTGCAGGCGCCGGCGGGCAGGGTCACACGGCCGACCTCGGATCGTGTCAGGGAGGCGCTGTTCGCGATGCTCGGCGACGTCGAGGGCGCGCGCGTGCTCGACCTGTTCGCGGGGACCGGCGCGCTCGGCATCGAGGCGCTCTCCAGGGGCGCGCAGCGGGCGGTGTTCGTCGAGCGAGACGCGCGTGTGATGAAGGTCCTGAACGGGAATCTCGCGGCGCTCGGCATCGCTCCGGAGGTGGTCGAGCTGCGTCGCATGGACGCGCTGGAGGCGCTCCACGGCGCAAGCGCGCGCGAAGAGACATACGATCTCGTCTTCATCGACCCCCCATACGGGCGGGCGCGACCAGCACCATCGGCGTCGGTGCCCCCGATCGCCGAGCGGTGGGGTCCACAGCTGTCGGCGATCCTGCCGGCGCTGCTGAGCCCGGGCGCGCGCGTCGTCGTGGAGAGCGACCGGCGAGCGCCGATCGAGCTCGACGTCGCGCTCGAGCGGCGCAAGCGCTACGGCGACACATCAATCACAATCCACCGCCAACAATGACCACACCACGCAACAGAATCGCTGTATGCCCGGGCTCGTACGACCCGATCACCAACGGCCATCTCGACGTGATCCGCCGTACTGCGGCGCTATATGATGAAGTGGTCGTGGCGGTCGTCAACCGCTCGGTGCGCAAGAGTGGCGCGCTGTTCGGCATCGAGGAGCGCGTGGGGTTCATCGAGCGCGCGCTCGACGGTCTCGAGGGGGTGCGCGTGGAGCCGTTCTCGACGCTCGTCGTCGACTTCGCCCGCAGTATCGGCGCGAAGACGATCGTCAAGGGGCTGCGCGCGATCTCGGACTTCGAGTACGAGCTGGAGATGAACCAGCTCAACCGCCGCCAGGATCCGGAGATCGAGTCCGTCTACCTGATGGCCTCGCCGCAGTACAGTTTCCTGTCATCGAGCGGCGTCAAGGAGCTCGCCACGTTCGGAGGCAGGATCGACGATCTCGTCCCCGACGAGGTCGCCAAGCGATTGCAGGAAGAGCTGAGACGCTGACGAAATCATCAGGACGCACGGCTGGGGGCCGTGCGACGAATGTGAGACGTGACGTCGAGCCTTATGATCTGGACGTGGGGCCGGAAGCCCCACGGAGGTGACCGCTGAAAATGGATGTCCTAGTTCTCATAGACAAGCTCGACGACTTGGTGCACAACGCCAAGACGATCCCGTTGAGCGACTCCGTTCGCGTCGACAAGGAGGAGATCTACGACATCCTCGACCAGATGCGCGCGACGATCCCCGAGGAGATCAAGCAGGCGCGCTGGATCGTCAAGGAGCGCCAGGAGATGCTCGCGGAGGCCAAGAAGGAGGCCGAGCGGATCATCAAGGAAGCGCGCGAGCGCCAGGAGCGCCTCGTGGGCGAGGAGGAGGTCACCAAGCAGGCCGAGCGTGCGGCGGAGGACATCGTCGAGGACGCCCGCGCCCGCGAGCGCGAGATCAGGCTCGGGGCTGAGGACTACGCGGATGAGATCCTCAACACGCTCGAGGTCAACCTGTCGAAGTTCATCGCCGCCGTTCAGCGTGGGCGCGAGCGCCTGCAGGGCAAGGACGAGCCGGCCGAGGTCAGCTAGGCGCTGCTGCCGGCTGCGGCAGAGCGAGCGTTGCGATCTTGAGAAGGCCTGCACGTGAAGAGTAGGGTCTGCGCGTGAACGCGGACACGGCCAGGCACAAGCTGCGTGTCGCAAAGACGCTGCTCGACACGGGCATGTTCGAGCCGACCCGTCCGGACAGGGTGCTGCGCTCGCTGTCGGCTCTGCGCCGCTGGGGCGCCACGCCGGCGGGCGCCTACTCGAGCGCGGCGGCGCGCTACCCCGAGCGACTGGCGCTGGTCGACGAGCGCGGGGCCCTGACCTTCGCGGAGGTTCACCGCCGCACCAACGCGCTGGCTCGCGAGCTGACGCGGGCCGGCGTCGCCGAAGGCGACGGCGTGGCGATCATGTGCCGCAATCACCGCGGCTTCGTCGAGGCGACGGTCGCGTGCTCGAAGCTCGGCGCCGGCGCCCTGTACCTGAACACTGCGTTCGCCGGGCCGCAGATCACCGACGTGCTCAAGCGCGAGAAGCCCAGGGCGGTCATCTACGACGAGGAGTTCGGCGAGCTGGTGCACGAGGGGGCCGCGCGCAGGGCTCGCTTCGTCGCGTGGAGCGAGCCGCGAGCCAGCCCGCGCAGGGGCTCCGCCGACCCGCTGCTCGAGGAGCTGATCGCGCGCGGCGACGGCTCGGAGCTGGGGCCGCCGGCGGAGAAAGGACGCGTGGTGATCCTCACCTCCGGAACCACCGGCACGCCCAAGGGCGCCGCGCGCCCGCAGAGCGACTCGATCGAGCCCGTCGCAGCGCTGTTCTCGAAGATCCCGCTGCGGGCCCGCGAGACGACGATGATCGCGGCGCCGATGTTCCACTCGTGGGGGTTCGCGCATTTCCTGATGGGCCTGCCGCTCGTCTCGACGCTCGTGCTGCGCAGGAAGTTCGACCCCGAGGACACGCTGCGGGCGATCGCGCATCACCGGGCGAGCGCGCTGGTGGTGGTGCCGGTGATGCTGCAGCGGATCCTCGAGCTCCCCCCGGAGACGATCGCGCGCTATGACACGAGCAGCCTCAAGGTGATCGCCGTCAGCGGCTCGGTGCTCCCCGGCGAGCTGGCGACGCGCGTGATGGACACCTTCGGAGACATCCTCTACAACCTGTACGGATCGACGGAGGTCGCGTGGGCGACGATCGCCACCCCGGAGGACCTGCGCGCGGCCCCCGGCACCGCGGGTCGCCCGCCGATGGGGACCGTCGTCAAGCTGCTCGACGAGCAGGGCCGCGAGGTGCGCGAGGGCGAGGGCGGGCGGATCTTCGTGGCCAACGAGCTGATGTTCGAGGGGTACACCGACGGCGGCGGCAAGGAGATCGTGCGCGGCCTGATGAGCACCGGCGACGTCGGCCGCTTCGACGCGGGCGGGCGGCTGTTCGTCGACGGGCGCGATGACGAAATGATCGTCAGCGGCGGTGAGAACGTGTTTCCGCGGGAGGTCGAGGACCTGCTCGCCGACCACCACGCGATCGAAGAGGTGGCGGTCGTGGGAGTCGAGGACCGCGAGTTCGGCCAGCGACTGCAGGCGTTCGTCGTGCCGCGCGACGGCGGCGAGCTGACGGTCGAGGTGGTTCAGGCCTACGTCAAGGAGAACCTCGCCCGCTACAAGGTCCCGCGCGACGTCGTGTTCGTCGACGAGCTGCCGCGCAACGCGACCGGCAAGATCCTCAAGCGAGAGCTGCGGACACACCCTTAGCGCCCCTTAGCGCGCCGCCGCCGTCTCGCTAGCCTGGAGGTCTGATGGCCGCAGTGACCCACGAGTTCGACCTGGCGGGCCTGCGGCTGAGCCCGGGCGAGGGTCGGCGGCTGACCCTGCACACGCCGATCGAGCCGCTGCTGCTGGGCAGCGAGCGCTACGCCGCGCAGCCGCAGCAGGTGCCGGTCGAGCTGAACGTCTCGCGCATGAGCGGCGGGGGCTATGCGCTGCGCCTGCGCCTCTCCGCGGTCATCGCCGGGCCGTGCATGCGCTGCCTGGAGCCGGCCAGCCCGCGGGTCGAGGTGGAGGCGCGCGAGGTCGACCGACCGGGCGGCGGCGAGGAGCTCGACAGCCCGTACGTGCACGACGAGACGCTCGACCTCGCCGGCTGGGCGCGCGACGCCTTCGCGCTGGCGCTGCCCGCGAAGATCCTCTGCCGCGAGGACTGCGCGGGGCTGTGCCCGGTGTGCGCGGCCAACCTCAACGAGGCGCCCGCCGGCCACCACCACGAGGCGGCGCCCGACTCGCGCTGGGCCAAGCTGCGGGAGCTGAAGCTCGAGTGACGGCCGGCCGTCCCACCCTGAGACGGCCCGTCTCACCCTGCTAGCCTTCCCGACGACCGATGGCCGTCCCCAAGAAAAAGCAGTCGCACAGCCGCACCGCCAAGCGGCGCGCGAACCACAAGATCGGCACGCCCGCGGTGAACGCGTGTCCGCAGTGCCATAGCCCGCGCCGGCCGCACCGGGTATGCCCGGTCTGCGGCACCTACGCGGGCCGTGAGATCGTGACGCCGGGGGCGCACGATCACGATCACGATCACGACCACGGCTAGCCGTCGGTGACGCCAGGGGCTGCGTCAGCCCGGTCAGCGACGCTCGCCGGCGAGCGGCAGACGCCGGTGATCGCGGTCGACTGCAACGGAGCCGATCTCGGACCAGCCGAGGTGGCCGCGGGTGCGGCGCTCGCGGCCGCTCGGGGCGTGCGCGTGCTGCTGTTCGGCCCGGCGGCCGAGCTCGGCTCGCTGCCGCCCAGCGTGGAGGTCGTCGACGCGCCCGTCTCGATCGCCAAGGCCGAGGACCCGGTGAAGGCTGCCCGCACGACGCCCGAGGCCTCGATCGTGCAGGCAGCTGTGGCGGTCGCGCAGGGCAGAGCGCAAGCGCTCGTATGCGCCGGCGGGACCGGCGCCGCGCTCGCCGCCGGCACCTTCAACATCAAGCGCGCGCCCGGGATCTACCGGCCGGCGCTGGCGATCCCGGTGCCGGTGCCGGATCGGCCGGTGACGCTGCTGGACGTGGGCGCCAACGCGGAAGCCCGCCGGGAGCACATCGTGCAGTTCGCGTTCATGGGCGCCGCGCTCGCGCGGACGGTGCTCGGCGTGGCGATGCCGCGCGTCGGGCTGCTGTCCAACGGCGAGGAGGCGGCGCGCGGCAGCACGCTCGTGCTCGAGGCGCACGCCGAGCTGCGCGAGCGCGCGGGCGCCAGCTGCGACGCGTTCGAGTTCGTCGGCAACCTCGAGGGCGGCGACCTCGTCTCGGGCCGTGCGGATGTGATCGTGACCGACGGCTTCACAGGCAACATCGCGCTGAAGTTGATGGAGGGCGTGTCGCAGACGATGCTGCGCGCGATCCGCGAGGCGGCGATGTCGTCGACGCGCGGCAAGCTCGGCGGCGCGCTGCTGCGCGGCGCGCTCGGCGGCCTGCGCGAACAGCTCGACCCGGAAGCCAACGGCGGCGCCTACCTGCTGGGCCTGCGCCGGCTGGGCGTCGTTCCGCACGGGCGCTTCACGCGCGTGGGCTTCGCCCAGGCGATCCTGCGGGCCGAGCGCGGCGCACGCGAGGACATCGTCGCGCAGACGCACGCGGCGCTGGAGCACGCGGGCGCGCTGCGACGCTCGCCTGTGTCCGCATCGGCCGCTAGCCTGCCGCAGGCGCAATGACCCGCGAGCAAGTGCTCACCCTGATTCGCAACCACCTGGCCGACGAGCTCGACGTCGATCCGGCGGCGATCGTCGAAGAGACCCGCTTCAAGGAGGATCTGGAGGCCGACTCGCTGGATCTCTACACGCTCGTGCAAGAGCTCGAGGACACCTACGGCGTGCACATGTCCGACGAGCAGGCCGCACAGATCCTGACGGTGAGCGCGGCGGTCGACTTCGTGATCGCCCATGACGGGGTCGTCAATGAGGAGCGTTGATGCTGCTGGGCGAGTTGCTGGACGAGCTGCCCGAGGAGCTCGCGCGCCAGGTGTTCACGCACGCGTCCTGGAGCGAGCGGCCGAGCGGCTCCTACACGCGGCTGGCGTTCCTCGGCGACAGCGTGCTGGCGCTGGCGGTGACCGCGTATCTGTATCCGCTGCTGGAGGCCGATCGCTTCGGCGCGGGGCGACTCACCAAGATCCGCGCGCAGGCCGTCTCCGGAGTCTCCTGCCGGGCCGTCGCCGAGCGCTTGGAGCTGCCGGCACGGCTGCATGCGGCCGCGCCGGCCGGCGTGCGCCAGAGCGCGGCGGCGCTCGTGGAGACCGAGCGTGTGCTCGCCTCGGTGATCGAGGCTGTGATCGGGGCGTGCTACCTGCACGCCGGCTACGAGCGCACCGCCGAGGCCGTGGTGGAGGCGTTCGGCCCGGAGATCGAGGGCGCGCTGGAGCACCCCGTGGACTTCAAGTCCGCGCTGCAGGAGCTGCTCGCGCGGCGCGGCGCGGAGGTCAGCTACGAGATCATCGGCGAGGACGGTCCTCCGCACGAGCGCACGTATACCGTCGTCGCACGCGTCGATGGGCGCGAGCTTGGCAGCGGCAGCGGCAGGAGCAAGAAGCACGCCGAGCAGGAGGCCGCGCGCGTGGCTGTAGAGCGTCTTGGGAGCGACTCGTGAGCTCATATGGTGAAACATGCGCCTGAAGTCGCTGACGCTGAACGGCTTCAAGTCGTTCCCCGATCGCACGCGTCTGGACTTCGGCCCCGGGGTGAGCGTCGTCGTCGGTCCGAACGGCTCGGGCAAGTCGAACGTCACCGACGCGGTGCTGTGGGCGATGGGCGAGCAGTCGCCGCTTGCGATCCGCGGGCAGTCGATGCAGGACGTGATCTTCGGTGGCGGTCGCGGCGTGCAGCCGCGCAGCGCGGCCGAGGTGGAGATCGTGCTCGACAACTCCGACGGCACCGTCGATCTGCCGTTGAGCGAGATCTCGATCGTGCGGCGGCTGGACCGGGGCGGCGAGGGCGGCTACAGGCTCAACGGCGCCCGCTGCCGGCTGACGGACGTGATCGAGGTGCTCTCCGACACGGGCCTGGGCAAGGAGACCCACTCGGTCATCTCGCAGGGGAGGGTGGACGCGATCGTCACGTCCAAGCCGCGTGATCGGCGGCTTCTGATCGAGGAGGCTGCCGGCCTCGGCAAGCACCGCAAGCGCCGCCGCCGAGCGCAGCTGAAGCTCGAGCGCACGCAGGAGAACCTCGACCGCGCGCTCGATGTCGAGCGCGAGGCGCGCAGCCGCCTGCGGCCACTCAAGCGCCAGGCCGAAGCGGCCGAGTTGCACGAGCGCCTGGAGCGCCAGATCCTGCAGGCCCGCTGGGAGCTCGCGCGCGATCTGTCGCGGGCGCGCCGTATCGAGCTGCAGGCCGCCGAGGCAGGCGTCGCGCAGGCACGCAGCGCGCGCGCGGAGATCGAGCGCGGGCTGCAGGAGACGATCGACCGCCGCGGCGCGGCCGAGCGTGCGCTGGGTGAGCGCGCGGAGCGCCACGACGCGCTGTCGCGGCGCGTGTACGAGGCGCGCTCAGCACGCGAGCGGCTGATGCTGCGCGCCGAGCAGGTCGGCGTCAGCGCGCAGGCTGTGAGCAGGAAGATCGAGCGCATCGAGCAGGAGCTGCAGGCGCTCTCACAGCCGGACGCGCAAGCTGGCGAGGGCCCGGACGCGGCCGAGGGCGAGGAGCGCATCGGCGCCCTGCAGGCGCAGCTCGCCGAGATCCAGGCCAGCCGCGAGCAGGAGATCGAGCGTGAGATCGCCGAGCTGCGGGCGGCGCTCACGCAGCAGACGGCGCGCATCGAGCTCGCCGAGACCGCCGCCGGCGCTGCGCGCGCCGCGTGTGCCAGCGCCGACGAGCAGGCCGAGCGGGCGCGGGCGGGCCTGAGCGCCGCCGAGCACGAGGCGCAAGATGCGCGTCGCGAGTCCGCGCGCGTCGGGGCTGAGCTCGCAGCCGCCAACCAGTTCCTGCGCGGGCACGCACACGTCGGCGGCGAGCAGGCCGGCGCCCCGAAGTCGCTCAGTGAGGAGCTGCGCGTGCAGGCCGGCTACGAGCTGGCGCTGGCCGCCGCCCTGGGAGGTCGTCTGGACGCGGCGCTCGTGGAGGACGTGGCGGGCGCCGAGGCGGTGCTCGACCGCTCCGGCCCCGACGGCGCCACGGCGCTGCTGGCGGGCCCCGAGTCGGGGTCTGCGCCTGCGCGCGAGGACATGCCACGACCACCCGTTCCCGAGGCCCTCAGGCTCCTGGATCTACTGGGTGGCCCCCAGCAGGTGCTCGAGCTCGCCGGACGGCTGCTCGCCGACGCCTGGGTGGTCGAGCGCCTCGAGCAGCTGCCAGCCGATTTCGCCGGCATCGCGGTCACGCGCGGCGGACGCGTGTGGTTCGCTTCCTGGGGGGAGGTGCGCCAGCTGGCCGAGGGCGGGACCGAGCGCGTGCTCGCGCGTCGCAACGAACGCGACCGTCTGATCGCCGACTCCGAGCGCGCCGCGCAGGCGGAGCAGCTCGCCTTGGGCGCCTGCGAGCAGCTGCTTGCCGATGTCCGCGCCGCGGACGAGGCGCGCATGGCCGCCGACGGCGCGCTGCGCGAGGCCGAGCGCGAGCTCGCCGAGGCAGGCGAGGTCAGACGGCGCACGCAATGGCTGATCGAGCAGCGCCGTGTCGCTCCGGCCGAGGGAGCGCTGGCCGTACGCAAGGCCGAGCTCGAGGGCGAGCTGGCGGCAGAGCGCCGCCAGGCAGAGCGCCGCCAGCGCGAACGCGGCGAGCGCGCCGCGCGGTTGGCGCGCCTGCGCGCCCAGCATGCCCTCGACATCGCCACCGCGCCGCTCGCGCAGCGCCTGGCGGTCGTGCTGGCGGCCACCGCCGAGAGCGTCGAGCTTCGCGTGGCGCAGCTGGAGCAGGAGCTCGCGGCCGACCGCGAGGCCGGCGAGGAGATGACCGCGCAGCTGCGCGCGTGCGCTGCGCAGGAGGCCGAGATCCAGGCGAGCCTGCGGGTCGCCGGTGAGACGGTCACCGCAGCTGAGGTCACGGCACAGCGCCTGCGCGACCAGGCCGGCGAGGCCGAGGTCGAGCTCACGAGCGTCGCTGCGCTGCTGGGACTCTCTGATGCTGGATCCGAGCAGGGCAGCGACGGCGAGGATCAGCACGAGCTCGAGCCGCTGGGCGAGGAGGAGATCGACGCGCTGCAGGCGCGCGTGCAGCGGCTGACTCGCCGACGTGAGCAGCTCGGGCCGGTCAACCCGCTCGCCCAGGAGGAGTACGCGGAGGCGGTGGCGCACGTCGAGGAGCTCGAGGGCCAGCGCAGCGACCTCGAGACAGCGTTGCGTGAGCTGCGCTCTGTGATCCGCGAAACCGACCGCCAGATCGAGGAGACGTTCGAGCAGACTTTCGCCGCGGCTGCGCGTAACTTCGAGGAGCTCGTCGGCGATGTCTTCCCCGGTGGCTCCGGGCGCCTGCGGCTGGTGCGCGACGAGCAGGCGCCGAGGCCCGTGCTCGGGGGCCAGCGGTTGTCCGACGGGCAGGACGCCGACGCGATCGAGGCGGCCGCCGAGGCAGAGAGCGAAGCGGAGCTTAGGGGGCACGAGGAAGAGGAGCAGCTGCCCGGGGTGGAGATCGAGATCACGCCGGCAGGCAAGTCGACCAAGCGCCTGACGTTGCTGTCCGGCGGCGAGAAGTCGATGACGGCGCTCGCGTTCCTGTTCGCGGTGTTCCTCGCGCGTCCGTGCCCGTTCTACATCCTCGACGAGGTCGAGGCGGCCCTCGACGACCTCAATCTCGATCGCTTCCTGACGCTGCTGCGGCGCTATTCCGACCGCGCGCAGTTCATCGTGATCACCCACCAGAAACGAACGATGGAGGCCGCCGACTGGCTGTATGGCGTGTCGATGGGCCAGGACGGCGTGTCCAAGGTGCTCTCGCGCAGCCTGCCCGCCGAAGACGCGAACACCGCCGACGTGTCCGAGGTCGCCGAGGTCGCTGAGGTCGCCTGAGAACCTGCTGCTATCGTCGCGCGCCCCGTGGCCCGCGACTGGAGCGAACTGTTCATAACCGTCGAGAGCGATCGCGCCGCGGGCTCGAACGGCGGCACACAGGCGGACACTGGGCGCGAGCCGGCGCCGCGCCAGCGGGGTGGGCTGTTCCGCCGCCTGCGCGAGAGCATGGCCAAGACCCGGCAGGCGCTCGGCTCGGAGATCCAGGCGACGCTCTTCGGCGTGCTCGACGAGCAGACCTGGGAACGCCTGGAGGAGGCGCTGATCATGGCCGATGTCGGCGCGAGCACGACCGCGTCGGTGGTGCAGACGCTCGAGCAGGAAGCATCCGAGGGTAAGCTCGAGGGCGGCGAGGCGCTCAGCGAGCGCCTGATCGAGCTGCTGGCAACAACCGCCACGGTCGGCGATGGCCGCATCGACATCCGGCCCAAGCCGACGGTGATCATGGCGGTGGGCGTCAACGGCACCGGCAAGACGACGACGATCGGCAAGCTCGCCTGGCACCTGCACGAGCAGCTCGGTCACAGCGTGCTGCTGGGCGCCGCCGACACGTTCAGGGCCGCCGCCGCCGAGCAGCTCGAAGGCTGGGCGCAGCGCGCCGGCTGTGAGATCGTCACCGGGCCGGCAGGCTCGGACCCGGGCGCAGTGGCCTTCGACGCGATCGCGCAGGCGCGCGCCAAAGGCGTCGACGTGGTGATCATCGACACGGCCGGGCGCCTGCACACGCAGGACGACCTGATGGGCGAGCTCGCGAAGGTGCGCCGCGTGATCTCTCGGGTGGGTGGGACCGAATACGGAGGCGCGCCGCACGAGACGCTGCTGACGATCGACGCGACGACCGGCCAGAACGGGCTGCGCCAGGCGCGGCTGTTCACCGAGGCGGCCGGCGTGAGCGGCGTCGTGCTGACCAAGCTCGACGGCACCGCGCGCGGCGGCATCGCGCTGGCGATCGCGCGCGAGCTCGGCCTGCCAGTGAAGCTGATCGGCGCGGGCGAGTCCGTAGAGGACCTGCGCCCGTTCGACCCGGAGGACTTCGCGCGCGCGCTGATCGCCGCGGAGTGAGCCCGGGCGAACGTGGCCCCGACCGTCGCCGCGAGGGGTAACCTGATGGGTATGGATTGGATTCTGTGGGTAGTGGCTGCGTGCATCCTCGGCCTCGGTGAGATGCACACCGGCGGTCTGTATTTGATGCCGTTTGCGGTCGGCGCCGGCATTGCGGCGGCCGTGAGCGTGCTCGGGGTCGGTCTGCCGCTCGTGGTGGTCGTGTTCGCGCTCACCTCGGGGATCGCGTTCGGCGGGCTGCGACCAGTCGCCCGCCGCCACCGCCGCCTGCCGCCAGCGATCCGCACGGGTGCCGCCGCGCTGATCGGCCGCCGCGCGATGGTGCTCGAGCGGATCGCCAACGACGAGGGCGTCGGCTGCGTGAAGATCGACGGCGGCGAGGTGTGGACTGCGCGCAGCTACGACGAAGACGAGGTGATCGACGTCGGCGAGCGGGTCGAGGTAGTAGAGATACGGGGCGCAACCGCGCTCGTCATGCACTGAAAGGACCCACCTATGGCCGTTCTCATCGTCGTCGTCGTGGTCATCTTGTTTGCGCTTGTCGTGGCCGCGCGGACGATTCGCGTGATTCCTCAGGCGCGCGCGGGAGTGGTCGAGCGGCTCGGCCGCTACAGCCGCACGCTCGAGCCCGGCCTGACGATCGTCACGCCGTTCATCGATCGCGTGCGCCCGCTGGTGGACCTGCGCGAGCAGGTGGTCAACTTCTCGCCGCAGTCGGTGATCACCGAGGACAACGTGGTGGTGGGCATCGAGACGGTTCTGTACTTCACGATCACCGACCCGCGCTCGGCGACGTATGAGATCGCCAACCCGCTGCAGGCGATCGAGCAGCTGACGGTGACGACGCTGCGCAACGTGATCGGCGGGCTGACGCTGGAGGCGACGCTGACCTCGCGCGAGAACGTGAACGCCGAGCTGCGCACGGTGCTCGACGAGGCGACCGGCAAGTGGGGCATCAGGATCAACCGCGTCGAGATCAAGTCGGTGGACCCGCCGCCGGACATCAAGACGGCGATGGAGAAGCAGATGCGCGCTGAGCGTGACCGGCGCGCCGCGATCCTGACTGCCGAAGGCGAGAAGCAGTCGCAGATCCTGACCGCCGAGGGCGCCAAGCAGGCGGCGGTGCTCACCGCCGAGGGTGCCCAGAAGGCGGCAGTCCTCGACGCCGAAGGCGAGCGCCAGGCGGCGATCCTGCGCGCGGAAGGCGAAGCCAAGGCGATCGACACCGTCTTCAAAGCGATCCACGCGGGCAAACCGGATCGCGCGCTGCTGAGCTACGAATACCTGCAGATGCTCCCGCAGCTGGCCGAAGGCGACGCGAACAAGGTGTTCGTGGTGCCGTCCGAGTTCGCCGAGGCGTTCGGTGGGATCGGTGAGGCGCTGAAGGGTCGTCTCGACGGTGTTGCGCCGGCGCCGCCCGCGCCCGGGCGCCCACAGGTGCCGCCGGCCGCCCACGACGGGTAGCAGGACTCGCCCGCCAGCCAACCACCGTGTTCGACTCCCTCGCCGAGAAGCTGCAGGGCACGCTGGCCGATGTGCGCCAGCGCGGCACCCTGACCGAGCAGGACGTCGACGCGGCGATGCGCGAGATTCGCCTCGCGCTGCTGGAGGCTGACGTCAACTTCAAGGTGGTGCGGCAGTTCACCTCCCACCTCAAGGAGCGCTGTCTCGGGGCGGACGTGATCGGTGGCTTGAACCCGGGGAACCAGGTCGTGAAGATCGTCGCCGAGGAGCTCACGGATTTGATGGGCGGCGCGGCCGCGGGCCTGACCTTCTCGCCGCGGCCGCCGACGGTGATCCTGTTGGCGGGTCTGCAGGGCTCGGGCAAGACGACCGCGACGGCCAAGCTCGCGCGATATCTGCACGAGGAGCACGACTCGACGGTCGCGGTGGCCGCGTGCGACGTGTACCGCCCGGCGGCTGTCGAGCAGCTCGTGAAGGTCGGTGCCCAGGCGGGTGCGGACGTCTACGAGCAGGGCACCGATCGTGACCCGGTGGAGATCGCGGCGTGGGCGCTGGAGCGCGCCCGTCAGGACGGCAAGGACGTGCTGATCGTCGACACCAGCGGCCGTCTGCATGTCGATGAGCAGCTGATGGCCGAGCTCGTGCGGATTCGCGACGCCGTCAAACCCCACGCGGTGCTGCTGGTGGTCGACGCGATGACCGGCCAGGACGCTGTGAACGTCGCCGAGAGCTTTGCCGAGGCGGTGCAGTTCGACGGTGTGATCATGAGCAAGCTCGACGGCGACGCTCGCGGCGGCGCGGCGCTGTCGGTCAAGGCCGTCACCGGCAAGCCGATCCTGTTCGCCTCCACCGGCGAGAAGCTCGAGCAATTCGAACGCTTTCATCCCGACCGCATGGCGCAGCGGATCCTCGGCATGGGCGACGTGCTGAGCCTGATCGAGAAGGCCGAGCGGCAATTCGACGAGAGCGACGCGCTGGCGCTCGAGCGCAAGCTGCGGCGCAACGAGTTCGGCCTGGACGACTTCCTCGACCAGCTGAAGATGGTGCGCAAAATGGGGCCGCTGACGAGCATCCTCGGCATGATCCCCGGGCTCGCAGGCCATCAGCTGCAGAACATGAAGGTCGACGAACACGAGCTCGACCGGATCCAGGCGATCATCCTGTCGATGACTCCCGAAGAGCGCCGCCGGCCCGAGCTGATCAAGGGCTCGCGCAGGCTGCGCATCGCGCGCGGCTCCGGCACCAACGTCCAGCAGGTCAACCGGCTGGTCAAGCAGTTCGCTCAGATGCGCAAGGTGATGCGCCAGGTCGGGCGCGGCAAGATGCCCGACATCGGCGCGCTGATGCGCGGCGCGCGCTGAGGCTCACGCCCGGCCGTTTACGTCAGCCCCGTCGCTCGGTGCGTCGCGCCGGGGCGGCTGCGCGAGCGCCTACTTGAGTTTGGCTGTGAACGGCTCGCTCTGCGTGCAGCTGGGGAGGCTCTTGATGTTCGCCCGGTCGCTCACCTCGCCCGTCGCTTTGCCGTCACTGAGGCTGGCGCTGATGTGCACCGCATCGGAGACCGTCGTGCCGAACTGCCTCGAGGTCGAGCCGCTGAATTTGTCGCGCTCGATCCTGACCTCGCCGAAGTGATACACCGGTGCGACGTCACCGGCCCCCGGCTGGCAGGTCGCCTCGATGGACACGTCGAGGTTCTTCACGACCGTGCCATCGGCCTCGACCTGGAAGCTGATCGGATAGCCAGGCCCCACGGACCCGGAGTAGCGCCCGTCTCTGACGCTGCCCGCGGCCATCGCGAGCACCGGCGCGCCCGCGAGTACGAGCGCGGCGGCGAACAGCGCTGGAAGTCGAGCTGACCTGATCGTCAATGTGCGCGCAAGCATAAAGCAGGCTGCGGATCCGCGTCCGTTGATCGCGTCGGGCCGGCCTCGACCGCGCACACCGTCTAAGCTCTCTCATTCGACGTGTATGCCGGTGCTTGACGTGACCGGCAGTCAGCGCAACTCGAGATCTCGTTCCGCAGCAGAGAGGAAACCGTGGCAGTCAGGCTGAGGCTCACGCGAGTGGGCGGCAAGAAGGACCCGATATGGCGTGTGGTCGTCGCCGACCAGCGCGCTCCGCGCGACGGCCGCGTGATCGAGACGATCGGCCACTACAACGCGCAGACCGACCCCTCGACGATCGTGATCGACGAGGAGCGTGCGCGCAGCTGGCTGGCGCGAGGCGCACAGCCGTCGGACACGGTCCGCAAGCTGCTGCGCATCCAGGGCATAGAGACGCGGACCGGCTAGAGACAGCTCCGGGCGCTTGAGATGGCCACCGAGAACCCCAGGCGGCTGCTGGAGTACCTCGCCGAAGGGCTGGTCGACGATCCCGACGCGGTGGCGGTCGAGGAGTTCGAGGAGGACGACGGCACGATCGTGCTGGAGCTGTGCGTCGCGGCGGATGACTACGGCAGGGTGATCGGACGGGGCGGGCGGACCGCCCATGCGTTGCGCACAGTCGTCAAAGCCGCGGCCGCCGGCGAGGGCTGCCACGTGCTCGTCGACATCGTCGATTGACCGGCCAGGCGGACGAGCCGAAGGCGCCTGCGCAGACAGCGGCGGCGGGCGCGTCGGGGAGCCTGCCGGGGGGCCGCGTGGGCCGGCCGCACGGGTTGGACGGAAGCTTCTACGTCACGCGCCCGCGCCCGCGACTGTTGAGGATCGGCGTTGTGGTCACGGTCGCCGAGCGCTCCGCTGCGATCGTGCGGCTGGCGGGAACCGAGCAGCGCCCGATCGTGCGCTTGGAGGGCGTCGAGGACCGCGCCGCGGCCGAGGCGCTGCGCGGCACGGAGCTGCTGATCGACGGCGGCGACGCGCCCGCGCTCGGTGAGCAGGAGTGGTGGGCGCACGAACTGGAGGGCTGCGAGGTGCTCGACGGCGGGCAGCTGCTGGGGACGGTCAGCCGGCTGATCGAGCTGCCGTCGTGCGAGGCGCTCGAGGTGCGCCCTGCTGACGGCGGCGCGGTGGTGCTGGTGCCGATGGTCAAAGACGCGGTTCGCCGGGTGGCGCCAGCGCAGCGGCGCATCGAGGTCGACCTCGAGTTCCTGGGGCTCGCGGAGCGCGCGGGAGCCCACCAGTGAACATCGACGTGTTCACGCTGTTCCCCGAGTGGTTCGAGTGGTTTGCATCCCAGCGTCACGTCGGCAACGCGCTTGCGTCCGGCTCGCGCCTGCAGTGCGTGAACCCGCGTGACTACACGCCGTTGAGCGGCGGCCAGGTCGATGACACGCCGTTCGGCGGCGGCGCGGGAATGGTGCTGCGAGTGGACGTGCTCGACAGCGCGCTGCGCGCTCACTACGGCGTCGATCCGGTGCAGCTGCGCCGCCGGCGCCGTGTGATCGCACTGGCGCCCGGCGGCCGGCTGCTCGACGAGGAGCTTGTGGACGAGCTCGCAGGCGAGCCCGCGTTGACGCTGCTGTGCGGACGCTACGAGGGCTTCGACGAGCGCATCCTCGAGCACTTCGCAGGCGATCTCGTCTCGATCGGGCGCTACGTGCTCAGCGGCGGCGAGCTCGCGGCGATGGTCGTGTGCGACGCGGTGCTGCGCAAGCTCCCTGGAGCGCTCGGGCACGAGCGCTCCGCGGCTGAGGAGTCATTCAGTGTCGCCCTCGAAGGCAACCCCGAGTATCCCCACTACACCCGCCCGGCCGAGTACCGCGGTTGGCGCGTGCCCGAGGTGCTGCTGTCCGGCCATCACGAGCAGATCGAGCGCTGGCGACGGGAGCGCAGCCGCGAACGCGGCGCACGCCTGCGGCCGGAGCCCGACGGTCACTGACGGATGTCCACCCGCTCGGCGGGGCGGACGTGGCCGGCTGTCCGCTACCATTGCTGATCGCGCCGGCCGAGCTGTCCGTTTCGGGGCGTCCCATCGGTCCAGCAAAGGCGTCCCTCCCCTTATCGTCATGAGTAGCGTCATCGCAACCATCGAGCGCGCGCAGCTGCGCCGCGTCCCCGCCTTCGCGCCGGGTGACCGTGTCAAGGTCCACTTCCAGGTGATCGAGGGTGCACGCAGTCGTGTGCAGGTGTTCGAGGGCGTCGTGATCAAGCGCCAGGGCCACGGTGCGCGCGAGACGTTCACGGTGCGCAAGCAGTCCTTCGGAGTCGGCGTCGAGCGCATGTTCCCGCTGCACTCGCCCAAGATCGAGCGCATCGAGCTCGCCGCGCGCGGCGACGTGCGGCGCGCCAAGCTCTACTACCTGCGTGACCGGGTCGGCAAGCGCGCGCGTGTGCGCGAGCGCCGCTACACCGGCCCTGAGGTGGTCGTCGAGCCGGGTCTGCTGGTCGAGCCTACGCCGGTCGAACAGGCAGGCGCGACGGATGCAGACGGGATGACCGCGGAGGAGGCGGTCGCGGAGAGCGTCGCCGAGCGCTCCGACGCAGGCGAGCACAGCGACGGCGGGGCTGTCGCGGGGGGTGGCCAGGAGCAGGCTGACGGCGACGGTGCGGGCGCGGGTGGCGCCGAGGCCGTCGGCGACGCCGGGGCGACGGCGGAGGCGGCATCCGCGCCGAGCGCCGCCGATTCCGCCTCGACGGCAGACGCTGCCGATTCCCCCTCCGATGCTGGCGACGCCGAGGGAGGCGTTTCCGCCGGCGATCCCGCAGCGTGAGTCCCGGCGCGAAGACCGCCAAGAAGCGCTCGAAATCGACGGTCGGCTCGATCATCGAGCTGGTCGTCATCATCGCCGTCGCGTTGGGGCTGGCGCTCGGCATCCAGGCGTTCATCATCAAGCCCTACCGCATCCCCAGCGGCTCGATGGAGCCGACCCTCTCGATCGGTCAGCGCGTGCTCGTAAATCGCATCGGCATGGACTTCGGCGGTCCGCACGTTGGCGAGATCGCCGTGTTCCATCCACCCGAAGGCGCCGAGCAGGAGGAGTGCGGGCCCTCGCCGCATGTGATCAAGCTGGGCGGTGCCGCGTGCTCGACACCCGTGCCGCAGAAGTCGAGCGTCAACTTCATCAAGCGTATCGTCGCCGGACCCGGGGACGAAATCTACATAAAAGAAGGCCACGTCTATCGCAAGGCCGCCGGCACCAGCCAGTTCGTGCGCGAGAAGGACTCCTACATCCGCGAATGCGGCGTCAGCCCCGAGTGCAACTTCCCGACCCCGATCAAGATTCCCGCCGGTCACTGGTTCATGATGGGGGACAACCGTGGCGAATCCGACGACAGCAGGTTCTGGGGGCCCGTCCCCACCGGATGGGTCATCGGACAGGCCGTCGCCACCTACTGGCCCCCAGACCGCATCGGCATCTTCTAGCGACCAGGGTGCACGCACGGACGCCGCCGTGAGCTCGCCAGGATCCCGCTCCGGGTCCTCCGCCCGCGCGCGGCGGCGCGCGCGCCGCGCCGGCAGCGGCAGGCGCCTGTTCGCGTTTGACCGTCGCCTTGGCTCTCGCCTGGTCGCCGGCGCCGACGAGGCCGGGCGCGGCTGTCTCGCCGGGCCGCTGGTGGCCGCCGGCGTGCTGTTCGACTACGAGGCGCTCACCACCCGCGAGCTGCGCGCGCTCGGCGCGCTGAACGACTCCAAGCAACACACCTCCGAGGCGCGCGAGGAGCTCTACCCACTCGTCATGCGCAGCGCCGCTCGGGTCGTTGTCGTATCCCGCTGCGTCCGCGGCATCGACGCGCGCGGTCTGCACAAGACGAACCTGGCCGCCCTGCGCGACGCCGTGCGTGGGGTAACCGCGGGGATCTCCGAGGAGGTGCTGTGTCTGCTCGACGGCTTCCCGGTCGCCGAGTTCGAGCATCCACAGCGGGCGATCGTCGACGGCGACGCCACGAGCGCCGCGATCGCCGCCGCCTCGATCGTCGCCAAGGTCACCCGCGACCGCTTCATGCGCCACGCCGACGCCGAACACCCCGGGTGGAGCTTTGCCGAGCACGTCGGCTACTCCACGCCGTCCCACCGCGACGCCATCCTTCGCCAGGGCGTCTCGCCCCTGCACCGGATGTCCTTCCAGTCGCTCGCCTACCAGCAGCTCGCGCTGTAGCCGCCAGCGGGCGCGGTGATGCCCTGACCCCCCTCGCGGGCCGGGCAGCCCTACCATGCCGCCTCCACGTGGTCGAGGCGCAACAGCCGACCGCGCCCGTCGAGGATCACGCCGACAGCGTCAAAGCGGATCGTGCGGGCCGTGGGCCGTACGTGGCGCTCATCGCTCAGCCACGCACGTGCGAGCCGGCGCAGGCGCATGCGTTGGCGCGGGCGCAGCCACGCCAGCGGCTCCTGGTCGGGGCGCACCGGTTGTCCGCCGACGCCAGCGCTGCGCGTCTTGACCTCCACGAAGACGAGCGTGCGAGTTCGCTGATCGAAGACGATCAGGTCGATCTCCCCGTAGCGGGTGCGCACGTTGCGCGCGATCGTCGCGAAGCCCAGGCGGTCGAGGTGCGCTGCCGCGAGCTCCTCGCCGAGTCGCCCAAGCGTGCGACGCGGGTCGACGCCGTGTCCGTGCTCGTGCGAGGCCTGTGCACGCTTTGTGGGCTGCTTGGAGGGCATGACCGGCACGCTAGGCCTGCGCATGTGACGCGGGGCCTATCTCTGTGCCGATTTAGCAACCTCTCTGTGTCAAGGATGTGTCCTGGTCCTCGCGGCCGGGTCGCGGACTGGCAGCGCGGGTCTACGCACTGACCGCGCGGCGTGTGCGTGTGCGTGTGCGCGATGCAGATGACCGCCTGCGGTTCGTTGCCGCTCGCTCGCGGGGCGAGCTACGCTCGGCATGTGCGACGTCGGGACGTGCGCCCTCGGCGCCAGCGCCCTCGGCGCGCTCGGCGTCGCCGATCGCCCAGGCGAGGCGCTCGATCAGCTGCGCGCTGGCGTGGCCGGTGCTCAGGTGGACCGAGTGCACGTGCTCTTCGAGCAGCACCGGCGTCTCGCCGGTCAGCCCGGATGCGACTGCGTCGGTCGTGACGATGATTCTGGGCATGGAGATTCCCTTGTCAGGTGGTTGGCGTGGCGGTGTGCGCGCACGCCGGACGGGAGCGGCGCGCACATCTGGAAGTTCGTCCGGGGAGGGCGGGCGCCCTCCCCGGACAGGAGGTATGCGACGAACGTCAGAGCCGTGGACATCGCCCGGTCGCGCCGGTCGGCGTCGCTTCGACGCCGACCCTGAGCCCGGGGACCCGTGGGTACGCTTGTGGGAGAGGTCTGGGATCCAACATTGTCCACTAACTATATCGAGATTATGGGCAACTGTCAAGGACCAGGCGTTACGATGGTCATGGGCCGGGCACGCGGGCGCATGCTCGCGTAGCCTGCCGGTCGTGAGCGACGATCCGAGCGGCCCCGAGCAGGGGGGACTGAAGCGCCGCGCCGGGCCCGACGCGGACGCTGCCCCCGGGGAGACGACGAGGCCAGAGGGCCCCAGCGCGCTGGACGGCATCACCGGCTTCATGGGCCTGCGCTGGGAGGACGCGCAGACGGTCCGCATGCAGATCCGACCGGAGCTGATCAACCGCGGCGGGCTGCTCTCCGGCGTGGCTACGTACGCGATGGTCGACTACTGCATGGGCTCGACCCTGTGGGCGCAGACCACCCGCGACGAGCTCATCGCGACGATTGGCATCTCGATTAACTACATCCAGACCGCGACCGCGGGGGAGGTCGTCTGCAGAACCGTGCTCGACCGCCGCAACCGGACCGTGGGCATCCTCAAATCAGAGGTGCGCCACGAGGACGGCCGGCTGCTCGTCACCGCCATCGGCAGCTATTCGATCCGCGTCCCGCGGGAGCTGCGCGCGGCCTCGCGCCAGCCGGACCCCGACGGCGACGGCTGAGGCACACGAGTCGATGTCGCGCGAACAGCGTCCTGGGCGAGCAGGCACGCGCACCGCGCTGACGATCGCCGGCTCGGACTCCGGCGGCGGGGCCGGGATCCAGGCCGACCTGAAGGCGTTTGCGCGCTGCGGCGTGCACGGCACAAGCGCGATCACCGCGATCACCGCCCAGAACACGGTCGGCGTCACCGCCATCCATGAGGTGCCGCCGCAGATCGTGCTCGCGCAGGTGCGCGCGGTCCTGTCGGACATTCGCGTCGACGCGGTCAAGGTCGGGATGCTGGGCACTGCCGCGGTCACGCTGGCGGTGGCGCAGGCGCTCGACGAGCTGCCCGCCGGCACGCCCGTGGTCGTCGATCCGGTGATGGTCGCCGAGTCGGGCGCGTCGCTGCTCGACGAGGATGCCCAGGATGCGCTCATCAGCGAGATCCTGCCGCGCGCGAGCGTGCTCACCCCCAACATGCCGGAGGCGCGCACGCTCGTCGCGCGCGCGGGTGTGACGCCGGCCGGGGTGGCGCCGGCCAGGGAGCAGCACGCCGGGGAGCAGTCGGGCGCCGACGAGGACGCCGAAGCCGAGGCGCTCGCCAGGGCGCTGCTGGCGCTCGGTCCCCCCATCGTCGTGCTCACCGGCGGCCATCGCAAACGCGCCGTCGACCTGTTCGTGGACTCCGCGGACGCACGCACTGTGGTTGAGATCGACGGCGTGCGCCACCCAGACGGCGCGGCGCACGGCTCCGGCTGCACGCACTCCTCGGTGCTCGCCGCGCAGCTGGCGCTCGGCCACACGCCGCTCGATGCTGCGCGCACCGCTCGTCGGCTCGCCGGAGACGCTGTTGCCGGCGCCCTGCGCGACATCGGAGCGGGCGCCGGGCCGGTGGACGTCCTGGCGCTCGGCCGGCTATGCGACTGCTGAGGATGAACGCTCCCGCGTTTGCCATAATCGAGGGACGATGAAGCTACTGCGGATGAAGCCTGGTCACGGTGAGATAGTGCTTGCCGAGGGCGACGTCGCGGTGCCGGAGCAGGAGCAGGAGCTGATCGAAGCATTCCGCCGCGAGCTCGACGCGGGCATGTGGGCCGCGGTGCCCACGCAGGCACCGGGTGGCCGCCGTGAGGCCGAGCTCGTCAAGAGCTTCGCAGACGTGCCTCGCGACGCCGAGCGCGTGATCTTCTTTCCACGGGCTGCCGGCGGCGCACCTCCGGCGACACGCTAGCCGTCGTGGGGCTGGCGCTTGGCACTGCGGCGGTCGTGCTCGTCGTGCTGCTGTGGGAGCTCGCGCGTCCGACGCTCAAAGGCACGCTTGCACGCGGCCGCGAGCTGTGGGCGGCGCGCAGACGCGGGAGCGCGCCGGCGGGCTATGACCCCGGACGCGAACGACGTGCCGAGCAGCGCGCACGCGCGCTGCTGCGCTCGTGCGTGACCGAGCACGACTGGGCGATGTACCGGGACCTGGGGTTCCTGCGCGTGTGGGGTGGGCTGGGCGACCACGGGCGCGGCGCGGACGCCGCCTACGCCTATCTGATCTACCCGCACAAGCCGGTCGTCGCGTACGTGCCCGCCACGGGCGAGCTGCTCAACGAGTACTGCGTCGCGTTTCCCGACCATTCCAAGCCGTACGGCAGCTCACGCCTGCCCGACTCCGACGACGTGCTCGCCAAGTGGATGGCCCTGACCGCGGACGAGCGGCGGCTGGTGGGCGCGGCCAACATGCACCTCCCGGGTCGCCAGGTGGACCCGGATCGCGTCCGCCGCGACCTTGGCCGTCTGCAGCGCTGGGAGCGCGAGCGCTCAGGGGACTCCGCCTCGGCGCAGACCCGTGCCCCGGCCTCGCAGGCGCAGGGCTGGCGTGGGTGGGGCGGGCGCGATCCGGATAACCTGCGCGCCGCGTGAGCACTCCCGGCGCCTTCGACGTCAAGCACCGCAGTCGCGCCCTCACCGAGGGGCCCGAGCGCGCGGCCGCACGCGCGTACCTGCACGGCATCGGCTACTCGGCCGAGGATCTCGCCAAGCCGATCGTCGGCGTCGCGCACTCGTGGATCGAGACGATGCCGTGCAACTTCAACAACCGCGTGCTCGCCGCCAAGGTCAAGCAGGGCATCCGCGCCGCCGGCGGCACGCCGATGGAGCTCAACACGATCGCGATCTCCGACGGCATCACGATGGGCACCGCCGGCATGCGCGCGTCGCTCGTGTCGCGCGAGCTGATCGCCGACTCGATCGAGCTCGTCGCCTCGGCCCACGCCTTCGACGCGCTCGTGACGATCTCCGGTTGCGACAAGACGATCCCCGGGACGGTGATGGCGCTCGCGCGTCTGAACATACCGGGGCTGATGCTCTACGGCGGCTCGATCAAGCCGGGCCACTACAAGGGCGTCGAGGTCACGATCCAGCAGGTGTTCGAGGCCGTCGGCGAGTACGCGGCCGGCAAGATCACCGAGGACGAGCTGCACGAGCTCGAGGAGGCCGCCTCGCCGGGCGCCGGCGCCTGCGGCGGCCAGTTCACCGCCAACACGATGGCGATGGCCTTCGAGGCGCTCGGGATCTCGCCCGCCGGCTCCGCGATGGTCCCCGCCGAGGATGGGCGCAAGCTCGAGGTCGCCGTGCAAGTGGGCGAACTGGTGATGGACGTCCTGCGCCGCGGCCAGCGCCCGAGCGACATCATCACCAAGCCGGCGCTCGAGAACGCGATCGCGGCGGTCGCCACCAGCGGCGGCTCGACCAACGGCGTGTTGCACCTGCTCGCGGTCGCGCGCGAAATGGGCGTGCCGCTGCAGATCGACGAGTTCGAGGCGATCTCCGAGCGCACGCCGCTGCTGTGCGACCTGCAGCCCGGCGGCCAGTACGTGGCGACCGAGCTGTACGAGGCCGGCGGCGTGCCGCTGGTGCTCGCCCGGCTGCGCGACGCAGGCATCCTCAACGCCGACGCGCAGACCGTCACCGGCAGGACGATCGGCGAGCACGCGGCCGAGGCCGTCGAGACCGACGGGCAGCGCGTCGTGCGCCCGCTCGCCGAGCCGATCAAACAGACGGGCGGCTTCGCGATCCTGCGCGGCAACGTCGCGCCCGACGGCTGCGTCGTCAAGCTCTCCGGGCATGAGCGCCGCAAACACGTCGGGCCTGCGCGCGTGTTCGACGGCGAGGAGGGCGCGATGGCGGCCGTGCTCGCGCACGAGATCCAACAGGGTGACGTGGTCGTGATCCGCGGCGAGGGGCCCGCCGGCGGCCCCGGCATGCGCGAGATGCTGTCCGTGACCGCCGCGATCGTCGGCGAGGGGCTCGGCGAGGACGTCGCGCTGATCACCGACGGTCGCTTCTCCGGCGCCACACACGGCTTCATGGCGGCGCACGTCGCGCCCGAGGCCGTCCGCGGCGGCCCGATCGGGGCGCTCAGAGACGGCGACGAGCTGACGATCGACGCGGACACGCGCCGGCTCGACGTGGCGCTGTCGGACGCTGAGATCGCCGCGCGCGTGGCCGCCTACAGCCAGCCGCCGCGCGCGGACGAGCACGTCGACGTCGCCATCCAGAAGTACGCCAAGCTCGTCGGCAGCGCCGCCGAAGGCGCCATTACCAGATAGGAAGCCGCTGGCGCGGCTACTCCGCGAGGAATTCCTTGAGCAGCGCGTTGAACGCGGCGGGGCGCTCAAGCATCGCCATGTGACCGGTGTCCTCGAAGATCACCTTGCGCGAGTCGGGGATCAGCTCGGCGAACACATCGGCGTCGCGCACCGGGATCAGGCGGTCGCCGTCGCCCCACACGATCAGCGTCGGGCACGCGATCTCGGGCAGGCGCTCGCGGATGTCGTAGTCGAGCACCGCCTGCAGGCCCTGCAGGAAGCCCGGCTTGCCGGCGCCGCGCAGCTGCTCGGCGGCGAGCGCCGCGGGCAGGCGGCTGGGATGACGCGTGACGACGTTCAGCAGCGCCTCGCGCAGGCGTGCGCGCCGCGCGACGGTCTCCGATTTGGACGCCACCCACGCGCCGCTGGCGGCGAGCACCGTCTCCAGCCGGCGGAACACCGGCACCGCGCGCATCGAGCCGGGATGGCCGGTCGTCGAGATCCCCGCCGCGGAGATCAGCACCAGGCGCTCGACCCGCTGCGGGAACGCGATCGCGAGCTCGGCGGCGATGAAGCCGCCCATCGAGTTGCCGATCACGGCCGCGGCGTCGATCTGCAGCTCGCCGAGCAGGCGGTCGAGCAGGCGCGCATAGCCGGAGATCGAGATCTGCTCGGCGGGCATCGGCGAGTAGCCGAAGCCCGGCAGGTCGAGCGTGATCACGCGATGCTCCGCCGCCAGCGCCGGCAGCTGCTCCAGCCAGTTGGCCCAGCAGCCGGACAGCCCGTGCACGAACACCAGCGGCTGGCTCGTGTCCTCGTGCGTGACGTCACGCTCTGGGCCGAGCTCGATCGTGTTCACCGGCTGGCCGTCGATCACCAGCCAACGCTGGTGCGTGCGCCAGTCGACGTCGAGCCACTGCGAGCGCCCGACGGGCCCGTACGCGGCCGCCTCGCCCGCGGGAACCCGCGTTGCCGTGTGGCTGCGCGAATCGGCGCTCACGCATCTGACTGTACTCCAGGCAGGCAGAGCATCGCTCGCGGCGAAGTAATGGCGGAGATGAGCGCCAAAGTGCAGGAGGGGGTGACGATCGACGGCCACGAGCAGCTGCGCGGCGCCTGGGCCGAGGCGAACGCGCTGCTGGCCGAGGACCTGCGTCGGCGCGACGCCGCCGAGCGCACGCGCCGCGCGTACGCGGTCGACGTCGGCCAGTTCGCGCGCTGGGCGATCGCCCGCGGTCTCGCCCCCGCAGACGTCGGCCCGAAGGCGGTGCGCCGTTACATCGCCCACCTCTCGGAACGCTCTGCAGCTGGCCACGGCGCGGCGCCGAGCACCTCCGCACGCAAGCTCGCGGCGCTGCGCGCGCTGTTCGCCAGCCAGCGCGAGCACGGACGCATCTCCCAGAACCCCGCGGACCTCGTCTCGACGCCGCGCCGGGGCTCGCACCTGCCGCGCGTGCTCAGTGCCCGCGAGGCCGCGCGGCTGCTCGACGGCATCCCCGACGGCATACCCGCGCGCCCGCTCGAGCTGCGGGACCGCGCGATGTTCGAGCTCGCGTACTCGTGTGGGCTGCGCGCCGAGGAGCTCGTTTCGCTGCACGGCGCGGACGTCGACTACGACGGCGAGCAGCTGCGCGTGGAGGGCAAGGGGCGAAAGACGCGCTTCGTGCCCGTCGGCGAGCCGGCGATGGCCGCGGTCAGAGCGTATCTGGAGCGCGCGCGGCCGGCGCTTGCATCGCAGGCGACGGCAGCGCCCGCGGCGCCCGCGGCCTCGGCGGCGCCCGTACGATCCTCGGCAGCCGAGCGCGCGGCTTCGCTGAGCGCGCTCGACGCATTGTTCCTCTCAAAGACCGGGCGCCCGCTGGGCACCGGCGACGTGCGGCGGCGGCTGCGCGCGTGGACCGCACGCGTCGGCGTCGGCGAGGGCGCGTCGCCGCACGCGCTCCGTCACAGCTTCGCCACGCACCTGTTGGACGGCGGCGCGGATCTGCGCAGCATCCAGGAGCTGCTCGGCCACGCCAGTGTGTCCAGCACTCAGATTTATACTCGGGTAGAGTCCGCGAGGCTTAGAAGCGCGTATGCGCGCAGCCACCCTCGGGCGTGAATAGAATGCCCGCCCGCCCCTAGGGGGGATGGAGCCCTGGAGACGAACGTCAAACCGATCGAGCTGCGCGAACTGTGGCGGCGCTATAAGTCCGAAGGTGACACTCGCGTTCGCGAGCGTCTCGTCGTGGCCTACTCGCCGCTGGTCAAGTACGTCGCCGGGCGCACCGCCGCCGGGCTGCCTCCGCACGTGGAGGAGGCCGACCTGATCTCCTACGGCCTCGTCGGGCTGATTTCCGCGATCGAGCGCTTCGACCTGTCCCGCGACATCAAGTTCGAGACGTACGCGATCATGCGCATCAAGGGCGCGATCATCGACGAGCTGCGCTCGCTCGACTGGGTGCCGCGCAGCGTGCGCGCCCGCGCCCGCGAAGTCGAGCGCGCGAACGCCAAGCTCGAGCACACGCTGCAGCGCGCGCCCACCGACCAGGAGCTCGCAGCCGAGCTGGGCATCAGCGTGGACGAACTCAACGAGTCGCTGCTCGCGATCTCGCACTCCTCGATCGTCGCGCTGGATGAGCTGTGGAGCGTGTCGGACTCCAGCGGCGACCAGGTGTCGCTGATGGACACAATCGAGGACCCGGGCGCGCCCGATCCCGCAAGGGCGCTCGACGTGGGCGACCTCAAGGACCGGATCGCCGACTCGATCGCCAAGCTGCCCGAGCGCGAGAAGCTCGTGATCGCCCTGTACTACTACGAGAACCTGACCCTGCGCGAGATCGGCGAGGTGCTCGGCGTGACCGAGTCGCGCGTCTCGCAGATGCACACCAAGGCGGTGCTGCGCCTCAGATCGCGCATGCAGGAGGAGTCCTTCGACGATTGACCCGCCGAGGCTCGATCGAGCGTCTCGAAGCGAGACGTGTCCGCTGTCCCGGTCGAGATCGGCGCAGGCGTCCGACGTGTGTCGAACCGCACTAGCGCTCGCTGAGGCGCGGCGGTATGGTGCTCCTACCAGCGGAAGGAGAACCTTATGCATGTCCCAGCGGATCGGATTCGCAACGTGGCTCTCGTCGGACATCGAGGGTCGGGCAAGACCGCGCTGCATGAGGCACTGCTGTTCGAGGCGGGGGTGACGGCGCGGCTCGGGTCGGTGCCCGACGGCAGCACGGTGTCGGACGCGGATGCCGACGAGCAGGCGCGGCAGATGTCGATCTCGACGACGCTCAGCTCGTTCGAGTGGCAGCAGCGCAAGATCAACCTGCTCGACACGCCCGGCGAGCCGAGCTTCGTCGCGGATGCGCTCGGCGCGCTGCGCGTGTGCGAGGCCGCCGTGTTCGTCGTCAACGGCGTCATGGGCGTCGAGGTGTCCACCAGCCGCCTGTGGGCGCGTGCCGCCGAGCTCGACATCGCGCGGATGCTGTTCGTCAACATGCTCGACCGCGAGCGCGCCGACTTCTTCCGCACGCTGGAGCAGCTGAAGCGCGCGTTCGGGCCACACGTCGTCGCCACCGAGATCCCGATCGGCGCTGAGCACGACATTGATGGCGTCATCGACCTGATCGACATGAAGGCCTTCCGCGCACAGCCCACTCCCGAGCGCGGTGCCGCGGAGGAGATCCCGATCCCCGACGCCGAGGCAGCGCACGCACAGGAGTACCGCGAGAAGCTCATGGACGAGGTCTGCGAAGTGTCGGACACGCTCATGGAGCGCTACCTGGACGGGCAGGAGATCTCCCACGCGGAGATCGTCGACGCGCTCAAGGAGGGCACCAACCACGGCCGCATCTTCCCCGTCGTCTGCGGCGTCGCCACCCGCAACCTCGGCACCACGCGCCTGCTCGATGCGATCGTCGAGGACCTGCCCTCGCCCGTCAAGCACGGCGCCCTGACCGTCGGTGAGGTCGAGCTGCGCCCGAGCGAGGACGCGCAGCTGTTCGCCTACGTGTTCAAGACCCGCGCCGACCCGTTCGCCGGCCGGATCAACCTGCTGCGCGTCTACCAGGGAGTGCTGCGCGCCGACAGCCAGGTGCTGAACACGCGCGCGCACTTCAAGGAGCGGATCGGCCAGCTGCTGGTGTTCAGGGGCAAGGAGGTCGAACACGTGCACGAGTTCGGCCCCGGGGACATCGGCGCGGTCGCCAAGCTCAAGGAGACGCGCGCCGGCGACTGGCTCGCTGCGCAGGACGAGCCGATCGAGATGCCGCGCCTGAAGCTGCCCGCGCCGGTGATGGCGTTCGCGGTCGAGCCTAAGAGCAGGGGCGACGAGGACAAGGTGCTCGCGTCGCTGCGGCGCCTGCAGGAGGAGGACCCCACGATCGACCTGCACCGCGACCAGCAGACCGGCGAGCAGATCGTCGCCGGGCTCTCGCAGGTGCACGTCGAAGTGATCGTCGACCGACTGCGCACACGCTTCGGCGTCGAGGTCACGCTGCAGCCGCCGCGCGTGCCCTATCGCGAGACGATCCGCGGCACCGCCGCCGCCCACGGACGCCACAAGAAGCAGTCGGGCGGGCGCGGGCAGTTCGGCGACTGCCACATCGCCATCGAGCCGCTGAACGCATCGTCCCCGGACGGGGACCCCGCGCACGCCGGTGGCCTGGAGTTCGTCGACAACATCAAGGGCGGCGTCATCCCCAGCTCGTTCATCCCCGCCGTCGAGAAGGGCGTCAGCGAGGCGATGGAAGCGGGCGTGCTCGCCGGCTACCCCGTCACGGGCGTGCGCGTGCGGTTGTTCGACGGCTCCTACCACTCCGTCGACTCCTCCGAGATCGCGTTCAAGCTCGCCGGCATCCAGGCCATGAAGCAGGCGCTCGAGCTCGCCGACCCGGTGCTGCTCGAGCCGATCATGCTGGTCACGCTGTCGGTGCCCGAGTCGCACGTCGGCGACGTGATCGGCGATCTCAACAGCCGCCGTGGCCGGCCGTTGGGGATGGAGCCCGTGGGGGAGATGACCGAGATCCGCGCCGAGGTGCCGATGGCCGAGATGCTCACCTACGCGCCCGACCTGCGCTCGATCACGCAGGGACAGGGCGACTACACGCTCGAGCTGCTGCGCTACGACGAGCTCCCCGCGCACCTCGCGCAGAAGGTTGTCGACGCGGCCAGCGAGCAGCGCGCAGCCGTCCACGCCTAAACGGCCGTCTTGGCAACAGTAGGCGACTACCGATACTCTGGTGGGTCGATGGCTACGCGCACGATCGTCACCTCCCAGCCCGACGTCGAGTGCGATGTGTGCGCGCGCAGGCTCCTGCGCGGCGAGCAGCCCGACGTGTTCGTCGGCGCCGGACGCCGGCGGATCGTCTGCGAGCTGTGCGCACCGCGCGCCGCGCACGAGGGCTGGATGCGCGAGACAGACAGCCAGTCGCTGACGCTGCCGCCGCTGCGCCCGCGGCGCGGGCGCAGCCTGTTCGAGCGTCTGCGCCAGGTCGGCAGGCCGCCGGGCGACGCGCAGGGCGGCCTGGTCGCCGCGGGCTCGGGCGAGGAGCAGGCCGAGCCCTACGACCTATTCGCCGACTCGACGCCTGCGGGCGCGCAGTCCGCAGACGCGGCGTCGGTGCAGCAGGCAACGAGTCACACGCAACCGGTCGCTGCGACGCCGCCCGAGGCGCCCGCCGCGGACCTCGGCGAGGCGAGCTACCGGCCCGTGCCGGCACGCGAGACCGAGACGCCGCCGTCGGAGACACACGCCGCGCCCGAGCAGCCCTCCGAATACGTGCAGCAGGCGATCGCCGTGTTCAACGCGAGCGAGTTCCCGCGCCGCGTCGCTGGCGTGACCCGCTCGCTGGGTGCGCCAGCGGTGACCGTCCGCTCGGCCGAGCACCTGGAGAGCGTGGTGTCGATCGTGGTCGCGTGGGAGTTGTGCTGGTATCGCTACGAGGTCGACCTCAGCGAACCGGTCGTCGAGGCGCAGGTCATCGCTCAGGGGACCGAGCTCTCGGAGCTCGCGCGCGAGGATCGACTCGCGAACGCCGCCGCCGCCGAGTCGGGGATGCTGCTGCTCGCAGGCGCGTAGCCGCCTGTGGCGGTGCGTCCCCTGCGGGCGGACGTGTGACGATTCGGTGTGCTGCGCTTGCGCATCTGCGTGCGGGGAGTAAGATCGACGTCGAGATGATCTACTGCGTGGTACCCAGACCGTTGGCTGACGAGCTGTATCCGAAGCTTGTCGAGCACTACAGCGACGACACGAACGTCACGGTGATCGTCGACCGACGCAAGTTCGACCGCAGGGCACGCTACGCGGCCGCGGGCGCGTCCTCCACGGATGACGAGCAGCGGCGCATCGTGCGTGATCGCCGCCGCGCGCGCGTAGCCGGCGATTTGCTGCCCCTCGCGCACGCCTCATAGAACCTGTTCCGATCGGCAAGAGCCGGCTGCGCCCGCCTGCTCCGTCCCCGGCGAGCTGCATAATCTCGCGTCGATGAAGGTCATCGTTCACGTCGACGGCGGCGCCCGCGGTAACCCTGGCCCCGCTGCGGCCGCGTCCGTCATCAGCTCGCCCAGCGGCGAACTGCTCGACGAGCACGCGCAGGTGCTCGGTACGGCCACCAACAACGTCGCCGAGTACCGCGCGCTGCTGCTCGGCCTGGCGCGCGCCCGGGAGCTCGGCGCCAGCGAGGTCGAGATCATCGGCGACTCCGAGCTGATCGCCAAGCAGGTCCAGGGGCTGTACAAGGTCAAGCACCAGTCCATGCGCCCGCTCTACCTGCAGGCGATGGAGGCGCTCAGGGGCTTCGAGAGCTGGTCGATCAGAACCGTGCCACGCGCGCAGAACGCCGACGCCGACGCCCTCGTCAACGCCGCTCTCGACCAGGCAGCCACCGCCGCACGTTGAGTAGCGCCGCGCGCGCAGCCGCTCGCCGAAGGAGCCCGCCTGCGCCGAAGGAGCCCGCCTGCGCCGAAGGAGCCCGCCTGCGCCGAAGGAGCCCGTCTCCGCGAGACCGTTCTCCTGCGAGATGATTACAAGTTGTAATGATTACGCACTGTAATGATTACAAGGTGAAAGGATCACAACGCGGAATGATTACCCCGCGGAGCATCATCGCGGGGACCGCGATGTCAATGCAGCGGCTGCGCTGATTTGGCGATCGCGAGCATCTGCGAGTTCGACAGTTCCTCCAGCAGCGTGTTGGTGAGCCAGTAGAGGACATTCCCTGCGCGCCAGCCGATCACGTGGATGTGCGAGCCGTCGTCGACGAACTCGTATGTGACGCGGTCGATGACCTGCGTGCGGGCGTGCGCGAACAGCGGCGGGTTCAGCCAGTCGCTGCCCTCGAAGTCGTAGTAGCCGCCGAGCGTGGCGTTCTGCGCCCAGACGATGATGTAGGCATGATGGCGGACGTTCTGCTGGTTCTTGAGCGGGTAGGCGCGCACCTGCTGCTGTTCGGACTGCCCGGTCTGCAGGGTGGGATACAGGACGGGGAAGGGCACTTCCGGCGCCGCCTGCACCAGTTCGCTTTCGCCGGCGGAGGTCGTCTGCACGAGGTTCAGCGCCGCCGGTGAGAAGCCGCTGCCGTGGTGGCTGCTGTGGTGGTTGTGGCTGGGGCGGTGCCGCGTGGATGAGCCGGAGGCCGGCAGCGCCAGCTGTTCTTTGCCGTAGAGGAACCTGTCGAGCGTCTCCTTCTCCAGTTCCGCGTTCGATGTGACGTAGTCGCCGCCGCCGGCGGGCTGGTAGTCGACGTTGCTCGCCAGGAACTTCACCTGGCGCAGCGGCTTGCTCTGCGAGAAGGCGATCAGCTTCGACAGCAGCACGAGCTCTTCGGGGGTCGACGGGAAGTTCGTCCTGATCGCGCGCCCCACGGCCTTGGCGACGGTGTCGATCTGGCCGAGCTCGTTGGCAGGGTCGATCTGCTCGCGCAGGTCCCGCAGGAAGTCCTGCTGGCGCGCGACGCGCACGAAGTCCGAGTCGGTGTGGCGGTAGCGCACGTAGTCGAGCGCATTTTCGTAGCAGAGCTTTTGATAGCCCGGCTCCAGGTTGATTTCTGTATATTCTTCATTGCTTTCACCTTTTAGGTGAAGGTAGCGGTGGTCGACGTTCACGTACGCACAGCCGAGCGCGTCGACGACTTTGATGAAGCCCGCGAAGTTGACGTCGATGATGCCGTTCAGCTTGCCCTGCAGTTCGGGGAAGACTTCGCGCACGATCGTTTCCGCGGCGAGCACGCTGGCGCCGTTCGCGCCCCCGAATTTGCTGCCGATCGTGTACGCCGCGTTGATCTTCTGGCCTTCGTAGACCTGGCCGCTGGGCGTCCTGATGTTGACCATCAGATCGCGCGGGATCGACAGCACCGAGGTCTGGCCCTGTTCGGGGTCGAAGCGCACGAGCAGGATCGTGTCGCTGTGCGGCGCGGATTCGCGTTCTTCGATGTTCTTCGAGCCTGCGCGCCTGTCCGAGCCGAGGATCAGGAACGTCTGCGGGCCGCCACCGTATTCGGGTGTGATCAGGCCCTTGGGCGCGTTGATGTGGCTGAGCTGCGGGAACACCTCGTCGGCGAGCGTCGTGAGCTTGTTCAGCGCGACGGTCGCGGTTGCGGCGCCGCTCAGCGCGACGATCAGGATGCCGGCGAGGAAGAACCGCTTCCACATGCCCCACCACAGCGAGGGCGGGCGCTCGTCATTCATGGGGTATCGGGACGTGGCAGGTCATATGGCCTGAGTTGAAGCGTTCCGCCTCCCCCGGCGAGATGCTCAGCTCAAGGGTAGCGGGCCGCTCAGAATGAGCCTAGCGCGCGGATCGGAGCACAAGCGCCGGCATCGTGGGTACGCTCGGTCGATGCTCAGCGCGCGCAACCGAGAGCTCCTGGGCCTCGTGCCCTCGGCGCTGCTCGTGACGGCCGGCTTCACCGCGATCTTCATCCAGACGCAGGGCAACTCGCCGACGGCCTCGACCAACCTGACGCTAAACCACGCCTCCAGCGTGTCGCTCACCTACGGTGCGCTGTTCCTCGGGCTGTGTCTGGCCGCGCACTTGGTGATCCGCTTCGCGCTGCCGAACGCCGATCCCTACCTGTTCCCGCTCGTGGCGGTGCTCGCGAGCGTCGGGATCGTGATGGTCTATCGCATCGAACCGACGCTCGCGCGCCAGCAGGCGCAGTGGATGGTGCTCGGCCTGCTGCTGTTCGCGGCGACGATCATCGCGCTGCGCAAGCGCGGCGTGGGCGTGCTCGAGCGCTATCGCTACACGATCGCCGCGGTCGGCATCGGCATGACGGTGCTGCCGCGCCTGCCGGGCATCGGCGAGCAGGTCAACGGCGCCTACCTCGACATCCATATCGGCAGCGTGTCCTTCCAGCCGGCCGAGCTCGGAAAGGTCGCGATCGTGATCTTCCTCGCCAGCTACCTGCGCGACAACCGTCAGATCCTCGTGACGGCGGGGCGGCGCGTGCTCGGGCTGACGATCCCGCCGATGAAGCAGTTCGGCCCGATGCTGATCGTGTGGGGCGCGGCGATGGTGACGCTGCTGCTCACGGATGAGCTTGGCACCTCGCTGATGTTCTACGGCGCGTTCCTGGCGCTGCTGTACGTAGCCACCGGGCGCCTGTCGTTCCCGCTGATCGGGATCGTGCTGTTCGCGCTCGGCGCCTGGTACCTGACCAGTCACGTGAGCCACGTGCAGGCGCGCGTGCTCGCCTGGGAACAGCCGTTCAACGAAACCCTCTACCACCGCGAAGTCGGTGGCAGCTACCAGTTGGCCCAGTCGCTGTTCGCGCAGGCCGACGGCGGGCTGCTCGGCACCGGCTTTGACCGTTCGCTGCTGCGTGCCGGCCCGCACGGGGCCTCGATTCTGCCGGTCCCCGAAAGCGACATGATCTACGCCGTCATCGTCAACGAGCTCGGGCTCGCCGGCGCCGCGGCGCTGCTGGGCGTGTACCTGATGTTCATCGCGCGCGGGCTGAAGACGGCGGTGCTCGCACGTGACTCGTTCTCGAAGCTGCTCGCGACGGGCCTGTCGTTCGTGGTGGCGATGCAGGTGTTCGTGATCGTCGGCGGCGTCACGCGCGTGATCCCGCTGACCGGTGTGACGCTGCCGTTCGTCGCCTATGGGGGCTCCTCGGTGGTGATGAACTTCGTGCTCGTGGCGCTGCTGCTCGTCGTCTCAGATCGCGCACGGCGCCCGTATGTGGCCCCGAAGCGCCTCTGATCGCCGATCTGACCGCTGCGCTGCGTCCGCAGGTGAGCCCGCGGCGCCGTCGAAGAGGGTGTGGAGATGCTCACCTCGACCACGCCCGACGCCACGCCGCGCCTGTTCCTGGGCACCGAGCGCGACGGCGCGCGCGGCCTGCCCGATGCACGGGAGGTGAGCGAGGGCTTCTGCTCGCCGGCCGGACTGCACCGGCGCCCATGGCTGGCACGCCTGCGCCGGGCGCTCGACGGAGGGCTGTTCGTCCTGCATTTCCAGCCGATCATCGCGCTGAGCGATCGGCACGTGTCCCACCACGAGGCGCTGCTGCGGCTCGCCGACGAGCCCGAAGGGCGTCTCGTCGCGCCGGGGCGCTTCCTGCCCGCGGCCGAGCGCTACGGGATGATCCGCGAGATCGACCGCATGGTGATCAACGAAGTCGTCGCGCTGCTCGGGGCGCAGGCGAGCGCGCCGATCGGCGACAGTGCGCTCGCAGAAGCGAGCCCACCGCCGCGGATCGCCGTGAATGTGTCCGCCGTGTCGATCACCGACGTCACGCTGCTGGCCCACATCGCGCGGCGTCTGCACTGGCATCAGGTCGATCCTTCACGGCTGGTGATCGAGATCACCGAGACCGCCGCGATCTCCGACATGGACAGCGCCAAGGCGTTCTGCGCAGGCGTGCTGGCGCTGGGGTGTGGTCTCGCGTTGGATGACTTCGGCGCCGGCTACGGCTCGTTCCAGTACCTCAAGCACCTGCCCTTCAGCTATCTGAAGATCGACGGCGACTTCATCCGCCGGCTGCCCGTCTCGCGCACCGATCAGCTCGTCGTCAGGGCGCTTGCCGGCGTCGTGCGTGGCATGGGCGCGCAGACGATCGCAGAGTTCGTCGGCGACGAGACGACGATCGGGATGCTGCGCAGCTACGGCGTCGACTACGCCCAGGGCTTTGCGGTCGGGCGTCCGCAGCCGGCGCTGGTCGCGGCCGTCTGATCGACGACGGATCGACCGACGACGAATCGATCGACGCGGGATCGATCGACGACGGAGGAGCCAGCGTATAACCATGGCTATACAGTCCTCGATTGGAGAGTGACAACGCGTCCTACCTCGGCTGAGGAAACTGGGCCCGCATCGCCGCGTCCCAGGCGCGATCGCTGAGCAGGCGCCGGGTCGCGATCGAGAGCTTGGCCGAGGGGGTGATCGTGATTCGTGCCGGGGGGTGACGGCGGGTGATCGCGCGCTCGATCACCTTGGCGACGCGCTCGGGGCCTGCGCCGAGAAAGCGCATTGGCCCGTCGTAGGCGCCGGCCGTGACCGCGCCGACAGTCGCGTTGAAGTGCGCGTAGGGGTCCTGCTCGGAGCTGCCGACGTCCGCCATGCGCGCGTTCGCCGCCTCGCCGAACGCGGTCGTGATCAGCCCCGGCTCCAGCAGGATCACGTCGATGCCGAAGCCGCGCAGCTCGAAGCGCAACGCGTCGGAGATCGCCTCGAGCGCGTGCTTGGTCGCGTGGTAGTAGCCGCCGCCTGGGAACGTCAGGCGCCCTCCCATCGAGCCCAGGTTAACGATCTTGCCCCAGCGCTGCGCGCGCATCTTCGGCAGCACGAGCTGCGTCAGGCGCACGAGGCCGAACACGTTCGTCTCGAACTGGCGGCGCACCGCGTCCATCGGGACGGTCTCGATCGCGCCGCTCTGGCTGTAGCCGGCGTTGTTGATCAACACCCCGACCGCGCCCTCGGCCTGCTCGATGGCCGCGACCGCTGCGCGCATCGAGTCCTCGTCGGTGACGTCGAGCGCCAGCGTGTGACAGCCGGCGTCGCCCAGCTCCTCGAGCGACTCGGGCTGGCGTGCGCTCGCGTACACGGTCCAGCCGGAACGCACCAGGCGCAGCGCGCTCGCGCGACCGATGCCCGAGGAGCAGCCGGTCACCAGCACCGCCTTCGAGGGCTCGGCCATGCGCGCAGCATAAGCGCTGTGCGAGGTAGGCTCCAGCCATGACCACAATCTCCGCAGACACCCTCCCCGACGCGCTGAGCGCCCCCGCGCGCGATTTCATCTCACAGTCGCACCGCCTTCTGATCGGCGCCGAGCGCCTCGATGCGGCCGACGGGCGCACGTTCGCCACGATCGACCCCGCCACCGGCAGGGAGATCGCAGAGGTCGCGCTCGCCGGAGCAGAGGACGTCGCGCGGGCGGTCGCCGCGGCACGGGCTGCGTTCGCCGATGGCCCGTGGTCCTCGATGCCGGCCTCGGGGCGTGAGCGCCTGATGCACGCGCTCGCCGACGCGATCGAAGCGCGCGCCGAGGAGATCGCTCAGATCGAGTCGCTCGACAACGGCAAGCCCGTCGGGCTCGCACAGTACGTCGACGTCAACGGGGCGATCGCGCACCTGCGCTACTTCGCCGGCTGGCCGACGAAGATCGAGGGCGGCGTGCTCCCCGTGACCGCGCCGAACATGCACTGCTACACGCGCCGCGAGCCGGTCGGCGTGTGCGCGCAGATCATCCCGTGGAACTTTCCGCTGCTGATGGCCGCCTGGAAGCTCGGCCCGGCGCTCGCCGCCGGCTGCACGATCGTGCTGAAGCCCGCCGAGCAGACGCCGCTGTCTGCGCTGCGGATCGGCGAGCTGGCACTCGAGGTCGGCTTCCCGCCAGGCGTGCTGAACGTGCTCACCGGCGACGGCAGCACAGGCGCCGCGCTCGTCGATCACCCCGACGTCAACAAGGTCGCCTTCACGGGCTCCACGGCGGTAGGGCGCGAGATCGGCGCCAAGGCGGGCAAAGCGCTGAAGCGCGTGACGCTCGAGCTCGGCGGCAAGTCGCCGAACATCATCTTGCCCGACGCCGACATCGACGCCGCCGTCAAAGGCTCCTTCCAGGCGATCTACTTCAACTCCGGGCAGGCGTGCAACGCCGGCTCGCGCCTGTTCGTCCCCGCAGAGCGCTTCGACGAGGTCATGAGCAGTCTCGCCGAGGCCGCCAAAGCGGCGCAGCTCGGCCCCGGGCTGGACGCGGGCACCCAGCTCGGGCCACTCGTCTCGGCCGAGCAGCACGAACGCGTGCTGGGCTACATCGACGCCGGTCGCGAGGAGGGCGCCGAGGTGCTCGCCGGCGGCGAGGCAGCGCTCACCGACAGCGGCGGCTACTTCGTCGCGCCGACCCTGTTTGCCACAACCTCCGACGAGCTGCGCATCTCACGTGAGGAGATCTTCGGGCCCGTGCTCGTCGCCTCTCCGTATGACTCGCTCGAGGAGGTCGCCCAGCGCGCGAACGCCGGCGAGTACGGACTGGCCGCGGGCGTGTGGACGCGGGATGTCTCGAGCGCCCACCGTCTGGCCGCGATGCTGCACGCCGGCATGGTCTACATCAACACCTGGGGCGTCGTCGATCCGTCAGCCCCGTTCGGCGGCTTCAAGGCCTCCGGCATCGGCCGCGAGCACGGCCACGACGGTCTCGACGCCTATCTGGAGACCAAGACCGTGTGGACGGCGTTGTGAGCCTGAGGACCGTCGCCGCTTCGTGAGCGTCGCCGTTCAGAGCGGGCGTGGCGTTGCCGCTGTCCGCTCCCAGCGGTGGGCGCCCGCGCTCGCCGCGCTGCTGGCGCTGCTGCTGATCCTCGCCGCTGCGGAGATCGTCATCGACGGCGCCGCCGGGCTCTCGCCGCTGATCCCAAAATCGCCCGACATCGCCAGCTGGCTGGGGGGCATCGGCGAGCGCCTCGGTTACCGCGTATTCCTGATCGCGCTGCTCGTCTCGACCGGCGCGTACGCGGGCCTGATAGCGCTCGCTCGCCGAGCCGCGAGCCCGATCTCCACACGCTGGGCGATCGTCCTGGTCGCCGCGCTGCAGCTGATCGTGTTCGCCGGGCCGATCCTGCTGTCAACCGATGTGTTCAGCTACATCGCCTACGCGCGCATGGGCGTCGAGCACGGCCTGAATCCCTACACGCACGGTCCCGTCGCAATCGCCAGCGACCCTGTCTTCCAGTACGTCGGTCACGACTGGGAGCTCGTCGCCACCGCCTACGGGCCGCTGTACACGCTGCTGTCCTATCCGCTCGCGCTGCTCGGCGTGGTCGGCGCGCTGTGGGCAATGAAGCTCGAGGCGCTGCTCGCGAGTGCCGGCACGCTCGCGCTCGTGTGGCGCTGCGCGCGTGTGCGCGGCTTCGATCCCGTGGCCGCGATCCTTGTCGTCGGCGCCAACCCGCTGTATGTGATCTACGGGCTCGGCGGTGCGCACAACGACATGCTGATGATGCTCGCGATGATGGCCGCCGTCAGCCTCACGCTCATGCGCGCGCCATCCGCGCGCCGCGAAGCCGGCGCCGCGGCCTGGGTCGTGGCGGGCGCGCTGATCAAGGCGACGGTCGCGGTGCTGCTGCCGTTCATGATCGTCTCCAAACGTCGCCTCGCGCCGATCCTCGGCACGGTCGCGGCGCTCGCGCTCGGCGCGCTGGCCGGCTACGCGGCGTTCGGCATTCACGGGATCGACATCGTCGCTGCGCTCAACCGCGACGCCGCGTTCGTCTCCACCGACAGCTTCGCCAACGAGATCGCGCACCTGCTCGGCAAGCCGGGGGTGTTCCCGGTCGACCACGACCTGCTCAAGGCGGGCCTCGTGCTGATCCTCCTGCACCTGCTGTGGCGGACCTGGCGGGGCTATGACTGGGTCGCCGCCTCCGGCTGGGCGCTGCTGGCGATCTCGGTCACGAGCACCTGGCTGCTGGCGTGGTACATCCTCTGGCCGCTGCCGCTCGCCGTCGTCACCCGCGACCGGCGCCTGCTCCTCGCCACGCTCGCCGTGCAGGCGCTGTTCATCGTCCATCAGATCTCGCCTTTGCTGGCGCCCGTCCAATGAGCGAGTCCGCCGCCAGCGAGGCCGCGCTGGCCGCCGATGAGGAGCGCTGGCGGCGTCTGCCGTCGTGGCTGCGCCCGCGCACGGTCGAGCTGAAGGGCAGCGGCAACCTGTGGCTGATCGAGACGACGCTGCTCGTGCTCGTCGGCATCGTGCTCGCGACGGCCACGATCAACGACGTCGCCCGCCAGACGGGCATCAACCACCGCCTGATCGCCGACCTGAAGACCTGGCGCCACTACACCGGCCACGACTACCACAACATCTCAGTCGATCAGGAAACCTTGGGGTCGGCGAGCCAGCGCGAGGTCCTCTGCGGCAACACCAGCCCCGGCGGGCCGAAGGCGCGCACGCAGCTGTGTCTGGCGATCTGGGGGCCGGTCGTGAACGGCAGGCGCAGCGTGCACGGCGGCTGGTACCTGCCCCCGTACGCCGAAGACCTGCCAAGCGAGCGCTACGGCTGCTTCGGGGCGGCCGCGCAGGGACGCTGTCCGCGATGAGCTCGGCCCTCGGCGGCAGCGCCAGCACGGGAGTCGCCTCGAACGCTTCCGCGCTGCGCTCTGAGCGGGCGGCCTCGCGCCTGGCGCCTTGGTGGCCGCTGGCCGCGCTGACGCTGCTTGCGGCAGCGCTGCGACTGTCGACGCTCGATCTGCAGAGCTTCTGGTACGACGAGGCGTTCACGCCCGTGCACGTGCTGCATCCCAGCCTGTGGGCGACGTTGCGCTCGGTCGTGCACACCGAGAACACGCCGCCGCTGTGGTACGTGCTGGCATGGGCGGACTCGCGCCTGCTGGGGACCGGCGAGGTCGCGCTGCGCCTGCCGTCGGCGCTCGCCGGGGTCGCGACCGTGCCCGTTGCCTGGGCGATCGGACACGAGCTGGCCGGCCGCCGGGCGGCGCTCGTGTGCGCCGCGCTCGTGGCCGTCAACCCGCTGTTCGTGTGGTACTCGCAGGAGGCGCGCGCGTACGGGCTGTTCGTGCTGATGGGTGCGCTCGCGATGCTGTGCTTCCTGCGCGCGCAGCGAGCGCCCACGCCGCGGCGCATGGCGGCATTTGCAGTGACCGGCGCGCTGGCGCTGCTGACGCACTACTTCGCCGTGTTCCTGCTGATCGGCATGGTGCTGTGGCTGGCCTACGAGCGGCGCACGCGTCGCGCCGCGCTGGCGGCGATCGCGCTGCTGGTGCTCGTCGGGGCGGCGCTGCTGCCGCTGATCTCCGCCCAGGGCGGCCACGGCACGCAGTGGATCGGGCGCTGGCCGCTCACGGAAAGGCTCGAAGCGATCCCGCAGTACTTCCTCACCGGCTACTCGGGCGCGCCGCTCGGCCACGGCGTCGAGCTGCTGGTCGCACTGCCGATCCTCGCCGGCCTCGCGCTCGGCCTGTGGCGCATGACCGAGCCCGTGCCACGCGCACGCGCATCGGAGCTCGCCGAGGCGCCCGCGGCCAGTCGCGACAGGCGCCCATTGCTGGTCGCACTGTCGATCGCCGCCTGCGGCGTGCTGATCCCGATCGTGCTCGTGGCCTTCGGCGCCGACTACCTGGCGCCGCGCAACCTCGTCGCGGCGATGATCCCCGTCACCGCCGTGATCGCCGTGCTCGTCGTCTGGCCGGGTGCGAGCGGGCGCTCCCCGGACGCACTGGCGATCGCGCTCGCGGCGACGATCGCGCTGGCGTTCCTGGCGATCTCGATCGACGTCGATCTGAGCCCGCGCCTGCAGCGCGGCAACTGGCGCGAGGTCGCGAAGGCGCTGCGCGGCGCGCCGCGCGAGCGTGCGATCACGACGGTCGAGCTGGGCTCCGCGCCGCTCGAGTACTACCTGCCGGGGCTGCACAACCTCCGCGAGGGCAGCTCGGTGCTCGTGCGCGAGATCGACGAGACCGGCTACGCCCCGTTGCGTGCCAACGCCGAACAGCCGCCCGCGCCGGGCTTTCACCTGCTTGCGCAGCTGGACGTCAACGGCCTGATCGTGCTCCGCTTCGTCTCGCCGGTCGCCCGCATGGTCACCGAGGCGACGCTGCGCCGCCACGTGATCACGCTGGCAAGCCCGGATGTGCTCGTGCCCGCGGGCTCCCAGGTGTCATCGTGAGGTGCACAAATGGGATCAACTGTGCGCAACTGTCGTTTTGGATCAAAAAGATTTAGGTTGTCTCCATGTCGCAGTTGACCTTGGAGGCTCAGAGCGAGGCGAAGGTCGCGCTGGAAAACGCCCGCGAGCATCTGCTGTCGCTACAGGACGACGCCGGCTGGTGGCGCGGGGAGCTGCAGACCAATGTCACGATGGACGCGGAGGACATGCTCCTGCGCGAGTTCCTCGGTATCCGCCACGCGGATGAGACGGAGCGCTCGGCGGCGTGGATTCGCTCCCAGCAGCGGGCCGACGGCACCTGGACCAACTTCTACGGCGGTCCCGGCGAGCTCTCGACGACGATCGAGGCCTACTGGGCGCTGCGGCTCGCCGGCGACCCGGCGGACGCCGTGCACATGCGCGCCGCCGCTGAGTTCATCCGTCAGGAAGGAGGCCTCGAGCGCGCGCGCGTGTTCACGCACGTGTGGCTCGCCCTGTTCGGCCTGTGGTCGTGGGAGCGGGTGCCGGCGCTGCCGCCCGAGGTGATCCTGCTGCCCCCGTCGGTGCCGCTGAACGTGTACGACTTCGCCTGCTGGGCGCGTCAGACGATCGTCGCGCTGTCGATCGTCAAAGCCCACCGCCCGGTCCGTCCGCTCCCTTTTGATCTGGAGGAGCTGCGCGTGGGCGGCCCGCCGCAGGCCGGCCCCGCGCCGCGGCGCTCCGGAGGCGCGATCTCGCGCCGCGTCTCCTGGCTGTTCCGCCTGGACCGCCTGCTGCGCGCCTATGAACACAGGCCGCTCGCGCCGCTGCGCCGGCTGGCGCTCGCCAGGGCCGAGCGCTGGATCGTGCGCCGCCAGGAGGCCGACGGCTCCTGGGGCGGCATCCAGCCGCCGTGGGTCTACTCGCTGATGGCGCTGCATCTCGCCGGCTACCCGCTCACGCACCCGGTGATGCGACGCGGCCTCGAAGGATTGGACCGCTTCATGGTCGAGGACCGCGAGGACTCCCGCGGCGTCGGCGACGGATCCGAACCCCGCCCACCCGCGAGCCGGCGCCTGGAAGCCTGTCAGTCGCCCGTCTGGGACACGGCGCTCGCGATGCTCGCCCTCAGCGATGCCGGTCTGCCACAGGACCATCCCGCGATGCTCGCCGGCGCGCGCTGGCTGCTCGGCGAGGAGGTGACCGTGCGGGGCGACTGGTCGGTGATGCGGCCCGATCTGCAGCCGGGCGGCTGGGCGTTCGAGTTCGCGAACGTCAACTACCCGGACGTCGACGACACCGTCGAGGTCGTGCTCGCACTGCTGCGCATGGCCGGACGCCAGCCACTGCGCGCGCCGATCGACGGCGCGATCGGACGCGCGCTGCGCTGGGTCGAGGGCATGCAGAGCTCCGACGGCGGCTGGGCGGCGTTCGACACCGACAACACGCGCGCGCTCGTGCGCGAGCTCCCGTTCCTGGACTTCGGCGAGGTGATCGACGAGCCGAGCGCCGACGTGACCGCCCACACCGTCGAGATGCTCGGCGAGCTCGGCCTCGGCGAGACGCCCGCCGCGCGCCGTGGCGTGCAGTGGCTGCTGGAGCGTCAGGAGGCCGACGGCTCGTGGTTCGGGCGCTGGGGCATCAACCACGTGTACGGCACCGGAGCGGCGCTGCCCGGGCTGATCGCCGCCGGCGTGCCCGTCTCGCATCCGGCGATCCGGCGGGCCGTCACCTGGCTCGAGCGCCACCAGAACGAAGACGGCGGCTGGGGCGAGGATCCGCGCTCGTACGACGACCCGGGCTGGATCGGCCGCGGCCCCAGCACCGCCTCGCAGACGGCCTGGGCGCTGATCGCGCTGCACGCCGCCGGGGAGCGCTCGACGGCGCTCGCGCGCGGCATCGCCTGGCTGGTCGCCACCCAGCGCGAGGACGGCGGCTGGGACGAGCCCCAGTACACGGGCACGGGCTTCCCGTCCGACTACTACATCAACTACCACCTCTACCGGCTAACGTTCCCGATCATGGCGCTCGGTCGCTGCCTGGGGTGATGCTCATAGCCGCCGCGCCGATCGACGCCCCCGCCGCGGAGGCGGTGATGGCGCGTGCGGGGAGCGAGAACTTCCCGGTCGCCAGCCGCGTGCTGCCGCGCGGCGCGCGCGCGCACCTGCTCGCGGTGTACGGCTTCGCGCGGCTGGTCGATGAGCTCGGAGACTCGGCCACCGGCGAGCGTTCGCCGGCGGCCGCCGCCGGCGAACGGCTGGCTGCGCTGGACTGGCTCGAAGGAGAACTCGATCGCGCGTTCCGCGGCGAGGCCGCATCGTCCCCGGAGGGGGAGCACCCGCTGCTCGTGCGCCTGCAGGCGACGGTACGCGCGTGCGCGCTGACGCGCGAGCCGTTCGCGCGTCTGATCGAGGCCAACCGCGTCGACCAGCGCGTCAGCCGCTATGAGACCTGGGAGCAGCTGCGGGGCTACTGCGCGCTGTCTGCCGACCCCGTGGGCGAGCTCGTGCTCGAGGTCCTGGGCCTTGCCACCCCCGCGCGGATCGCGCTCTCGGACTCGATCTGCACGGCGCTGCAACTCACCGAGCACTGCCAGGACGTGGCCGAGGACATGGAGCGCGGCCGCGTGTACCTGCCGGCTGAGGACCTGCTGCGCTTTGGCTGCGGCGAGGCTGATCTGCGGGGCGAGCACGCGAGCGCGCCGCTGCGCGATGTGATCGCCTTCGAGGTCGACCGCGCGCGCGGGCTGCTCGCCGACGGCACGCCCCTGATCGGTCAGCTGCGCGGTCGCCCGCGGCTCGCCGTCGCCGCGTTCGTCGCCGGCGGGCGCGCCGCCCTGGACGCGATCGAGCGCGCGCGCTACGACGTGCTCGCCGGGCCGCCGCGCGCGGGACGCGCTCGACGCGCGCTCGCGCTCGCGGCGACGCTGCGCGCTGGCCGGAGATCCTCCGGTCGGGGCACGGCGCAGTGAGCACCGAGGCGGAGATCGCCGACGCATACCGCCACTGCGAATCGGTGACGCACGCGCAGGCCGCCAACTTCTTCTACGGGATCCGCCTGCTCCCAGGCGAGCGGCGCCGCGCGATGTGCGCGGTCTACGCGTTCGCCCGCCGCATCGACGACATCGGTGACGGTACGCTCGCAACGGAGGAGAAGCTGCGCCTGCTGGACGGCGAGGCGGGCGCGCTCGCCGCGATCGGGGGCAGCGGCGAACGGGCGGCCACCGCCGCCGTGGTGGACGGCGAGCGCACACCCGCCGGCGTGGATCGAGTGATGGTGGCGCTCGCGGACGCGCAGCGGCACTTTCCGCTGTCAGCTGATGTGCTCGGTGAGCTGATCGAGGGGGTGCGCATGGATCTCGCGGGCACCACCTACGAGAGCTTCGACGAGCTCGTTGTGTACTGCCGCCGCGTTGCAGGCGCGATTGGACGGGTGTGCCTGGCGATCTTCGGGCTACGCGAGGACGCGGCCTGCGACCAGCCTCGTGCCGAACGGCTCGCCGACGAGCTGGGCGTGGCGCTGCAGCTGACCAACATCCTGCGTGACGTTCGCGAGGACGCGCAGATCGGCCGCGTGTACCTGCCGGGCGAGGATCTGCGGCGCTTCGGCGTGGTGGTGCGGACGGGCTCTGCCGGCGGACCGGTCGCCGACCCCGAGCAGCTGCAGCGACTGTGCGAGCTCGTGCGGTTCGAGTGTGAGCGCGCGCGCGAATGGTTCGACCGCGGCATCGCGCTCACCGGCATGCTGGACCGGCGCAGCGCCGCGTGCGTGCTGGCGATGGCAGGCATCTATCGACGCCTGCTCGAGCGCATTGACGCGCACCCCGAGGAGGTGGCGCGCCGGCGGATGTCGCTGCCGGCGCACGAGAAGGCATGGGTTGCCGCACGCGGCATGCTCGGGGTCGGCGCTTGAGTGCCGTGGCGCGCGGTGTGAGCGCCCGCCGCGTCCTGGTCATCGGCGGCGGCCTCGCCGGCATCACCGCGGCACTCGACTGCGCAGCCGCGGGCGCGAGCGTGACGCTCGTGGAGGTCAGGCGCCGGCTGGGGGGCGCCGCCTACTCATTCGAGCGCGACGGCATGCAGCTCGACAACGGTCAGCACGTGTTCCTGCGCTGCTGCACCGCCTATCGCGCGCTGCTCAGGCGCCTCGGCAGCGAGCACCTGACGTCGGTTCAGCCACGCCTGGAGATCCCGGTGCTCAAGCCCGGCCACGCTCCGGTGCTGCTGCGGCGCGGAGCGCTGCCGGCGCCTGCGCACCTGGCAGGAGCGCTCGCCCGCTACCCGTACCTGACGCTCGCCGAGCGCCTCGGTGCCGCGCGCGCGGCACTCGGGCTGATGCGCCTTGACCCGGGCGATCGGACGCTCGAAGCGCAGACATTCGGGGAATGGCTCGCCCGCCGCGGCCAGGGTCCGCGCGCGCTGGCCGCGCTTTGGGACCTGATCGCGCTGCCAACGCTCAACCTGCCGGCCGCACAGGCCTCGCTGGCGCTCGCCGCGTTCGTGTTCCGCACCGGGCTGCTGTCGGGCGCCGACGCCGGCGACATCGGCTTTCACCGGGCCACGCTCGCGCAGACGATCGGCGAGCCGGCCGAGCGGGCGCTGCGCGAGGCGGGCGTGGAGGTGCGGCTCGGCTGGCGCGCCGAGCGGCTGGAGCGAAGTTCGGGTGGGGTGGACGTTCACGGTCGCGAGACCCTCAGCGCGGAGGCCACCGTGCTCGCGGTGCCGCACTCGCGCGCCGAAACGCTGCTCGAGCCGCTGCTGGGGGAGCCCGCGCGCGCTCTGCGGGGGCTGGGCAGCTCCCCGATCGTCAACCTGCACGTCGTCTACGACAGGCCGGTCTGTGCGCAGCCGTTCGCCGCCGGCGTGGGGACGCCGGTGCAGTACGTCTTCGACCGCACCCGCGCCGCCGGCACGCCTGCGGGCTGCCAGTATTTGGCGGTGTCGCTTTCTGGTGCGCAGCACGAGATGGGCATCAGCGTCGACGGGTTGCGCGAGCGCTACCTGCCCGCGCTGTGCGAGCTGTTCCCGCGCGCACAGGCGGCGAAGGTGGTGCGCTTCGTGGTCACGCGCGAGCACGCCGCGACATTCCGCGCCGCGCCGGGCGTCGGCGCGCTTCGGCTCGGCCCGGCGACGGCGGTTCCCGGCCTGGTGCTCGCAGGGGCGTGGACCGCGACCGGCTGGCCGGCGACGTTGGAGGGCGCGGTGCTCAGCGGGCACGCGGCGGCCGACGCGGTCCTGAGCTCTCTCGGCGCCGGCGCGCGGGGAGCGGGAGTACGGGCGGTCGCTCCATGAGCGAACTGCTGCTCGCGGCGCCGATGCGGATCGAGGCTGCGCTGATCTCCTCGGCGAGCAGGCGCGCGCTGGTGCGCAAGACCGGGATGGGGCCCAGGCGCTCGAAGGCCGCCGCCGGGCAGCTCGCCGGCGAGGGCGCCAGCGCGATGCTGGTCGTCGGCTTCTGCGGCGGGCTGGACGCGAGCTCGGTGCCCGGGGAAGTGATCGTCGCCGAGGAGGTCTACGCGGCGAGCGACGAAGGTCACGCCGAGGAGCGCGTCCGCTGTGACCTGAACCATCAGCTCCTGCACCAGCTGACCGGGCGCGGGTTGAAGGTGCGCACCGGTGACGTCGTGTGCGTGTCACGGCTGGCGCTCGGGGAGCGGCGCGCGCAGCTGCACGCCGGCGGGGCGATCGCGGTCGACATGGAGTCGGTGTGGCTTGCGGCGGGCGCCGGCGGGCGGCCGTTCGGCGTCGTGCGGGTCGTGCTCGACAGTCCCGAGCACGAGCTGCTGCGCGTGCGCGCCGCCGCCGGGGCGCTGCGCGCGGCGCTCGCCCTGCGACGAGTGGCAGGCGCCCTTCACGAGTGGGCGCCAGCGGTCTAAGGTGGGCGGGATGGCGGTTCGCGTTCGACAGAGCACGCGCATGGGCTGGTACCTGATGCGCCAACGGCTCGCCAAACGCGAGAAGTTCCCGCTGATCGTGGAGCTCGAGCCGCTGTTCCAGTGCAACCTCGCCTGCTCGGGCTGCGGCAAGATCCAGCACCCCGAGCACGAGCTGCGCCGGCGGATGCCCGTCGAGCAGGCGATCGGCGCGATCGAGGAGAGCGGCGCGCCGATGGTCTCGATCGCCGGCGGCGAGCCGCTGATCCACCCCGAGATCCACGTGATCGCGGCGGAGCTGATCAAGCGCAAGAAGTTCGTCTACCTGTGCACGAACGCGCTGCTGCTGGAGAAGAAGCTCGCGAACTTCAAGCCGAGCCCGTACTTCTCGTGGGCGATCCACATGGACGGCCTGCAGGAGCGCCACGACGCCTCGGTCGAGCGCGAGGGCGTGTTCGAGAAGGCCGTCTCTGCGATCAAGGCCGCGAAGGCGGCCGGCTTCCGCGTCACGACCAACACGACCTTCTTCACCCACGATTCGCCGAAGACGGTGCGCGAGGTGCTCGACTTCCTCAACGACGATCTGGAGGTCGACGAGATGATGATCTCGCCCGCCTACGCATACGAGAAAGCGCCCGACCAGGAGCACTTCCTCGGGGTCACCGAGACGCGCAAGCTGTTCAAGGCGGCGTTCGCCGACGGGCGGCGCAAGAAGTGGCGGTTGAACCACAGCCCGCTGTTCCTGGACTTCCTCGAGGGCAAGGCCGAATTCGACTGCACCGCGTGGGGGATACCGAGCTACTCGCTGTTCGGCTGGCAGCGTCCCTGCTACCTGATGGCCGACGGCTACACCGAGACCTACAAAGAGCTGCTCGAGACGACCGACTGGAGCAAGTACGGACGCGGCAAGGACCCGCGCTGCGAAAACTGCATGGCGCACTGCGGCTACGAGCCGACGGCGGTGCTGCAGACCACGCACTCGCTGCGCCAGTCGCTGCGCGCGCTCGCCGGCTAGCTCTCCAAGTACGCCTCGGCCTCTGAATCGACGCTGCTGCGGCGGATGTCGCGCCAAGACAGTCCCTCCTTGAGCAGCGCCGGCACCCCCAGCCCGATCGCGGTCACCACCTCGACGGCCTGCAAGATGATGCCGTAGGCCAAGCCCTGCCCGGCCCCGACGCCGTAAGCCGCGAGCACCACCAGGCACGCGGCCTGGAAGACGCCGACGTTCGACGGCGTCGCCGGCAGGATCGCGCTGAGGTTGACCGCGAGCAGGATCGCCGCGGCCGCGGCCGGACCCGCCTGTGACTCGAGCCCGAGCGCGAGGATCACCATGTAGCAGGACAGCCACTGCAGCGCCCACGCCAGCAGCTGGCTGAGGATCGCGCTGACCCCGTAGCGCGGGCGCGCGAACACGACCAGCCCCTGTCGCGCGAGGGCCAGCATGTGGGTGATCGTGTTCGCCGCGTGCGCGATGCGCCGCGAGCGCGAGCGCTGCCCGAGTGACACCAGGCGCGGGCCGAGGACCACCAGCGCGGCCACGACCAGCGGCAGCGCGAGCGCGGTCGCGATCGCCGCCAGATGACCGCTCGGGAGCGGCACGCTCGTAAAGCTCACGGCCAGCAGGATCAGCAGCGCGAGCAGGTTGATGAGCGTCTGCGAGAACACCGTCCCCGCCACGACCGGCAGCAGACGCGTCGTGCGGCCGGCGAGCCTGCGCGAGAGCACCAGCACGCGTGTGGGCTCGCCGATCCGCCCTGGGACCAGCGCCGAGGTCATCACGCCGACCATCAGCGCACGCACGACCGGGCCCCACGGTATCGGCGTGTCGGGCAGCGCGGCGCGCAGCGCCTGGTGCCAGGAGACCGAGCGCATGAACATCGCCAGCGACATCAGCGCCAGCGCCAGCGCGATCCAGCCCGGCGAGGCCGTGACCAGCGCGTGGCCGGCGCGCTGCAGTTCCAGGCGCGAGAGCGCGAACGCGACCAGCGCCGCGAGCAGGATCACCGCGAGCACGACGCCGACGCGTCTGAGAATGGGCCCGCGCGAGCGGAGGGGAACATTCTCCGGTGCACCCATCGGTCGGGGTCTATCAGGTCCTGCCGCTATGCTCCCCGCGCAGCGATGAGGCTCGCTCCATAATCGCGGCTCCGGGCCGCTGATGGCTTCTACGTCACCGTCACTCGAACGTCAGTGAGGGCGTGCCGTGGAACGCGAAGCGAACAGCCAAGATCGACCTGCATCCGGGCCGCGGCGGGTGTCGCTGCCCGCCCTCGACCGCCAGGAGCTGGCCGCGATCTTCGCGGGGGGATTCATCGGGGCGCTCGCACGCGCCGCGCTTGCGCAGAGCCTCACCACGCCCCCCGGCCAGTGGCCGTGGGCGACGTTCGCGGTGAACATGCTCGGCGCGGCGCTGCTCGGCTACTTCATCACGCGCCTGCAGGAGCGCCTGCCGCCGTCGCTGTACCGCCGCGCGTTTCTCGGCACCGGCATCTGCGGTGCGCTGACGACGTTCTCGACGGTGATGGTCGAGCTCGCGAAGATGCTCGAAGGCGCGCACGTCGCGCTCGCCGCCGCCTACGCGGCCGCGAGCATCGCCGGCGGCTTCGCGGCGATCTTCCTGGCCACCAAGCTGGTGCGTCGCGCGAGGCTCGCGCGATGAGCTTCGTGGCGCTATGGCTGGCGGTCGGTGTGCTCGGCGGGCTCGGTGCGCTCGCGCGCTTTCTGCTCGACGCGCTCGTCTCGACCAACACCGGCGCGCGCTTCCCGCTCGGCACGCTGCTGGTCAACCTCTCGGGCGCGCTCGTGCTCGGCGTGCTCGTCGGCGTGGCCCTCAGCGGCGACGCCTACCTGCTGGCCGGGACCGCCGTGATCGGCTCCTACACGACGTTCTCCACCTGGATGCTCGAGTCCCATCGTCTCGCCGAGGACGGCCGGCGCTGGCTGCTCGCGGCGAACGTCGCGCTGAGCCTCGCGGCGGGCGTCGGCGCGGCCGTGATCGGGCGGCTGCTCGGGGGCGGCTGATGATCGCGGACGGGCTGCGGCTGACGGCCTACATCGGCGAGCGCGACCGCGCCGGCGGACGGTTGCTCGCCGATGCGCTGCTCGACGTCTATGCCCGCCACGGCGTCTCCACGAGCGTGCTACTGCGCGGGATCGAGGGCTTCGGTATCAAGCACCGACTGCAGACCGAGCGCCTGCTGACGCTCTCCGAAGACCTGCCGCTGCTCGCGCTCGCGCTGGATACGCCGGCGCGTATCGAGGCGGTGCTCGAGGAGGTGCGCGCGATCAGCCACCACGGCGTGATCACACTCGAGCGCGCGCGCCTGTTGAGCGGCCCGGGGGTCGCCGCGGCGCTCACGTCCGATCCGGGCACGTCGGGCCCGGACGCGGTCAAGCTCACGCTCTACGTCGGGCGCCAGGAGCAGGTTGCCGGTCGTGCAGCGCATGTGGCGGCGGTCGAGTGCCTGCACCGGCACGGGGTCGCCGGCGCGAGCGTGCTGCTCGGCCTCGACGGCACCGTGCGCGGCGTGCGCCGGCGGGGGCGCTTCTTCGCTCGCAACGCGCAGGTGCCGCTGATGATTCAGAGCGTCGGCGAGCGCGAGACGATCGCGGCGGCGCTGGAGGAGATCGCGGGCATGCTCCGCGAGCCGGCGATGACGCTCGAGCGCGTGCGCGTGTGCAAGCGCGACGGCGTGCGGCTGGCACAGCCGCTGCGCCCGCCCGCTGCCGACGGCTCGGGCCTGGCCTACTGGCAGAAGCTCGTCGTCTACACCAGCGAGCAGAGCCGCTCCCAGGGCCAGCCGCTGCACAGCGCGCTGATCCGCCGCCTGCGCGCAGAGGGCGCGGCCGGTGCCACGGCCCTGCGAGGGCAGTGGGGCTACCACGGCGAGCACCTGCCCCACGGCGAAGTGTTCTGGTCGCTGCGCCGGCACGTGCCGGTGCTGACGCTGCTGCTGGACACGCCCGAGAACATGCTGCGCTGGTTTGAGATCGTCGATCAGATGACCAGCGAGACGGGCCTCGTCACGAGCGAGATCGTACCCGCGCTGCGCGCCGCCGGGCCGGGCATCGAGCACGGCGGCCTGGAGCTCGCTGCGCGCTCTACGCTCTAGGCTGACCGCAGCGCAACCCACGCAAAGGAGCATCTATGAGGGCGATTTGGAACGGCGCGACGCTCGCCGAGAGCGGCGACACGCTGGTCGTCGAGAACAACCACTACTTCCCCGCCGACAGCATCCACGCGGAGTACTTCGTTGACAGCGACACCCACTCGATCTGCCCGTGGAAGGGCGAGGCGAGCTACAAGACGATCGTGGTCGACGGGCAGAGCAATCCGGACGCGGCGTGGTACTACCCCGAGCCGCTGGACGCGGACTACAGCGGCAGCACGGCGGCCGAGTTCAAGGATCGCTTCGCTTTCTGGAAGGGCGTGACGGTCGAGCCCTGAGCGGCGGTCACTGCGCCGGCAGCACCCCCGGATGCGCCCGTTCGTAGGCGATCCGCCGCCGGATGACCTGCAGGCGAGCGCCGAACTGTTCGCGGCTGTTGGGCGCGGGTCGGGCCTCGCGTTCTAGCAGGAACAGCAGCCTCGCCAGTGACGGTCGCGGCGGTTCGTCGCCGCCGCCGGGAAACCCGCTGCGAATCGGCTCCGTGATCGTCTGCCCGTCGCGAAGACGGATCGTGGCAGTGCTCACGCCCTGGTAGAAGGCGCCGTCGTAGACGGCGATCAGGACATGGTGGGGGCCCGACGGGCGTAGCGTGCGCACGTCGCTGGGCGTTGCCAGCGTGACGGAGGACACGTCTGGCTGCGCGATGCCGGTGATGATCGTGCGCCCGGGGAGCGTGCGCCGCTGCAGCTCGGGCGGTGTGAGCGCCGGGGCGCTCGCGTAGAGGCCGCCTTCGATGCCGGTGCTCTGCGCGTCGAACACCACCTGCTGGCGTTCTCCCGGGGGCTCGGGGACGCCCGAGCCGAACTCGACGGCCTGGCTGACGACGGTGCCGCGCGCTTCTTCGATGTCGGCGAGGCGCCCGTCGACGATGCGACCGAACGCGTTGAAGCCGCTGGCGCGCACCAGGAACCCCCACGGAGCGCCGCCGTCGGGGTCGGGCGCCCGCGCTTCGGGCGCCGTGCTGGGTGGCTTGCCGTTCGCCGAGGACCCGCGCTTCGGGAGCCCGACGGCGCGCCCGTCGAGCGTGTAGGCCACATGCAACGGGGTCTTCCAGTAGCGGCCCGGCAGCACGATCAGGAACGCGAGGTTGGCGTCGGCCTGCAGCGGGCGTGGCGGGCCGGCGCCGAGCAGCAGCGGTTTACTTGCGCGCGGCGGCAGCTGGCCGCTGACGACCGTGCGCAGCGGCTGCGGAGCATACGCGTAAGGGTCGGCGAGATAGCTCACGGCGCCGAACAGCGGCCCTTTCTGGGCGAGCGTGCTGGCGCCGTTGCAGCGTTCTTCTTCTTCGGACCGGTCGCCGGAGGCACCCGGTGGCGCCCACGGGACCGGCGCCGCGCCGGTGCGCGGCAGCACCAGCCTGCCACCGACGAGCACGCCGAACTCGAAGCAGTAGATGCGCGAGCGGCCGGCCGCGGACTGCGCCCCGGGCGCCTTGGGGTTCGGCACGCCCTGCCAGCTGCGCAGCACCCACTGCGGCCCGCCGCTCGGATCGGAAACCCGCACCGTTTCGCGCAGCGTGCCCGCCAGCGGGATGTCGAACGGCGGGTGGCTCGGCTGCGTCGAGGGCAGCGCTTCGCGGTAGGCGGGCACGGGCGCTTCGACTTCCGGCTGGTTGGTCCGGTAGGAGAGCAGGTTGGCCGAATGCCGGTAGGTGACCGTGCTCCCGTTGCGCAGGCGGGCGCTCAGCGTCAGCGCGCGCGGATCGACGTGACCGTCGAGCACCGCGAGGAACACGCCGCCGTGCGGGTCGATCGGCACGGCCCGCGGGGAGCCCTCGCCGCTGAGTGTCAGCGCCGTCACGCGCGGCGAGGCGGCGCCGTAGACGAGCGTGCGCGCGAGGTTGTTGCCCCACGGGAAGCCCGTGCGTTCGCCCGTGCCGGGCACGAAGCGGCGCATCGCCACGAACAGCGGCTGCGCGCCGAGCCGCCCGCAGATCTGTGGCGTCAGCGACCCGCCCGCGAAGCGCGGGTTCAAGCGGTCGCGCACGCGCGAGGCCTGCGCGCAGTCCTCGTCGGGGTAGGCGCCGAGTTCGAGGTCCGCTTCGCCGCTGACCTGCCACGGCGCGCCTGCGTCCGGGTCGGCCACTTCGAAGGCCGAGGACTGCGCGAACGCGACCGTATGGCGGGCCCCGTCGGCGCCCACGACGACGATCCGCGGGCGCACTTCTTCGACGTATCCGCGATACACCGTGATGAAGCTCCCGTCCGGGCCCAGCCGCAGCGCGCGCGCGCCTTCGGGCCCGTACGCGGTCACGGACCTCGCGCCGGCGCCGGCCACGCCGTTGACGACGGTGCGCGCCTGCATCGAGCTGGAGCCGGAGAACACGCGTGCGCCCGCGAGCACCGGGCCCGCTGCGGACTGGAAGCCGCAGGCGTCGACGCCGCCAAGCGGCAGCGCGCGAAACACATGGTCGAGACCGACGATCCCGAACTGCCCGCCCAGCACCTGTCCCACAGCCGTGCACGTCTCGCCCGCGCTCGTGCGCGACAGGCGCACATCCCACACCGGCGCGCCGGGTTCGGGGTCGGGCGCGTCGAGGCCGGCCAGGTGCACGCTCGAGGCCAGCGGAACCCCTTCCGACTGCAGGTCCTGGGCGTGGGGTGCGGGCAGCGGCGAGCCGGACGTGATCAGGACCGCTGCCGCTGCGACGGCAGCGAGCACGCCCAGCGCGACGACCACCGCGACGACGCTCAGCCGGTGGGACGCGCGCAGCCGGCGGCCAGGGCCTGCAAGAGTCCGGCGCGCGGCACGGTCGAGCTCCTCGCCCAATGCGTCCAGCACGCGCGGTCGCTCGCTCATGATGAGACCTCCTGCGTCGCGTGGTAGGGCTCGAGCGCGTGCGCGAGGCTGCGCAGGCCACGCGACACACGCGCGCGCGCCGTCTGCTCGGACACGCCCAGCCGCTCGGCGACCTCGCGGTAGGGACGTTCCTCGACGACGCGCAGGCGCAGCGCCTCGCACTGATCGGCGCTCAGATGCTCGAGCTCGCGGCCCAGCGCCGCGCGCAGCTCGTCGAGCCCGGCCCGCTGCTCGATCAGCAGCACGTCGTCGTGATCGACCTGCGGGACCTGGACGCCGAGCCGCTGCACGAGTCGGCGCTCGACGCTTGCCTTGCGCAGGTAGCGTGTGAAGCGCCGGCGCGCGACGGTGAACAGCCACGCCCGCTGCTGCTCGCGCGCGAGCCCGCCCAGCTTGCTCCAGGAGCGCATCGCGATCGCGAACGTCTCGGCCGTCAGATCGACGGCCAGCTCGCCGTCGAGCGTACGGCGGGTCAAGAACAGCAGCACGGCTTCGCCCTCAGTTCTGTAGAGCTGGGAGAACGCATCGGCATCGTCCATCGGACATAGAGTGTCGTGCGTCCCCGAAAACGTGACGGGCGCTCAGCGCGTGACGTGCCTTCGGGACGTGGCTCGCGCCCGGGGACGTGACGGGCCGTGCGCGGCTACGGCGACGCGCGGCGCAACCGCCACAGCAGATACAGCACGATCGCCAGATTCACGAGCACTGCGCCGAGCTTCAGCAACGTGGCGCTCTTCGTCAGCTCCCAGACCTCCGGGATGAACAGCAGCGACGTCGCCACGACGGTCAGCCACTCACCCCAGCGGCGGCGCGTGAACAGGCCGTAGGCCTCCGTGCCCTCGAGGGCTCCGTAGGCGATCGCTGCCACCCCGAAGACGAGATCCTGATGGGCGTGGATCTTGCTGACGTCGTCGATGATCCGTTGGACCCAGTTTTCCTTGGGATCGAGTCCAAGCCGCCGCGCCAGATGCGAGATGTCGCTGGCCCAGTTGGCGTGTGGATGGCTGACCAGCGCGATCCCGACGGCGAGCAGCACGAGCGTGCGGAACGCGCGCTCGGCGGCGATCCAAGGCAGCAGTCGATCGTGACGATCAGCGGCGGTGTGCGGCTGTTGCATCTGCAAAGCTTCTCCCTCTTAGCGGCGGGAGAGGCGTATGGATGAGCGCGGGGGCCAGGAGGGCGGGTGCGAAGTCGCGAGCGGCAGGGCTCGCTCGCTGCTGAGAGCGGCGCTGCTCGCGCTCCTCGCGCTCGCCGTCGCGTGCACGTGTGCGAGCGCTGCAGCGGAGGCGCAGCCGGCCTCCAGGCTGCGCGTCGGCACGCAGACGCTGACGCTCTGCCAGAGCGCTCCGCTGGCCTACTGCGGCACGCTGCCGGTGCCGCTCGACTACGGGACGGCGGGGAGCCCGCAGATCTCGATCGCCTACCGCTGGTATCCCGCGTCGGCGCCGCCCGGCGGCCGGGCGGCCGGCACGGTCGTGCCGGTGGAGGGAGGCCCCGGCTACCCGTCGATCGAATCGGTCTCCTTTCAAGCGGCGGGTGCGCCCTCCGGCTACAGCACGATGTACGGGCCGCTGCTGCAACGCTTCAACATGCTCGCGGTCGATGACCGCGGCACCGGCGAATCGACGCCGCTGATCTGCCCCGCGCTGCAGGACTTCTCGGGCGAAAGCGGCAGCGTTGCCTTCCAGCAGACGGCGGCGACGTGCGCGGCGGCGCTCAACCACCGCTGGAAGTACTCCGACGGCAGCTGGGTGCACGCCTCGGACCTGTTCACCTCGGCGCCGGCCGCCGAGGATCTAGCCGCCGTGATCACCGCGCTGGAAGTGCCGCAGGTGGACCTGTACGGCGACTCCTACGGGTCGTTCTTCGCGCAGGTGTTCGCGTCGCGCTTCCCGCAGCTGGTGCACAGCGTGGTGCTCGACTCGACCTATGAAACGGTCGGCCTGGACCCCTGGTATCGCAGCACGATCGACTCGATGCCGGCGGCTTTCGACGCCGCGTGCAGCCGCTCGCCGGCGTGCGCGAGCGCCGCGCCGGGGCCGTCGTGGCCGCGCATCGCAGCGCTCGCGGAAAGCCTGCGCGAGCACCCCATCTCGGGGACGGTCCCGGGGCCGACCGGGGAACTGCAGAAGGTGAGCATGGGCGTCACAGGGCTCGTGAACCTCCTCAGCGACGCGGCCGAGGACGCGAACGTCTACCGCGAGCTCGATGCCGCGGCGCGCGCGCTGCTCGATGCCGGCGACCCGGCGCCGCTGCTGCGCCTGTACGCGCAGCGCCTGGCCGTCGACGAGGCGTACTTCGGCGAGCCCGTCCGCGAATACTCGGTCGAGCTGTACCTGGCGACGTCGTGCCTGGACTACCCGCAGCTGTTCGACATGAGCTCCAGCCCGGCGGTCCGCGCAGAAGAGCTCGCCGCAGCCGAGGCCGTGTTGCCGACAGCGACATTCAGCCCGTTCAGCACGGCCGAGTGGCTGACCCAGGACGAGAACACCGAGGCATACACGGCCTGCCTGGACTGGCCGAGCCCGACGATCGCGCAGCCGCCGACGACGGACAAGCTGCCGCTGTTGCCAGGCTCGCTGCCGGTGCTGGTGCTGGGCGGCGAACTGGACACGTGGACGCCCGCGGCGGGCGTCCCGAATGTGCTCGCCGAGATCGGCGGGCACGCGCGCTTCATCGAGCTGGCCAACTCGACGCACGTGGTGGGGGAGGGCGACACGGTCTGCGGCTCGACGCTCGTGCAGGAGTTCGTGTCCGACCCGCAGGCGCTCGACGCGCTGAACGCCGCATGCGCGCCGGCCGTGCCGCCGATCCACACGGTCGGCGTATACGCGACGCGGCTGTCCGAAGAGCCACCGCTGAGCGCCGCGCCCGGGAACGGCGCGCCGAGCGCCGATCTGCAGCTGGCGGCGGCGGTCGCGAGCACGGCCGGCGATGCGATCGCGCGCTACCAGGCGATCGAAGCCAAGCACGACCGCGGCCTCGCCGGAGGGTCGGTGACGGTGAGCAGGGACGGCACGCTGCTGACGCTGCGCGAGGATCGGCTCGTGCCCGAAGTCGCCGTCAGCGGCACCGTCGAGCTCGCCCCCGCCCCGGACCCCGAAGACGGCGAGACGGTGCTCGCGACGCTCACGACGAAGGCGCCCGGCATGCGCAAGGCCTCCTTCACGGCGACGTGGACGACAGCCGGCGCGGGCGCCGAGGCGCAGCTCGTCGGCGCGGTCGGCAGGCAGGCGGTCGCGGGGAGCATGCCGGCGCCCTGAACGCGAGGGCTCCTGCGCTCAGCCCGCTGCCTGCCGACCCGCGTGCGCCGTGCCCGCCGGCGGGAAGCCGGGCGCCCACTCCTCGTTCTGGACGCGCAGGCCGTTGCAGAGGTAGGCGATCACGTGATACCAGCCGGCGGTCACGATCAGCTCGATGATCTGCGTCTCTGGCAGGCGCTCCGCGAGCGCCTGCCAGAGCTCGTCGGAGATCGCGCTCGTCTCGTGCAGCTCATCGGCGAGCCGGAACACGCTCGCCTGCTCTGGCTCCCAGCAGGCATCGCTCCAGTGGCCGTGCACGGTGGAGTGCAGGTGCGTCTCGCTGAGGCCGAGTGGCCCGCCGAAGGCGAGCGCGTGCACGCCCCACTCGTACTGCGCGCCGGTGAGCGCGCACGTGCGGTGGATCACGATCTCGCGCAACTGCGGCGCGACCGTGGCCTTGGCGCCGAGGATGCCCGCGCCGAGCGGGCGCATGCGGCTCATCAGCTCGCCGTGGACGGCGAGCGTGCGAAACAGCCGCAACGGCTCGGCGTCGCTTGCCGGCGGCATCCACTTGGCCAACATCGCCTGCACCTCGGGGGGATACGGCGCTTGCAGCGGCGCGATGCGGGGAGTCTGCTCAGGCATCCGGTTACACTCCTAAATCTCGTGCTTCTATTTTCACAGCGGAGATGTCGATGCTATCGCAACTGCTTTTATTTTAGAAGCGGAGGCGAGGGGCGATGAGCGCGAACCGCAGGAGGCCTGCGGCGCGCGGCGCGGCTGACGCGACGCCAGCGGCGGATGCCCGCATGCTCGACGAGCGCCTCGCGCCGGGGCCGAGCCCCGATCGTCCGGTCCGCGGCTCAGCCAGCGGGCGCCCGATCATGGCGCTGCTCGATCTCCTCGGCCGCCGCTGGGCGCTGCGCGTGATCTGGGAGCTGCGCGATCAGCCGCTGGCGTTCCGCGCGCTGCAGCAGCGCTGCGCGGGGATGTCCTCGAGCGTGCTCAACCAGCGGCTGCATGAGCTGCGCGCGGCCGACGTGCTCGAGGCGGGGTCAGACGGCTACCGCCTGACCGAGGAGGGACGGCGGCTGCTCGACGCCTATGCGCCCCTGGACGCGTGGGCTGAGCGCTGGGCCGCGCGCGCGCGGGACCGCTAGCGCCGAGCAGCGATCGGATCGAGTGGGGGTGGGGCCGCGGGACGGTGAGGCCGCTGCGGTCTACGCGTCGAGCAGCAGCGTCACCGGGCCGTCGTTCACGAGCTCGACCTGCATGTACGCGCCGAACACGCCGCGCTTGGCGCCCGCCAGCTCGCAGAAGCGCTCGTACAGCGGCTCGGCGTGCTCGGCGGGGGCGGCCGCGACGAAGCTCGGGCGGTTGCCGCGCCGCGCGTCCCCGTACAGCGTGAACTGGCTCACGCACAGGATCTCGCGCTCGCCGAGCGGCTCGTTCATGTGACCGTCGGCGTCGGCGAACACGCGCAGCGCGCGCACCTTCGCTGCCAGGCGCTCGGCCGCGGCGTCCCCGTCCTCGTGGGTGACGCCCAGCAGCACCAGCAGCCCCGGTCCGATCGCGGCGATCAGCTCGTCCCCCACGCGCACCGAGGCGCGGCTGACCCTCTGCACGAGCGCGCGCATCTGGGGGCTGATTCAACCATCCGGCGGACGAGGGAGCACGTTGGTGCCCGCCGTATGCGGCTTGTCGTCCAGATTCCTGCCCGCAAACTCCAGCTTTTTCAGGCGGCTCTCGAAAGCGATTGCATGCGTGTACGCGGCGACCGTGCAAGCCTGAGCGGGCGTCTTGGCCTGACCCGGCAGGTGGCGCTGCTGAGCCTGCTGCCGATGCTCGTGCTCGGCTTCGTGCTGGCGCGCGTGCTGCAGGCGCAGATCGTCTCGCGCACGCTCGCCGACGCGACCGAGTCCGCGCGCATCGTCGCCCACCTCGGGATCGAGCCGCACCTCTCCCCGCAGGATCTGCGCACGGGGCTGACACCGGCGGGCATTCGCGCGCTGGATCAGCAGCTGAGCGCGCGCTCGGTCACGCAGGACCTCGCGCGGATCAAGATCTGGAACTCGCGCTACAAGGTCATCTACTCCGACGACCACAGCCTGATCGGGCGCACGCTGCCGCCGAGCGATGATCTGCGGGACGCGCTGGCTGGCAAACCCGACGATGCCGACGTGGTCACCCCGCGCCCGGAAACCGAGACGGCCAGCGAGGTCGGCCTCGGCCAGCTCGTCGAGGTCTACGTGCCGCTGCGCTTCGCCGCATCCGGCCCGCCCGAAGGCGCGTTCGAGATCTACCTCAGCTACAAGCCGATCGCGGCGGCGATCGCGCACGACAAGCGCACGATCGCGCTGCTCGTGGCGATCGGGCTGGCGCTCTTGTGGCTGATCCTGTATCGCATCGTCGCGCAGGCCTCGCGCCGGCTCCGCCGCCAGGCGCGCGAGAACTACCGCCTCGCCCACTACGACTCGCTCACGGGGCTGCCGAATCGCACGCTGTTCATCGACGACGTCACGCAGACGGTGTGCCGCGAAGCCCTGCAGCCGGACACCGTGGCGGTGCTGCTGATCGATCTCGATCGCTTCACCGAGATCAACAACACGCTCGGGCACGCGGGCGGCGACAGCGTGCTGCAGGAGGTCGCGCGACGGCTCAGCGAGACGTTCGCACAGGAGGCCGAGCTCGCGCGTGTGGGCGCCGACGAGTTCGCGATCCTGTGCCAGAACACGCAGGGCGAGGCCGGCGCGCGAGACGCCGCCGCCGCCGTGCAGGCGTGCCTGGAGGCGCCGATGGTGATCGACGGTGTCGCCCTGAACATCGAGGCGAGCATCGGCATCGCCGTCATGGACGAGCACGCCGACGGCGCCGATGTGCTGCTGCAGCGGGTCGACACGGCGCTCGCCCGTGCGCGCTCGCGCTCGAGCAGGGTGCACGTGCACTCGCCGGCGTGCGACTACTTCGACGCCAACCGGCTGATCCTGCTCGGTCAGGTTCGCGGCGCGCTCGAGCGGGGCGAGTTCGTCATCTACTACCAGCCCAAGGTCGACCTGCAGCGCAGGCGCATCACCGGCGTGGAGGCGCTCGTGCGCTGGAATCACCCCGAGCGCGGACTGCTCGGGCCGCAGGAGTTCATCCCGCAGATCGAGCCGACTGCGCTCGTGGGACCGTTCACGCTGCACGTGATCGAGCAGGCGCTCGCACAGATGGTCGCCTGGCGCAGGCGCGGCATCGACCTGGAGATGTCGGTCAACCTGTCGGCGCGCAACCTGCTGGACCCCGAGCTGCCCGAGCAGGTGGTCGAGCGCCTGCGCCGCCACGAGCTTCCGCCCGAGCGGCTCACCGTCGAGGTGACCGAGAGCGCCGCGCTGGCCGACCCCGAGCGGGCGGTCGCGGCGCTGCAGGCGCTGCGCGACAGCGGCGTCGGCGTCTCGATCGACGACTTCGGCACCGGCAACGCCTCGATCGAGTATCTCGCGACGCTGCCCGCGAGCGAGCTCAAGATCGACCGCTCGTTCATCACCGGCATGCTCGAGGACCCCCGCGCCGAGGCGATCGTGCGCTCGACGATCGACCTCGCGCGCAACCTCGGCCTGACGGTCGTCGCCGAGGGGATCGAGACCGAGGCCGTGATGGAGCACCTCGTCGGCCTCGGCGCCCAGACCGGGCAGGGCTATGTGATCGCGCGACCGCTGCCCGCCGCCGAGCTCACCGAGCAGCTGAGCGCTGCGTTCGGCCTCGCCGCCGAGCGCGAGCTCGTCGCGTAGAGCTGCTCGAGCGTCACCACCGGCGCCGGCGTCACGACCTCGTGCGAGCCGTCGTCGTAGACGATCACGCCGCCGTGCGCCAGCCACCTGTGCGCCGCCTGCGGGCCGCTGAGGAGCGCGGCCTTGGCGTAGATCTCCGCCGCCAGCGCGCTGGGCGCGAGCGCGGTCACCTGCACGACGCCGGTGAACGCCGGCCGTCCGCTCGACGGATCGAGCAGGTGGTGCGCTGGTGCGCCGTCGCGCCCGCGCCAGCTGCGCCGGCCGATGCCGCTCGTGGCGACGCCTGTGCGGGAGAGCTCGAACGTGTGCAGCGTGCGTCCGTCAAATGGGCTTTCGACCTTGATCGCGCGCGCGATCTGCTTGGCCCCGCCGACGAGCAGGTCGCCGGCGCAGTTGACGGCGAAGCCCGCATGCGTTGCGAGTGCTTCGCCGAGCAGGTCGGCGAACAGCCCCTTGGCCAGTCCGCCGCCGTCCAGCATCAGGCCCGGCGGGCGCGTGATCGTGCCTGCCTCGAGGTCGACTTCGAGCTGCCGCCAGCGCCCCGCCGCCGCCGCGGCGGCGGGCTTGCGGGCGGGCGCAAGCGCGAGCGCGGCGGTGAGCGCGAGCGGCTCGCGCAGATCGCCGGCGTAGCCGGCGCGCTCGAGCTCTCCTACGAGCGTGCCGTCGACGAGGCCGCCGCTCAGCGTCCCCGCCTCGCGCACGGCCTGCGCGAAGCGCGCCATCAGCGGGCTCACCGGCACCGTCTCGCGCGGGTCGCGGTTCAGGCGCGAGAGCTCGCTGCCGGCTTGGAAGCGCGAGAAGCGCTCATGCCATGCAAGCAGCGTGCGCCTGATCAGCGCCGCGGCCTCGTGCGCCGTGCCAGCCTGCCCGGGGCCGATCACCAGCGCCGCGCAGCGCGAGCCGAAGCAGTCGAACTCCTCGATCGCCTCGCGCTCGGCGCTCATGACTGCGACGTGGTGACCGCGGCGGCGCCGGAGCTCGATTCCCCGGATTCGCCCGTGCTCGTGGATTCGCTAGCGCCGGTCGATTCGCTTGCACTGGTCGATTCGCCGGCGGATGTGGATGTGCCGGTCGCTGAGGAGGTCGAGCTGGCAGCCGCGGTCGATTCGGCGCTTGCGCCGGCGGCGCGCTTTCGCGCGTTGGCCACCAGCGCGGGGTCGTGGCCGGAGGCAAGCTGCGCGTAGACGACGAGGAACGCCATCGCGAACAGCGTCATCGTCAGGCCCGCGACGGCGCGCCTGATACGACGCGCGCGCCGGCGCAGCGCCTCGCGCTTGGCCCTGGCGAGCGCGCGGGCGTCGAGCTGCGCGGCCGTGCGCGGGGATCGGGTCATCGCGCGACGCTCGCCCGTGCGACGGGGGCGGAGTCGAGGATGCGCGCGAGCAGCAGCAGGATCGCCGGCACGACGGCGACCGCGACCATCGCCAGGAACCACGTCTGCCCGGCGTCGGTGCCCTCGCCGAGGGAGTGCGCGAGCCCGAGCATCCAGGCGAGCGCGGCGAAGCGGTGCAGCCGGCGCCAGCGCTGCACGCCGATGCGAGCGCGCGCGTAGTAGGAGAGGCCGAGCACGAGCAGCGCCCAGAACGCGACGATGCCGATGCTCGTCCACAGCGTCTTGTAGCCGCTGAGGAACGGGATTGCGATGTCGCCGAGGCTCGGGTGCAGGTAGCCGTCGCCGAGCAGCGTCAGCCCGTGGACGACGAGCGCCGCGAGCGTGGCCAGCGACAGCGCCTCGTGGGTTACCCGCAGCTCCCCTCGGTGTCCCCGCAGGACGCGCCCGCCGATCAGCAGGCCGACGCACACCGACAGGCTCGACAGCAGCAGCGCCGCGATGCCCGCCGCGCGACTGGTGATCCAGAAGAGATGGGGGCCCACGGCGGTGGCGAGGATGTTCGCATCGGCGGTGTGCATGCGCGCACATCCACCCTGGCGAGCAGCGATGAAGAGTCGCTAACCCGAGCGTAAGCACACGCTAAGAGGGCGATGAGAGCCCGCTGAGAGTGGGCGATGAGCTGACGTGCGCAGCCACTCGTGTCTACTGCGACACCCACGCTGCGGTTGCTCTAGCATCGAGCGACGATGACGGAGGGCGGCTTGCTGCGGGGCTCGGGGATGGTGGTGGTTTCGGTGCGCGCCACGCTGATCGTCGCTGTGCTGGCCGCCGTCGTGCTGCTCGCCGGTGCAGGCACCGGCGTGGCGCGAGCCGGAGGCGGCTGGTGGACGCCGCCCCAGCATCTGACTTGGTATTGGCAGCTGAGCGGCAAGGTCGACAACAACGAGCCGGTGGCCGTGTACGACATCGACGGCTTCGAAAACAGCGCCGCCGAGGTCGCGACGCTGCACAGCCAGGGCAAGCACGTGATCTGCTACATCGACGTCGGCACGGCGGAGGACTTCCGGCCCGACTACTCGGAGTTCCCGAAGTCGGTGCTGGGGCTTTCGAACGGCTGGCCGGGCGAGCGTTGGCTGGACATCCGCCAGCTGAGCGTGCTCGAGCCGATCATGACGGCGCGCTTTCAGATGTGCAGGGAAAAGGGCTTCGACGCGGTCGAGCCGGACAACATCGAAGGCTACGCGAACAAGTCGGGATTTCCGCTGACGGCGGCGGAGCAGCTGACCTACAACGAGTGGGTCGCGGGCGAGGTGCACTCGCTGGGGATGGCGGTGCTGCAGAAGAACGACGGCGAACAGACGCCTGAACTGCTGGCGTATTTCGACGGGGCGCTGACCGAGCAGTGCAACCAGTACAGGGAATGCGCTGACTTCCAGCCGTATCTGTCCGCCGGCGAGCCGGTCCTCAATGCCGAGTATCACCTGGCGCGCAAGCGATTCTGCGCGGCCGATGAAGCGGCGGGAATCATGGGTGCGCGCTACAACCTCGCGCTGAACGGCAAGCGCTTCGAACCCTGCTTCTAGGACCTACGCGCGCTGCAGGCGCAGGTCGAATTCCATCGTTGCTTTGCCGGTCACGCTGACGAAGCCGCCGACGCTGGGCGCCGTCATGCCGAATTCGCTCCACGGGAAGGTGAGCGAGCCGGCGGCCTCCAGCGTCGACCCTGAAACGACGAATTCGACCGGGAGCGTCTGGAGCTTGGAGGTTCCGTGGATGTCGAACACCCCGGCGACCGACACGCGCGCGACATCGCCGGAGCTGACGCTCGCGGGGAGCGCGACCGCTTTGGACAGCACGAACGTGGCTGTCGGATAGCGGCTGCTTTCGAGGCCGATTTCGTGGATTTTTTCATCGCGCATCGACCTGTCGCTCTTGAGGGTGCTGACGGCGACGGTGAACGAGGCGGCGGTGATGGTGAGTCTGTTCGTGGAATCGGTCAACGTCGCTGCGCCGGCGATGTCGGAGGTGCGTCCGACGGCGTCGCTCTCGGCGGGCAGGAAGGCGAGCTTCTCGCGGACGCGATAGCCGGCCTGCGAGCCGCTGGCGACGCGCCAGCTCTGACTCGAGCCGGCGCTCGAGACCGCCGCGGCGCTGGTTGAGCTGGTGACGCCGGCGGCGGGGGTGGAGGCCACCGTGGACGTCAGCTTGAACGGCTTGGGCGAGGAGGTTGGGAAGATCACGAAGTAGACGAGCAGGAACGCGCCCACGATCAGAACGACCCCGGCGCCCGCCGCGGTCAGCGCAGCGCGTTTCCGGTGCTCGCGTCCGGGTAGCTTGACCATCGTGCTCGGATCCTCTCGGTGGTGGAAGGCGGCAGGTGAGCGAGCCGCCGGGCTCAGGCCCCATCACAGACGGACGGGCTGAGGCGGGGCTCAAGGCTCCGTTAGAGTTTCGTTAGTGCCAGCGGGGCCGCGCGTATCCCGTGCTCGCGGGCGAGCGTCGCCGGGAACCTCGCAGATGGCCCGGCGCAGAACGAAATCGACGCGGTCCAGAGCCGCTCGAGGAACCTTTCCCTTCCAGCCCGGGGGCCTTCCGGTTCGGGTGGCGCGGCCTCACACCTCAGTGGCCTCGCTCTTGACGGCTCGGAACCGCGTCTGCAGCAAAGCTAGAGCCGGCGCCGGCCGATTGCAAGAGCCCGGCCGGCATGATCCCCGCACCTTGCGCGGAAATCATCTCGCCGGCCCGTTTGATCGCCGGCACGAGCGCTCGGCGCAGCGGGTCACCGCGGGCCGCGCGACGGAGCCCGAGGACTGCCATGCTCGGGCTCATCAGCGGACCGAGTGCCTGGGCGACCCCTTGGGAGACCACCTTGGCCGTGGACGATGCGGCCTCCGGGGCGCTCAGGTAGAGACTCGCCATGGCCGCGAGGATCAGCGTGTGTTGGCGCCCGCAGGGCAGCGTCCGGGCGGTTCGCAGCGATCGCGTCGCGAGCAGCTGCATGCGCTTGGCGGCGTCCTCCGCGGAGCCATAGTGCGTCAGCAGGCTGGTCTGTCCGGCAGCGGCGTCTTCCTGCAGGTCGACGAGGCTGTCGAGCAGTGTGTGCAGCGCGCCGATCCACGGGAAGTAGGCGCGTTCGATCGCTGTGATGTGGCCCGCGCTCGCGCGGGGGTCCGGAGCGATGGCCAGCAGCGCGAGGACTGCCAGCGAGGAGGCTCCGGCGGCCGCCGTCTCCCACCAGTAGAGGTCGGTGTCAACCGGAGTTTCGGCGTTGGCCCAGCGAGCGAGAGCGCGATCGTCGTGCTGGTTGAGGCTCTGATAGTCCACGATCCGTCGCGCGGCGCGCTGAACGGGCGCGGCGACCACGCTGCGACTTGGCAGCGAAGCGAACGCGCTGCGCACGGCGTCGACGAGCTCTTCCAGGTAGCCGCCGTCGTCCCTGCGGTCTTGGTGGGCGTAGTAGTCGCCGTGGCATTGACCCGGCTCGAACGCCGCGAGCAACGCCAGGTGGAGCTGGCGGCCATTGGCCTCCCGGTCCACGTTGGGCTGCTCTGCGACCGTGTCCACGTAGTCGTAGGCCGCCTGCCAGGCGATCAGCATACGAGTGACCAGCGCGCGCTGCGGGCGCGGCACGAGCGCGGCGAACGCGCCCGCGCCCTCGATGTTTCCCCGCTTGCGTTGCAAGCTGTCGAGCGCGATCCGACGCAACAGAGGGTCGGGAATATGGCTCGCCCTGCCGGTCCAGAAACGTGCCTCACGGCAGACGAACGGGAAGACATCGAACCAGTAGCGACATGCCAACTGCACGAACGAGCCAGTAGGCGCGATCAAATCGCGAGCTCTTCCCATCGCTACAGCTTCGCGTGCGAGTCGGCTGGTCAGAATGCGCCGTCGATTTCCCCGCTCTCATGCGATTTTTCGGGTTCACTCCTGAAAACTCGCGCTCGGCGACACGCGAGCGGCCGAGAGCCCCGGGAGCGCGATGACGACCATCGTGATACCGACCACGATGATCACGGTCACCAGCAGCCGGGCCCCGCCCAGTGAGAAAGGAGCGGGGAAGCCAGTCGCCAGTCGCAGCCAGCGGCTCGCGAGCGCGTGTCCGTACACGCCGAGCGCGATCCCGTCGGCGCAGCCGATGCCGAGCACGATGAAGCTCTCCAGCAGCAGCGCGCGCCAGAGCTGGTGGCTGTCGAAGCCCTGTGACTTCAGTGAGGACAGCCGGTTGCGTCGCTGCCAGATCGCGGCGCTCAGGGCAAACGCCACCGCGAGCGCGGCGACGAGCAGCAGCAGCGTCGAGATCTCGCCGAGGCTGTGAACCGCCTGGCTGGCGTTGCTCCGGAACTGCGCTTCGCGCGCTTGGCGCGTCTGCACGAGCAGACCCGGACGCGCGCCGAGCGCCGCGCGCACGAGGCGAGCCCCCTGGGCGGGCGTCACGCCGGGCTTGAGATTCACCTCCAGCGCCGAGGGATCGCTCGTCTGCCAGTCGCGCCGGTAGTCGACCGCTGAGAGGGTGATAGCGCCGGCCGGCCAACCGACGTTCGTCGTGATCGCCGCAACCCCGAAACGGACCGCCCCAGACGGTGTCGGAAGCAGGAAGCTGTCACCCACGTTCAGGTGGCGTTCGGCGGCGAAGCCCTGGGAGATGGATGCCCAGCCGCCGCGCCGGAGCAGCTGCGTGGCATGGGCAAGGTTGCCCTGCAGCAACTGACTGGACTGGAGCATCGGGCTGTCGGCAGGTGGTCGAGCACGGATCCACAGCCGCCGGTCGCCGACATCCAGCAGGCCGCCCTGGTAGACCCGCACTGAGGATATGCCCGGAGCGCGCGCGATCGCTGCGACCGCGCCGCGGGCATCGAAGCTGTCGGTGGTGAACACATTCTCACCGGTCGTCACCCAGATGTCGGCGGTCGCCAGGTACTGGCTGATCGCGGCGTCCAGGCCGTTGGTCAGGTCGTGTCTGGCGCCCTGGATCGCGACGCTGCCGTAGACCGCGAGCGACGCGACCCCGGCGAGCGCGATCGAGCGAGTTGCGGTGCCACGGAATTCGACGACCGCGAGCGCGAGCATGCTGCCGCTGATGCGTTCGCTGATCGGCGTGATCAGCCAGGCCAGCACGGCGAACACCGCTGGGATCAGGCACAGCGCGGCAAGCGCCAGCAGCACACCGCCCACGACCGTCAGGTCGGGTAGCTCGAGCACGATCACCGTGACCGCGATCAGCAGCGCGCATCCGCTCGCGGCGAACGCGAGGATCGTGCGTGTGCCGATCCCCTGTCCGGCCTCGCCCGCCTCGTGCAGCACGGCGTCGAGCGGCCTGCCGGGGCGCAGGTCGAGCATCGGTGGCAGCGAGGCCAGCAATGCCGCGAGCAGGCCGCATCCGATGGCCAGCAGCACGGTCGTCGCGTGGATCACCTGATAGGGGGCGATGGGGAACGCGAACGTCAGGTAGTCGGGCACCTGGTGAAACAGGGTGTGCGAGAGGACGTCCCCGAGCGCGACGCCGACGAGCGAGGCGGCCACGCCGAGCATCGCCGCCTGCGAGGCGAGGATCACCAGCACCTGGCTGGGGCCGAATCCCTGCGTGCGCAGCTCGGCGACGAAGCGGCGTCGCTCCGGCACGGTGAGCAGCATGGCGTTCAGGGCGAGCAGGAACCCGACCATCGCGCTGATGGCCGCGAACAGCTCTGTCGACTGGCTGGACGGCGCGCTCGCCTTTTCCAGCAACTGCAGTTCATGGCCGGTCGCCTCGACGTCCAGACGGCCGCCGGCGAGTCCTCGCAACTCGGCCTCGACACGTCCGTCAGAGCCGGCGCGCGGCTCCACCAGCAGCTCGGTGACGCGCCGCGGCTTGTCGGTGAGCGCCTGCGCCAGCGGTAGAAGCGCGATCGCGATGGGGCTGCTCGCGACGGTGCCGATGATCTGGCCCGCCAGCACAGCGCGGACGAGCACCGTGTGGGCGTCGCCGTTGGTGAGCAGCGTCACCGACTGACCTGGCTGCGCGCCGGTCGCGTCGGCGACCTCGCTCGGGAGGCCGATCCCACCAGCGAGCAGCGTCGTGCCGGCGCCGAGGTTCTTCACCGCGGCGGTGTGCAGTGCGACAAGGCCCGGGGTGACGCCCAGCATCTGAACCAGCTGACGCCCGTCTGGCCCGACTACGGTGGCGCTCTCTCTGAGCACGGGCGCCGCGACCTGAACGCCGGGGAGCGCCTGCACCTCACCCACCAGCCGTTCGTCGAACCCGTCCGACGAACGCGCGCTGAGCTCGTAGCGAGCCGAGCCGGTGACGGCGTGCAGAAGTTGGCTCGCCGAGCCCTCGATGCTCGTGTTGGCCAGCAACACGCCAAAGAACAACGCGACGCCGACCGCGATGCCCATCCCCGCCAACAGCTCCTGCACGCCGTGGTCCTTCAGGCGCCAGCGGTAAAGATCGAGCAGCGCGCTCGGGCGCATCCCGAGCACGGTCGCCCTGAGCCGGAGATGGGGCCTCATCGGACCGGCGCGACGGCGAGCTCCGCGTCGAGCCCGTCGTGCAGGAAGCCGTCTCTGAGCGTGTGCACACGGTCGACGAAGTGGCTCGCGAGCGGGTCGTGCGTGACGAGCAACCCCGGGATCCGGCGCTCATGGCAGATATCCCGCAGCAGGCCGAGGGTCTCTTCGCTGCGCCTCGTGTCCAGGTTGCCGGTCGGCTCGTCCGTGAGCAGCAGCCGTGGCTGGTTGACCAGCGCCCGCGCGATCGCCACCCGCTGGCGCTCGCCCATCGACAGCCGCTCGGGTGTGTGCTCGGCGCGTCCGCCGAGACCCACGCGCTCGAGCCACGGCTGCGCCTGGCGTCTTGCCTCCCTGAGGCTGAACCCGTCCGCCAGCAGCTTGATCGCCGCGTTGTTGAGTGCGGAGGCGCCTGCGATCAAGTGAAACGTCTGAAACACGAAGCCCACCTCGCGCAGGCGATAGGCCGCGCTCTGGGCTGCGCTCATGCGAGAGATCTCGCGGTCGTCGAAGCTGACGCTTCCGCGATCGGGCGCAAGCAATCCGGCGCACAGCAGCAGCAACGTCGTCTTTCCAGATCCGCTCGGTCCGTACAGCGCGACGAACTCGCCCTCGGAAACCGTCAGCGAGACACCGTCTACCGCACGGATGGTCTCGTCGCCGCCTGCGTAGTGCTTGACGACTTCGCGCAGCTGCAGGCCGCTCACCGCTGCTGACGCGTCCTTGCGGTCAGCCGGGGATCCGGGAAGGCGAGGACCGTTCCCTGCTGGTCCATCGAGCGCAGCTTGCCGCTGTCGATTGACATCATCCGCCGTGCGCTGCGGATCGGCCCGATGTCCTCGGAGGCGAGCACGATCGCAATGCTCGAGTCCTGCCCGAGTGAGCGCAGCAGTCCGTGCAGGTCGACGGCCTCGCTCGGACGCAGCGGCACCGACGGCTCGTCGACGAGCAGCAGCCGTGGCTGATGAACGAGGGCTTGTGCGAGGCCGACGCGGATGCGCTCGACTCGCGACAGACGATCGACCGACATGTACGCGCAGCCGGAGATGCCGAGCCGCGCGAGCGCGCGATGAGCGGGCTCCTTCGCGCTTCTCAGGCTCATGCCGTCGCTCAGCAGCGGCAGCGCGACGTGCTCGAGAACGGGCTTGTTGCGGCCCGGTCGCCAGTCGGTCCAGACCAGTCCGATTCCATCGTGGCGCTGCAGCCTGGCTCGTGCATCGGTCGACAGCTTCGTCATGTCGTGACCGTCGAAGCACACCTCGCCTTCGTCCGGCAGCTCGGTTCCGGCCGCCACCCGCAGCAGCGTCGTCTTGCCTGAGCGTCGCATGCCCCAGACGCCGACGAAGTCGCCCGGGTCGATCTCGAGCGAGACGTCATCGAGCACGGTGCGCTGCTGACGCCCGTCGAGGTAGCGCTTGCTGACATGCCTGAGCGATAGGAGGCTCATCAAGCCGTGTCTGTCGCGTGCTCCGCGAGGAAGTCTTCGATCCACCGGCGGGCGAGCGTGACCCATCGCAGCTCCGCCTGGATGCTCTCATCGACTCCGACTCGCGTCAGGTTCATCGCCAGGCCTGTCCACGAGCCCATCGGCACTTCGGCTTCGTTGGTCTGGCGGAGCATGTCGAAGCACTCGCGCTCGTATGCCTCCAGCGCGCTCAGCAGCTGCGGCGCATCGCCGGCGCGCGACATCGCGATCTTGGCCTGCAGCTCGACCCGCACGGGCTCCTTGGAGACGGGGCTGCGCATCCACTCCGAGAGCGCCGTCTCCGCCCGGTCGGTCGCGGCATACACCCGCTGGCCGTGCCCGCGCCCGCGAGCGTCTGCCGTCTTCCACCTGGAGGAGACGAGCCCATCCTCTTCGAGGCGATTGAGCGCCCCGTAGACGCTCTGGCGGGTGACGCCCCAGGCGGGTCCCAGGCGGCGCTCGACGAGCGTCGTGAGCATGTATCCATGCAGGGACTGCTCCTGCTCACCCAGCAGCAGCGCGAGCAGCGCGCCCTGCAAAGGCGACCCACCCAACTGCTCCTTGCTCGAAATCCTGCCGGGCATCGCTCCCCACCTCATCCGATATTGGTCAGTCGAACGATACGCCAAAGACGGTCATCCCGCCTGTCCGCAGGCCCGTGTTGAAACGGTATGATTCGGATGGGCAGAAGGGAGTATTGCCGACTTTACCGTCTACCAATTGACAACCCGTCACGGGTGACTATTCAAGCGCGCGAAGGATCGACATCATCGTCGGTCTATGACGAACAGCGCAAGGAATCCCACGCGGGCACTGCCCGCCCGCAAAGGCGGATCGCGTCATAGTTCGCGCCTGGGGGAAAGGACGAGCGCTTCGTCTCCGACTGCCCGCTCCGCGGTGGCGTCAGCCGCGACCGGCGGTCATTCACGGAGTCCGATGAGCGACGCTCAGCGTGAGCCGGCTGCGGAGCGCATGCTGATCGAGCTCTCGCCGGCACAGGTCGACCGCGTGGTGCGCGCGGCGGCGGACGGCGGCAGCATGGCGGTGCTGCTGTCAGGACTCGAGCGTGTGCGGGGCACGCTCGCGGCGGGGGCGGCGCAGCTCCAGGACCCGCGATTGTCGAGGTCGCTGCTGTCGGGCCTGCTGCTCGTGGCCTCGCTTCCGGACGACGGCAGCTATCTGGGCAATGCACAGCTCGCGCGCATGCTCGACATGAACGTCAGCACCGTGCACCGCTATCTGCAGACGCTCGTTGCGGTCGGCCTGGTCGAGCGCGACCCGAGCACACGTCGTTACAGGCTGGCGCAGTGACACGGCCGCGCCCGCATACGGCCGCGCCGGCGCCGTGCGCCCGTCACGGGGCACGGCGGTGAGTGAGGATCGCAACGTGACGATCACGCTGACCGACTGGCAGGTCGCGCGCGTCGTCGAGTCGTCTGCAGCGTCCGTGCTGGCCGCGCTGCCCGAGGGGCTGGCCGAGTTCGGCCAGCTGCAGGGCGCCGTGCTCCCGCTCCTGGACGACACGGCATTCTCGCGCTCGACGCTGCGGGCGCTGCTCGTGCTCGGCGCGTTCCCGGCGGACGGCGGTGAGCGTGAGCTGACCGACGTGGCCCGCGAGCTCGACCTGTCTCCGAGCACCACGCATCGCTACATCGGCACGTGGATGGCCGTCGGGTTGCTCGAGCAGCACCCACGCTCGCGCCGTTACCGTCGCGCGGCCGTCGCTGCCAAGGTGGCGAGCACATGAGATGCCCGTGCAGACGGCCGCGTGGATGCCGACAGGATGCGGCTGGCCGTGCGCGCAAACTACGTCCGACACGGTTCATCACGCACGGTACGTCGCACATGATGTGTACGATATGTTGCAGGCGATGTACTGCAAACGATAGGTAGTTGGCAATGGATAGTGGGCAGCATGGACCTAGACGTGCATGGCGTGCGATGTTCCCCCTGTGCCGCGGCACCTTGCGCCCGACCCCGCCCTCGCTGCCGTTCTGCGCCGCCTGCGCGTGGAGCGGGGCGCCACTCAGGAAGCACTCGCGTACCGTTCTGGGATCACGACCGGCTCACTTGCACGCATCGAGCTCGGGCAGGCGAGCCCAGCGTGGACGACAGTGCGCCAAATCGCAGAGGCACTCGAGGTAAGCCTGACCGAGTTGGCGGCGGCCGTGGAAGCCGCGTAGCGGCGCTGCCGTGCTGAGCGTGCCCGTCACACGAGCTCGGTGATGCCCGCGTCGGCCCAGGTGCTCGCCTCGCGGTAGATCTGTTCGATGTCGGGATGGCGGCGGATCAGCTCGCTGGCCGTGTCGAAGTCGCCGCGCTGGTAGGCGGTGACTTCGGAGAGCATCGTTCCGAGCTCGCCGCTGCCGTGCAGCAGCGCGGCGGCGATGTCCTCGCGGAAGGGGAGCTGCTCGATCACGTCCTGCATCGGCGCGTTGGCGAGCGCGTCGGCGACGGAGAACAGGCCGACGGT